>Ga0307372_10010426_pt1 | contig 12577 bp, 9 predicted proteins | sample OX1MG_FD_202533 | JGI IMG/M metagenome (GOLD analysis project Ga0307372, IMG submission 202533) | Soil microbial communities from Risofladan, Vaasa, Finland - OX-1 | ecosystem: Environmental > Terrestrial > Soil > Coastal area > Acid sulfate soil | place: Finland: Risofladan, Vaasa | collected...
CGCGAAACTCCAGATTTTTGAAAACTCCAGCCACGTCCCTTTTATCGAAGAAGCGGACGCTTTCAATCAAGCGGTCGAAGCTTTTGTCAAAGACGTAAGTTGAAAAATCTGTATAAAGCTTGACGCATAGCTCATGCTCATGGTATCCTTGACGCATGAAAATGCTCAATCCACAGTTTATCCAGATGACTGTTTTTGCCGCCTGAGCAAACACGCCGGGCTTACGCGGCAGGAAGTGGCCACATATCGTCTACTCTTGCTACTCGCGTAGTCATACGCGAGTAGTGATATCCGCCTCTACGGATAGGTGAACTTTTCCTCTTCCTCGCTTTACATCTCGCGGCGTGCGCTGCTAGAAGATTTCTCTGCGCTGTGTTCGCCGAACCCACATTTGCTGAGCTTGTCTTCTGCATGCATCCCGTAAGAGCGTACCCGCGTCGTTTTGTCTCAAACTGAATGGATGAGCCATGTTGTGATGAGTTAGATTGATGTTTCAGGGAGTTATGATGTCGCAGGTACATGATATGCAAGAGGATGGAATGAAAGTGGAGGTAGCGAACACTGGCGCGCGCAGAAGCGTACCACTATGGCGCAACCGCGACTACATATTGCTGTGGAGCGGCCAGATGGTCTCATCGGTGGGAACGTTCGTCTCGCAACTGGCCTTCCCTCTGCTGGTGCTCGCGCTGACACATTCTCCCGCGCAGGCCGGGCTGGTTGCTGCCCTGCGCGGCCTGCCCTTCGCGCTGTTCATCCTGCCTGCAGGAGCGCTGGTTGATCGCTGGAATCGCAAGCGCGTCATGATTTTGTGCGACTCTGGCCGCGCAATCGCGCTGGGAAGTATCCCGGCCGTGCTGTTGCTGGGTCATTTGACGATTATGCAGCTTTATATCGTTGCGCTGGTAGAAGGCACGCTGTTCACCTTTTTTAACCTTGCTGAAACTGCCTGCTTGCCGCAGGTAGTCTCGAAAGATCAATTGACCGCCGTGGTAGCGCAAAATTCGGTTATCGACTCGGTAGCAGGCATGCTTGGCCCATCGTTTGGCGGTATTCTCTATAGCATAGGACGAGGCGTTCCGTTTCTGACAGATACCATTTCGTATATTGTTTCGGTGCTGTCGCTGTTCTTCATCAAAGCGCAGTTTCAGGAGGAACGCAGCGTCGAGCCTTTGCATCTATGGAAAGAAATAGGCGAAGGGCTTTCCTGGCTATGGCATCACCCGGTTATGCGCTTTATCGCTCTGCTCACGTGCGGCTTGATCTTGCCTGTGTCGGGCTATGGACTGATTATCATAGTGCTGGCACAGATGCAGCACGCTACATCATTTGAGATTGGCCTGATTTTAGCGGCGAGCGGCGTTGGCAGTATTGTGGGCGCTATGATAGTGGCCCCTCTGAGGAGACGTTTCAGCTTTGGCAAGATGATGATCGGCTCTACCTGGTTGTGGGTATCGACATGGCTGCTTTTCGCCGTCGCTCCCAACCCGCTTCTGCTCGGCGTAGCGACGGCTCTGAGCTTTATCGTGGTGCCAATGTACATGTCGTTGCAGTTTGGTTATCGCCTGTCGATCATTCCCGACCATTTGCAGGGTCGGGTCAATAGCGTCTTCCGCCTGATCGCCTTCGGCAGCGAACCCATCGGGTTGGCGCTTACAGGTTTCCTCATCCAGCTCATTGGCCCGGTTCATACGGTGTTGTTGTTGTTTGTGCCGCAACTGGTATGTGCTATTGTCGCCACGTTCAGTAAGCATTTCCGAGATACAAAATAGCATACCTATCGCTCGATCAGAGCCACCGCGTAGCAGGCGATGCCCTCCTGGCGGCCAGCGAAACCGAGGCCGTCGGTGGTGGTAGCCTTGATGCTGACTTGATCGAGCGAGAGATGTAGATGCGTGGCAATATGCTCGCGCATGGCTTCGATGTATGGACTCAATTTTGGGCGTTCAGCTACGATAGTCGCATCGATGTTGTTGATCTTCCATTGAAGTTGACATAACAAATGGTAGGTGTAATCGAGGAAGACGGCGCTGGGCTGGTTTTTCCAGCGTTCATCGCTCGACGGAAAGTGCTTGCCGATATCGCCCAGGGCGGCAGCGCCGAGCAGCGCGTCAACCACGGCGTGGATGACGGTATCGGCGTCAGAGTGACCAGAGAGGCCCAGTTCAAAGGGGATGGTGACACCTCCCAGAATGAGTGGGCGATCCGGCGCGAAGGCGTGAACATCATAACCAGAGCCGATGCGCATGGTCATACTGTAGCCGCTCCTTTGATGAACGCTTCCGCGACGAGCACATCTTCCAACGTGGTAATTTTGATATTGGTGTAAGAGCCGGGAAAGATTGCCACGCGTTGCCCCAGGCGTTCGAGCAGGGCGGCGTCGTCGGTCACATCTTCTCGCGCTTCGGGTGATAGGTGCGCTTGATGAATGAGCGGGAACGAGAAGACCTGGGGAGTCTGGATGGCTACGTGCTGCGAGCGGTCAATGGTAGCTGTGACGAAATCGTGCTCGACGCGTTTGATGGTATCCTTGATGGGGATGGCAGCGATGGCTGCCTGGTGTTGTTGCGCGGCTCGCAGACCAGCTTGCAGCATGGTGGGAGTGACAAGGGGGCGCGCCCCATCGTGGATCATGACCCAGCGGCATTGTGGAGCGATTTCCGCCAGGGCATCGAGTCCGAGGCGCACAGAATCCTGGCGACGCGAGCCGCCCGCCACGATGCCTGCAAATTTGCGCCAGCCTTCCTGTTGGCAGAGCGCGGCGGCATCGGCGGTGCGTTCCGCGTTGATTACCAGCACAATGCGATCAATAATTGGCGAGGCATCGAACACGTCAACAGTGCGGGCAAGCGTGAGACGGCCCGCCAGCGGCATCCAGAGCTTGTCGCGTCCCTGCATGCGGCGGCTGGAACCGGCGGCAACGATAATGGCGGCGCATATGTTATTCATGTTTGTTCAGTATTGTTTTTGTTTGCTCGACGATTGCGGCGGTTGGGGCGCGGGGCTGGGATTGCCCTGTTTAGGGTGCGCGAAGATCATGCGTCCGGCGACGGTTTGTAGCACGCGCGTCACAGTTACCTCGATGCTCGATCCCATATACTGGCGACCGCCCTCGACAACAATCATTGTGCCATCGTCGAGATAGCCGACGCCCTGACCTAGCTCTTTTCCGTCCTGCATAATTTTGATGTAGATATCTTCGCCCGGCAGCAACACAGGTTTGACCGCATTTGCCAGTTCGTTGATATTGAGAACCTTCACGCCCTGCAGTTCCGCGACGCGGTTCAGGTTGTAGTCATTGGTGATAATCGGGCAATGCAGGTCACGTGCCATCTTGACCAGCTTGCTATCGACCTCCGCCACATCCTCGATGTCAGCATCTATAAAATCTATCGGCACCGTAGCGTCGGTTTTCAGGCGATTGAGCATCTCTAAGCCGCGCCTGCCACGATTGCGCCGCATGGTATCGGCGGAATCCGCGATATGCTGAAGTTCGTTCAATACGAAACGAGGCACAACCAGCGTGCCAGAGACGAACCCTGTCTGGCTGATATCAGCAATACGCCCATCGATAATCGCGCTGGTATCCAGCAGAATCGGCGCTACCGCCTCTGTATGCTTTACCGTGGCTTTGTCGCGGTCTTTATCCTTATCCTTGTCCTTGCTACGCTCTTTCTCGCGGTCGTCATCGCGGTCTCGATCGCGGTTACGGCGCGGGAAGAGGCCGGACTGGAAGAGGTGCGCGATATCGTTTTTGCGCTGCACACCCAGGGCCACACCCAGGAAGCTGAATACAATAGCGCTGACCAGTGGGAGAATATGCCCGAAATTGGCGGGCAAGTTTGCCAGCGGAATGAATAAGAGCACGGAGATGATAAGACCGACGATAAGTCCTATGACTGCCGCGATCAGGTCGCTGACAGAGGTTTCACGCATCCAGCGGTAGGGGTTCACCGTGATGTACGGTGTGATAAGAAATGCGACCACGACCGCGGCGGCGGAAACGCCGATGAACCACCAGAGATTGATACTGGCCAGTTCAGGATCGAAAAAGTGCAAAGCGATGGCGGCGATTACTACCACCACGGACCCGATGATACGGGCAAGAGTTTTAACTGACATCCCTTCATCCTCCAAAACGGCGCAGACATGTTCTATGCTGTGCCAGAGTTGGGCGGCCGGGGTAGGTCGAGAGGGCTGGATCGGTGTTGATAACAATAAATGGATAAGTGCTGGATGATGTCACCAGGCCCCGTATCGAACGGCGTACTACCGGAATCGCGCCCATAAAGTCGCCAAAAAATCTTTAAGCGCATATGGAGTATACTACGTTCCCCGGTTGGAATCAAGAGTATTAGAGTGCGTTTTGCCTGTAGTACGTGCTACAATGCGCTTTTACGTGATTGTCTCCTCCTTTTTTACACTATGCGCGGGGACACAGGTGATCGTATATCGCATCCCCGACATTCTTAATGTAGCGCAACTTCAAGAGCCACGGCAAGGGTGCTGGCGGTGATAATTTTGAAATCTGCCGGTAGGCCCGCGCCTTCCAGTTCCGTGCTCACTTTTGTGCCGCCACCTGCCTTTGGCACAATACATCGCTTGAAGCCGAGTTTCGCGGCCTCTTTGACGCGCATACTCAGGCGATTGACGGCGCGCAGCTCGCCGGATAGTCCGACCTCACCAATCAAGGCCATGTCGGGCGCGACATTTTTCTCGCGGTAGCTCGATGCAATAGCAGCTGCCACTCCCAGGTCGATGGCGGGTTCTTCCAGGCTAAAGCCTCCTACGACATTGGCGTAGACATCGTGACTATTCACGGCCAGCCCGACGCGCTTGGTAAGAACGGCCAGCAGCATCAACAGGCGACTATATTCGATGCCGTTGGTAGTGCAGCGCGGATTGCCGAAATTGCTGGGGATCACCAGCGCCTGCACCTCTACCAGAATGGGACGTGTGCCCTCCATACTGACGACGACAGCAGAACCGCTGGCTCCGGCTGCGCGGTCGGCCAGAAAAATAGCCGAGGGATTGGAAACTTCCAACAGCCCTTCGCCGTGCATCTCGAAGACACCGACTTCGTGCGTCGCGCCAAAACGATTTTTGACACCGCGCAGCAGGCGGTAGGTATGGTAGCGTTCGCCTTCGAGATAGAGTACGGTGTCAGCGATATGCTCTAACGCCTTTGGCCCCGCGACTGTGCCTTCTTTAGTCACATGTCCGATGATAAATACAGGCGTGTGCGTATTTTTTGCGAGCTGCATTAATTGCATGGTACATTCGCGCACCTGGCTGATGCTGCCGGGCGCGGATGTGACCTGGCTGGCGAGCGTTGTTTGAATGGAGTCGACGATCACCAGGGCCGGTTTCATGCGGCTCGCGGCTTCTACGATGACATCCATCTCTATTGAGGAGAGCAGGAACAATTGCTCGCCGGAGATGTCGAGGCGTTCGGCGCGCATCTTCACCTGTTCAATCGATTCCTCGCCAGAAACATACAACACTGGCCCGGCAGTCCTGGCGATATACCCGGCCACCTGCAAGAGCAGGGTAGATTTGCCGATACCTGGTTCTCCGCCGATCAGCGTAAGCGACCCCGCCACGAGGCCCCCGCCGAGCACGCGGTCCATCTCGTCGTAGCCTACGGAAATGCGTTCCTGCGCCAGGGGGAGAATATCAGGCAGCACTATGGGCGTGTGGGTTCCCTGGGCGACAGAAGAAGAGTTGCCCATAATGGTTTGTCGGCGCTGCTGAGTGGGATGCTGTTGAACATCTGCCACTTCTTCCAGTGTGTTCCACGCGCCGCAATCGGGGCATTTCCCTACCCACTTGCTCTGTTCCCCGCCGCATTGCTGGCAGACATATTTTGTGCGTAATTTGGGCATAATACTTCCCGATACATGCAATTTGACAAATAAATGCAACTACGTGATAGGACGAGGGCGACCGCAAGGGTCTCCACCCATCAACCCATCCGCCCCCGCCCTTACAATGAACGCGCCGTATTCCTCCGTCGTAGTCATTGTAAGGGCGGGAGAGGAAGAGATGTGGGGCGGAGACCCTTGCGGTCGCCCTCATACCTCTCTCGCCTGAGAGACGTTGCTTCGTTAGCCCTGGATTTCGCTGCCGCCGTCGCCGCCAGCAGAGAGCGCGGCTTCGGGCGGGACCGCAATGCTGGGAGCAGGCAACTGTTCGATACGGTTGCGTAGTTTCAGCACCAGTTCGTCGTCAATCACCACCGCTTCCACGAGGTCACCCGGGTGGAACTTGCCTTCGAGCAGACCTTCTGCCAGAGGGTCTTCAACCATGCGTTGAATGGTGCGCCGCAACGGGCGAGCGCCATACTGCGGATCGAAGCCTTTCTCGATCAGGAAATCCTTCGTAGGCTGGGGGACAATCAGTTCGAGTTGTTGCTCGGTCAACTGCACGCGCACGCGGTTCAAGAGCAGGTCAACGATGGAGTACATCTCCTCGATGCGCAGCGAGTGGAAGACAATTACCTCGTCGATACGGTTCAAGAACTCCGGTTTAAAGGTGTTCTTGAGTTCGCCGAGCACCTTGCCCTTCATGGCCTCATATTCGTTCTGATTGGCTTTGGCCTTGTCCTTCGACTGCTTGAAGCCGATGGACGCCTCTTTATTCAGCAGCGCAGCGCCAACGTTGGAGGTCATAATCACAACGGTGTTGCGGAAGTCCACCGTGCGGCCTTTGGCGTCGGTCAGCTTGCCATCTTCCAGAATCTGGAGCAGCATGTTGAACACGTCCGGGTGCGCCTTCTCGATCTCGTCCAGCAGAATGACGCTGTAGGACTTGCGGCGCACGGCTTCGGTGAGCTGCCCACCCTCTTCGTATCCGACATATCCGGGAGGCGCGCCAACGAGACGGGCTGCCGAGTGGCGTTCCATGAACTCTGACATATCGATCTTGATGAGGGCTTCTTCACTGCCGAACATGAATTCAGCCAGGGCTTTGGCCAGCTCGGTCTTACCGACGCCTGTCGGTCCCATAAAGATGAAGGAGCCGATGGGACGTTTGGGGTCTTTCAGACCGGCGCGGGCGCGGCGCACGGCGCGAGCAATTTTCTCGATGGCCTCGTTTTGCGCAATGACGCGGGAGTGCAGCGCCTCTTCCATCTGGAGCAGGCGTTGTGACTCTTCCTGAGCGATACGCATAACGGGGATACCGGTCCACATCGAAACGATCTGGGCGATCTCCTCTTCACCTACGGAGGGCTTTTCGCTGCCGCGTTCGCGGTGCCAGCCGGATTCCAGTTTGGTGATGCGGTCGCGCAATTTGACCTCGCGGTCGCGCAATTCAGCCGCCAGTTCATACTCCTGCTGCTGAATGGCCTGTTCCTTTTCGCGCAAGACCGACTCCAGGCCCTTCATCGCCTCTTTGAGGTTCAGAGGAGCGAGCGAGTTTTGCATGCGCACGCGGCTAGACGCTTCGTCGATCAGGTCAATGGCCTTATCAGGCATGAAGCGATCGGTGATATAGCGACTGGCCATCTCGGTAGCGGCCTTGAGGGCTTCATCGGTGATGGTCAGGCGATGGTGTACTTCGTAGCGTTCGCGAATGCCCTTGAGGATTTCAAGCGTTTCCTCGATAGACGGCTCGCGCACGATTACTTCCTGGAAGCGGCGTTGCAGGGCTGCATCGCGCTCGATGTATTTACGATACTCGTCGAGCGTGGTTGCGCCGATGCACTGGAGTTCGCCGCGTGCCAGGGCAGGCTTCAGGATGTTGGCGGCGTCAACTGCTCCTTCGGCTGCGCCCGCGCCAACAAGGGTATGCACTTCGTCGATGAAGATAATGCAATCCCGGCTGTTGCGGATCTCTTCGATGATCTTCTTGAGACGCTCCTCAAACTCGCCGCGATACTTTGTGCCGGCTACCAGCGAGCCGACATCAAGAGTGAGCAGGCGCTTACCCGCCAGTGTTTCCGGCACCTCGCCCGCGACAAGTCGCTGGGCCAGACCTTCGACGATAGCGGTTTTACCAACGCCAGGTTCACCGATAAGCGCGGGATTGTTCTTATTGCGCCGTGAAAGAATCTGGATGACGCGCTCGATCTCCTGGTGACGCCCGATGACGGGATCGAGTGTTCCTGCGCGCGCGGCGGCGGTGAGATCGATGCCCATCTGGTCGATGGTGGGCGTCTTCGAGTGCTTGGCGTCGCGCTCGTGCGGCGCGCCTGATTGACTGAGCACCTGAATGGTCTGCGTGCGCACTTTCTCCAGGTTGACGCCCAGACTTTCGAGCACACCTGCCGCGATGCCTTCGCCTTCGCGTACCAGGCCGAGCAAAAGATGTTCTGTCCCGATATAATGATGATTCAGGCGACGAGCTTCATCAACGGCCAGCTCGATCACCTTTTTGGCGCGCGGAGTCAAACCGATTTCGCCGAGCACGATACGGTCTCCACGTCCAATAATAAATTCAACGGCGCTGCGAACCTTGTTCAGTTCAACGCCCAGATTACTTAATACTTTGGCGGCAACGCCCTCACCTTCACGCACGAGACCTAGCAGTAAATGCTCGGTACCGATATAGTTGTGTTGGAAGCGTTGTGCTTCTTCTTGAGCCAGACTCAAGACCTTCCTGGCTCGTTCGGTAAACCTATCAAACCTATCTCGATCGTTCACCTGTTTGTCACCCCCCTTTCAGTGGCAGAGAGTGGAACCGCGCCCTCTGTGATGCTCAGGTAAACAGCATATTTCATCTTACAACACCCATCTAGTAGCGTCAAGGAAATCAAAACCGTATCCCTCCCATCAAGAAAAACGAATCACGCACTTCTATCCTGAAACAATCGACCTCCCGACTGTCGCTCAATAGAATGCGCGCAGTCAGGAGGTCGCCCGATCAACTGTTCAAGTTCAAATTGGCCCGCGAAAAAGGATTACTCTTGTGTTTCCTCCGATTCATCCTTAGTACGTTGGCGAGCCGCCGCTCGGAAAGCCTCAGCCATGGCTGTGGTTTCCCCCTCGTCGCCGCCAAAAGGAAGATTACCTAGCAGTGTATTTTCAGGAGTCCGCTCCGGGCGATCCCGGCGTTCCCCTTTTCCTTCCCGACGTGTCGAGCCGCTTTCTTTCTCCGCCGCGTTTTGCTCTTCGCCGCGTGGAGCAGATTGCTCTAATGACATCATATCACTTGAAGGGGCATTTCCGCCAGTCTCCGCTGAAGGAGATTCGGACGTTTCCCGCGTGTCGACTTCGTCAGCCTGCCGCAGGCTCAAGCCCAGGCGGCGGCGTTCGGATTCAATGCGCAGGATGCGCAGTTGCAGCTCTTGCCCTTCGCGCAGCGTGGACTTGGGGTCCATGCCGGGTGATAGCTCGGACTGGTGAATAAGTCCCTCGATGCCGTCTTCGATACGGGCGAAGGCTCCGAAAGGCGCGATTTTAGTGATCGTACCCGTGACGACCTGGCCGGGGAAGTAGCGTTGCTCCACGGTAGTCCAGGGGTCAACCTCAGCCCGTTTGATAGACAGAGCGATTTTCTTCTTCTCTTTATCGACACTCAAGACCTGGACTTCAACTTCCTGGCCGACTTTGAGCACTTCGCTGGGATGATTGACGCGACTCCACGCGAGCTGGCTAATATGCACCAGCCCGTCTGCGCCTCCCAGATCGACAAACGCGCCAAAGTTGGCAAGGTTGCTGACGATGCCCTTACGCACTTCGCCAGGTTTCAACTCGTCGAGCAGTTCTTCGCGCCTGCGCTGTCTCCATTCCTGGTTGGCCAGGCGTTCGGAGAGAATCAGGCGGTTGCGCGCGCGGTTGATCTCGATGATCTTGAGTTGGAGAACTTTGTCTTTCATGTTCTGGAGCTTGGCCGCGGTCTCCTGATTGTCGCCGCCCTGGGCGACTTCCTCGCGCTTGAGGTTCAAAATCTGGGAGATCGGCACGAAACCCCGGATGCCGGCCACATCGACAATCAAGCCACCCTTGTTATAATCGATGACTCTGGCCTGGAGCAACTCGTTATTCTTGTACTGCTCTTCTGCGACGCGCCACTGGCGTTCAGCGTTGGCCCGCTTGAGAGAGAGAAGCGCGTGTCCATCCGGCGTTTCCGGCTGGATGATATACACGAGCACTTTGTCATTGAGATGAAGCTGGTCAAAAGACCAATCGCCACTCGCGGGTAACTCTCGCGTGGAGAGCACACCCTCTGATTTGAGACCAATATCGACCAGAATCTCATCCTGGTCAATACGCACGATTACGCCATCGACTACATCGCCGCGCTTGATATTGATGGGAGTGGTGGATGCCGCGAGCAACGCTTCCATTTCATTGAAATCGTTCATCTCTTCGGGGCCTGTGTTGTTATTCCCTTGTGGGTCGTTTCCTTCGTACATTGTCTGTACCCGTCCGCTTTTAAGATTTGCCGCTGGCATTGTCGAAAGGTCGCCGCCGTGCTTTTGTGCTTGCATGGGTTAAGATACCCCCTTCGATCCACGGTTATTACCCGTCCCTTTGCCTCATCACTGTTCCTGGTGGATGCGCATTGTCAATCGTTCACTTTTTAGCTATTTATGAGCCGCAAGAAGACGAAATGGTTATGCACCGGGACCCTGGGGATGCGTCACTGGACTGGGCTTATCGGAGGAGGCTGCTCAGGCTGGAATCACTTCCACGTTTTTAATCTCAACCGGCTCTTGCGCGTGCAGAGAAAGGCCTATATTCGACAACAAACGGTGTCCTAAAAACGGTCCTACAAAACTACTGCTCGCAGACTGGTAAGCCATGATACGGGCATAATAAGAGCCTGAAGACAGTATACCCCCACTCGATGCTCTTATTATACCAAAAGCCGCACGTGAATGCAAGCTAATACACAGCCAATTTAGCAGATTGCTCCGATGTTCATCTATCTGCCATATTGTATCACATGTATGCAAGAGGTACCAAAGTTGCCAGCCAGGCTCAACTTTATGCTACAATACCAGCATGGATTTGAGTAATATCACTGAGGTCGTACTGGCTTTGCGCCATTGCCTGGAGCCGGTCGAGCGCGCCGATCAACTTGTGGATGCGCTTGAGGGTCAGCGTCCAGATGCGCGCAAAGCGGCGGTTTTGATCGCATTATTTGAGCAAGAAGACGAAACCACCCTGATTTTCATCCGCCGCGCCAGTACCCTGCGCTCCCATAGCGGCGAGATAGCTTATCCGGGCGGCTCGGTTGATCCAACAGATACATCGCCTGTGTGGACGGCTTTGCGCGAGGCGCAGGAGGAGATCGGCCTGGATACTGCCAGGGCTGAGGTGCTGGGAATTATGCCCCCGGTCTTCACTGTCGTCAGCAATTTCTTAATTACGCCCGTTGTGGCCTTTTTGCCGCTCGGACCAGGTGCGTTGCGCTTGCAGCCGGGCGAAGTAGCCGAGCTGTTGTTGCTCCCTTTGCGCGGCCTATCCGACCCCACCATCGCGCATACCGAGGAATGGGCGCGCGGTGGCCTGGCGCGTACCGTCTATTTCTACGATTATGGCGCGTATCGTGTCTGGGGTGCGACCGCGCGTATGCTCAATGCCCTGCTGGGTTTGTTACACCCATAAGTCATAGTTCCCTTGATTCTTTTCACACGTTGAATACAATAGAAGATGTAGCTATACACATTAGACTATCGTGTTATTTCTCCCGTAGCGCGTTTCCCGTAGGTTGTTCTTTGCGAAGCGGTTGGGCTTTGGTCCCTTGAGTGGAGAAAATTGTGACGTTGCCAACACCTGATGCTCAGTCTCCGAGATTTCTGTCTCAACAACCACACTCGAACCCGCCTACTCACTCGATGCCCTCGACACCTCCGCATCCCGCGTACCCCTTTATGCCGTCGACCCCCTCGACGCACCGTGGACCCGCGACAGAACCATCTGAGATCGATGCTCGTAGACGTGTCACTGATTTTGCTGGAAATTCCTGGGATCTCGCGACTGGTGGCTTAAAAACCCTGACTGCCAAACGTCAACTTCCCCCGCGTCTTGAACGACGCGCCAGCGAGAAACTGCCAGACCCGGCTGCGGCGCAGCGTAATTTGACGTTCGCCCTGGTCATCCTGGCCTGTATTATCGTGATGCTGGTCGGTGGGGGCCTCGTTTTAGTTGTGATGTTGCAGCCCTGATGAGTCGCTCGACTTTGCTTCATCGGGGGATATAAGCAAGGGAGGCTGCTACGGTTGAAACGCTGGTACGCCGTGCAATGTGGTGGCGTTGCGTACAGCTTTGATAATAGCGCGCGCTAAGGTTGTCGCTGCCGCTGCTCCGATGGTACTTATTTGTACTGCGGCTAACGACGAGTCATGAAGCTGTTGCAAGGTTGGCCCCAGCGCAAGCGCGAATACGGTATCACCATCAAACATGGTATGCGCAGGACGAATGGTCTGTGCCATGCCGTCGTGTGCCATTTGCGCCATTTTGTTGGCCTGCTCTCTGGGCAACGCGGCGCTGGTAGCAACAACGGCAATAGTGGTATTGCTAAAAGGATTGGCTGACATAAAGCCACTTCCACCTGGATTGCGCGTCCCCGCGATGACTTGCTGCGTCTGCGGTTCAATAATGTCTCCCAGCGCGTTCACGACCACAAT
>Ga0307372_10010427_pt1 | contig 12576 bp, 14 predicted proteins | sample OX1MG_FD_202533 | JGI IMG/M metagenome (GOLD analysis project Ga0307372, IMG submission 202533) | Soil microbial communities from Risofladan, Vaasa, Finland - OX-1 | ecosystem: Environmental > Terrestrial > Soil > Coastal area > Acid sulfate soil | place: Finland: Risofladan, Vaasa | collected...
AACTGGATCATGCCATGCAGCGGCTCAATCACCGCCCCAGAAAGCGATTGGGATTCAAGACACCGTATGAGGTATTCTTCCGGACCAAGACTTCACTCATTGTTGCACTTCAAACTTGAACCCGCGACTTCTCAGACCAATTTATTTCCCGAAATATCCAATGCCCTCTGATAGAGCTGATTTTTGCTTAGACCTGTAATTTTCGCTGCCAGAACAACTGCTTGCGTCACGGGCATCGCAGTGAGTAGCGCCTTCAGAATCCGGTCCATATCCAAGGAAGCTTCAGCGATCTTTGAAGACGAAGCGCCCGCCACTATCAGTACCACTTCGCCCTTCGTTGCATAACTGTTCGATTCAATCTGGTTAACAAGCTCGGCAAGCATTCCCGCACGTATATCCTCATGCAGTTTGGTGAGTTCCCGTGCGATCACGCTATGCCGTTCACCACCCAATATCTGCGCCATATCGCTTAAGGATTCCTTGAGACGATGAATCGATTCGTAAAAAACCAGAGTCCGTGGGTTAGTGGCGAGATCCGCAAGCCGCTTTTTACGAGCTACTGTTTTCGCTGGCAGGAATCCCTCGAACACAAAACGATCCGTAGGTAGTCCGCTCGCGGACAGTGCTGCAATCAATGCACAAGCACCGGGTATGGGTATTACGCGGACGCCGGCTGCCCGGGCTGCACGTACCAAATTGAAACCTGGATCGCTGATGAGAGGTGTACCAGCATCCGACACCAGCGCCAACGAGAACCCTGCCTGGAGCTTATCAACCAGCATGGGTGCCTTTTGAGCCTCGTTGTGATCATGCAAGGAGATCAGCGGCGTATGGATACCGAAGTGACTGAGCAGCATGCCTGTATGGCGCGTATCTTCGGCGGCGATGAATTCTACCTCGGTCAGAGTACGTTGTGCCCGGGGTGAAAGATCATCAAGATTACCGATGGGCGTGGCGACTACATACAGTATCCCCTGGTTCATTTTAGTCATGCTATCCCCTAGGTTTTCCCGTGACCCGCCCGGAAAGGTATGATTACGCACCCCCATCCTGCACCGGAAGCCAAAATTCATGCAAGGCAAGTCTGCATTGACCTCGGTCCGCTACATTTGCCTGCAAGTGCTGCTTCTGGGCGTGTTGGCAGGCTGCGCCACCACCCCTGCAATACAATCCCCGCAAAGCCGGGTTAGCCAGGCCCTGCAGCTGGAAGAGCAGGGTAAATTCGCCGCTGCCGCCCAAATCTATACAACTCTGGCTGACACAGTGCAGGGCACACAACGCGACGAATACCTGGTCAGTGCAGCCGAAGATTGGTGGCACGCCCGGCAAAGTCAGGATGCCTGGAAACTGCTGGCGCAGATACAGGAAAAAAACTTGTATCCGGCACTCAATGCGCGCGTTGAACTGCTTAAGGCAAACCTGGATCTTGCTGGTCAGCAGCCTCAGGCCGCGCTCAGGCATCTAAATTTCCCACTGGCGCCACTGCCGGATGAGCTGAAAGCACGCACCCTGCTGCTGCGTGCGCAGGTGCACGTGGCCCTCGATGAGACCGTGGCAGCTGTCGAAGATCTGAGTGAACGTGAAGCCTATCTCGGCAACAACAGCACCGCCATCCACAACAACCATCAACGTATCTGGGCGGTAGTGACCCAGAGCCACGCAGCGCTCAATCTCCTGGCATTACCGAAAACCATTTCATCAACAGTGCGCGGCTGGTTGCTGCTCGGCAACCTTGCCCGCAACATCTGGCAGCAGCCACAAAATCTTCTGAAACAACTGCAAGCCTGGCAGGTGGAATATCCCAATCACCCGGCCAACCAGGATGTCATTCCAGATCTGATCGCCAAACAAAAAGCCTTCATGACCTATCCGACACGCGTGGCCGTGCTGTTACCGTTATCGGGTCTCTATCAATCCGCCGCCGATGCAATACGAGATGGATTGTTCACGGCCTATTTCCAGTTATCAAACAATGGCAGCGCGCCGATGGTTACGCTCTATGATACCGGTGGCAACGCCGCCGGTGCGCAGACCGCTTATCGGCAAGCCGTGGCCGCGGGCGCCGACATGGTAGTGGGGCCACTCATCAAAGACGCCGTCAGCGGCATCGCTGCATTGGGATCATTGCCGGTCCCGGTGCTGGCCCTCAATTTCCTCGACCCTGGTCAAACCGCACCCCCGGGGCTGTTCCAATTCGGCCTGCCCCCGGAAGATGAAGCGGCGCAGGTCGCGGACCGTTTGATCGAAGCAGGATTGAATCGCGGCGTGGCATTGGTACCGCAGGGTGATTGGGGCTCACGGGTGCTAAATGCTTTTTCCGCGCGCTTCTCACAACTGGGCGGCACCCTGTTCGGCACCCAGTCCTATCCACCGGACGCCACCGATTTTTCCGTGTCCATCACGCGCTTGCTGAACCTCGACCAGAGCCAGTATCGGAAAGATCAACTGGCCGGATTGCTCGGCACGCGACTGCAATTCGAGCCGCGTCGCCGCCAGGACATCCAGTTCATATTCCTGGCGGCGCACGCCAATGACGCTAAACTGATCCGGCCGCAACTGCAGTTCTACCGCGCCATCAATGTGCCAGTGTATTCAACCTCACAGGTGTATCAACCCGGCGACCCGGCGGATCCGGATCTGGATGGCATCACCTTCGATGACATGCCCTGGGCCCTGGAGACTAGCGGTGCCGCAGCCGACACCAGCAAGGCTGTCGCGAGCCTGTGGCCCAATAATTTTTCAGGCAACAGCCGGTTGTATGCCTTGGGGTTCGATGCCTGGCGGCTGGTGCCATTGCTCTTCAAGGGCAGGGGATTCAGCATACCGGTACAAGGCATGACGGGACTGCTGACCATGGATAATGCTGGCCGCATCCACCGCCAACTGGATTGGGCAAGCTTTAATAATGGTGTGCCGGTTATGCTTGCGCCCCTATCACTGCTGCCGACGCCAGTGGCGGCTGTGCCCTACCCGTCGCCATGACGCTTGCGCCGCATCTTGCCAGTGGCCAGGAAGCCGAGAATTTGGCGCTCGCCACACTGACTGCGGGGGGCTTGCGGCTTATGGTGCGTAATTACCGTTGTCCGCAGGGAGAATTGGACCTGGTGATGACCGATGGCGAGACATTGGTGATGGTGGAAGTGCGGTTTCAGCGCGAGCGTGATTTCGGCGATGCCGCAGCATCCGTGAATACACGCAAACAGCAAAAACTGCTGCATGCCGCCCAGCATTTTCTACAGCAGGATGCCCGTTACCGCCGCCGGCCGCTGCGTTTCGACGTGGTTGCCGTGAGTAAGACCAACGATGGAAAGACACAGACCGACTGGATCAAAGATGCATTTCGTGCTGATTAGCTACTGAGGATTACACATGGATATGAACGCCCGCGTTACCCAACTTTTCAATGACAGCATTGCCACCAAGCAGGCAGCGTTGCAAACACTAGTGCCATCCATCGTCGGCGCCGCGCAGCTCATGGCGAAAGCCCTGAAATCCAACCACAAGATCATGAGCTGCGGCAATGGAGGTTCAGCGGCAGATTCGCAGCATTTCTCCGCGGAATTGCTCAACCGCTTTGAGCGGGAACGCGCGCCGCTCGCCGGGATCGCGCTCACCACCGACACCTCCACCCTTACGTCGATCTCAAACGATTACGAGTACAACGAGGTATTCTCGAAACAGGTGCGCGCCCTGGGTCAGTCGGGTGATGTACTACTGGCGATCTCCACCAGCGGTAACTCGCCTAACGTGATGCGCGCCATGGATACAGCGCATGAGAAAGGCATACACATCGTGGCACTCACCGGCCATGACGGTGGCAAGATGGCGCCTTTACTGAGATCACCGGACGTTGAGATACGGGTACCGGCGAAAATCACCGCGCGTATCCAGGAAGTACACTTGCTGGCGCTGCACTGTCTGTGCGACCTGATCGACGAACAATTATTCGGCCCAGCACACTGAGCCTGTGAGCAATACGTCGAAATTGAGCGCGGACTTTCTCTCCCGCCTCGCAGACATCGTCGGAGCCGGAGATCTGTTGACTGACCCGGCTGACCGCTGGCCATACAGTTACGACAACAGCCGCCGTCAGGTACAACCAGATGCCGTGGTCTTTCCCGCAAACCACGACGAGGTGCGCGACTGTGTGCGCTTGTGCAACCAATACAAGATACCGTTGCTGGCGCGCGGTCTCGGCAGCAGCACCACCGGCTCCGCCGTGCCGGCTGCCGGTGGTCTGGTGCTGGCTTTGGAACGCATGCAGCGGGTGTTGCGTCTCAGCCCCGAGGACCGGCTCATGGTGGTGGAAGCCGGCATCACCAACACTGCGGCCCAGGAAGCCGCGGGCACCTGTGGATTTTTCTGGGGACCGGCGCCGACCTCAGCCGCTTATTCCACAGTAGGCGGCAACCTGGCCTGCAATGCCGGGGGACCGAGCAGCGTGAAATACGGCACACCACGGGACAATGTACTGGGCTTGCGCATCGTCACCGGCGCCGGCGAAGAACTGCATACCGGCGTGTATACCAGCAAAGGCGTGATGGGTTATGACCTCACACGCCTGGTCATCGGTTCAGAGGGTACTCTCGCAGTGATCACCGAAGCCACTCTCAAACTCACGCCCAAACCGGAAACAGTAAGGACTTTACGGGCTGTGTATGCCAACATGACTGCGGCCGCAGCAGCTGTCTCGCGCATCATGGCGCAACCGGTCACCCCATGTGCACTGGAGTTCATCGACCACGCCTCCATCGAAATAATCCGCGACTATGCCCAAACCGATTTGCCCCGCAACGCGGGCGCCATGCTGTTGATCGAGGTGGATGGCTTGGCATCCCAGATTGAAAGCAGCGTCGCCGCCGTCGAAGCAGCGACACGCGGTGATGGACTGGTGGAATTGCGGGCTGCGCGGGACAAACAGGAAACCGAAGCCCTGTGGGCGGCGCGCAAGGCGCTTTCCCCCGCGCTGCGCAAGATCGCCCCCAAGAAGATCAATGAGGACATCGCTGTACCGGTGTCACGTATGGCGGAATTGATCAGTCGATTGCAAGTGATTTCCAAACATCATGGCATTACCAATGTGAATTTCGGTCATGCTGGTAACGGCAATATCCATGTGAACCTGCTGGTGGACCCGGACAACCAGGAACAGACGAAAAACGCCGAACCCTGCCTGAAAGAAATCTTCCAGTTGGTTTTGTCACTGGACGGCACGTTGTCCGGCGAACACGGTGTCGGCCTGGAAAAGCGGCCGTTTATGTCGCTGGAATTCAACCAGGTGCAACTGGACTTGATGCGACGTATCAAGCAGCAGTTTGATCCGAATGGAATACTCAATCCCGGCAAATTGTTGCCGGATTGAAAATCTGAGATGTGAAACCTACGGCGACCTCATCTTTGGAAAGTAAGCAATCACGGGAAACCCTCTTTTGTAACTGCCTGCGCGAATTAATCATCTTCAGATTCTGCGGCAACACCTAATGTTTTCAGGTAAATCGACGCGTTCTCCGCGTCGAAACAGCAGGCCACGATGCTGCGGAAATCCTTATCGTTTTCGTGCATGACTTTGAGCGCGATGCGCGCCGCCTCCGCTTTCGGGTAGTGATATACACCAGTACTGATGCAGGGAAACGCGATGCTGCGGGCATGTGCCGCTTTCGCCAGGCTGAAGGCACTCCGGTAACAGCTTTCCAGCAACTGTGGTTCTTTCTGCGTGCTTCCATGCCATACCGGGCCCACCGCATGGATCACCCATTTGGCTTTCAGCCGGAAGCCAGGCGTGATGCGGGCTTCACCGGTGGGACAGCCACCGAGTTTTTTGCAAGCTTCCAGCAGCTCCGGTCCCGCAGCACGATGAATGGCGCCATCTACACCGCCACCGCCCAGCAGCGAGGTATTCGCTGCGTTGACAATGATATCCACATCCAGGTCGGTGATGTCGTACTGGATGACCTTGATCACAGGCATTCACTTGCGATGCTTTGGTACCCAGGCCCACAGCATGCGGCACTGGACCGGCTGATCGCCGCTCTCGTCGGTAACCTTCACCGGTACTGTGACCTCGCCTTTTTCTTCCCTTAGTATGCGGGCGCGCGCTGCTGCATCGAGCGTGGCTTCCGCGCGCAAATCACCCTTGGCAAGTCTCAGATAATCCACCTGCATGCTTTTCAGCAGCGGCACCCGGTCATCCGGCACATTCATTCCCAGCACAGCCCCGCTGGCGGTTTCCGCCAGCAGTGCCATGGCGGTGGCATGTACTGACCCGATATGGTTCTGCACCCGTTTGTGATTCGGGATGTGCAACAGGGCCCGTTCCTCAGACAGGTACTCGAAGCGCACCCCGCCTGTGCGCACGAATCGTACTGTGTGGCCGAATGCCCAGGTCAGCAACCACCAGCGCAGCCATGGCCTCACGCCATTCAGCTTGGCCACCGTGCGATTCAGATTACTTTTAAGCGATTCAGTATTTTTCATGTCTGGATGCACATACGAGAACCGATTTATTTAATTAAAAATCGAACTTATAAATACAATGTTCGATTCTCATAACACTATTGAAATATTTGTCCATCCCGCTTGATCCAACCAGAAGCATGACGGCCTGCTGGATCATGATGGGTCCAATGGATAACACCACCCTTGTTATTCCATTCGTATTCACCATTAAACGAGATAAGATCGCCAGTATTCAGCGGAGATATTCTTGGTGCAATATCAATATTATGGGCGATTAATAATGTCTGACCCGAATTGAGACGAATGATGAAACGTTGATGGTTAATCCCTTCGGTATCATCTGGAAGAATCTTCACAACGATCCCCTGCCCCTGTACCTGAATATTGCTCGAATGATTCTCAAAATCTTGTGTAAGTTTAGCATCGCCATGCTCAACATTGACTTTGATTGCTGTTGGGACTGCCAATGAAGTCTGGCTTCGCTCGACAAAAGTATAAGTTGCTACCGCTACTATTGCGACGATTAGTAATAAATATTTCTTCATTGAAACATTATCGCGGTAGATCAGGAAATGATAATGCGGCGTAGGAGATCATTGAGATTCTATGGTAATAAAATTCTTACTTTATTTTTATTTAACTACCTTTAAACTCGGTTTCTTGGCACCGCCGGGTTTAGTGGATGTGGATGCACGGCTTTTGGGTGGGGATGGGCCGCTGGATTCTGTTTCATCCTTCGGCTCAAAGATCATGCCCTGACCGGTCTCATAGGCATAAATCGCCAACACTGCATCCATAGGCACATGGACATGTTGCGACACGCCAGCGAAGCGTGCCGAGAATTCCACATGGCCTGCCGCCAGCTCGAGTTTCTGGGTGGCGTCATAACTGACATTCAGCACCAGTTTGCCGTCTTTGGCATAACCCGATGGCGCTTCCACGCCAGCAGCATTGACATCCACTACGATATGCGGAGTGTGCCCACTGTCCACGATCCATAGGTGCATGGCACGAAGCAGGTAGGGTTTCCTGGAAAGCATGGCGGGTAAGGTTGCCGCGCAACACCTGACTCAGACGGCTTCGCGCATCTCGCGCTCGAGTTCCGTCAGGCTGGACTTGAATGCCGGACGCTTGAAAATCCGTTCGGCATATTTGCTGATGGCCTTGGCCTGCGCCGGGATCTCAATCTCGTAGCGCGGCAGCCGCCAGAGTATCGGCGCGATGCTGCAATCCACCAGTGAGAATTCCTCGCTCAGGAAATACGGTTTGGCGGCGAAGGCTTCGGATGCCGACAGCATACTTTCACGCAGCATCTTCCTGGCGCGCGCGTGCGGTTTGTTGGGCGATTGCTCGATCTCGTCCACGCAGTTGTACCAGTCGCGTTCAATGCGATACAGCGCCAAGCGGAAACGTGCGCGCGCCACCGGATCGACCGGCATCAGCGGCGGATGCGGGAAACGCTCATCCAGGTATTCCATGATGATGCGCGGCTCATAGAGCGCCAGATCACGGTCAACCAGTGTCGGCACGCTGTTATAAGGATTGAGTTCCAGCAGATCCTCGGGCAGTTTGCTGCCTTCGATGTTGATGATATCCATGGCGATGCCTTTCTCCGAGAGCACAAAACGCACGCGGTGGCAGTGAGGACAGCTTGCTCGGGAGTATAGCGTCATGGCAGTCGGCCTATGGGCAGGGAATGTCGCATCGGAATGGGCAGAGGTGCGCATCAGATGACGCGCTCATCTACACCGTGCATTAATGTATTTTTTTCCAAATTTCTCTCTTTAATAAATAGGCGAGGATGAAGAACACGATCAGGAAACCGATGACCCGCAGGCCAAGATCGCGGCTCTCGAGCATGACCGGATTACCCATATAGACAAGAAAACTGGTTATATCACGGACTGCCTTATCATACTGGCTAGGGGTGAACTTTCCGGGAGTGACGGGCTCGAAGTGATCAAATACCTGAAACGTGCTGCCATCAGGATTCTTGACCGTGCTGAACACCGCCTTCTGGGCTCCCTGCAGTTCCCACAGCACATTGGGCATTGAAACTTTGGGGAATACCACATTATTGACGCCGGTCGCTGATTTTGGATCGAGGTAAAAGGACTTGAGATAGGTATATATCCAGTCGGCACCGCGACTGCGGGATTCGAGTGATAGGTCCGATGGCGCAATTCCAAACCATTTTTGCGCATCCGACGGCGACATGGCGCTCACCATGGTGTCGGTGACTTTGCCACCGGTGAATATCAGATAACTTTCCAACTGGGCATCATTAAGCCCCAGGTCCTGGCCAACGCTGTTATAACGCACGTACTGGGCTGAGTGGCAACCCATGCAGTAGTTCACGAAGAACTTGGCGCCGCGCTGCAACGAAGCCGTGTTGCCAAGGTCGACATTGGCCGACTGCAGCTTCACACCCTCGTCCTGGGCGTGGGAAAATCCCGGCAACAGCGTCAGTAAAAGCGCGCAGATGATTGTTTTCATTTCATCGTCACCCTTTCAGGAACAAGCTTCGGCTCGACGAGCTTCGGGGAAAATGCCGGCAGCAGTAGGAAGATCAGGCTGTACACCAACGGGATCAGCCAGGAATACATCTTGAGCGTGGCGGCGCTGGAAACCCAGCTAATAGCGTCCAGACCCGTGATGATGATCATCACGATTGCAAAAGCAGCCACCATGAATATGGATGACCGCGGTTTTGAGTATGTCCATGAAACCGCAAAAAACAGGAAATACAATTCTGAAATACGCTGGCCGATCTCGGCCCAGAAAGCCGTGGCCGGTTGCATGCCGATGTACCCCAATATGACAAAGGTAAGCGCGAACAGAGCCAGGAGAATACGGTACAGCGGGCCGCGATAGCGTATGGATTTCACTGGATTGCGGTCAATCCACGGTAACACAAACAGTATGATGATGGACAACAACAGCACCAGTGCGCCCAGTCCCTTGTTGGGTATGGAACGTAGGATTGCGTAGTACGACCCGAAATACCACAGTGGATGTATATCAGGCGGTGTTTTGAGGGCGTTGGCCGGCTCGAAGTTGGCCGGTTCCAGGAACAATCCATGCAACCCCGGCGAAAAGAAAATGATGGCGGCAAATATCGCAACGAACACGATGACGCCGCAGATATCCTTAATGGTGTAGTACGGGTGGAACGGGATGCCGTCCAGTGGATGGCCATCTGCTCCCTTGTGCTTCTTGATCTCCACGCCATCAGGGTTATTGGAACCCACTTCGTGCAGCGCAACCAGATGAAACACCACCAGGCCCAGCAGCACCAGCGGCACCGCGACCACGTGCAACGCGAAGAACCGGTTCAAAGTGATATCGGAGATGTAGAAGTCGCCACGTATCCATTGTTCCAGGCCATTGCCGATGCCGGGGATCGCGCCGAACAGTGAGATGATCACGTTGGCGCCCCAGTAGGACATCTGGCCCCAGGGAAGCAGATAGCCCATGAAGGCCTCGGCCATGAGTGCTAAGTAAATCAGCATACCGAAAATCCACAGCAGTTCGCGCGGTTTCTTATAGGAACCATACATGACGCCGCGGAACATATGCAGGTAAACCACAATGAAGAACATGGAGGCGCCGACCGAGTGCATGTAACGGATCAGCCAGCCCCAGTTCACATCCCGCATGATGTATTCCACCGATGCGAAGGCGGCGTCGGCGGCGGGTTTGTAGTTCATGGCCAGGAAGATGCCGGTGATGATCTGGTTCACCAGAATCAGCAGGGCGATGGAGCCGAAGAAATACCAGAAATTGAAGTTTTTGGGGGCATAGTACTGGGCGACCTGCTCGTTCCAGAACTTGGTCATGGGGAAGCGCGCATCAATCCAGTCGCGCAGTTGGTGCAGCCAGCCACCGGTGACATCCAGATAATCGCGCTTGTGTTGCTCGTCGCTCATCGGATGAATCTCCGGCGATTCTCAATGGAGTTGTGCCGTATGCTTACCACACCAGTGGCTCGGTGTATTTGGAAGACGAGCCCTTGAGGTTCTCTCCAATACGGATCACTTTGTCATTCACGTAGAAATGCAGCGGCACCGGCAGGTTGAGCGGTGCAGGCACATTCTTGAACACACGCCCTGCCAGGTCATATTTGGATCCGTGGCATGGACAGAAAAATCCACCCGGCCAGCTCGGACCGACGCTGGGATCACCGGGCTGCGGTACATAGAGCGGTGAACAGCCCAAATGCGTGCAAATCCCGATCACTACGAACAATTCCGGTTTAATGGATCGCCATTCATTCTTGGCATAGGAAGGCTGCTGCGGCTCATCGGAATCGGGATCGCGCAGGAGCGGGTCATTCTTGGGGAGCTCATTGAGCGTCGCTTGGGGTCGCTGCACCACCCACGCGGGTTTGCCGCGCCATTTCGCCTTGATCATCCCGCCTGGCTCTATCTTGCTGACATCGATATCCACCGGGCCGCCCAGGCTCTTGGCGCGGGCGCTGGGCTCCATGGATGACACGAACGGCACAGCCGCCATGACCACGCCCACAGAACCTACAACCACAGTGGCCACGGTGAGGAAGTGACGTCTGCTAGTGTCTATTTCTTCGCTCATTCACCCCTCTCCTGACAATCGAGAACCGCTGCTCACGGACCCATCGGCCCGTGCAAGGCGATAAACCAGGCGGAAGACAGCAAAAAGGACGGCGCATTATACACAGCGGCTTCACGGCCCCGCCAGTGCGAGCACCTACGTCTGACATGCCTCGCGGCCGCATGCTAGCTTATGCCGATGAGAACCCTGATACGCAGCTTGCTGTTCCTGTTACAGGCGGTCGTGGCAGGCCTGGCCATTGCCTTCGTGTTGGTTTATTTCCATCCAGGCTGGCTGAAGAACGGCAACACATCTGGCCCTGTGGATTCCTATGCCGCTGCCGTGGACGCCTCCTCACCTTCGGTGGTGAACGTGCACAGCGCGCGGCGCACCAATATTCCCGGGCCGCTCATGGACGACCCCTTCTGGCGACGCTATTTCGGCAATCCGTATGGAACACCACGGGAACGCATGGAGAACAGCCTTGGCTCAGGGGTCATCGTCAGCACCGACGGTTATATTCTGACGAATTATCACGTAATCAGTGGCGCGGATGCCATTCAGGTGGGCATCTCCGACGGCCGCACTGCGGTGGCACGGGTGGTTGGTATGGACCCGGATACTGACCTGGCCTTGCTCAGGGTCAGCTTGCCGCATTTGAAACCCATCGAAATGGGGCGATCCGATGATCTGCACGTGGGCGACGTGGTGTTGGCCATCGGCGATCCCTATGGGGTGGGCCAGACCGTGACCCTCGGTATCGTGAGTGCACTGGGACGCAGCCAATTGGGCCTGAGTACTTTCGAGAACTTCATCCAGACAGATGCCGCCATCAACCCCGGCAATTCTGGTGGTGCGCTGGTGAATGCCCGTGGTCAACTGGTGGGTATCAATACCGCACTGTACTCACCCAGCGGCGGTTCCAACGGCATCGGCTTTGCCATTCCAGTAAACCTGGCCCGCGGCGTGATGCAACAGCTCATCGCCTATGGCCGCGTGCGCCGCGGTTACCTCGGCGTAGAGCCCCAGGACATCACCCCACAGCTGGCCCAGGCATTTCAATTGAAGGGTACCGATGGTTTTATCATCACCAGCGTTGCCAAAGGTGGCCCAGGCAGCAAAGCCGGGCTGGTGGCAGGTGACGTGATCGAAACCATCGACGGCACGGCCGTCAAAAACAGCAGCGACGCACTCAACCGGATAGCCGGCAAACCGCCGGGCACCCTGGTGACATTGGGCGGCGTGCGCCAAGGGAAAACCTTCAGCTTGCAGGTGAGAGTGGCGGAGCGGCCAGTGCAGGGCAGTAGTTAATCGCAGAGGAAACCTGACTGAAGGTTTTCCCTTTCAGGCCGGCACCCGGCGGATTTTTGCACCGAGTTGACCCAGCTTCTCCTCGATGGTCTCGTACCCGCGATCAATGTGGTAAATGCGCTCCACCACAGTTTCGCCCTGGGCCACGAGTCCTGCCAGAACCAGGCTCGCGGAGGCGCGCAAGTCCGTGGCCATAACCGACGCGCCGGTGAGATGCTCAACACCCTGGCTGATGGC
>Ga0307372_10010432_pt1 | contig 12573 bp, 16 predicted proteins | sample OX1MG_FD_202533 | JGI IMG/M metagenome (GOLD analysis project Ga0307372, IMG submission 202533) | Soil microbial communities from Risofladan, Vaasa, Finland - OX-1 | ecosystem: Environmental > Terrestrial > Soil > Coastal area > Acid sulfate soil | place: Finland: Risofladan, Vaasa | collected...
CGGCGGATCGAATTCGAGATGACGGAATAAATCCGCTCGGATCATCCGTTCTTCGATCGCACGTTCAGGAAAGCCGGGCCATGAAGCTGCACTATTATCCCGAGACCGATAGTCTCTATATCGAGCTCAAGCCCGGTCCCGGCGTGGAGACGCGCGAGATCGCGGAAGGGCTCAACGTCAATCTCGCGGCCGACGGCGAGGTCGTGGGCTTCGACATCGATCACGCCTCCCGCCATCTCGACATCACGACATTGGAAACGGTGGCGCTGCCGTTGCGGTCGACCCGCGTTGCCTGAGCGCAATGTCCGGCAAATTTCCTGACGACCCTCGGCCGATGACGGAGCAGAAGATCGAGAAGGCGGCCCGGTCCGATCCGGACGCGCAACCGCTCACCGAAGAGGATTTGCGGCTGCGAGCGGCGGCTTGACATGACGTACCATAATTGGTACGTATGACGACCGGTAGCCCGAAGCGGCTGCCCGCCGTTTTCTACCGCAGCGAGGCCGGCGCGGAACCGGTGCGCGAGTGGCTCAAATCGGACGAGATTTCTGCTGAGGATCGGCGCCGGATCGGCGAGGACATCAAGACCGTGGAATTCGGCTGGCCGGTCGGGATGCCGACCTGTCGCCCAATGGGCAACGGGTTGTGGGAAGTGCGGAGCAGCCTGAAAGGACGCATCGCGCGCGTGCTGTTCTGCATCAACGACGGGCGCATGGTGCTGCTGCACGGCTTCATCAAGAAGGCGCAGCGTACGCCGGCCGGCGATCTGGCGCTGGCCTTGGAACGGAAGCACAGAGTGGAGACGTATCTATGAGCGGCAAGCGGCGTATCGGCTCTTCCTTCGACGAATTCCTCGCCAAGGAAGGCCTGCTCGACCAGGCGACGATGGTGGCGCAGAAGCGCGTGCTGGCGTGGCAGCTCGCCAAGGCGATGCGCGAGCGGAAGATCACCAAGGCGGCCTTGGCGCGGCGCATGCGCACCAGCCGCTCCGCGCTCGACCGCCTGCTCGATCCGCGGAACGCCAGCGTCACGCTCGCCACCATGGGCCGCGCCGCGGCGGCGCTCGGCAAGCGGCTGTCGATCGGGCTGACCGATGCGCAGCGATAGGCAACGCAACCGCACCACCACCCCGCCGGGCGAGATCGTGCTCGAGGCCTCCATGAAGCCGCTGGAGTTGAGCGCCAACAAACTCGCGGCGGAGCTGCACGTGCCGGCGAACCGGATCAGCGCCATCGTCAACGGCACGCGCGGCATCACCGCCGACACGGCAATGCGCCTTGGCCGCTATTTCAACACGACGGCGGAGTTCTGGCTCAACCTCCAGACGACGCACGACTTGACCAAGGCGCAGGCGGAAGTCGGCGCCGAGATCTAGCGCCGCGTGCGGCCCCGGGCGGCGGCGTGACCATGACGCACCTTCCCAAAACATAGAGAAAACGGCGGTTCTCGGCTAAATTAGCCGGATACTAAAGGCCTGTCGGGGGGCCATCGCCATGTGCCGGGTCGAATGACGCCGGAAGCGCGCGCTCGTCAGAAGATCGACGAGATGTTGAAGGCTGCTGGCTGGGAAGTCCAAGACCGCGATGAGATGAATCTCGGTGCTGGGCTCGGCGTTGCCGTGCGCGAATATTCCCTTCCGTCCGGACCTTGCGACTATCTGCTGTTCATCGACCGCCGCGCGTGCGGCGTCATCGAGGCCAAGCCCGAAGGCGTCACGCTGACCGGCGTCGCCGAACAAGCCGACGACTACATGAGCGCGCTGCCCGCCCATCTACAGGCATGGGCGCCCAATCTGCTGTTCGATTATGAGAGCACCGGCACCGAAACGCTGTTCCGCGACCTGCGCGATCCCGAACCGCGGTCGCGCCATATCTTCAGCTTTCATCAGCCCAAGGCGCTATTCGAAACCCTGAAAAAAGGCACGAGCTTACGGCGGCGCTTGCTCGATCTTCCTGGTGCCGATCCGGCTGGCTTGCGCGGCTGTCAGATCGAGGCCATCGACGGCATCGAAAAATCGCTTAAACGAGCGAACCCGCGCGCCCTGATCCAAATGGCGACGGGCGCTGGAAAAACCTTCACGGCGTGCAATCTCGTTATGCGTTTGCTCGCCTATTCCGAGGCGAAGCGCATCCTCTTTCTCGTCGACCGGAAAAATCTCGGCACGCAAACCAAGAACGAGTTTCAGCGGTTTCGTCCTCCCGGCACCGGCAAGCTCTTCACCGAGATTTACAACGTCCAGCTTCTTTCCGGGCGACACGTCGAGGCGTCGTCGAGCGTCGTCATCTCGACCATTCAGCGCCTCTACGCAGCGTTGCGCGGCGAAGAGATCGACGAGGAAGTCGACGAAATGTCGGGATATGAGCTGGCATCCGGAACGGCTGACCGGCCCGTCGTATACAATCGAGACATCCCGATCGAGACCTTCGACGTCATCATCGTCGACGAGTGCCACCGCTCGATCTATGGCGTCTGGCGGCAGGTGCTCGACTACTTCGATGCCTTCGTAATCGGCCTGACCGCAACGCCGTCCAAACACACGATGGGCTATTTCCAGCAGAATCTCGTGTCGGAATATCCCTATGAACGATCAGTCATTGACGGCGTCAATGTCGGCTATGAGATCTTCCGCATTCGCACCCGGATCGGCGAAAAGGGCGGATTGATCAGTGCCGGTTATTCGGTGCCGAAGCGCGACCGCAAAACGCGCAAGGTCCGCTATCAGGAACTCGAAGACGATCTGACCTATAGCAGGGACGATCTCGATCGCTCGGTCCTGGCGCCCAACCAGATTCGCACGGTCCTGACCGCTTATCGCGACACGGTCTTCACGGAGTTGTTTCCCGGCCGGACCGAAGTGCCGAAGACATTGATCTTCGCCAAGGACGACCACCACGCCGAGGAAATCGTCACCATCGCCCGCGAAGTCTTCGGCAAGGGCAATGCCTTCGCGAAGAAAATCACCTACCGGGTGAGCGGCGCGACGCCGGCCGAGCTGATCAAGGAATTCCAGACGAGTTACAACCCGCGCATCGCCGTCACCGTCGATATGGTTGCCACCGGCACTGACATAAAGCCGGTCGAAGTCGTGATGTTCCTCCGTGACGTGAAATCCGAACTCTATTACGAGCAAATGAAAGGCCGTGGCGTGCGGACGATTTCCACGACCGATCTGCGGCAGGTGACGCCGGACGCTCACGCTAAGGAGAAATTCATCCTGATCGATGCGGTGGGCGTCACGGAGACCGCTAAGGCCGCCTCGCAACCTCTGGAGCGCGACCGGGCAATTGCCTTCGACAAGCTGCTCGACCGGGTGGCGGCGGGCGAGCGATCGGAGGACGCCTTGTCATCCTTGGCCGGAAGATTGGCGGCGCTGGCAGGCCGATTGCCGACGGAGGATCAGGCCCGCATTCGCAAACTTGCCGGCAAGGATTTGCACGAAATCGCGCGGTCACTGATCGACGCGATCGATCCGGATGTCGTCACGGCGGAGGCCACGAAGCAACATCTCGACGACTCAAAGGCCGTCGGCAAGGTCGCGGCAGACCTCAAAGAGCGCGCCGCGCGCACCTTCGACGATCCGAAACTGCGCCGACTCCTGAAGGACCTGAAGCAGCAATCCGAAATCGCCATCGATGAAATCTCGACGGACGAGGTATTGTCCGCCGATTATGACGTCCGCCGTGCAACCGAGACGACGGCACACTTCAAGGAATTCCTCGATGCGAACAAGGACGAAATCGCGGCGCTTCAGGTCTTGTACGGTCGCCCTTACGCCGCGAAGCATCTGACCTACCAGATGATCAAGGACTTGGCCGACGCCCTGGCCCGTCCGCCCTGGCTTCTGTCACCGCCGCAAATCTGGTCGGCGTACAAGCGGCTCAATCGGGCGAAGGTGCGGGACGCGTCGCCGGAACGCATGCTCACCGATCTCGTCGCGCTGGTGCGCTTTGCCTTGGGTCAGACGGAAACGCTCGAACCATTTTCCGCCTCGGTGGAGCAACGATTCAACCTCTGGCTCGGCCGCGAGAAACGTGCCGGCCGCGAATACGGTGATGCGCAATTGGCTTGGCTCAAGCTCATCAAGGACCACGTCGCGGCGAACGTCGAAATCACGCTCGGCGACATACAGGATGCGCCCGCGCTCGCGGACCGCGGTGGCCGCATCGCGGCTGCGCGCGCCTTCGGCGCCGATCGGTTGGGCAGCGTCGTCGAAGACCTGTCTACGGCACTGGTGGCTTAATCATGCCCTTTGTCGATTCGACACAGACCGAGCTGCCGCCGGGATGGGCAATGACCGAAATCGAACAAATTTGCGACGTCAATCCGCAAACCAACATCGATAAGATTCCAACAACTAAACGGGTCGCCTTCGTGCCAATGGCGGCGGTCAGCGAGCTGTCGGGACAGATCAACCTTGAGACGCGACGCCCTCTCTCGTCTGTCGCGAAGGGATTTACGCGATTCCGAACCGGCGACGTGATCTTCGCAAAGATTACGCCCTGTATGGAGAACGGCAAAATAGCCGTTCTCCCCGATGTGCCATTCGGGATCGCTTTCGGTAGCACCGAATTTCATGTGTTGCGGCCATGCAAAGGCATCGATCCGCGGTACGTCTTCTACTACCTGATACAGGACCGCTTTCGCAGCAACGCTCGCAGGAGCATGACCGGCGCCGTCGGCCAACAGCGCGTCCCAAAAGAGTTCATGAAGCGGGCTTCGATGCCGATTGCTCCGTCCCGGCAACAGCAACGTATCGTCGCCAAAATCGATGAACTCTTCGGCGAAATCGAGGCGGGTGAGCAGGAGCTCGAAAAAGCACGCGAAGGGTTGGAAGCCTATCGGCGGTCGCTGCTCAAGGCGGCGGTAACGGGCGAGTTGACTCGCGACTGGCGCAAAAAGAACCCACCAAAAGGATCCGGCGCTGACTTTCTCAAGCGTATTCTCGCCGAACGCCGCGCAATGTGGGAGCGACGCACAATCCAAAAATTAAAGGCCAAGGGCCGAAAGCCCAAGGACGGCACATGGAAGAGCCATTACATCGAACCTGAGTCACCAAATCCCGCTGGTTTGCCTAAGCTACCTCTCGGTTGGGTTTGGGCCTCGTTGGATCAGCTCTTAACCAGCATCGATGCGGGCCTTAATTTTAAGTGTGACGGCCGACCTCCTTCAGCTGCACAAATTGGGGTCGTCAAGATTAGCGCCGTCACATGGGGTGAATTCGACGAGAATGAAAGCAAGACAATCATCGATGCATCAAGGTTCATCGAAGATGCAAAAATCGAGAAAGGGGACTTTCTTTTTTCGCGGGCGAATACGTTGGAACTGGTCGGATCGCCTGCCATTGTGCGTCGAATTACAAAGACCCTTGCCCTTAGCGATAAGGTTCTGCGATTTCGATTCGCAGCTCCGATAGAAGAGTGGGTATGCCATTTATTACGGACGCCGTGGGGCCGGCACGAAATACAAAGTCACGCAACCGGTAACCAGCTCTCTATGAGAAACATCACACAGCGGAATATTAGGAAAATAAGGGTGCCGCTGCCACCGCCTGAGGAGCTCAAGGAGCTGGAACGGCGTTTGGCAGACTATGCGCGCACCGTTGCCGACGCTGGATTGGCGTTAAGCGCAAGCCTCGAAGATGCTGCTCGCGCACTCGAGTCCGTCCTGACCGCAGCCTTTTCCGGCAAGCTCGTTCCGCAAGACCCCTCGGACGAGCCGGCGAGCGTTCTGCTCGAACGACTGAGAGCGACCCGAGCCGAAGTGTCAAATTCTCAAAAGCGTCCGTCGCGGAAGGTGGCAGCCGGCCCGGTCGTGCGCTCGAAACGATCACGGCGCCCTATCGCAGAAGGAATCGCCAAGTGAACAACAATCATCGCGGCCTCGTCGCCAAGGTCTGGAATTACGCGCATGTGCTGCGCGATGCGGGAGTCTCGTATGGTGATTATGTCGAGCAGATCACCTGTCTTCTGTTCCTCAAGATGGACCAGGAACGGACCGAATTCTTGGGCGAACCCTCGATCATTCCGAAGGAGTTCCGTTGGGACCGGCTACGCAGCCTTTCGGGCGAAAAGCTGGGCGCGGCCTACAACCGAACGCTCGCCGCATTGAGCCGGTCCGAAGGGCTGCTAGGCGCAATATACCTCAAGGCGAAGAACGCCATCGAGGATCCCGCACGACTCCAACGCCTCGTGCAGCTCATCGACGAGGAAACTTGGCTTGGCCTCGAAGTCGACGTCAAAGGCGCAATCTACGAAGGGTTGCTGGAGCGCAACGCCGCCGAGGTCAAGTCCGGTGCCGGCCAATACTTCACGCCGCGACCGCTGATCGACGCCATCATCGAGGTCGTCGATCCGCAACCGGGCAAAACCGTTTGCGATCCGGCGTGCGGAACCGGCGGGTTCCTACTGCAAGCTTACGAACATATGAAACGGAACCCGCGCGCCAAGGACAAAGGCGTCGCCGTGAAGTTGAGACGAAAAACCTTCACCGGCTTCGATATCGTGCCCGGTGTGGTCCGTCTTGCGGCGATGAACCTCTACCTTCATGGCATCGGCGAAGATGAGAGCCCGATTACGCGCGCGGACGCGTTGCTGGCCGATCCGGGCAAGAAGTGGGCTTACGTCCTGACCAATCCGCCGTTCGGCCGCAAGCAGAGCTTCAAGGTCTTCACCGACGATGGCGATATCGATACCGAACGTGAGGATTACCAGCGGCCCGATTTCCAGGTCACAACCTCGAACAAGCAACTCAATTTCGTGCAGCACGTGATGACCATTCTCGAAGAGAACGGCACCGCCGCCGTTGTCGTGCCGGATAACGTGCTGTTCGAGGCGGGTTCCGGTGAACGCATTCGCCGACGACTGCTCGATGCCTTCGACTGCCATACGCTGCTGCGGCTGCCGACCGGCATCTTTTACAAGCCGGGTGTGAAGGCCAATGTGGTGTTTTTCGATAAACGCCCCGCGGCCGAAACGCCGTGGACGAAGGACCTCTGGATTTACGACTTCCGCACCAACCAGAATTTCACGCTGAAAGAACGGCCGCTGAAGCGGGAACATCTCGACGAGTTCGTAAAGGCGGCTCAGCTGGCTAATCGGCACCAGCGAAAGGAAACGGACCGCTTCCGGCGCTTCGCTTACGCCGATCTTGTCAAGCGGGACAAGGTGAACCTGGATATCTTCTGGCTCAAAGATTCGAGCGTCGATGATGGCGAAAACCTTCCGCCACCAGACGAGATCGCGGCCGAGATCGTCGAGAACCTGGAAGCCGCATTGGAACGCTTCCGGAGCGTCGCTGCTCGGCTGAGCTAGCCCCCTACTCCACCGTCACGCTCTTCGCCAGGTTGCGCGGCTGGTCGACGTCGGTGCCCTTGTGGACGGCGATGGTCTTCACGCGGCCGGCTTGAAGATGATGCGGCCGCCTTTGCGCGTCTTCGCGTGTGGCTGCACGACAATCTCGACGTCGCGGCCGAACGCCGTCAGGAAACCCATCAGGCGGTCGACCGAATATTCGCGGAAGTGGCCGTTGAACACGCGCGAGACTTCCGGCTGGGTGATGCCCATGCGGGCGCCGGCCTGCGCTTGGGTGAGCTTGCGCGCGGCGGCGAGTCGGTAGATTTCCGAAACGATCTGCGCCTTGAGCAGATGGGCTTTGGCATCCGGCAGGCCGAGATCGGCGAAGATGTTGCCGCTGCCCGGTTCGATTCTCGCCCGTCGCGTCATGCACGTCAGCGACGGGCCTGCGCACCCGCTGTCTCGGCACCCGCCGCCTCGCGTTCGGGCGGCGGTCCGTTCCAGATCAGCACGTCCGGGCACAAATCCGCGCCGTTCGGCCACACGACGGTTCCGGCCTCCACCCCCACGCGAGCAAATTCCGCCGGATCGGTGCGGATGCGCTCGAACACCGGTCCGCGCAGCAATGGAGCGACCGCCCGCTCGATCGTGCGACCATCGTCGAGCGTCAACCGCAGCTTGAAGCCCGGAAGCGCCTCGGCCTGTTTGATGCGTACCAACGCCATGGGTGATCTCCGGCCTCTATCCTAGTCCAACGGCGCAATCGGCGCGAGGGACTCGCCGCCCGAGGCGCGGCGCCAGTCGCTGCGCAATTCGGCACGGTGCGCTTCGGCCCACTCCAGAACCAGCGCCAAAGCGCGGCGGGGCAGCTCGCCGCGGTAAACCTCGAGCGTTTCGATCTCGATCAGCGCTTCGTATTCGCCGTAGAAGGCGTGGAAATGCGCCGGCTCGTGATCGTTGTAGAACATGCGAATGACGATCCCGAAGAACCGGCTGATTTCAGGCATCGACGCCCCTCACCCCCTTGCCGCCATGCCGAGCGTTCTCCGGACGCTCGGCTCGAACATGCCGGGGGCATGTTCGACCGGCGGCAAGCTCCCCGCTGCGCGGGGCGAGGGAGAAAAACGCGAAACGATCTGCGCCTTGAGCAGATGGGCTTTGGCATCCGGCAGGCCGAGATCGGCGAAGATGTTGCCGCTGCCTGGTTGGACCTTTGCTCGTCGCACCATAGCTATCGCACCGTCCCGGAATCGAACCGCCTTACATAGTCTGCCGGCGTGATGATCCGAACGCCGCGCCACGGGTCGAGTACGAGAAGATCATCGTCGCTGGCAATGATGAATTCAGCGCGCGAAGCGGCGGCGAGCTCGAGATATTTGTTGTCCTTGGCATCCCGGCAATCGGTCACGCGGATGATCGGTGTCATGATCGCGGCTCCGGCCGTGAGCAAATCTAGGAAAATCTCGATCCGCCCGGGCGTCAGATATTTGCGGAATCGGGGCCGCGCCGCAACTTCGCGGATTTCCGCCTCGACCTCGGGCGAAAGACAGATCGTGTCGTGCACCCGAGCCAAGAGCAGAGCACGCTCGGGTAGCGAATTTTCCTTGAGCAAAGCTCCGATCAGCGAGCTCGCGTCAAAGACGACGTTGGGCATCGGCCGCCGCAAGCTCGGCGGCGATCTCCTCGTCGGTCAATCGGTCGGCGCGGGCTTCTGCCTTGATCACGGCGATCAAGCCGGCGAGAGGATCATCTTGCGGCGAACCAGGACGCACCATGTCGCTCACGAGCTTGCCGACCCTCTCCCGGCGCGCTTCATCAGCTAGCGCGGCGGCGGCTTCGCGCGACACCGGAATCGACACCATCACCGTGTCAGCCATCGAACGATCTCCTTCGTCGCAACCATCCTAGCACAGCAGCCGATAGCCTCTCACCACCGGCGTCATAGACATGGGAGCCCAGTCACGCCCGGGCATGAGGGCCAGCTCGTGCGCCCTTCGACAAGCTCAGGGTGAGGCAAAAACGAGCGCGGCCGTAATGTCCTGCGGCTCAAGCAGCGGATAATCCTTCAGGATTTCCTCGCGCGACGCGCCCGCAGCCAACAGATCGAGCACGTCCTTGACGCGAATGCGCAGGCCGCGGATGCACGGACGGCCGCCGCATTGCTCGGGATTGACGGTCACGCGGTGCGCTTCACTCATGCTGCATATTAGCACAGCGCTCGATCAGCCCTCACTAGCTGCGTTTAAGGCGTGGACGGCCGGGTCGGGCATGAGGGGACGGCCCCTCACCCTGCCCTCTCCCCCTCACGGGGGCGAGGGTACGAACGCAGCGGTACGCCCCCTACTCCACCGTCACGGACTTCGCCAGGTTGCGCGGCTGATCGACGTCGGTGCCCTTGTGCACCGCGACGTGATACGCCAACAACTGCACCGGGATCGCGTATAAGAGCGGCGCGACGAAGGGATCGCAGCGCGGCACTTCGATCTCGTGCGCGAGCTGGCCGTTGAGTCGCGCCAGGCCGTCGCGGTCGGAGATCATCATCACCTTGCCGCCGCGCGCCAGAACCTCCTGCACGTTGGACAGCGTCTTGTCGAAGAGCGCGTCGCTGGGTGCCAAGACGACGACGGGCACATTGTCGGAGATCAGCGCGATGGGGCCGTGCTTCATCTCGCCGGCGGCATAGCCTTCGGCGTGGATGTAGGAGACCTCCTTGAGCTTCAAGGCGCCTTCGAGCGCCAGCGGATAGGCGGTGCCGCGGCCGAGATAGAGCACGTCGCGCGCCTGGGTTTCGACCAGCCATTCGGCCATCGCCTCGATGCGCGCATCGTGCGCCAGCATTTCGGCGGCGCGCTCGGGCACTTCCGTAAGAGCAACCGTCAACGCGGCTTCGCGCTTGGCATCGATGGCGGCGCGCGATTTGGCGAGCGCAATGGCGAGGCAGGCCAAGACCACGAGCTGGGTGGTGAAGGCCTTGGTCGAGGCGACGCCGATCTCGGGCCCGGCCATGGTCTGGAACACCGCGTCGGAAGCGCGGGCGATCGAGCTTTCGGGCTGGTTGACGATCGACAGGATGCGCGCGCCCTGCGCCTTGGCATAGCGCAGCGCGGCCAACGTGTCGGCGGTCTCGCCCGACTGCGAGATGAAGAGCGCGAGCGTGTTCTTGGGCAATAGGCCTTCGCGGTAGCGGAACTCCGACGCGATGTCGACCTCGCACGGCAGGCGCGCGAGGCCCTCGATCCAATAGCGCGCGATCAGGCCGGCGTTGTACGACGTGCCGCAGGCGACGATCGAGATGCGGTCGATCGACTTGAGATCGAACGGCAGCTTGGGCAAATGGACCGAGCGCGTCGCCGGATTGAACAGCGCGCGCAGCGTGTCGCCGATCACCGCCGGCTGCTCGAAGATCTCCTTTTTCATGAAATGCGGATGGCCCGCCTTGCCGATGAGCGCGCCGGAAAGCGCGGTCTTGCGGATCTCGCGGTTGGCGATGCGGTTTTCGGCGTCGTAGATGGTGGCGCCGTCTTGCGTGACCACCGCCCAATCGCCTTCCTCGAGATAGACGAGATTTTGGGTGAGCGGTGCCAGCGCGAGCGCGTCCGATCCGACATACATCTCGCCGTCGCCGTAGCCGATGGCGAGCGGCGAGCCGCGGCGCGCGCAGATGAGCGTGTCGTGATGGTCGGCAAACAGCATGACCAGCGCGAAGGCGCCGTGCAGCCGGCCGAGCGCCTTTGCCACCGCGTCCTTGGGCGACGCGCCCTCTTTCAGATAGCGCGTCAGCAGGATGGCGACGGCTTCGGTGTCGGTCTGGGTTTCGAATGTGTAGCCGGCCTTGGTGAGCTCGGCCTTCAATTCCTGGAAATTCTCGATGATGCCGTTGTGGACGACGGCGACGCGGTCGGTGGCGATGGGGTGCGCGTTGGTCTCGTTGGGCACGCCGTGCGTCGCCCAGCGGGTGTGGCCGATGCCGATGAATCCTGCGACGGGCTCCTTGGCGAGGCGCTTGGCGAGGTTTTCGAGCTTGCCTTCGGCGCGGCGGCGATCGATGTGGCCGTTGACCAGCGTGGCGATGCCCGCGGAGTCATAGCCGCGGTACTCGAGGCGCTTCAGGCCTTCGAGCAGCAGCGGCGCCGCCTCGCCCTTGCCGACGATGCCGACAATACCGCACATCAGAGCACCGGGGGCGCGAAGATGCGCGGATTCTGGTTCAAACCCTCACCCTCCCGGCCCTGACGGGCCGGGCCCCTCCCTCTCCCGCCCAGGCGGGAGAGGGGCTCAACACGAATCCCTTTTGCCCCTCGCCCGCGAAGCGGGAGAGGGAGGGACCCGTCGCACAGCGACGGGAGGGTGAGGGTCATGGAAAATACGCGCTGCTCGCCGCTCATGGCGGCCCTACTCTACCCCAAAAATCGCCAACCCAACCTTACCGCCGGCCTTTGGCTTGCGGCTTGGCGTCGCGGGCGGCGATCTCGGCCTTGCGCTTGGCGCGCCAGGTCTTGGCAGCGCCGGGCTTGACGCGCTGGCGGGCGCGGCCCAGGGCGAGCGCGTCGGCCGGCACGTCGTCGGTGATGACACTGCCGGCGGCGATCATCGCGCCCGGCCCTATTGTCAGTGGAGCAACAAGCGACGCGTTGGTGCCGACGAACACGCCCTTGCCGATATTGGTGCGGAATTTCTCGATGCCGTCGTAGTTGCAGGTGATGGTGCCGGCGCCGATGTTGGAGCCCTCGCCCACCGCGCTGTCGCCGAGATAGGCCAGGTGGTTGGCCTTGACGCCCGTCGCGAGGCGCGAATTCTTGACCTCGACAAAATTGCCGATGTGGACTTCGTCGGACAGTAATGAACCCGGACGGAGACGGGCAAAGGGACCGATGACGGCGCGGTCGCCGATGCTGGCGCCGACGATGTGACAGAACGCGGGAATGGTGACGCCCTCGCCCACCTTCACGCCGGGACCGAACACCACAAAAGGCCCGACGATGGTGTCGCGGCCAAGCTTGGTGTCGGCGCAGAGGAAGACGGTCTCGGGCGCGGTGAAGCTGACGCCCGATTCCATCGCCGCATAGCGCAGGCGCTGCTGCATCACCGCTTCGGCATAGGCGAGCTCGTCGCGCGAGTTGACGCCGAGGAGCTCGGCCGGATCGCCCTCGGCAGTGCGGCAGATCAGCCCCTTGCCGCGCGCCAGGCCGATGACGTCGGTGAGATATTGCTCGCCCTGCGCGTTGTGCGCGGACAATTGGGCGATGAGATCGAAGAGCACGGGCGCCTTTGCCAGCATCAC
>Ga0307372_10010433_pt1 | contig 12573 bp, 11 predicted proteins | sample OX1MG_FD_202533 | JGI IMG/M metagenome (GOLD analysis project Ga0307372, IMG submission 202533) | Soil microbial communities from Risofladan, Vaasa, Finland - OX-1 | ecosystem: Environmental > Terrestrial > Soil > Coastal area > Acid sulfate soil | place: Finland: Risofladan, Vaasa | collected...
GATGCCCTCGTCCTCGAGCTTCTCCGCGACGCCGATATCGTTGGGCATGCCGACGACCTGATTGGTGCGCATCGCCGCGACCTGCGCCGAATCCGAGCCGAGCCCGATCATCTTGATGCCATCGGGTCCCCAACCCTGCCGGCGCGACAGCTCGCGCACCATCCATTCGGGCACGCCGCCCGGCGAGGAGATCGAGACCGTCTTGCCTTTGAGATCGGCGACCGTCTTGATCGGCCCGTCCTTGGCGACGATCAGCGTCATCACCAGGGGCGGCCCCGCCATCGCGGCGATGCCGAGCTGCGGCGCGCCCTTGGCGATGAAGGCGAGCGCCGGGCCCGAGCCGAGGCCGATATCGATCGCCTGGGCGGCGAGCGCCTGCTGCAGCTTGGCGGCGCCGCCGAGATCGATCTCCGCGACGTCGACTCCGTGTTTTTTGAAGATGCCTTCCTCGATCCCGACATCGAGCGGCACGAACGAGAACACCTCGCCTTGCGGCTTGCCGACACGCAGCGGCGTCGCTTGCGACGCTCCGCCCAGCAGGCCGAGCGCCAGCGCCGCGCCGGCACCGGCCGCAAGCCATCTTCCAGATCGCATCTTCATCGCATTCCTCCCCGGTGGCATTTTTCCCGCTGCCGGAGATTTGCCGATCGGCCGGCAATTGCCAAGCGGCTCGCGAGCGCCGCGCGCTCAGCGGTCAGGCGACAGGGGGCTGCCGCCGCATATGCGGTATCGGCGAGCGCAGCACCACGACCACCTGCACCAGAAAGCCGATGGCCGCGACCACGAGACAGATCTTGGCGCCATAAGCGCCGCCGAGCAGCGCGCCGATCGCCGCGCCAATCGGCCGGGCGCCCTGGGTCGCCATCAAATTCACCGCCGCGACCCGGCCGAGCAAAGCCGGCGGCGTCACAATCTGGCGCAAGGTCGCGGTGCCGATGATCCACAGCATCGGCCCGAGACCCATGACGAAATAGCTGATCCCCGCGAGCCATCCGGTCGGCCACAGGATCGTCAGCGCCATCAGCGCCGACGCCACGAAGCCGGAAACTGGACCGATGGTGATGAAAACCCCCGGCGGGATCAACCGCGACAGCCGCGGCGCCAGCAACGCGCCGCCGACGAGGCCGACGCCATTCGCGGCAAAGCTGAAGCCGATCGCCGAGGCGGACATGCCGAGGCTGTGCACCGCGTAGGGCACATAGACCGCCTGCATGACGAAGAACGAGGTATTGAACAGCACCGCCGCGTAAAGGATCGGCCGCAACAGATGATGGCCGAAGACGAAGCCCGCGCCCTCGCGCAGATCGTGCCAGATATGGCGCGGCGGCAGCTTGGCGCGCGTTGGCTCGTCGAGCCCCGCGAATAGAAGCACCGCCGCGACCGAGAGCGCCGCGGCAAGCGCAAAGGCGGTCGGCGCGCCGGTCCACGAGATCAGCGCGCCGGCGATCGCGGGGCCGGCGATGAAGGCGGTAGTGCGCGCCACTTCGAGACGGGCATTGGCGGCGGCGAGTCCGTCGCGCGGCACCAGCGCCGGCACCAAGGACGGCGCCGCGACCCCGTAAGCGACCGTGCCCGACGCGCCGCAAAAGCCGAGCAGCGCGAGCAGCACGAGATCGAGCCGCCCGAGCGACAGCAGCACCAGGATCGCCAGCAGCGACGCGGCGCGGACCGCCTCGGCCGTCGCCATGAGGCGCCGGCGCGAGGTGCGATCGGCCCAAACGCCGAACAGGAACGAGAACAGCAGGAACGGTAGGGTCTGTGCGGTCTGCAACAGGCCGGTCTCGCCCTCGGCCGCGCCCAACACCAGCACCGCGACGATCGGCGAGGCGGCGAGGCTGATCTGCTCGGCCGATTGCGCTGCGAGATTGGACCAGGCCAGGCGCGCGAAGGCCGGCGGCAGATGCGAAGCAAATCGACCGAGCATAATGAACCGGGCCTTTACCATGATTGACGCCGCTTTACCTATGGCGCGCGGATCAGGGCAGCATCCCGTTTCTTGCCGCCGAATCGCCATCGCCGCAGCGCAACCGCGTAACCTCCGGTTAACCAGTCCGCCTTACGATCCGTTCGGAAGTTTTAGACCCTCGAGGGGTTTTGTGCCTTTGTCCACCCGCGGCATCATCCGATCGCAAGGCGACCGTCCCCGCACCGATATCGGTTGGGCGGAGCGTCGTCAGTTCCGCCGCAAGGCCGTCATCTGGGCCGCCAAGCTCGAACTCGAGCAGGGGGTGTTCGATTGCATCACGCTCGATCTGTCGCTGGGCGGCGCGCGATTGCGGCTCAGCCGCCAGATCGCGCTGCTCGAGCCGGCGACGCTGGTGCTGGACAAGTTCGGCAGGTTCCCCGCCGAGGTGGTTTGGATCACGCCGACCGAGATCGGCCTGCAATTCATCGAATCGCCCGAGCAGGTCGCAAGCCGCTTCGGCAATATTCTGCCGTTCGACGGCTGAGCGCCCTCACCCGCTGAGCGTCAGCGAATAGCGCGGATCGGCGGCGCGACATTCGGCTTCCGGCAGGCCGAGCTCGCGGCGCACCAGATTCGTGCCCTCCACCAGCGCCACCATCTTGAAGAAGGCGTGCTTGCGGCTCATGCCCTCCCGCCCCATGCCGCAATCCGACGAGATCACCAGCCGCTCGGGCGGGATCCATTTGAGCGCCCTGCGGATCAGCGCCGCGACATCGTCGGGCGTCTCGACCTGCAAGGTGTGATGGTCGATAACGCCGATCGCGATCTTCTTTCCCGTGATGGTCTTGCCGATCGCCTCGAGGTCCATGCCGCCCGAGGTGCAGGTCTCGAAGGTCAGCACGTCGGCGTCGCAGCGGTCGTAATATTCGAGCGATGATTTATAGCTCTGGTTGCTGGCGAACATGCGCTGCTGCGAGGGATTGCCCCAGCAGCTATGGCCCCACACCTCGGCCTTGTCGCGCAAGCCGCGGACCGTGTGGTTGAACACGTCGACCATGAAGTCGAGCGTCATTTCCTGATCGACGCCGCCGCGCAGGCCGAGCAGATGAAGCTGCGGCTCCTCGAGCTGCACCACGGTGCAGCCGGCGGCGACCACATCGGCGAGCTCGTCATGGATCGCGTCGGCGATCGCGAGGATGCGCTCGCGCCGGTTCGGATAATGCGTGTCCTTGAGCGCGAGGCCCAGTAGCTCGGCGGTGATAGTGCCGAATTTGATCGGCTTCTTGGTCAGCGCCTGCGCCGTCAGATAGATCGGCGGATATTGCAGCCGGCCGCGGCCGATCGGCCCGGCGATGGTCGGCTGCAGCCGCGCCTCCAAACCTTCGTGCAGGATGCGGCCGCGCGGAAACGGCACCCGGCCCATGAGGACCGGCCGGCCGTAAGCGGTCGAATAATCGATGCCGTCGAGCCGCGCCAGCGGGTAGGAGAACCAGCTATAGCCGCCGACCTCGGTGTCGAAGCGCGCATCGCCGTCGGTGACGATGTCGAGCCCGGCCATCTCCTGATCGCGCAGGAAAGACGAGACCGCGTCGGTGTATTGCTCGCGGAAGCGCGCATTGATCATCGCTTCCATGAAGCAGCGCCGGCCGAGATTCTCGGTGTACCACAACGGCCGCGGCAACGAGCCCGTGATGGTGGTCGGCAGCTTGATGTCTTTGGTCGCGGTGTACATGCGGGCGCTTCCTTATTTCGGTTGCAAACGGAGCCAGCGTCCTTCGACTTCGCTCAAGGACGAGGAGCATCCTGCGCTGCACCGGTTGATGCGATAAAGAAATGTCCTCACCCTGAGCGAAGTCGAAGGGCGCAGGCTGCGACTGCAACGCTTAGGACGGCGCCTCTTATTTCGCCGGAACGAGATTCTGCAACCGCTCTTTCGTGCGCCGCTTCTCCTCGTCCATGTCGCGCTTCGACGTGGTGAGATCGTAGCGGTTGCCGTCGATGTCGTGGCCTTTGTCCTCGACATAGGGGCGATCGATGGTCGGATCCTCGGCGCGCGGATCGGAGGGCGGCAGGCCGCGCGCGATCAGCTTCTGATAGACGTCATCGCGGCTCTCGCGCGGCAGGGTGAAGCCCCAATGATGGATGCCGTGCGGCGCGGTCGGACGCTTGCGCGAGAGCAGCGCGAAATCGAGATAGCCGTCGGTCACCCAGATATCGCCTTTGCTTTCGCCAGTGACCTTCATGCCAAAGCACTCGCCGTAGAACTGCGCGAGCTTTTGCGTGTCGTCCGAAAATAGCGCGATATGGCGAATGCTCGGCCGCTCGCCCTCTCGCAGCTCGGTCTGGCCGCTGGCACCGCGCACATCCTTCATGCCGGTCGAGAGGTCGAAGCGGTTGCCCATCGGGTCCTTCACCGCATCCTCGGCATAAGGCCGATGCGCCTCGGGCGCGTCGACATAGGGGCTGTAGGTCTCGACGCCGTATTTCTTCATCGCGGCGAGCACCGCCGGCTTCTCGGCTCGATCGATCGTGAAGCCGAAATGGTTGATGCCGATTTTCGGCGCCTTTTCGCTGCGACGGCGCAACAGCGCGATGTCCATATAGCCGTCGGTGACCCAGGCATTGCCGAGATCGTCGACGCCGGTCTTTTTTGTGCCGAAGACCTCGCCGTAGAATTTGGCGAGCGCCGACGGGTCTTCGGAAAAGATCGCGATGTGACGGATTGCGGCGGCCATGCTGATCTCCTGCCCTTCACGTTGCCGGGATGTTCGCGCCGCGCCGCGCGACTGTCAATCGGGTGGACGCGTCCGGGCCGGCTCGCCATAGAGCCGATGCGCCCGCGCCTCGAAGGCGCCGACCATGCGCCTGACCGCTTCGTTGAAGAACAGCCCCATGAGCTTTTGCAGCATCTTCGAGCGGAACTCGAAATCGACATAGAAATCGATCAGGCAGCCGCCACCCGGCTGCGGCACGAACAGCCAGTGGTTGGTGAGGTATTTAAACGGCCCCTCGCTATAGCTGACATCGATGCGATCGGGCCGATGCAGCACGACCCGCGAGGTGAAGCGCTCGCGCACCATCTTGTAGCCAATCAGCAGATCGCCGACGATCTCGTCGCCATCGCGCTCGCGAATGCGCGCGCCGACGCACCAGGGCAGGAATTCGGGATAGCGCTCGATATCGGCGACCAGGTCGAAGAGCTGCGCTTGCGTGTAGGGCAGCAGCTTCTTTTCGGCGTGGGTCGGCATCTAAAGGGGCGCGGCGAGCTTTGCGGTGCGCGCCGCGCGCAGCTTGGTGAAATCCTCGCCGGCGAAATAGGACGAGCGCGTCAGCGGCGAGGCCGAGACCATGAGGAAGCCTTTGCCGAAGGCCTGGCGCTTCAATCCATCGAATTCGCCGGGTTCGACAAATCGTGCGAGCGCGTGGTGCTTGGGTGTCGGCTGAAGATATTGGCCGATGGTGAGAAAATCGACGCCGGCGGCGCGCAGATCGTCCATCACCTGCGCGACCTCGCTCAACTCTTCGCCGAGGCCGACCATCAGCCCCGATTTCGTGAACATCGCCGGTTCGAGCTCTTTGACGCGATCGAGCAGGCGCAGCGAATGGAAATAGCGCGCGCCGGGCCGGACGCTGGCATAAAGCCGCGGCACGGTTTCGAGATTGTGGTTGAAGACATCGGGGCGCGCGGCGACCACGGCTTCGAGCGCGCCATCTTTCTTCAAAAAATCCGGCGTCAGCACCTCGATCGTGGTCTGAGGCGCGGCGGCGCGAATGGCCTGGATGGTCGCAACGAACTGCGCTGCGCCGCCATCGTCGAGATCGTCGCGATCGACCGAGGTGACGACGATGTGCTCCAGCCCGAGCTTTGCCACCGCCTCGCCGACATGCGCCGGCTCATGCGGATCGAGACGGTCGGGCTTGCCGGTCGCCACATTGCAAAACGCACAGGCGCGGGTGCAGACCGAGCCGAGGATCATCACCGTCGCGTGGCGTTGCTGCCAGCACTCGCCGATATTGGGGCACGCCGCCTCTTCGCAGACCGTATTGAGCTTCAATGCGCGCATCAAATCGCGGGTCGCGAAATATTCCGGCGAGTTCGGCGCCTTGACGCGAATCCAATCGGGCTTTTTGGGCGCGGGATTGTCGGGCTTGTGCGCTTTTTCCGGGTGACGAAGCGAAGGATCGGCCATGATCAACGACGTCGCACGATCGCCCCCTCACCCCAACCCTCTCCCCGCTGGGGAGAGGGAGGGACCCGCGTCAGCGGGAGGGTGAGGGGGACCATATCGCCTCAGATGTGGAGCGCGCGGCCGTAAGCGTCAAGCACCGACTCGTGCATCATCTCGCTGAGCGTCGGGTGCGGGAAGATCGTCGCCATCAGATCCTGCTCGGTGGCTTCCATCGTCTTGGCGATGGCATAGCCCTGGATCAGCTCGGTCACTTCGGCACCAACCATATGCGCGCCCAGGAGCTCGCCGGTCTTGGCATCGAACACGGTCTTGACCAGCCCCTCGGGCTCGCCAAGCGCGATCGCCTTGCCGTTGCCGATAAAGGGAAAGCGCCCGACCTTGACCGCGCGGCCGGCGGCCTTGGCCTTGGCCTCGGTGAGGCCGACGCTCGCCACTTGCGGCCGGCAATAGGTGCAGCCGGGAATGTTGCTGACGTCGAGCGGGTGGACGGTGTTGAGGCCGGCGATGCGCTCGATGCACATCACGCCTTCATGCATCGCCTTATGCGCGAGCCAGGGCGGGCCGACGACGTCGCCGATGGCATAAAGCCCGGGCTCGCCGGTTGCGCACCATTGATCGATGACGATATGCGTCTTCTCGACCTTCGCCTTGGTCTTCTCGAGACCGATATTCTCGACATTGCCGACAATGCCGACGGCGAGCACGACGCGCTCGGCCTCGATGGTCTGCACCTTGTCGCCTTGCACCAGGGTCGCGGTCACGCTGTCGGCGTTGCGCTTCAGCTCTTTGACGTTGGTCGAGGTGAAGATCTTCATACCCTGCTTCTCGAACGCTTTCTTGGCGAAGGCCGAGATGTCCTCGTCCTCGACCGGCAGCACGCGGTCGAGCACCTCGACCACCGTCACCTCGACGCCGAGATCGCGATAGAAGCTCGCGAATTCGATGCCGATCGCGCCCGAGCCGATCACCAGCAGCGATTTCGGCAGCTTTTCCGGAATCATCGCTTCCTTATAGGTCCAGACCAGCTTGCCGTCGGGCTCGAGCCCCGGCAGCGCGCGCGCCCGGGCGCCGGTCGCGAGGATGATGGTCTTGGCGGCAAACTCACCGACCGGCTTGTTGTCCTTGGCGACGGCGAGCTTGCCGCCGCCCAAAAGGGTCGCATAGCCCTCGATCACGGCGATCTTGTTCTTCTTCATCAGAAAGCCGACGCCGTTCGAGAGCTGTTTGGCCACTTTGCGCGAGCGCTCGACGATTTTCTTGGTGTCGAAGGCGATGTCCTTGGCGCTGAAGCCGTAATCGCCGAGATGCTGGAGAATGTGCCCGACCTCGGCGCTGCGCAGCAACGCCTTGGTCGGGATGCAGCCCCAATTGAGGCAGATGCCGCCGAGCTGGTCGCGCTCGATCACGGCGGTCTTCATGCCGAGCTGCGCCGCGCGGATCGCCGCGACATAGCCACCCGGGCCCCCGCCGACGACGATGGTATCGAATGAACTATCGGCCAAACTGCGCTCCTAAAAATCCAACCACGGAGACACGGAGAACACGGCGTAACCTATCGTTTCGTCGTCCCCGCAAAAGCGGGGACCCAGGAGCCGCAAGCTGGATGCCCGCTTGCGCGGGCATGACGATCTAAAAAAGAACGCCCTGCTCTCCGTGTCCCCGTGGTGAAATCGTTATCAAATCAACAGCGCGCCGGGCGCTTCGATCAGCTTTTTGAACGCGGCCATGAATTGCGCGCCGAGCGCGCCGTCGACCACGCGATGATCGAAGGTGCCGGTGCAGCTCATCACGGTCGCGATGGTCAGCACGTCGTTCTTCACGACCGCGCGCTTCTCGCCGGCGCCGACCGCGATGATCGCGCTCTGCGGCGGGTTGATGACCGCGGTGAACTGCCGCGTGCCATACATGCCGAGATTGGAGATCGAGAGCGTGCCGCCTTGGAACTCCTCGAGCTTCAGCTTGCCGGATTTGGCGCGCTCGGCGAGCTCGCGCATTTCGGACGAGATCAGCGGGATCGCCTTCTTGTCGGCATTCTTGATGATCGGCGTGATCAAACCTTCCGGCAATGCCACCGCGACCGAGACATGGACCTCGTCCCATTTGAGGATCGCGTCCTCGCTCCACGAGGCGTTGACCATCGGCACCTTGCGCAACGCCAGCGCCGCCGCCTTGATGACGAAATCGTTGACCGAGGTTTTGACGCCGAGCGCGTCGTTGATGTCGGCGCGCGCTTTCAACAGCGCATCGAGCTCGCAATCGACGGTGAGGAAGTAATGCGGCACCACCTCGGATTCGGCAAGGCGGTTGGCGATGACGCGCCGCATGCCGGTGATCGGCATCTCGGTATAAGGCGTGCCGCCGGCGAGCGCCGCGACTTGATCCTTGCTGTAGCGGGTGATGCCGCCGCCGCCCGACGCCGGCATCGGCGCCGGTCCACGCGCGGCCGGCCCGGCAGCACGCGGCGCAACGCCGCCTTTCAGCGCCGCCTCGACATCATGCTTGACGATGCGGCCATGCGGACCGCTGCCCGTGATGCTCGAAATATCGATCTTCGCCTGCTCGGCGATGCGCCGGGCCAGCGGGCTGGCGAAGATGCGCGCGTGACCGTTCGCTGCCGGCGCGGCGACGGGCCGTGCTGGCGCGGTCGCGGAAGCTGCCCCCTCACCTTCCCGCTTCGCGGGCCCCTCCCTTTCCCCAAGGGGAGAGGGATTAACCGTAGCGCTCGTCTTCTCCCTCTCCCCTTGGGGAGAGGGAGATGGCGCCGCGGGTTTTGGCGCGACGGGCGCGGCCGCAGGCTTTGCAGCCCCGAGCGCGCTTTTGTCTTCGCCCTCTTCGAGCAGGACCGCGATCGGCTGGTTGACCTTTACGCCTTGCGCGCCTTCGGGCACAAGGATGCGGCCGATCGTGCCTTCATCGACCGCCTCGAACTCCATCGTCGCCTTATCGGTCTCGATCTCGGCGATGACGTCGCCGGCCTTGACCGCATCGCCTTCCTTCTTATGCCATTTGGCGAGGTTGCCCTCGGTCATCGTGGGCGACAACGCGGGCATCAATAGCTCGATCGGCATCGGTGGCGCTCCCGCTCAGCGATAGAGCGCGGCTTTGGCGGCGGCGACCACATCGGCCGTCTGCGGCAAGGCTAGGCGCTCGAGATTGGCGGCGTAAGGCAGCGGCACGTCCTTGGCGGTCACGCGCTGCACCGGCGCGTCGAGCCAGTCGAAGGCCTGCTCCATGATCTGCGCCGAGATCTCGCTGCCGATCCCGGCATAGGCCCAGCCTTCCTCGATCGTCACGACGCGATTGGTCTTTTGCACCGAGGCGACGACGGTCTCGACGTCGAGCGGTCGCAACGTGCGCAAATCGATCACCTCGGCGGAGATGCCTTCGCCGTTCAGCGCCTCGGCGGCTTCCAGCGCGATCTGCACCATGCGCGAGAACGCGATCAGCGTCACCTGATCGCCGGCCCGCGCGATCCGCGCCTTGCCGATCGGCACGACATGATCGCCGCTCTCGGGCACGGGAAAGCTCATGCCGTAGACCAGCTCGTGCTCCAAAAAGATCACCGGGTTGGGATCGCGGATCGCCGCCTTAAGGAGGCCCTTGTGATCGGCCGCGGTAAAGGGCGCGATCACTTTCAGGCCCGGCACATGCGCGTACCAACTGCCGTAATCCTGGCTGTGCTGCGCGGCAACGCGCGCGGCGGCGCCATTGGGGCCGCGGAACACGATCGGGCAGCTCATCTGCCCGCCCGACATGTAGCGCGTCTTGGCGGCCGAGTTGATGAGCTGGTCCATCGCCTGCATGGCGAAGTTCCAGGTCATGAATTCGACGATCGGCCGGAGGCCCGCCATCGCGGCGCCGATGCCGATGCCGCAGAACCCGTGCTCCGAGATCGGCGTGTCGATGACGCGGCGCGGCCCGAATTCCTGCAGCAGATTCTGGCTGATCTTATAGGCGCCCTGATATTCGGCGACCTCCTCGCCCATGAGGAAGACATTCTCGTCGCGGCGCATCTCCTCGGCGATCGCATCGCGCAGCGCCTCGCGCACCGTGATGTTCGCGGTGGCGCCGGTCCATTCCGGCTCGGCCGGAGCCGGAGCGGAGCGCGGCGGTGGCGGCGGTGGCGCACCGGCAGCCCCCTCGCCCCGACCCTCTCCCCGTGGGGAAGAGGAAGGGACCCGCGCAGCGGGAGGGTGAGGGGGTGGTTCGTCGAGGGGGGCCTTTACCTGCGCCTGCGCCGCATCGGCGACGCTTTCATCCTCGCCGGCGATCATCGCGATCGGCAGGTTGACGGCGACGTGCTCGGTCCCCTCGGGCACGATGATCTTGGCGAAGGTGCCTTCGTCGACCGCCTCGATCTCCATCGTCGCCTTGTCGGTCTCGATCTCGGCGAGGATGTCGCCGGCCTTCACCTTGTCGCCCGGCCGCTTGTGCCATTTGGCGATCTTGCCCTCGGTCATGGTCGGCGACAGGGCCGGCATCAGCACTTCGATCGGCATGGGATCAGGCCTCGGCGTAAACGTCGGTCCAGAGCGCGCTCGGATCGGGCTCGGGCGAATCCTGCGCGAACTCCGCCGCGGCGGTGACGATGTCCTTGATCTGCTTGTCGACTTCCTTGAGCTTCGCCTCGTCGGCAAGGCTGGCTTCGATCAGCCGGCTCTTCGCCTGGTCGATCGGATCGTGCTCCTGGCGCATCCGGCTGACCTCGTCCTTGCTGCGGTATTTCGCCGGATCGGACATCGAGTGGCCACGATAGCGATAGGTCTGCATCTCGAGGATATAGGGCCCCTTGCCCGAGCGCACATACGCGACCGCTTCCTCGGCTGCCTGCACCACCGCGAGCACGTTCATGCCGTCGACCTGATGCCCGGGAATGCCGAACGGCGCGCCGCGCCCGAACAGATCATGCGAGGCCGAGGCGCGCAGCACCGAGGTGCCCATGCCGTATTTGTTGTTCTCGATGACGTAGAGCACCGGCAGCTTCCACAGCGCCGCCATGTTGAAGCTCTCGCTCACCTGGCCCTGATTCATCGCGCCGTCGCCCATGAAGGTGACCGAGATGCAGCCATTGTTGCGATAGTGATGCGCGAAGCCCAGGCCGGTGCCGATCGGCACCTGCGCGCCGACGATGCCGTGGCCGCCAAAGAAATTCTTCTCGCGGCTGAACATGTGCATCGAGCCGCCCTTGCCCTTGGAATAGCCGCCGCGCCGGCCGGTCAGCTCGGCCATCACGCCTTTCGGGTCCATGCCGGCGGCGAGCATGTGGCCGTGATCGCGATAGGAGGTGACGACGGTGTCGCCCTCGCGGATCGCCGCCATGACGCCGACCACCACCGCCTCCTCGCCGATATAGAGGTGGCAAAAGCCGCCAATGAGGCCCATGCCATACATCTGCCCGGCCTTCTCCTCGAAGCGCCGGATCAGCAGCATGTCGCGATAGAGTTTCAGCATTTGCTCGGGCGCGAGCTGCGGCGCCGCATCCTTCGGGTCGCGCGCGGCTTTCGGCTTGCGTTTGGCGATCGCCATGACGTTCCTGCAGCCCCTTCCGATTGGCTCCGGCCTTGGTCCGGTTGCCGGGAAGAATGACTCCCGCCCCTTAACAAGGCAACAACCCCGGTGGACAAATTATTGTTTTGCAATACAAAAAGAAACTTAACTGAATATCAGTTAAACGAATTGGAATCGAAGCGGAGTGGGCGGGACGCAGTTGCGAAGGCGCGCGAGTCTCGCCCAGCGGGCCGGCAAAAATTTTGCGCTCAGTGCGTCGGCTTGGCGAAGACCACGACCTCGTTCGCGCCGACGAGGTTGAGGCCGGCGCGCGCGCTTTCGTCGAGCAGGTCAGGATCGATGCGATCGCGCATGAGGGTGACGCGATGCTCCAAGGGCTGACGCTCGGCCTCGACCGCCGCGAAGGTGGCGCGTGCCGCGTCGATTTCGTGGGTCAGCCGCAGCCAGGCGATAAGGCCGCGATCGCCCTGGACGAGGTGATAAGCGAAATAGACCACCAGGCTGATCCCGAGAATGGGACCGATGATGACCCGCGCGCGCTGCCTGATGGCGTCTAAGACCTGCATCCGGCCAGAGAATCACGCCGGATTCGCGATGTCAATGCCGAGTCGCCACGCGCGGGCCGCCGGTCGCCTTGTCGGCATCCATCTTGACGCCACGCGGACCGGGCCTTATGCCTCGCTCTCAGGGCGCTTAGCTCAGCGGGAGAGCACACCCTTCACACGGGTGGGGTCGTAGGTTCAATCCCTACAGCGCCCACCACCGCGTCCCACAGCTAAGTCTGTGCAAATTCCGCCCGAGTCGCATCTTTTCCGGCGTCGGCCGGCTGGATTGCTCTTGAAATCGCCTAAATCCGCCACGATTTCACTGGCACTCGTTAATAGCGAGTGCTAGTAACCACCCCATTCGAGCCAGCAGAGCCGTCTCGAACTACCATATTCAGGAGGAGTTTCATGAAGTTCCGTCCTT
>Ga0307372_10010434_pt1 | contig 12572 bp, 9 predicted proteins | sample OX1MG_FD_202533 | JGI IMG/M metagenome (GOLD analysis project Ga0307372, IMG submission 202533) | Soil microbial communities from Risofladan, Vaasa, Finland - OX-1 | ecosystem: Environmental > Terrestrial > Soil > Coastal area > Acid sulfate soil | place: Finland: Risofladan, Vaasa | collected...
GCAGGAAGCGCCACTGAGGATTGATCAAGACCTTCCCGAGCCCACAACGCTGACCACTGCCGTAGAGCGCGCGCGCCATCAGCATAGCGTAGCGCTGCATGCGCTCGTGGTGATCGCTGAGGCTGCGGTATGAGTAATGCTCGAGATGACCGCGCAGCTTGCCGACCGGCCCATCGACCCTCGTGTTTTCATGAATCTCCCGCCCGATCCAGCTGCCTCGCCGACGATCGAACAGGCGGATCAGCCGATCCGGATAGGCATTACCGTGACGCAGGAACCGGCCGAAGTAGTCGGTGATGCGCGGAATGGACCAGCCAGCGCGACTATCAAAGCGCTGGTCCTGCAAGACCTCGATCTCTTGCCGCAGGGCGTCGCTCACACGCTCATCGGCATCCAGGCACAGCACCCAGTCGTGCTGGGCGCTGTCCACGGCAAACTGCTTCTGAGATCGGTACCCCGGCCAGTTGCGCTCGATGACGCGTGCACCAAGGTTGGCGGCCTTCTGGCGCGTCCCATCGGTCGAGTGTGAATCCACGAGGATGACCTCGTCGCAAAAGCTGACCGATCGTATGCACGCCTCAATGCGATCCGCTTCGTTGTAACTGATGATGCAGGCTGACAGGCCAGGGCAATCGCCGGCGGGCACCTTGTCGCTCTCCCTGTAGCCTAGGGGCATAGTACAATATGACTATGCCATGATGGCAGATGTTTGAGCGATGATACGCCGCAGCGATGATACGTCGCGTTGCTTGCATTTTCCCGTGGCTCCTCGGCCGACTCTGGAGACGCTCCTATGCAGCCGTGCGCGCGTGAAGTGTGCCCGCAGGCTGGCGGCTCGAGCATTGCGAAGACGTTCGATGCGCTTGCTCTGGATGCCGCGGCCCCCGAGGTTGCCGCGACGCTCGAAGCGAACAAGATCGTGCGCTTCCTGTCGTCCCCAGTGCCTCTGCCCCCTGGCGAGGCGCTGCGACAGCTGCGCGCGCAGCTGCCGCGATCGCTGCGATTGAAGAACGTCAGTTACCACCCGCAGGGCCAACGCCTGGTGGGGCTGGAGGCGCATTCCGCAGTCCGCGACCGCACCAAGCAGGTACTGCACGAGCACGTGAATGCCGTATCCGCTTTCCTGCGGCGTGTCGTGCCGCATCTATGCGTGGGATGGACCGTCGGGAAATGCAGCTTCCGTCCGGTTCAGGAGCGCGGCCGAAATCTGCCTCCCCACGCCAGCAACGAGTTGGTACACGTCGATGCCGGCGCCTACGGCGCGACTCACGGCAATCGTATTCTGCGCTTCTTCGTGAATGTGAGCGATGAAGAGGATCGCGTGTGGGTGAGCAAGGGCGCCCTGCAGGACGTGCTACGGCGGCACGGCGCCGCGGCCGGCCTGCTGGACAGCTCGGAGCGGCTGCGGATACGTATCCAGGAGAATTTCGCCGATCGTCTGTTTAGTTTATGGATTCGCAGCCTCGCGCACGTGAACCCGCTCGCGCGGGTGCTCGATTCCAGTCCCTACGACCGGGCGATGCGTCGACTGCACAACTACATGAAGGATAATGAGTCCTTCAAGGCTGATCGGGAGGGATACGAGGAGATCCGCTTTCCGCCAGGGTCGGCTTGGATGGCATTCACCGATGGGGTCAGCCACGCCTGCCTTGCCGGGCAATTTGCGCTGGTCACGACGCTGCTCATACGTCGCGCAGCGCTGCAGTACCCGCAGTTTTCCCCTTATGAGTTGCTGGCAGCCCACGCGGCCAGCCGCTCAAAGACGTCTTCGGGTTGAATCAGGTTCACGCCTGCTCGCGCTGGCGCAAATAAGACGAAGGCCCGGGGGGGTTGACAGCAGCGTCAACCCCCCCGGGCCTCCGGTCCAAGCGCCTTGGTAGGCGGCCTATGCCGCGCGCTCAGGCGAGCGCTGGCCCGGCGCTATCCAGCGCCTCAGAAGGTGTAATTCACCTTCATACCAAGTTGTCGCGGATTTCCGTATAGCGCCCCAGAGTTCCCATTGCCCTCCAAATACACCGTGTTCGCCAGATTGGTTCCATAGAGCGTCGTCGTCCATGCACCGGCGTTCCAATCCAGGTATGCGCCCCACAGGCTATGCCCGGGTAACAGGAAAAAGTTTTGATGCCATATGTCTGAATAAGTCTTGCTGACGTACGAATACGATACGCGCGGCACGATGGACATGGTGCTCCCAACGGGAATGCTGTATTGGAGGGTCCCATTGCCGCTATATTCGGGCGAATAGGGCAGCGATTCGCCACTCAGAGTCACATCGTATGATGGGTCGCCGGGATAGCTTCCAGTGTAGTCGGAACAGCCGTTTGGCGAGTTGTCAGGAGCCACACCGGGCGCGCACTGGGCCGTAGTCCCGAACTCCGTGCCCGACGGGAACGCGTAGGTTGCGGCATCGGTAAAGGGTCCGAGTATCGACTTATTATAGGCTCCATTGAGATTGATACTGAGATGGCCCACGTTCGCCTGCATGGATGCTTCGATTCCCTTGAGAATGGAGAAAGGGATACTCGACTCGTTCGTCGATCTGGGGATCTGCGGATCGAAAACCGAGTGGATCATGTCCATGTACTGCATGTAGTAGCCACCGAGCTGCACGAGCACGTGCCCGCCGGCCAGCCGGCCCTTCCATCCCAGCTCATAGTCGTTGACATACTCGTAATGGGCAACCCGGTTGACCCCAAGGTTCTCTTCACCCGGCTTGTAACCGCGCGCCATGAATCCATAGAAGTATTGCCCCGGCAGCGGCGTCCAGTTCAGGTCGACCTTACCGGTTACAACCCTATCCGAAGGGGGTCCACCGATGGGTTGGTTGCTGAAAGCAAGCGGGCGTCCACCAGGCTGGAAAATGCCCAGCCCTCCGAGGGCGACCTCGCTGTCCCAACCGTTACGCAGCCCGGCCACGAGCTGCAGCGTATGCGTGAATTGCCAGGAAACCTGGCCGAATATGCCCTCGTTCCTCGGCGTGATGTATTCGCCGTCGATATAGAAAGCATGTGACGGAGCGGCCATCGAGTACGGCGCGTTGGTGTTAGTACTGTAACTGGCGAACTCCTCGCCGGTGTAGGTGATATTTGCGCCGGTTACCCAGCTGAATGGGCCGGTCGTGGGCGAAAGGATGTCCAGTTCCCCGCTGTAGACGTGACTTCTGTTGATGGTGTTGCCGTAACTACCGACATTCAGGATGTCGTTACTGGTGCTACTGACCGTGTTATCGGAAATTTCCTGGTCACCGGCAATGAGACGGTACTGGATACCGCTCGCGGTCGTGTATTGCAGCTGCTCGCTGATTTGCATGACGTCGTCATTCCACAATGTACCTGACGAATACCAGTCGTTGCGTACATACGGCGACCCCGAGTAGCCCGGCGCCCAGATATTATAGCAATTCGGTGCGGTCCCCTCCCCTGCGGGACAGGGCTTTCCGGGCAGTGGGTTGAAGGTGCCGATATCGGGCTGGCTCGGGACACCATGGCTGTCCTCGTAATCGAACTCGATCTTCGTCAGCGACTGGAAGTTATCGGTCGGCTGCCACAGGATGCCCAGGCGCATGTCCTTGTCATCGACATTACCCGGATCGTACAGCGCCTTATTGCCCGCGACGGGATAGGTCGGTCCGATCCCGGTCACGCCCAGACAGGGGTACGCACCTGGGCACAGATACGGTCCCGCCCCATAGGGGCCGTTGACCTGTGAATAGACGTCGCGGAAAAAGCTGCCGCGCGTCTCCTCGTTGACGGCCAAACGCAGCGCAAGGGTGTCGGTCACGGGTAGATTGACGGCAACCTGGGCTCTTTGCTCACTGTAGGTGGCCACCTGAGCATTAATGTAACCATTGATGCCGCGGAAGTTGGGATTCGCCGAAGTGATATTGATGGCGCCGCCGGTCGAATTGTCGCCAGCGAAGGTGCCTTGCGGGCCACGCAGGACCTCGACATCCGCGATGTCGAAGTAGGGTGCATTGGCTCCCGTCCCCTCCGTGTTGTTGGGCAGTCCGTCGCGAATGATGGCGATACCCGGTTGCTCGATGCCACCCTGGTTGGAGTTGCCCACACCGCGGATGTCCGCGGTACTCGATGCGCCGGTGGTATAGATCACCAAGTTTGGCGCGACCTGGCCCAAGCTGTTGATGTCGACAACCTGTGTCTGCTGCAGCTGGTCGCCCGAAACGGCCACGATTGAAATCGGCGTGGACATGATATCGGTCGCGCGGCGCTCGGCGGTGACCACCACCTCCTGAAGCACGTTCCCACCGGATGCGTTGCCGCCCGCCGCCGCGGTCGTGGTCTGGGCAGTTGCGTTTTGGCCCAATGCGGGTCCCGCCAAAATCAGCGCACCGCAGAGTAATCCCCTGGCTCTACCGATCATTATTCTAACCTCCCGTTTTCCGCTAATCCCGACTCACGGCTGCGCTGTTGCTACAAGACAACACAGTGCCCAACTGGGGGGGAGTCTACAACAAAAGTATAGTGAAGGAAATACAGTAGCGCTCCTCGGTGGTGCCCGCTGCAGCCGTCGCGGGTTGACCCCTGCCACACAGAGAGCACGCCGACTTCACGGTGCGCCCGTTGAGGACGGGTAGACCGGCAACGCAACGCGGGTTCCGAATGTCGCCTTCAGTCCCTCGATCGCGCACTTCTCATCGCCGGCACCCGCGCCGCTGACGCCCATCGCACCGATCATTTGCCCGTCAACGACGATTGGGATGCCTCCCGAGTTGGTGAAGAATTTATATAAAGCAATTTGTCGTGGGATGCCGGCAGGGTTGTTTTTGAGCTGTGCCGCACGGATGGATGTGGGTTGGCGTGTTTTCAGTGCAGTTTGCGCTTTCAGCAGTGCGGTGCGGATATCGTTATAGACTTGGCCGTCCATACGCTCCATATGCACCAACTCGCCTTCATCGTCGATGATATAGAGCGACATCGTATCGCCCTTCGACGCCGCCCAATCGCGGCAGACTCGGGCGACCTTCTTTGCGGCCGCAAGCGAAATCTGATTGCCATCGAAAATCGCCGTCGCAGCCTTGCCACTGACGACGAATTGCGCCTTGAGGCTCGATCTCGGTCGTGTGGTCGCAGCAAAGCGCGGAACCGGTGCCTGGCTCGGACGGTGATTCCGCGGCCTCGGAAGATCCTGCACCAGCGGTGCGACCGAGCGCCCGATCACCTGAATCAGCGCCCTGTGCGCACAAATCTCATCGCTCCACACCGGCACTCTCGGTGCAGAGCCGCCCACCCCGACCGCGCCGATCAGCTGTTTGTTGACCACGACGGGAAGGCCCCCTGAATTAGCAAACAGACCGAGCTGGATCGCCTGAAGCTCCTGGGTGGGGTCTTCAATGACGCGATTCATAAGGACTTTGCTCGGCTGGCGATCCATGAGAGCCGTTCGCGCCTTCATTTCGGCGGTCGCGATGGCGAGATACCCTTGGCCGTCCATGCGATCCATGTATACGTCATTGCCGGCTTTATCGAGCACTATGACGCTAATCAGCACGCTGTGAGCCGTAGCGGCATCCTCGCAAGCCTCTGCAATGCGCTCGGCGGTGGCCAGATTGATGGTGGTGAAGTCCTGTATCTTGTCAGCCGCTGTGCCGGTGACGACGAACCGCTCCGGGACGTTCTGCGCCCGTGCCGTCGCGCTGAACACAACTGCGCCAATGGCTGCGAAAACCCAATGGACGATCGGGAATTTCATTCTTACCCCGGCGCCGACCGGAGCCGGTTCACAGCTTCAGGAGCTAGGGGAGTTTGACCCGGCCAGCGGTGGGGGAGTTTGGGTGGCCGCCAGGGACTGCGCATCGGCGTGGCCGCGATGAAAGCCCCGATTGGGCAACGCAAGTACGAGGACGCCCGAAATCACGTACAGAACGAACAGCACCGCAAAGCTCTTGCTCTGAGCCGCGCCGGCGACAAGCGCGATGGCAAAAGTCGGAATGAAGAAGCCTCCCGCCATCTGCAGCAAACTCACGATGCCTCCCGCGCTTCCTCCGTATGTCGTCCCGATCTCGGCGAGCATCACCGGGAACGGTATGATCAGCGGCAGCATGCCGTTGGCGATAAAAGCGCCGACGGCGACGCAGATCCACGTCATCGGTCCAAAGGGAACCACCAGTGAGGCGACTATCAGGGCGGCTCCGATGATGACGGATATCGCCAGCCACGCCTTTATTGCGGGGAGCTTATGCAGGACGACCGGCATGAAGAACCCGCCCAGAGCGCCGCCGAAACCAAACGGGATTCCCAACAGGCCGGCCGCAGCCGGAGTTACCCCCTTGATCTGAGCCAAGGCGCTCGGCAAATTGCCCGCCGTGCCGATCCAGGCGGCGAAGAAAAACAGAACCGCAGTCCCGGCAAGCCACACGTAGCGGTTTCTGGCTGCCACACCGAGGAATTCGAGCACGGGCTGCGGCGGGGAATCCGGTTCGCCTGCGGGTTTGGCCCTGAATCCGAAGAGAAAGCAGAGCGTTGCGACCGCAAGCAGTATCCATGCAAAGGCAAAAGCCGCATCGACGCTCGAAAAGAGCGATGCCGTGCCCTCACCGAGGCCAACGCCCAATCCGGCACAGCCGATGAATGTACCCATCGCGATCGACATCTGCTCGTGCTTGAACCATGAGCGCAGGATCTTCGGGCCAAGAGTGTTGATGAATACCCCCGACAACCCGAAGACGAGCATCCAGGCAAACAAGCTCACGAAATCGGTAGATGCGTAGGTACGGCCCACGAGCCCCGCGGTGGCAACGATCAGCAGCGCGCTCCCGACCACCATGGTCCCAAAGCGGTCCGCGACCATGCCCACGGGGATGCCGAGGATAAAGTTCAACAGGAACGGGGCAAATAGGCACATCCCAAATTCAATGGGACTGAGGTGAAACGTGCTAAAAATGTTACCGGCAACCCCCGCCAGTTGAAATTCCGCGTAATTGGCCGTGAAGAAGAGAAAACTCATGATGGCCAGGATCACCCAGCGATACGGATTTTCTCCGCGAGCAAACTGTCTCATGCGGCTACTTCTACTGTGTTGGTGACCAAACTATTTCGAGAGAGGCCTTTTTTTGAGCCCGACTCGACCGTTGTGCTCCGATACGGTCATTTATGCCCCATCCGTCAACCGTCGGTGAATATCCTTATATACCCATAAAATATAAATATAAAGAGTGCAATTGAGGATCGCGACCGCGATCGCCTGCGATCTCAGTGGCCAGATTTCGCCTTACGCTGGCCCGATTTCGCCGGAGCGCGCGCAACCGGCTGAGCCAGGTTCGCTGCGGGCCGCTGGAAGAGAAAATTCGTGCAATATTGCTTGCACTTCTTCGGGAAGGTGGGATAGAGCTTGAGGTATTGCGCCTTCAGCCTGTCGCGGTATGCCGGATACATGGTCTGTGCGCCACCCTCCGAAGCGTATTCGGGGACATGGAAGACCTTCATCATTTGATCAAGGAGCGGATTTTTGCCCGGCAGATAAAACGGCACGGCGCCCTCTGCAACGCCTTCATAATTGACGATGCAGGGCGGCCATGCCGTAGAGGCGGGGCGGGCGGTAGACCTGTTGAAGAAGCGCGAGTAAACGTAGGGCTGGGTGAAATATACGGGGTCGTGCAGCACAAAAACCATTACCAGCTTGTCGCCATGAAGGATGAAGGTACTGGTCAAAGTCGCCTGATCGCTGTAAAAGCCACCGTTGTTGCGGGCGGGAGCCATCTTCAGGTGCGAGGTATCGGCGATGAGCGTATCGCCCTTCCAATGGCCAGTGGTGAATGCACCTCGGGAGTAATCCAAGTATTTGGAGGGCGGCTGCCTGCCGTCCATCCAGATCGTCATTCCTCCCTGATCCTCCGTCGTCTGGAGCCTCCAGGCCACGATCTGATCGGTGGCCTGTCCCACCACCGGCCAGATCCTTACGGGGAATGGTGCGGTCATATATTTCCACTGGCCGTACAACTGGCAGACGCGCTCCGGCTCCGCATATATCGATGCCGAATACGACTGTGCCAGGGCGCGACCTGCGGCGCTGAGAGGCATGCCGGTCCAATCGTCGGTGAACGGGCCTTCGTCGACCTCCAGGGGGTTATCGGTGGCATATGGAACCCACGATCCGGACAAGTCGACCGGCTCCTGCGCCACAACGCCCTGCGCCCGAACAGGCAAGGCAGCCGAGGCGAGAATGAGCGCAATAGCGCAGGTCATTCCGCGCATGGCGGAATTCGCTGCCCGAAACCGCGATTGATTGCTGGCCATGTTCGTTCCTACCACATCGCCGAGCAGGCCGAAGGTTCCCAACCCGCGGCGCTCGAGAGCTTTAGAAAATTATTGTCGGTGACGAACGGACTAAACAGGTACACCGGGTCAGTGACGTAGCTGGTCACCACCATCAACCCGTCCCCGTTGCTCTCTTGAACCGGATCGTAGTATTCCATTACCTGGGTTTTCTCGCTGTAGGGGACGCCGTTCTTACGAAGATATCCCTCCTTCAGATTGCTGGTCGTAACCTTCAAGGATCCCCACACCGCCTTGCCGGCGGAACGGAAGCCGCCACCCTGGCGCTGAAATTCCCACTGGGCCACGGAGTAGCCCTGCCAGGTCCTTGGGCCGTGAGCGGCGGCCATCGATGGAACGAAGTGGAAGAGGCGCGTCTGCTCACCCGCATCCGTCTCCATCTTCAATGTTTGGTCGTCCTGCCACGTTATGTGCAGATGTTCCGGCACACGCATAATCGCGGGCGCCCCGTAGGACTTGCATTGCAGGCCCGCCGCCGTGTCCTTCGCCGGATCCCAGGCATCCATGACCTGAATTCCGACCGGCCTCAGGGGAACGCCGGCATAATCGCCGGGCCTGGGCGTGACCATGCGATATACCCAGTCCTCCGTCGTCACGAGCGATTCCCAATAGCCCGTCAGATCAATGGGCGCGGCAGCTTTGGCGGTTGGCGGCGGGCCGCTCGGCCCGGGCCGACCTTGTGCGTGCACGGCCGTTCCCGCCGCCAGCGACACGAGCAGGACAAACGTGATCCGCGCAGTTGATTTCAATGTCAAATTTCGCCTCATGCGCCTAGCCCTTCGTCGCTCCCGTTGACCCGCTTCGTCTTCTTCCGCGACAGATCCTTGTAAATGGCCTCGATGAACATATTTGTTGTCCACGCGCCAGTGCTCGATCCGTATTGGGGATACGCTTTGGCAGGCTTCGCCGCCTCGATCTGCTTCAGCGTCATATGGTGTTTAATCATGTCAGCGACGGTATCGCGGATGATCACGATCATGTCGCGATAGTCGACGACCTCCCACTGGTCGCACACTCGCCCATGAGAGGGTATGACATAGGTGCCATCATAATCATAGACGAGAGGGCTCGGGGGAACCGCAATCTCCATGAGATCGTTCAGTGCGTCGATCTCACCGTCGATGCTCCCGCCATCAGCCAGGTTAATCACGGGAAACCGCGTCTTGTCCATGACATCTCCGGCCATCACGATATCGGAGCGGCGGAAGAACACGAAGCTGTCGCTGTCGGCCGCGCGTGCGTGTGTCACTGCGATCGGCTCGCCGTTGAAGTAAAAGCTGCGGAATTTTCCGAGGTAAGTATCCGTGGGCCAGCCGGCGGTCGGAAATCCCGAGGTTTGGGCCAGCCGTTCTAAGACGTTCGCGCGGGCAAAGATCTCGGCACCGGGTCCCTTCGGAGGACGGAAAAAAGTCACACCGGCTGCAGCCACTGCCGCGTTTCCGCCGACGACTTCCGCGTCTGAGTTGGTATCGATTACGTAGCGAATGGGTAGCGGCGTTATCTTCTTCACCGCCGCCACCAGACCGACGGCGCCGGCCTCGGTCCCCGCATTGACCACCACAACGCCGTCGCGGCCAATCTGGACGCCGATGTTTTCCCCGTCCCCCACGATCATGTAAAAATTCTGTCGAATCCGCACTACGTTCAAATCGCCGTTCGCCGGCTCCGCGGCGCGTGCGGCAATCATGCCAAGCCCTACCAACATCCCTATGGAAAGCGCGGCGGCCACCGCTCGGTGGACGATCGCTCTCGTTGCTTGCGTCACGGCCCCTCCCAATGTTTTCGCGGTCGTTTACCGTTTGCGACCGTCGATGAACTTGCTAAAGACGAACCCCCATTGTAGAGCTGCAGTTTCGGTCCGGCAAGCGTGTATGAGTTGCGATTCTGATTGAAGCCAACCTATTTTTTGGCCACGGCCGAAATCGTTGTTCGCGATCGCGAAAGACGAGACAGCGATACCGTGCGCAGCATGTGAGGATGTGAACCGGCGCGCCAGCGGCAAGCGCGCCGGGCTCACAAATAATGAGCGCTAGCGGCTCAAGGCACTCGAGCGGGAGAACTTCGAGTTGACCTCAGTTGCCCGAACCCTTGCCCGAACCCTTCCGCGGCGGCGGAGGCCCAAAGCTCGTGGTGCAGTAGAGCGTGCACTTCTTCGGGAAGGTGGAATAAAGCTTGAGGTACTGCGCCTTCAGCTTATCGCGGAACGCCGGGTACATGGTTTGCGCGCCTCCCAGCGAGGCCTCTTCCGGGATATTGTAGATTTTCTTCATCTGACCAACGAGGGGATTCTTACCCGGCAGATAAAACGGCACCTGGCCCTCGTCGACGCCTTCGTAACCGACAATGCACAGGTCCCAATCCCTACCGACGGGACGGTCAGTCCTTACATAGGTCACCGTGTAAGGGTAAGGCTCAGTGAGATAAATGGGGTCGTTTATTATATAAGCGGCGGCCAATAAGTCGCCGTGGGGGATAAACGTCGTGGTCATTGTCGTCTTATCGCTGCTGAAGGCGCCGCTGCGGCGCAGAATACCTGCCTCCAAATGCGTCGACTGCGCAATGAGCATATCCCCCTTCCAGGTGCCGGTAGTGAATCCACCCCGAAGATGCAGTGCGTCCTTCGAGGGCTGCGGCCTGCCGTCCATCCAGATGGTCATCTCCGAGTGACTCTCCGTTCCTGAGAGATGCCAAGCGACGACCTGTCGGGTAGCGGGATTCACCTGCGGCCAGATATTCAGGTTCCATGGCCCTATTGCGTTACTGAACAGCGGCTCCTGCCTGCAGATACGTTCCGGCTCGGAAAGCGATGATGGCGAATAGGACAGTCCCAGGGCGCGGCCGGAGTCGTTGAGAGGAATCCCGGTAAAGTCATCGGCGACCGGGCCGGCAATGCGCTCCATGACGTCCTCGTCTTCCTGCAAGAGCCACGATCCCGACAGGTCGGACTGCGCTCGAAGAGGCAGCGCAACTGTGGTGAGCAGCAGGGTCATAGCGACGGTCATTCCGCGTACGGAATTGGCTATCCGACGCTGCGACTTATTGGCGACCATGTTCCCTTACCACCTCGCCGAGCACGCCGAGGGCTCCCAGCCCGCGGCGCTCGACAGCCTTTTGAAATTCGAGTTGACGATGAACGTCTTGGTCAAATAGACCGGGTCAGTCACGCTGCTGGTCACCAGCAGCATTTGATACCCGGTCCCTTCCTGAAGCAGATCGTAGTACTCAACCAATTGCGCATGGTCGCTGTACGGAATTCCGTTCTTACGAAGGTAACCCGCCTTGAAATCAGTAGTCGTCACCTTCAGGTTTCCCCAGACCGGTGCTCCGGGGCGCGCGGGGCGGCCGCCTCCCGTGTCGATGCCGCGGTGCTGTATCTGCCACTCGGCGAGGGAATATCCCTGCCATGTCCTTGGGCCTTGGACAGCATCCGACTTGACGAAGTGGAACAGGCGCGTCTGCTCGCCTGCGTCCGTCTCCATCTTCATCACTTGATCGCCCTGCCAGGTAATGTGCAGATGTTCCGGGACACGCATAATGGCGGGCGCGCCGTAAGATTTGCACTGTTCGCCCGCCGCTTCGTCCTTGGCCGGATCCCACGCGTCCATCACTTTGATTCCGGCCGCATTCAAGGGAACGTCCTCATAGTCCCCGGGCCGGGGCGTGACCATGCGATAATTCCAGTCCATGGTGACGACCGAGACCCAGTAGCCCGTGAGATCAATCGGGGCGGCGGCTCGCGCGGTGGGCGGTGGGCCGCTCGGTCGTCCCCGGCCTTGTGCCTGAACGGCCGTTTGCGCCGCCAGCGACACGAACAGGACCAGCGCAATCCGCGCAGTTGAGCTCAATATGAAACGTCGCGTCATGCTGGCTAGCCCTCATCGCTCTTGTTGACTTTCTTCGCTTTCTTCGGCGCCAGACTCTTGTAAATAGCGTCAACGAACATATTCGTTGTCCACGGACCCGCTGTCGATCCGAATCGCGGTTCATAGGCTTCGGCCGGATGTGCCGCCTCAATCTGCGCCAACGTCATATGCCGTTTCATCATGGACGCAATGGTGTCGCGCAGAATCACCATCATATCCCGATAGTCGACCACCGCATCCTGGTCGCACAAGCGTCCATGGCCGGGTATGACGTCGGTACCGTGATATTCAAAAAGGAGAGGCTGCGGGCCCACTGCCAGCTGCAGAAGGTTGTTCAGTGCGTCAATCTCGCCCTGAACGCTTCCGCCATGAGCCACATCGATCACGGGAAACCGGGTCATATCCAGGACATTGCCGG
>Ga0307372_10010435_pt1 | contig 12571 bp, 7 predicted proteins | sample OX1MG_FD_202533 | JGI IMG/M metagenome (GOLD analysis project Ga0307372, IMG submission 202533) | Soil microbial communities from Risofladan, Vaasa, Finland - OX-1 | ecosystem: Environmental > Terrestrial > Soil > Coastal area > Acid sulfate soil | place: Finland: Risofladan, Vaasa | collected...
GCAATCTGCGCGAGGAGCTGGTGGCCAACGAGGCCGACTGCACCCCCGGAGGCTCCTTCGAGCGCCAGCTCCGCGAGTACAAGATCAAGCTGGCCGAAAATGCCCTGCGCGAGCACAACGGCAACAAAACCATGGCCGCCCGCAGCCTCTCCATCTCCCGCGGCTACCTCCACCGCCTCATCCGCCTGGCTGAAAGCGGCTCCATCTACGAGCCCGCCGGCGTGGAAAGCGCCGAAATCTCCTGAAGCAGCCCTCAGCTTTCCGCCTCAAACAGCTTCCACCGATCGACGAAAGAATCGTCTTCCTGAACGCAGCGAAGGAACCGCGGTTGCATTTCCGGCGCCGGTGAAGCCGAAAAGGCGATCCTCTCCCAAATGCCGACCATACGGACGTAACCGCATTTCCAGACTCCGTGGCGTTTTTCAGGACCGATCGGTGCAGGTGGACCTCGAAACGCGCGCCGGTCCGATTGCATAGAGTCGGAGGGTAGTTCTGGATTAGCCGGCCACTCGAGCGGTGTGCCTTGAGCCATTAGCGGAGCCATTCATCCGGACGTCCCGGGTGCCGTGGTGGAGGGGCTTTAGTCCAGGATGATCGTTTCAGAGAGGAAAGGGAGAACCCGCCGGCACACGGCCCCCGCGCATGTGATCGCTTTTGACCGGCGGACCTATCCTGCGCTGATTAAGCTTCATCTCAATGGGAGGTTCGCATCATTCAAGAGCGGGCGTAACTCTCGTAACTGCAAACTCAGGAACGGACGCGATAGATGGAAGTCTTGCTCAAGAGGGCTTACGAAGGGCCTGCCGGCGCTGATGGTTTCCGTGTTCTCGTCGACCGTCTGTGGCCACGTGGGAAAAAGAAAGCCGATTTGCGCCTGGATGCCTGGGTGAAGGACATCGCGCCGAGTACGGAGCTAAGAGAATGGTTCCAACATGATCCGGAACGCTGGCCTGAATTCTGCAAGCGCTACAAAGCAGAATTGAAGAACCCGAAGCTCGAAAAGACGATCGCCGACACCGCGCGAGCGGCAAGGAAGCATTCCACCATCAGCCTGATCTACGCAGCCAAGGATACGGAGCACAATGAAGCAGTCGCGCTCCAGGCTATCTTCAAAAGGAGAGCGCGCTAATGCCAATTCCGGGTTCAGCAGATGACGGCACCATGACGGCCGATCTGGCGCAATTTGACCTCGCACATGAAATGGCCGAGTTCGAGCATCACAAGCCGTGGCCCTCAGGCATCCACTCCAGGACCCTTTTCAAAAAGAAGGACTTCCGGGTTGTTCTGATTTGCATGGAAGCTGCCGCCGCCATAAAGGAACATCACGCGGATGGCTCAACCTCGGTGCAGGTGTTGAAGGGCGCCATCCGTTACAAGACGCAGGGGCAGGCATATGACCTGCACCCTGGCAGTCTGGTGACTCTCGGTGCTTCCATCAAGCACGACGTTGAAGCAATCCGGGAATCGGCATTTCTTGTCACCATCTCGTGGCCTGACAATCAGGAGTTGCTGGCCATGCCGCATCGTGGCTATGGCACCTAGCCCTTGTCGCGGCGCGGGTTCGGTCAACATATCCGCAGGAGTCACGCAATGATTGCGTTTGACGCGGCACATGCTGCCGTTCACTATCCCCCTGATCGCCGCTTCCGCATCTGGATACGGCCGTCAATCCTCATCGGTCTGACCATTGTGGTGGTGGTGCCTGTGCTGGCTGCCTGGATTGAGGTCCTTCTTGTGGGAATGCCTCATATTCCTGCCGTCCCGCAGATATCCCCCAATAATTTCGCCGGTCCGCATGGATTTCCCCTGTGGGTGCGTTACTGTCACTTTTTCAACTTCCTTTTTGTGACCATGCTGATTCGTAGCGGACTGTCGATCCTGGCCGATCACCCTCGTCTCTACTTCAACAATCACTGCACGCCGGGCAGCGAGTGGATTCGCTTGACGCCGATCACGGTTCCAACGGATCGGATCTGGACCGCGAAGGACGATGCTCGCTATCTTTCCCCCATCGTGGCCACACCGGGCTACCGGCATACCATCGGGATCGCCCGATGCTGGCACTTTCTCAACGTCTACGGATTTATCATCACGGGCATCTTCTTCGTCGTCATGCTCTTCGATACGGAACAGTGGCGGCGGCTCGTTCCCCAATCGTCGCTGGTACTGCTGCAGGCCTGGAACACATGGGTGCACTATGCCACTTTCCACCTTCCGCCTGAGCTCAACGGCTTCTACGGCTACAACGCGCTCCAGCAGATTGCCTACTTTTCCGTCGTCTTTGTCTTCGGCCCGTTGGCTATCCTCACCGGCGTTGCCATGTCGCCAGCCGCGGTCAATCGATTCCACTGGTACGCAAAGCTGTTTGGCGGCAGGCAATCCGCGCGCTCCATTCACTTCCTCACCATGCTCAGCTTCTTTGCCTTCATCGTCGTGCACGTCACGTTGATCGTGATGACCGGCTTTGTTCGCAACATGAACCACATCGTGCTCGGTACCGACGACCGGAGTCACCTGGGAATGATCCTCGGCTTCGTCGGCATCGGCGTCGTCGTGCTGGCATGGATCGCGGCGCATTCCATCTCCTGGGTATTCCCGCGCGCCCTGCAGCATGTGCAGAAGTTCATCACCTACCCATTGATGCTCACAACCCTCAACCACCTCTCTCCCAGCGAGCATTACACTGAGGCGGATATCTCGCCGCGCTTCTGGCCCAATGGCAAAATGCCAGAACGCGACGATTGGAAACGGATGGCCGCCAACGGTTTCCTGGATTACAGGCTGAAAGTCGGTGGCCTCGTCGACAACCCCGTCGAGCTTTCTCTCGCGGACATCGAGCGCCTCGCCAAGACCGAGGAAATCACTATGCATCACTGCATCCAGGGCTGGACCGGCATTGCCAAATGGGGAGGCCTTCCCATGCGATCTCTGGTTGAACTTGTGCGGCCCAGGACCAACGCCAAAGTTGTCGCGTTCTTCTCCTTCGGAGGCTCGCTCTACGGCGGCGCCTACTACGACACGCAAAGCCTTGACAATGTTCTCAAGGCGCAATGTCTGCTTGCGACAGAGATGAATGGGAAGCCCCTTACCGAAGTCTATGGAGCTCCGCTGCGCCTGCGCGTCGAAAACCAGCTTGGATACAAGATGGTGAAGTGGATTGAGCGAATCGAATTCATTGAGTCGGAAAAGTCAGTCGGCCTCGGGGAGGGCGGCAAGAACGAAGACGATGAATACTTCGATTTGCTCCCGAACATCTGATGACTTTCGTAAATGAACATCGCGATGCCCGCGCCGGACTCGGCAGCTTCGAGCATGTCGGGGCGCTGCTCACGCATATGCGCATGGAATGGCTGCTGCGGCACCTTCCGCCGCGCCTGGTGTGGGCGGTTTATGTTGGCATAAACGGCTTCATTACCATCGGACTGCTCGCAGTGCTCGCGCTTCTTACCGGCAGCCCATTTGTTTTTCCATCGCTCGGCCCTACCGCGTATCTCTTCTTCTTTTCCCCGCTGTCGGAATCCTCCAGCCCGCGCAATACCATACTGGGTCACGCTATCGGGCTCATCTGCGGCTATGCCGCATTCGCGCTCGTGGTGGCCTCCAGCCCACCCTTTGGCATGAACCCCGGTGTCCATGGCCCCCGGTTGCTGGCCGCCGCGCTCTCGCTCTCGGCAACGGGCGCGCTCATGGCTCTGCTCCGGGTAAGTCATCCGCCGGCGGGAGCGACGACTCTCATTGTTTCGCTCGGTATCATCTCTCAACCCAAGGAGCTTGTCATTATCGAGGCCGCAGTGGTCCTGCTTACGGTCCAAGCCTTCGGCATCAATCGGCTCGCTGGTATTCCGTATCCCGTATGGAGAACGAAAGAGCCTGCAGGAATCGCCATTTAGCGTGGGCAGTGATTCGCAGCTCAATCCGCCTTCTCACAAACGTGCCATCCTGAGCCGTCTGGCGGTCGTTCGTCCGAACTCAAAAAGATTCCCCAGCCGGTTGGCGCAAACAGTGCTGTTCATCAACTCGATCTTCACTCTGGAAAACAGCTTCCGGGCAGGCGTACAGATTATGGGTGAATCGAGAATGCGGGAGTTACCAGTCCCGGTTTCTCAATACATATCGCCGAGGCGCTCATCGACGCAGATAGGTCCCATAGGTCGGCTTTCTCGAACGTCTTTATCTGGACCACAACCCAGTTCCGCGCGTGTCACCGGCGATGCTGACCTTCGCCAATAGTTCTCCGCGGGAAAACGCAGAGAGCCGATCCTGAACTGGCCACCATGGGAATCCGCAGGCTTCAGATTCCGCGAAGAACTCGCATGTCACTCGCGAACTGTGATCTACGAACCGCTTTCCGGCAGCACCGTAAATCTTCTCCGCACCACCCACAGCAAAATCCCCAGGCACGCCCACACCGTCCCCGCGATCTTTGCCTTCGGGTCCAGGTTCCACCACAGCACACCGCACGTGGCAAACCCCGCCAGCGACGTCACGATAGGCAGCCACTGCTTCCAACCGCCGTATCTCCATCCCCGCAGCGCCGACGACACGTTCACCCCCATGAACGCCAGCAGCGCCCCGAAGTTCAGCAGATCCGCGCCCAGCGAGTAGCTCATCAAAAACGCCCCCGCCAGACAAATAGCCCCGATCAGAATCACGTTGTTGCGCGGAATCCGGTTCTTCCGGTCCACGGTGGCGAAGAACCGCCGCGGCAGCGCTCCGTCCTGCCCCATCACGTACAAGAGCCGCGCCGCCCCAAGCTGCGACGCCATCCCCGACCCGATCGTCGCCAGCAGCAGCGCCGCATTCACCACCGCGAACAGCACCGGCCCGCCCACGCGCCCCGACACATATACGTAGGCCGTGTTGATGTCCGGAAACGCCGCCCCTCGCGGCCATGCCAGTTGCGCAATGTACACTTCGACGGCCGCCAGCACGCCCGTAATCAGGCATGTCATCACGATGGCCCGCGGCACGTTCCGCTCCGGGTCCCGCGCCTCGTCCGTCAGCGTGGAGATGCCGTCGAAGCCGATGTACGTCAGCACCGCCGTCGCCGTCCCCCGCAGCACCGCCCCCGTGCGAAAGCTCGTCGGGTTATACAGCGGGTCAATGAACATCGCCGCCGTCGGGTGCGCCACCCCGATCACCCATCGCACCGCGGCCACCAGCACCCACACGATCACTCCGCCCAGCACCGCCGCCATCAGCGCATTGATCCGCGCCGACGTCTCAATGCCGTTGCAGTTCAGCGTGGTGAAAAGAATCGCGAAGAACGCCGCCCACGCCGCGTACGGCACATGGGGCAGGAAATTCATCGCCGCGCTCGAGCACCAGATGGTGCAAATCAGCGGGTTGATGATGTAATCCATCACCAGGCACCAGCCCGTCAGGTAGCCCAGGCTGGGGTGAATCTCCTTGCCCACATACAAAAATGCCGACCCGCCGTGCGGATACACCCGCGCCATGCGCCCGTAGCTGATGGCCGTGAACAGCATGGCCACCAGCGCCAGCAGAATCGTCGCGGTTACCTGCCCGTGCGATTTGTCATAGAGCACGCCGAACACCGGCATCGGCGCCGTGGGCTGGATCAGAATAATTCCGTACAACACCAGGTCGCGGAAGCGCAGGCTCCGCTTCAGTCCCAGCGTCTGCCCTTCTGGCTGGCCGTCCGGCATCAGTGTCCCGCCGCCGGATGCAGCGTCTGCTCGGCCACGTTCCACCCCTCCAAGCGGATCGTCGTATCCGCGGGCGCGTCGTCCGGCAGCCTCGCGGTCAGCGTCTCGCTCTCGCCGGGCGCCAGCTCAATCCAGTTATCCGACCAGAACACCGGCGCCACCAGCCCGCCATCCGCCGTCCTCGCCGCCGCGCTAACCTGGAACGCCAGCGTCTGCCCGCGATTCTCGAGCCGCACCTTCACCACGCGGCCATGCGCGCCGTTCACCGTATCGGCGGTCGCCGTCACCTGCGCTGCCGACAAGTGCGTCAGCACCTGCAAGTCCGGGTAGCGCTCCGCCGGCGTGTGCGTGTATTCGGTGCGGTTCCAGTCGAAAGTCGTCAGCGTGTACGGCACCCAGTAGAAATTGCGGCTCACCACCTTGCCCGCGGCATCCTTCAACTTCAGGTCGATAAACAAAAGCCGCTCCATCCCGTTCCACAGCGAGTCCGGCAACAGCATCGCCTGCTGCGAGCTGTCCGCCGCCGCGTTCACCGCCGTCTCCCGGCTGTAAAGCTTGTTCCAGCCCAGCCCGTGCACCTCCACGCTCGCCGTCAGCCCATCCGCCGGCTTGTAGGTGCTGTTCACCACCACAATCGAGTGATCGTCGTACGAATACTGGATATGCACCGGCTCGCACGCTTTCTTAGTCGCGAAGTATCCCGCGCCGGCATCCAGGTTGTAGTCGTACAGGTGCCAGATCATCGACGGCCAGGCGTTGTTCAGCATCCACTGGATCACCCCCGTGGACGTGTACTTGTTGCGCGAGTAGGCCTCGTACATCGCGCGCTCGGAGTCGTATTCCATCGCGTTTGCAATTCGCGTGTAGTCAGCCGCCGAGTCCGGCTTCGCGTACTGCGCCGCCATCGCTTCGTCGAAAACTTTGAGCGTGGCGAACTCGCCTCCGCCCATGTGCAGCGACCAGTCCGCGGTAGGCGGCCACGCACTGGGGTCGGTCAGGAACTTCGCCCGGCTCGCCTCCGATGGAATCGCCGGGCCCGGGCTCGTCTCCGTGTTGAACCCCCATGCTCCCCCGAACTGTTTGTCGATGTACCAGTAGCTCGGCCCCACGTAATCGTAGGGCCCCGTCATCTTCACCCCGCTCGGCCCCCCGCCCACGGTGTCCGTCGCCGAGGCCGACGCCAGCGTCGGGTTCGGCCAGTGCGTCTCCTTCTCCACGTCCAGATACGCGTGCTCCACGTTCGGCGGCGGAGCATTATCGCTGCCGTTCAGCCACACCAGGTCGCTCGCGTGATACCGCAGCCGCAGCATCTGCGAGCGCAGCGACGCCGCCGCAACCTTCAAGTTTTCCGGCTTCCAATCGCGCCAGTGCTCCCACTGGTCGCAGCAGCACCATCCCATCAGGACCAGGATTCCCTTCTGGTCTGCCAGCTTGAAAAACGCATCCGTGTCCAGCTTCCCTTCCAGGCGAATCGTGTTCAGGTGCATGTCCTCGACCAGCGCAAACTGCTCCTCCAGCCTCTTCTGATCGGTGCGAAGCAGCATGTCCTGCGACCACCCCCCACCGCGAATCAGCAGCGGCTTTCCGTTGATGCGGAACAGCCGCGCGCCCGTCCCCGTCAGCTCCGACGTGATCTCGCGGATGCCGAACTCGACCGTCTTCTCGTCGGATTTCGCGCCGTCCGCCTCGAAGCTCCCCGTCTCGAAGCTCATGGTCAACTGCTCCAGATGCGGCACACCCATCTGCGCCGGCCACCACGGCTGCGGATCGTGCAATTTCAACTGCGGGAATTGCTCCGGCGTAAACACCACCGTCTTGTGTTCGTGCGCCCCGAGCGTCACCGCTTGCTCCAGGCGCGCCCCGGCCGCAGTTCCCTCCACCCGCCCCTGCACCGGGTGGTCCGCGCCATTTTCGAGCTCCGCGTAGACGGTCAGTTCCGCCGTTGTCAGCGTCGGATCGGTAAAGTGAGTAACCGCCATCGGCGAGCGCAACGCCACCGCGCCTGTCTCCACCAGCTTCACCTCGCCAATCAATCCCATGTCCTTGTCCGGCGGCGCCGGGTTCCAGTCCACCCAGTTAATGCCCAGGTCCTTCTCCGTCGGCGCGAAAGTCTCCACCGCCAGAACGTTGTTCGCTCCCGGCTTAATAACATCGGTGACGTCGAAGTCGTAAGTGCGGTACGCGCCTGCTACGTCGGAAGAATCCGCCACCTTCTTTCCGTTCACCCAGATGTCGGCGCGATAGTTGATCCCGCCAAAGTGCAGCCAGAAGCGACGATCGCGCCCCTCCGCTGCCGGCGCTTTGAATTCGGTGCGGTACCACCATCCGCATTTGTAGGGGCTGTCGTCCGGCATGGGCAGATTGGAAAAGTTGTGCCCGATGGGATAGCTCTCGCCGGCAAGTCCGCGCAGGTTCATCCCGAAGTAGGGATCGGGCACCACCTTGTCCGCCACCTGCGCCGCCAGCACCGTCGTCGGAACCGTCGCCGCCAGCCATCCCTCGGTGGCGAATCCCGCCGCCGAAATTGCCGCGCCATCCGCTTTCACCGTGCACGCCGACTGCAACCGCCAACCTTCATGCAGCGGCGTCACCGTCCCCGCCGCACAAACCACCGGCGCCATCGCACCCACAACCACCAGCCACATCGATTTCTTCATCAACGCCTCGCATCAAAACAGAAAGCTATGAGCTAAAAGCTAAGAGCTAACAGCTAGTGGCGAGTAGCTAGTAGCTAGTAGCTAGAAGCTAGAAGCTAGAAGCTAGCAGCTAGAAGCTGCTTTTCCCCGTCGACATCCGCGCCACCAGTTCCGGCGCGGTCAAATGAAGCTTTACCTTCGCTTCCTTCCCCGCCGGCTGCCGAATCGCTTTCAGCACCATGTCTGCCGCCTCGCGTCCCATCTCCTTCAACGGCTGCCGAATCGTCGACATCGCCGGCGTCGCCACCTCGGCGGGAAGCACATCGTCAAATCCCATCACGGAACAATCCTCGGGCACGCGCACTCCCGCTTCGGTCAAGCCCCGAACAACCCCCAGCGCGGTCATGTCGTCGAATGCCAGCACCGCCGTAAACTGCGCCCCGCTCTTCCGCATCTCCCGCGCAAACTTCAATCCGCCCTCGAACCCCGATGTCGGATCGGCGAGCCCCGGCAGCTCGAATACCAGCCGCGGATCGATGCTCAATCCCGTCTCCTCCGCCACCCGCTGGATTCCTGCCCACCGCGGCGCGCTGTCGCACATCGGCCTGGGGCCCCGGATCACCGCAATTTCGCGGTGTCCCAGCTCCACCAGGTGCCGCATCGCCAGCGCCCCGCCGGCCTCGTTGTCCACCAGGATCGAACTGATTCCCCGAGCGGTCAGGTCGCGGCCAACGATCAATATTGGCACGTTGTTCTTGCGCACGTCGCCCAGCAGGTTGGCTTCCTCGAACACCCAGCTCGCCAGTACGATGACCCCTTCCGCCCGCCGCTCCAGGATCATGTGCAGGTAATTGTCGAATAGCTTGCGCTCGGTCTGCGCATCCATCAACAGCGGCAGGTAGCCCGCCCTGTGCAGCTCGTGCTGGATTCCGCGCATGATGGGAATGCAGAACGGGTCGGAGAGGTCGAACGCCAGGATCCCGATGGTCTGTGTGCTGCGCCGCCGCAGGCTGCGGGCGTAGGCATCCGGGTGATATCCCAGCTTCCGCGCGATCGCCCGGATGTGGGTCCGCGTAGTCGCCGCCACGTTCTTTGACAGCGGCGCCTCGCTCAGCACAATCGACACCGTGGAGACTGAGAAGCCGCTGGCCCGCGCGATGTCCCCCAACGTCACGTGGCCGGTCTTCCGCTGGCCCATCCTTCACCTCGCACTGCGGTGCAGCAACTGTGGTATCCCAACAAACGCCTTAGAGCTTGTTTCATAAACCGCCGTCGTGTCAGGGCACGACTTCAGTCGTGCCGAAAACAGATGTAAGAAGACGGGCTTCAGCCCCTGAGGGACGGTTTCCCTCGCAATTCGACTTGCACCACTGCCTGCTGATAAAAGGTGCCGTCATCTTGAAACCCGGCACGGCCTTTTGTGCCCTTCGAAGTCGAAAGCCGCCCTGAGCTTGCCGAAGGGGAACCCCTCCACCACTTTTCCCCTTGACAGCCTCCACCCTCCAACCTATATTCAGTCAATCGTTGTTCAAACGTTTGAATCAATATACTCCGGGAGGTTGGAAATGAGAAGTGCAAAATCGCCAGCCCTCTTTCTCAGGCAGATCGCCTTGCTTTTGGTCCTCGCCGGCGCTGCCGTTTTCGCCGCCGCCCAGGCCGGCCGCGGCGGCATCAGCGGCCTTGTCTCCGATCCCACCGGCGCCATCATTCCCGGCGCGTCCGTCACCGCAACCGGTGCGGCCACCGGCGCCAGGCTCTCCACCGTTACCACCGGCGCCGGCCTCTATACGTTCGTGTCTCTGCCCCCCGGAACCTACCAGATCAGCGCTACCGCCAAGGGCTTCGATACCGTGGTCCAGAAAAACGTCCGTGTCACCGTGGACCAGGCGACCACCGTCAACATCACCCTCAAGGTCGGCCAGGTCAATGAAGTCGTCACCGTCACGGAAACCACATCGCTGGTCGACACCAGTAACTCCACCGTCGGCCAGTTGATCTCCGCCGAAACCATTGATCGCGTCCCCCTGCTCACCCGCAACGTATACGACCTCATCCAGCTCAGCACTGGAGTGACCCCCGCCAACGGCGCCAACAACTCCTCCAGCTCCTTCGCCATTGAGAACATCTCCTCCGGCCGGCCCGGCGTCGACGTCTCCTCCTATACCGTGAACGGCGCCATCGTGGGGTCGGTCTATTACATGGTGGACGGCAGCCCCCTCGGCATCGCGGAAAATAACGCCGCCGCCATCATCCCCGCCATGGATTTGCCTGAAGATGCCGTCGAGGAGGTCCGCGTCGAAACCCAGAACACGCCCGCCACTTATCAGAGCGGCGGGGCGGGTGTCATCAGCCTTGCCACCAAGTCCGGCTCCGACAAATTCCATGGCGATGTCTTCGGCGTCTTTCGCCCCAACGCCCTCAGCGCCAATGAATGGTTCAACAAGCAGAGCCAGGTCATGAACGGCCAGCCCAACGCGCCCCTCGACTATCACCGGTATCAGGAGGGCGGCGCCATCGGCGGCCCTCTCAAGCACGGCAAGCTCTACTTCTTCGGCGACTACGAAGATACCCAGGAGCAGCGCTACGACGGCTCCAACTACTTCGTCGTTCCCACTACTGCCGAGCGCAACGGCGACTTCTCCGCCGACGCCTTCACCGTCTACGATCCCACCCAGCCGGATAATCCTGACGGCACCCGCCAGGCGTTTCCCGGCAACCGAATCTCCAACCCCAATCCCACAGCCCTCAAGTTCCTCTCCGAGATGCCCAAATGCAACCTGGGCGCTGACTGCGACGCGTCATCCGACGACCTGACCCCTAACTTCTTCAAGCCCGGCGTCGATCCCAACAACGCCCGCAAGTTCGACGTCCGCATCGATTGGACGAAGAGCGAGAAGCAGCGCATCTTCGGCCGATTCTCTTTCGATCGTCTCGTGTTTTCCACCTTCAACGCCTTCGGCAACATGTGGGATCTCAATTACGCCCAGAACGTGACCAACGGGCGCGACGTCCTGCTGGCTGACGATTACACCCTGAACCCCACCACCGTCCTCCAGTTGCGCTACTCCTTCGTCCGTCATCACGAGAATCAGGGCGGAGACCCGCGACAGGTCGGCTATGACATCACCCAGCTCGGCTTTCCGTCCTCCCTCGCCGCGCAGGAAAACTACAAGCTGCTTCCCTTCGTCTACTTCGACGACAACGGCAGCGGCGTCGGCGGCACCGCCAACTACAACACCTTCCAGTACGCCAGCGAGAATTCCGACGCCATCGCTTCCATCACCAAGGCATGGGGCAAGCACCAGCTCGCCGCCGGCTTCGAGTACATGAAGCGCTTCCTCAATGTCGGCCAGCCCATCGCGCCCTCCGGAGAATACTCCTTCGACATCTCGGCCACCGACCAGTCCGTCGCCTCCGCCAACGGCGGCAGCGACTTTGCTTCCTTGCTCATCGGCATGGGCGAGCAACCCGGTTACGAGACCAACGACTACCCCAACTTCTCCAAGGATCTGTTCGCTGCCGAATCGAGCCCCTACTACGCCGGCTTCATTGAGGACACCTGGCGTCCGTTCCCCTCCCTCAGCGTTACCGCCGGCCTGCGCTGGGACATCTTCGGCGGACGCACCGAGCGCCATAACCGCCTTGAGTACTTCAATCCCAACGCGAAAGGCTCCTCGAACGGAGTTTCCTATACCGGCGCCGAAGTGTACGTGAACGGCAACAACCGCACCCCCTTCACCACCAACTTCACCAACCTCGGGCCGCGGCTCGGTTTCAGTTGGCAGGAGTCGCCGGACTTCCTCTTCCGCGGCGGCGCCGGAATCTACTACGGCCCCAGCCCGGAGATGGTCGGCAGCGCCTCCCTCGATAGCGACGGCTTTGCCTCCTATACGGCCTGGAACTCCACTTGCTACAACCCCGATGGCAACACCATCTACAACGGCGATCCGGCGTGCAACGGCGGCGCCAGCACCCCCGACAACTTCACCGTTCCCAACTCGCTCTCCAATCCCTTCCCCGGCGGCGTAGTGCCCACCTTTACCACTCCACCCTCCGGCCTGGCCAACAACCTGGGCAATTCGCTGGCCACGGTGTTGCACACCCAGCGAACCCCCACCACGTACAACTACAACTTCGGCTGGGAGTGGCAGGCGCCCCACCAGGTCGTGCTCAGCGCCGCCTACGTGGGCAGCCACGGCGAGTTTCTGCCCTTCGGCTCCATCGACCTCAACACCATTTCGCTCGAGCAGATCGCCCGCTACGGCT
>Ga0307372_10010436_pt1 | contig 12571 bp, 7 predicted proteins | sample OX1MG_FD_202533 | JGI IMG/M metagenome (GOLD analysis project Ga0307372, IMG submission 202533) | Soil microbial communities from Risofladan, Vaasa, Finland - OX-1 | ecosystem: Environmental > Terrestrial > Soil > Coastal area > Acid sulfate soil | place: Finland: Risofladan, Vaasa | collected...
CTCATTATTGCGCCTTGACAGCACTCATCCACAACAAAGGCGCCACCTTGCGCCCGTGCCGCGCTAGGATCGAAGCATCAGGCCGCGCGCCCGTCCGGCCGCGAGGAAGCGATCCGATGAATGCCGCCAGCCCCCCGCGTCGCGTCGAAAACCTGGCCACCGACCGCGGCGTGATCCCGCAATACGCCACCGGCGTGGTCGAACAGCCCTGGGGCAGCTACAGCCGCGGCGATCACGCGGTCTGGGCGGCGCTGTTCCAGCGCCAGCGCGAGCTGCTGCCCGACCGCGCCTGCACCACGTTCCTCGCCAACCAGCAGGCACTGGCGATGAGTGCGGACGCCATCCCGCGCTTCGATGCGCTCAACCGCCCCCTGCGCGCCGCCACCGGCTGGGAGCTGGTGGGCGTCGAGGGCCTGCTGCCCGAGGCGGTGTTCTTCGAGCACCTGGCGCAGCGGCGCTTTCCGGTCACCTGGTGGATCCGCCGCCCCGACCAGCTCGACTACATCGCCGAGCCCGACCTGTTCCACGACCTGTTCGGCCACGTGCCGCTGCTGATGAACCCGGTATTTGCCGACTACATGCAGGCCTACGGCGCGGGCGGCCTGCGCGCACAGCGCGAGTTCGGTGACGAGGCCCTGCTGAATCTCACGCGGCTGTACTGGTACACGGTCGAGTTCGGCCTGATCCGCGAGCCCGCGGGCCTGCGCATCTACGGCGCCGGCATCGTCAGCTCCAAGGGCGAATCGATCCATTGCCTGGAATCGCACGCGCCCAACCGCATCGGCTTCGAGCTCGAGCGCGTGATGCGTACCCGCTACCGCATCGACAGCTACCAGAAAACCTACTTCGTCATCGACGACTTCGAGCAGTTGTTCGCCGCCACCCAGCAGGACTTCGCGCCGATCTACGCCCGCGTCGCCGGTGCGCCCGCCATCCCGGCCGGAGCGGTGCAGGAGAGCGATCGCGTGCTCCATCGCGGCAGCCGCGAAGGGTGGCCGGAGGGGGCGGATGTGTGAGGCTCGCCGTTCGGCCGTGTCGTTAGTCCGGGCGCTGCCGCTCGCCATGGAGCGTAGCTGAATCGGCTTGCGCCGCTCACCCGCGCGGCAGTCGATTCGGAAGCCTTTGCGCTCACGATTGCGCACCCGCAAGCCACTGCGCTCCCTGTTCGTCGATGGACAGAGCGGCGCAGGTCCCCAAACCCGGGCCGCGCCCATGACGACGGCACGTTTCATCGCGGATTTGCCGCGTTGATCCGAGGGCGCCCCGTCCAACCGCTCGGCGCTTTCATTGCCTTGCGGCGATCCGCGCGCGTCCCGCATACTCGACCAGGGGGGACGCGAATCATTCTCCGTCAGGTTCGCGCAGACAACGATGACGAACGCCGCGATGAAAGCGCTGCCGATGACCACGCTCGATGACGACGCGTGGGACGATCTGCTGAGCTTCATCGAGGAGCGGCGCGTCATCCCGATCGTCGGTCCCGAACTGCTCCAGGTCGCGACCGATCGCGGACCGCGCCTGCTGTACGACTGGCTCGCGGAGAAGCTCGCGGTACGCCTGAACGTCGATGTCAGCGCGCTGCCTCAGCCGTATTCGCTGAACGACGTCGTCTGCTGGTTCCTCGCCGCGCGCGGTCGGCGCGAGGAAGCCTACGTGCGCCTGCGCGGGATCATCAAGGACGCGAACTTCGAACCGCCGCTCGCGCTGCGCCGGCTCGCCGCGATCACCGACTTCGACCTGTTCGTCTCGACGACGTTCGATGCGCTGCTGGAGAACGCGATCAATCAAGAGCGCTTCGGCGGAGCACCGTCGACCGAGGTGCTCTCGTATGCGCCGAACCGCGTCGCGGACCTGCCCTCGGAGCGCGATCAGCTGCAGCGCCCGGTCGTCTACCATCTGTTCGGCAAGCTGTCGGCCTCGCCGACCTACGTGATCTCGGACGAGGATCTGCTCGAGTTCATCTGCGCGCTGCAGAGCGAACATCTCGCGCCGGAAAAATTGTTTCACGAACTCGAGCACAGCCATCTGCTGTTCATCGGCAGCAGCTTCACCAACTGGCTCGCGCGGCTGTTCCTGCGGATGGCCAAACGCCAGCGGCTGTCCGATCCGCGCGACGTCGGCGAGGTGCTTGCCGGCGACCATACCAGCGAGGACGACCGTCTGATCGCGTTCCTGCAACAGGTCAGTGTGCGCACGCGGATCTACGTCGGCGCGGAACGCTTCGTCGAGGAACTGCACGCGCGCTGGACCGCGCGGCGCAAGTCCTCCGCTGGCGCAGCGGCGCCGGCCGTTCCCGCACGCTTCGCACCGCCGGCGCGCGAGATGCCGGATCAGGCCGTCTTCATCAGCTATGCGCGCGAGGACCTCCTCGCGGTGCAGCGGATCAAGGCGGGACTGGAGGCAGCCGGGATCACGACCTGGTTCGACATCGATCGGCTGGAAGTCGGCGACGACTACGATCGCAAGATCCAGCGCAACATCGCGCGCTGCTCTTATTTCATCCCGATCGTCTCGGCGACGACGCAGCGGCGGCTCGAAGGCTATTTCCGCCGCGAATGGAGCTACGCGATCGATCGCGTGCGCAACATGGCCGACGGCGCCATGTTCATCCTGCCGGTCACGATCGACGCGACGACGCCGGCCGAAGCGTTCGTCCCGGACAAGTTCAAGGCGCTGCATTTCTCACCGCTGCCCGGCGGCGACGTGCCGGCGGAGTTCGCGCAGCGGCTGGCGGATTTCATGCGGGCGCGGCAATGAACGCCACGACGCCTGCGGACGGCACCTGTCCGGCGGCGGCGGACGCGCCGATGCCCGACGAACGCAACCCCTGGCTCGGCCTCGCCTCGTTCACCGAGGAGACCCGCGCGTATTTCTACGGCCGCGACGAGGAGACCGCCGAACTCGCGCGGCGCGTGCAGCGCAAGCTGCTCACGGTGCTGTTCGGCCAGTCCGGCCTCGGCAAGACTTCGATCCTGCGGGCTGGCCTCGTCCCGCGCCTGCGCGACCAGGGCTACTGCCCGATCTACGTGCGCATCGATTACGCGCCGAGCGCGCCCGAGCCCGCCGAACAGATCAAGGCGGCGATCGCGCAGTCCGCGCGCCGCTCCGGCGAATGGACCCGGGCCGGCGTCGCGGTCGAGGGCGAATCGCTGTGGGAGTTCCTGCATCACCGCGACGACGTGCTGTGCGACGAGCACGGCGCGACGCTGATCCCGCTGCTGATCTTCGACCAGTTCGAGGAAATCTTCACCCTCGCGCAGGGTGACGAGTTCGGCCGAGCGCGCGCGCAGCGCTTCATCGCGGAGCTCGCCGACCTCGTCGAGAACCGGCCGCCGAAGGCGCTCGAGGCGCGGCTGGAGACCGACGAGTCCGCCGCCGAGCGCTTCGATTTCGCGCGCGGCGACTACCGCGTGCTGATCGCGCTGCGCGAGGACTATCTCGCGCCACTCGAGGGCTTGAAGGGCGTGATGCCGAGCATCACCCAGAATCGCCTGCGGCTCGCGCCGATGACCGGCATCCAGGCGCTGGCCGCCGTGCTCAGGCCCGGCAAGCGCCTCGTGACCGAGGAGGTCGCCGCGGCGATCGTGCGCTTTGTCGCCGGCGGTGCCGAGATCGAGCACGCGGAGGTCGAGCCGTCCCTGCTCAGCCTGATCTGCCGCGAGCTCAACGACACCCGGATCGCGCAAGGCCGCAGCGAGATCTCGCTCGACCTCCTCGCCGGCTCGCACGCGAGCATCCTCACGAACTTCTACGAGCGCTCGCTCGCCGATCAGCCGGCGACGGTGCGGCAGATCATCGAGGACGAGCTGCTGACCGAGTCGGGCTTCCGCGAGAACGTCGCCGAGGAGCGGATGCGCCATTCGTTCGCCGCGGCCGGCGCCGCGCCGGACGCGCTCGCGACGCTGGTGAACCGCCGGCTGCTGCGGATCGAGGAGCGCCTCGACGTGCGCCGCGTCGAGCTCACGCACGACGTGCTGTGCGGCGTCGTCAAGGCGAGCCGCGACCTGCGCAAGGAGCGCGAGGCGCGCGAGGCGACCGAACGGCTGCTCGCCGAGCAGCGCGAACGCGAACTCGCCGCCCGGCACGAACTCATGCGTGCGCGAAGGATCGCTGCGGTCTGCGTGCTGCTCGCGCTCGGCGCGCTCGGCGCGGCGATCTTCGGCTTCGTCAGCACGCGTCGCGCTGAGCGGGCCGAACGCGAGGCGCAGCAGACGCGCGCCGTCGCGCTGCAGGCGCGCAGCCAGGCCGAGCACCTGCTCGGCTACCTCTCCGACCACTTCGTGCGCGAGCTCGAGAGCTTCGGCCGCCTCAACGTCATCGCGGACTTTGCGCAGAGCCAGATCGACTATTTCCGCAAGCTGCCGCCGCAGCTCAAGGACACGGAAACGGTGCGCAACGGCGCGCTGGCGATGCTGTACTACGCCAAGGCGGAACGGCTCGCGGGGCACCTGGCGGTTGCGAAGCAGAGCACCGACGAGGCGGTCGGCCTGCTCGAGAACCTGCGCCGCGGCGGCGACCGGTCGGCCGCGACGACGATCGCGCTCGGGATGGGCATCACCGTCCAGGCGACGATCCTCGACAACGAGTTCGATCCGAAATCGACGGCCTACGCGCTGCGCGCCGCGGCGCTGCTGACACCGCTCGCCACCGGCGCGCACGCTACGCTCGCGGCGCAGCGGGCGTACGTCGACGCGCTGGTGCGCATCGGCTTCGAGCAGAATGGCTCCGCCGGGTACGACAAGTCGCTCGCGACGCTGGCCGAGGCGAAGCGCATCGCGGTCGCGGCCGGCGCGAAGACGCTGGCCCATGTCGACATGGCCGCGCAGTACGCCGAGGCGACCGCGTGGCAGGTCGAGGATCTGCTCGCGCTCGGCCGCAACGACGAGGCGCTGCGCGTCGGCGAGGACGCGGATGCAGTCGCCGACCGGCTGCTCGAAGAGCGGCCCGGCTACCGGCTCGCGCTGCACGCGACCCAGGTCATCGACACGAACCTCGGCAGCTCGCTGACCACCGAACTGCGTCCGCGCGAGTCCCTGAAATTCCAGGCGCGCGCCGTGGCGACCTCGATGACGATGGTGCATCTCGATCCGAGCAACACGATCACGCGCAACAATCTCGCGGTCGTGCATTCGGGGATCGCCGACGCGTACTGGGCGATGGGCCGGCTGCACGAGGCGAATTCATATTATCGGTCGACGGTCGCCGACGAGAACGCGGCGATCCCTGGCGGCGCGCAATTCGTGTTGCTGCAGCGGCTGTTTGCGTTCGGCGCCGCGTATCACAGCGCGACCGTCGGCGACTTCGCCGGCGCACAATCGATCCTCGCGCCGAATGCGGCCGAACAGGCGGCGCTCGACCGCGCGCAGGCGAAGGGCGGCTTCCCCGCCGCGCTCGCGTTCTGCACGCCGACCAACGCCGCGGCCGACATCGCGTTCGAACGCGGCGACACGGCGACGGCCGCGCGGCTCGCCGCCGCAGCGGTCGCGCGCATGCAGGCGACGCATCCGGACGGCGGCACGCAGCAGAGCATCCACGATGCGAACCTCGGCTTCAGCCTGTTGCTGCTCGGCCAGGCGCAATACGTCGGCGGCGACTATGCCGCCGCGGAACGCAGCCTGCGCAACGCCTATGCAAGCCGCAAAGCACAAGGCGATCGCAATACCGATGACCAGCGCGATCTCGGCCGGATCTCGACCTGGCTCGCGCTCGCGATCGCACGCGACGGGCACGCCCCCGAGGCGCGGACCGTGATCGGCCCGGTCATCACGCTGCAGCGCGGCCTCGCCGCGCGCAATCACGGCGACCAATGGCAGCACGTCGAACTCGCGGCGGCGCTGTACGCGGACGCGCTCGCAGCGCCGAAACCGCGATCGAACGAACTGCGCGAGGCCGCGGCGCTGCTCGATCACGTGCCGGCCGAGATGCGCGCGACGACGACCGTGCGCCGCTGGCGCGGCTGGATCGCGGCCGCGCTGCGCGGCACGCGCACCGCCGCGAGCGCCGCTGCGGTCAGCCACGGGGCCGCCGCCCGGACAGGCGCTTGAGCCCCGACGTGCGATGCCTAGCCGCATCGACAGCGACTCGAAAACCTGCTTCGTCAGCGACGGCTTCGAGCAGCTGTTCGCCGCCACCCAGCAGGACTTCGCGCCGATCTACGCCCGCGTCGCCGGCGCACCGGCCATTCCTGCTGGCGCAGTGCAAGACAGCGACCGCGTGCTCCAGCGTGGTACGCGTAAGGGGTGGCCTGAGGGGGTGGCTGTGTGACTGGGCATAGTGCGCTCCTGTGACTGGCTCTTCTTGCAAGTGCTCGTGGGGCATCGCCAAAACTTTTAGTAACTGTATTCTACGTTTTCCGATTAACAATCGGAATAACAAAAAAACGCAAACTAAGTGCGAACGGTATGCCAAGTAAATAAGACATGAGCGCAAATGTAGCTAGCTCACGCGAGTTCACACTTGAACTCAAATAACCTGTGATCATAGAAATGGCCGTGAAGCAGATACCACCAAAAGCCGTTGCTTCAGAAATGATGTACTGAAGAGATGTATATGTAACCATTTTTTCGTTTGCCATGTCAGTTACCCTCAGGTGCGGTGGCGCCATATGTGGCGCCGCTTATCGAAAGGGGGAAAGTGGGCATTCAATGAATAAAACGCTTACACGTTCGATTTTTGAAGGAGACGTCCTTGTCCCACAGTTAGGCCGTTATTCACCTTCTTTCTTCGGCACTAGCATCTATTTACTCTTAACAGCTACAGCGCACGCAATTGCCGCACCGCCGGCACCTAATCCAGCCCCTAAGATGGCGCCAGCGCCCGCCCCAATTAGCACCCCCAACGGTCCGCCTGCCATGCCTCCGATTGCACCCCTGATGGCGCCCGCAAACGCCCCGCCCGCGGCGGCGCCAAGCATAGCGCCACCAGAACATGCTCCAGGCAAACTCCCATCCCCGCCAATAACAAGTGCCATTTCTTGATCCGTAATTGCACGCATTTCGTTCCCCTACGTGTTGCCCGGGATCATTGCCGTCCCAGCTTCGGCTTCACGGGGCGCACCGCGTCTGCGGTGTCCCCTCCGTGATTCTTGAGTCCCGCAATTCGATGAGTCGATCGGCGCTGGCGATCGTCTCGGGCCGGTGAGCGATGACGATGCGGGTGATCCGGAGGCGGCGGATCGCGGCATTGACCTCGCGCTCGCGCGAAACGTCCAGGTGGCTGGTGGCTTCGTCGAGCACCAGGATGCGTGGCCGGCGGTACAGCGCGCGGGCCAGCAGCAGGCGCTGCTTCTGGCCGCCGGAGAGGCTCGAGCCCATGTCGCCGACCAGGCTGTGGTAGCCCATCGGCATAGCTACGATGTCGTCGTGGATCTGCGCCAGGCGTGCGGCGGCCTCAATGCGTATTGACGTGGCATCGGGATCGAAGAAGCCGATGTTGTCGGCGATGCTGCCGGTGAACAGGCTGTCTTCCTGCAGCACGGCGCCGAGCATGGCGCGGTAGCGCGCCTTGCTCAGGCGGCGCAGGTCGATGCCACCGATGAGGATGCTGCCCTCCTCGGGGTCGAGCAGGCCCAAAAGGATCTTGGCCAGGGTCGTCTTGCCGCAGCCGGACGGCCCGACGATGGCGACGGACTCGCCCGCGGCGATGTGCAGGTCGAGATCCTTGACGATCCACGGCTCGCCGGATGCGTAGCGGTAACTGACGCCACGGAGGGCAATGCTCGCCTCGGGCGGCGGCCCGGCAAAGGGCGTATCCACGTGCCGCTCCGGCGCGGTGAGCACGATGTCGGCCAGCCGCTCACCCTGCAGACGCAGCAGCCTGAGGTCGACCAGATAGTTGATCAGCCCGGCGCCGCGTCCGGTGAATTGATCGCTGTAGGCAACAAAGGCCATCAGCATGCCGGCGCTGAGGTTGTCATCGAGCACGCTGATCGCACCGATCCAGATCACGGCGATGCGTTCAATGCCGAACACCAGGCTGTTCAGACTGCCGAACAGCAGACTGTAACGCTGCACCTCGAGGTTGCGGTTGGCGGTGTCGGTTGCGGCGTTGAGGTAACGCCCAGTGTGGTGCGCGGTACGGTGGTAGAGGCGGATCGTCTGCGCGCCACGCACCGACTCGAGGAACTGTGATTGCTGCTTGGCCGCCGCCACGATCGAGCCGAGATTGGCCTCGCGGAACACGCGGTAGGACAGGGCGCGCAGACCGGCATAGAGGGCGAAGGCGAGCAGCGTCAGCGCCGCCAGCGCCCTGCTGTAGATCAGCATCATCGCCAGCGTGAGCACGGCCATCAGGCCGTCCAGCACTACCTCGACCGCGCGGGTCGTCAGCGTGTTCTGGATGACATTCATGGCCCCGAAGCGCGAGGTGATGTCGCCCAGATGGCGCTTGGCGAAGTAGTCCTCGGGCAGCTTCAGCAGGTGGCCGAAGAGGTTGCCACTCCATGCAAGGTTGAGTGAGGTGCCGAGCCACATCACCACCCAGCTGCGCAGCGCCGATACGCCGACCTGCAGCAGCGTCAACAGCAGAAAGCCCACGCCGAGCAGGGTCAGCAGACTGCGGTCACCGCCCGCCAGCACCTGGTCGAGAACGGTCTGCACGAACAAGGGACCGGCGAGCGCAAACAGCTCCAGCACCAGCGCGAGGCCCAGCACCTGCGCGAGCGCGGCGGGCAGTCCCTGCACCCGCCCCAGCAGCTGCCGCAATGCCAGCGGCGGCTCGGGCTTCTTGCGTTCGAAACGCGGCGTGGGCGTGAGCTCCAGCGCGATGCCGGTGAATTGTCTGGACACTTCACTGAATCGCACTCGACGCTCGCCGATGGCGGGGTCATGCAACTCGATGCGATCGCCGACGACACGCTTGAGCACGACGAAATGGTTGAGACCCCAGTGCAGGATGCAGGGCGTGGCCAGCTGGCCGAGTTCCTCGAGCTCGAGCCGCAGGGGGCGACTGGCCAGGCCGAGCGCATCGGCCATCTCGATCAGCCGTGCCAGCGTGGCGCCCTTGAGCGAGAGCGAAAACCGCTGTCGCAAGTCCGTCAACTCCACGGCGTGACCATGAAATCCAGCCACCATGGCCAGGCAGGCCAGGGCGCACTCGGCGGCTTCGGTTTGTCGAACCACCGGCAGTCGCCGTCGCCAGCCGAATTGCAGCGGCGATGCCGTGGCAAGTGCCGCCATGGCACTGCCATCGCCGCCGGCAACTTGTACAGACGCGTTGGCCGGCTTCATCGCGTAGCCCCTTGGCTCGTGACCGCTTTTGCCGCGTCGCCGGGAAGTCCTTGCGCAAAGCCATACAGGGGCTCGAACACCCACTCGAGCAGACGCCGGCGCTCCAGCATCAGGTCGGCCTCAAGCGCCATGCCGGGCTTCAGTGTTTGCTGCCGTCCGTAGGCGGTGATGTGCTGATGGTCGAGGCGGACGCGCACGCGATAGAGCGCCTCGGGCGGAGCTTGGCCGCCCAGCAGCGTGCTGATCTCGGCCTGGGTCAGCGCGTTTTGCGTCACCTGCTGGACCGTCCCTGCCTGCAAACCGAACTTTTGATAGGCATACGCGGCATAGCGGATCGCCACGCGTTGGCCGGGACGTAGAAATCCTGCCGCGTGACTGGGAATCAGAAGCTGCGCCTCGAGCGCCGAGCCACTGGGCACGATGGCGAGCAGTGCCTGTCCCGCGCTAACCGGTTGCCCGGCAGCCACCAGCACGGCCGATACGCGGCCGCTTTGCGGCGCGCGCAGTACGGCAGCACGGTCGGCTTCGACCTGGGCCATGGATTGCTCGATGCCCGCACGCTGACGCTCCAGCACGCTGCGCTGACTGGCAAGGGTCAGTGGGAGTTGCGCGCGCTGGTCCTCCGTTGCAGCCAACTGCTGACGCAGTTCGATCAACTGCCGATCGAGCGCCTTGACCTGGGCTTCGGTTTCCAGCTTGGCGGCCTGCTGCCGAGCCACCTCAAACGCGGAGATGTAGCCCTTGGATCCCAGTGGCGCGATGCGTGCCAGCAAGGCGGCGCTGTTCGCCGCCTGATGGCGGGCCAGGTCGCGTTGCGCGCTCATCGCGCCCAGTTGCGCGCGCAACAGCGCACTGCGTTGTTCCAGTCCGCTGCCTTGCTGGGTCTCGAGCCGGCTCAGGTCATCCAGGTCAACGCCAAGCCGTACGTGCTGCGCCTGCAGTTGCGCCATCACCATGCCGGCCGTATCCCCGGCCAGACTCTGCCGTTCGGTGGAGACGACGGCCAGCACCTGGCCCGCGTGCACCTCCTGCCCTTCGCGCACATCGATGCGCTGCATTCGGCCCGAAGCCGGGGCAGTCATCGTCTGCAGACCCATGACCGGCGCCAGCGTTCCGCTGACGCGCACCCGGCGGGTGTACTCGCCAAGGGCCGCAAAGGACGACAGCGTTAGCGCGAGCCCGATCGCGCCGAGGATCAATATCCGGGCCGTCAACGGTGTGGCCAAGCGGATATCGCCAAGCCCATGCTGCTGCTTGGCCTGCAGCGCTTCGTCCCGAAACAGCGGCGACGGACGGCTCATCCCCGAACCCCTGATCGTGACAGCGTCCCCACGCCGTCTCAGGCCTATCAACGTATTTCTTTTTGTATACGTACTAAATATGGAAAGTCGCAAAATTGCGTAGCTCGCCCCCTTCTCGACCTGTCGGTCCGGGACCACAGAGCCGTTTGCGAGGTGTGCGGTCGGTGTGCGCAAAAACGGGCGCGCGCCGCGCTTCAGACGGATGTCGCGACGCGTTCCGCCAAGCCCCGAAACTGCAGCGCCTCGGCCAGATGCGCGCGACCGACGCCGACCTGGCCGCCGTCGAGGTCGGCGATGGTGCGGGCGACGCGCAGCACGCGGTGATAGCCGCGTGCGGACAGATCCAGGCGCTCCGCGGCGCGCTCGAGCAGGGCACGCTCGGCGGCGCCCAGCGCGCAGTCATGCTCGATCGCGCGGGCACCGAGTTCGGCGTTGGCGCGGCCGCCGCGGGTCTGCGCGAGCTGGCGCGCGGCGATCACCCGCGCGCGCACGCTGGCGCTGTCCTCGTCGTGCGCTCCGCGCGGCGCGCCGAGATCGGCCAGCGCCACCCGCGGCACCTCGACCTTGATGTCGATGCGGTCGAGCAGCGGGCCGGACACGCGGCCGCGATAGCGCGCGATCTGCTCGGGCGTGCAGCGGCAGCGCCCGCGCGGATCGCCGGCGTAGCCGCAGGGACAGGGGTTCATCGCCGCGACCAGCTGGAACTGCGCCGGAAACTCGGCCTGGTGCGCGGCGCGCGAGATGGCGATGCAGCCCGATTCCAGCGGCTCGCGCAGCACCTCCAGCACGTGGCGATCGAACTCCGGAAGTTCGTCCAGAAACAGCACGCCATGATGGGCCAGCGAGATCTCGCCCGGCCGCGGCAGCGAGCCGCCGCCGACCAGCGCCACCGCCGACGCGGTGTGGTGGGGAGCGCGATAGGGGCGTTGCAACCAGTGTCCGGGATCGATCGTCTGGCCCGCGACCGAGCGCACCGCGCACGACTCCAGCGCCTCGTGCTCGGCCAGCGGCGGCAGGATGCCGGGCAGGCGCGCGGCGAGCATGGTCTTGCCGGTCCCCGGCGGTCCGACCAGCAGCAGGTGATGACCGCCGGCGGCGGCAATTTCCAGCGCGCGCCGCGCCTGCAGCTGGCCGCGCACGTCGGCGAGGTCGAGCCCCGCCGCCGCACCGGGTTCGACCACGGCCGCGACCGGCGTCTCCAGTTCGCCGGCGCCGCGCAGCCAGGCACACACATCGGCGAGGCTGTCGGCGACGCGCACATCGACGCCCTCGACCAGCGCCGCCTCGATGGCGTTGCCGCGCGGCACCACTACGTGCCGCTGCTGCGCACGCGCGTGCAGCAGGGCCGGCAGTACGCCGATCACCGGCCGCAACGCGCCCGACAGCGCCAGCTCGCCGAAAAATTCGCAGCCGCCCAGGCGTTCGCGCGGCACTTGGCCGCCGGCAGCGAGGATGCCGAGCGCGATGGCGAGATCAAAACGGCCGCCGTCCTTGGGCAGATCGGCCGGCGCCAAGTTCACCGTCACCCGCCGCGACGGGTACTCGAAGCGGGTGGCCTGGATGGCGACGCGCACGCGGTCGCGCGCCTCGCGCACGGCGGCCTCGGGCAGGCCGACGATCGCAGTGCCGGGCAGGCCGCCGGACAGGTGCACTTCGACCAGCACCTGCGGTGCGGCGACGCCGACCTGGGCGCGGGTGAGGGTGACGGCAAGGCTCATGGCGTGGGCATGCAGGGCCGTCCCCGGCCGATCCAGGGTGGGAGGGCAGGAACCGGGTACGACCCCGGAAGGGTTTCAGCGCGCGCGCGAACCCGACTGCAGCTCGAGCGCGGTGACGCGCTGCTCCATCTGCTCGAGCAGGGCGCGGGTGCGCAGCAGCAGCAGGCGCTGCACGTCGAACTCCTCGCGGGTGACCAGGTCGAGGCGGCGCAGGCCCTCGCTCAGCACGTCGCGGAAGTTGGCCTCGAGGTCGGCGCGCGCCTGCGCCAGTCCCGGCGGCACCAGCGCGGCGAGGCGCTGGGCGAGCTGATCGATGCCTTGGGCG
>Ga0307372_10010437_pt1 | contig 12570 bp, 8 predicted proteins | sample OX1MG_FD_202533 | JGI IMG/M metagenome (GOLD analysis project Ga0307372, IMG submission 202533) | Soil microbial communities from Risofladan, Vaasa, Finland - OX-1 | ecosystem: Environmental > Terrestrial > Soil > Coastal area > Acid sulfate soil | place: Finland: Risofladan, Vaasa | collected...
CGCTGCCGCTGGGTCTGTGGGCGGTCGAGGTGGCCGGGGGCCTCGGTGCCTACGACGACTCGAGGTCGCTGCACGTCGGCCAGGAGCTCACCGTGATCCGAGCGCTGCCGCCGTCCGGGACGATCGAGATGACCGGCGCGATCGCCAACGTGTGGGACAAGGGGTCGGCGGCGCTCGTGGAGCTCGTCGCCACGTGCGACTATTTCGTCGCCACCTACCTCATCTTCGTGCCTGGGGCCGGCGGCTTCGGCGGGGAGCGTGGACCCAGCGCTTCACAACCGACGCCGACGGGCGATCCGTCGTGGACCACGGCGGTCACGACGATGCAGAATCAGGCCGTCCTCTACCGTCTGACGGGGGACCGGCACCCCGTGCACGTGGACCCCGAGGCCGCTCGGGCGTCCGGTTTCGACCGCCCGATCCTCCACGGACTGTGCACGTTGGGTGCCGTGGCGCTTGAAATGACCCGCGTCGCGGGCTCGGATCCGACCGACCTCGCCGCGCTCACCGCCCGCTTCTCCGCACCCGTGCTGCCGGGCGCGACGATCGGCGTGTCCGGGTGGGAGGGGCACGCCGGAACCACCTACGTCGCCTCAGTCGCGGGCGTGGGCCCCGTCCTCAGCGGGACGCTGCGGCGGCCCTGATCAGGCAGCGGGCGTCCGGCCCGCGAACAGCATCGCGTACCACGCCTGCGTCGTGACCGTCACGGCCTCGTCCATCGACGTCGGTTGGCGGTTGTCCTTTTCCTGCGCGAACCAGACGTAGCAGCACTGCTCGGTGAGGCAAGCCATTGCCTCCGTGACGACCTCGAGGCGCACGCCGTTGACGTCGGCGTCGCCGTACAGGGTGCGGTAGGCGGTGGCGAAGCGCTTCACGTGGCGGTCGCGCATGGAACGCAGGATCACGCGGAACTGTTCCTCGATCGATGCGGCCTCGATGAACACGCGCATCACTTCGCGGTGCCGGTGGTAGTGCTCGATGTAGCCGCGGTTCGCCTCAGCGAGCGCCGCGTATGGGTCCTCGCGCAGGAGGTTGCGCGTGTGGCCGCTGCGCTCGTAGAACTCCTCGTGCAGGTCGGCGATGACCGCAGCGAAGAGGTCAGTCTTGTTGTCGAAGTACCGGTAGAGCCCGCCGGTGGACAGTCCGGCTTCGACCGCCACGTCGAGCATTCGGGCCTCGACGTAGCCGTCGCGGGCGAACACGCGCCGTGCGGCGTCGAGCACCTTATGGCGGGTCTGAAGTCCCTTCTTCGTGGTCGGCGTTACCGTCATCGGGGTTCCTCTCGGGTTTCGGAGCAAACAGTCGCTCGGCTCGCACCGCGCGGCGCGCGCCAGCGGTCTCGTCGCCTCGGGTACCCCGGACTCGTGGCGCGACGCTCAGCCACGGTAGAAGGGCAGTCCGAGAGCGGCCGGCCAGCTGACTTGGCCGCGGCGCCGCTGGAGCCAGGCGCGCAGGATCATGACCAGCACGGTCCCGATGTAGGGAAGAATCGTGAAGAACTGGCTGGAGATGGGCCACCCCAGGGCTTGACCGACGTAGCCGAGCACGCTGAGGGCCCCGAAGAAGTAGGCGCCAACAATGATCCAGCCCGGCTGCCAGCCCGAGAAGAACACGACGGCGAAGGCGATCCAGCCCTCGCCGGCGGTGACGTTGCTCACCCAGTCCTTGACGATGCCCAGCGTGATCACGGCGCCGCCGACCCCGGCGAAGAGGCCGCCGAGGGCTGTGTAGAAGAGCCGCCAGCCGATCACGGGAATTCCGGAGGTGTCGGCGGTCTCCGGGTTCTCTCCGATGGACCTCATGTTGAGTCCGTGGCGGGTCCGGCTGTAGAGGAAGATCGCGCCCAATGGAAGGAGGATCGCGATGTAGGTGACGACCGACTGCCGGAAGATGGCGGGCCCGATGAAGGGGATGTTTGAGAGGCCGGGCACGTTCCACAGCGGGATCACCGATCGGGTGGTCTGCCCTACGTGGCTCGTCCCGAGGGTGTTGGTTACCCCCTGGGCGATGAGGATGAGCGCAACGCCGACCACGATGAGGTCGGTGCGGAACAGGATTGTGATGACCCCATAGAGCAGTGCGTAGAGTGCGCCCGCGGCTCCCGCGGCCAGGAGCCCCACCATCCACGAGCCGGTCCAGAGGTCGACCAAGAATCCGGTGAGGGCCCCGACAAGCATGACGCCTTCGAGGGCAATGTTGTACACGCCGGTCTTCTCGACGAGCAGTTCTCCCGTGGCGGCGATCAGCACGGCTGTGCTGCTCGAGATGGCGCTGGCGATGGAGTCGACGAGCAGGGTGTCGTTCACCCGGTACCTCCAGTCTCGGCGAGGGACGGTTCAGGAGCGCGGGTCCGTACGAGGTGGAGACGGGCGTACGCCTCGCCGAAGGTCCCGAAGATGAGCGTGATTCCGATGACCGCGAAGACCATGTCGGCCGACGCGCCGACGACCTGAATGGCGTCGCCGGCCGAGAGCAAGACGGCGTAGACGAGGCCGAGCACGAGGACGCCGAGCTCGTTGGCGCCCGCCAGGACGGCGATGATCAGCCCGTTGAACCCGGTGTTGTTGGTGACGCCGGGCCCGAGCTGGTAACTGGACCCCATGAGGTTTAGCGCGCCGGCGAGCCCCCCGAGGGCGCCGCCGGAAAGCATCGCGGCAATGAGGGTGCGGCGAACGTTCATTCCTGCGTAGCGCCCCGCCTTTTCACTGGCGCCAATCATGGTGACCTCGTATCCCCAGCGGGTGAAACGGTTCGCCGCCCAGAAGAGAATGGGCAAGCTCACCGCCAAGAGGATGCCCCAGTCGACCGCGAGGCTCCCTATGTTGAGGTTGCCCAGATCCGCCTGCGGCGGAATTGCGATCGCGAACACCCCGCCGGCCGCGCTCGGGGCGTACCACGGCCCGGTGGCCCAGTACATCAGCCACCCGAGGGCCACGAAGTTCATGAGGAAGGTGGGAATGACCTCGCTGACGCCCAGGTACACCCGCGCGAGCGCCGGGATGAGGATCCACAGCGCGCCAGCGATCATCGCTCCTAGGAACATGATGGGGATAATCACGAAGCTGCGCTGGCTGGTCAGGTGGTACGAGATGCCCGTGGCCGCCCATGCGCCGATGTAGATCTGCCCGTCGATGCCGACGTTCCAGAGCTGGAGTCGGTACGGGATCGACGCCGCCAGGCCGGCGATCAGCAGGGGGATCGCGATGGTTAGGACGTTGGCGAGTCCAGTCGCTGTGCCGAACGTGCCGCTCCACATCGCGTCGTACAGCGATCGGGGCGACGCGGTCGTGAAGAGTGGCGCAGCCGCCAGCGACAGGATGATCCCGATGAAGACGGCTCCGAAACGAAAGAGACTGAGGTTCAACGGCTGGGCCCGTCGCTCGATCCGCCACCGCAACCGCGGGGGCCTGGCGTGCGTTACGGGCGTGTAGTTGGACAAGACTCGCCGAGCCGGTTCCACGCTCACGGCGTCGCGCCCCCCATGAGCAGGCCGATGCGGTCGCGGTCAGCTTCCTCGGCGTTGAACTCACCCGCGATTTTGCCCTCGTAAAGAACCAGGATGCGGTCGGCGAGTCCCAAGACTTCGTCCAGGTCCGCCGAGATCAGGAGCACCGCGAGCCCCTTCTCGCAGGCGTCGTCCAGCGCGTCGCGCACTGCCGACGCCGCGCGGACGTCTAGTCCCTGCGTCGGATTCACGGCGACCACGACGCGTCGACGATGATCCAGTTCTCGTCCCGCGAGGAGCTTCTGCGCGTTGCCGCCGCTCAGTTGCTGGACGAGCACCGCGGTGTCCTTGGTGGATAGGTCGACTCGGTCGATGAGCTCCGCCGCTAACGTTCGTGCTTCGGACCCACTGATGACGCCTCCTCTATTCACAGGCGCCTCGTGGTAATTGCGCATGATCGCATTACGCCAGATCGATTGGGAGGGAATGAGTCCCGTTCCCTTGCGGTCCTCAGGAATGTATGCGAGCCCCGCCCGCAACGTATCGCGAATGTCCTGGACCAATTTGCCGCCGATGGTGATCTCGCCCTCGTCTGGGCGGCGGTGACCCGTGACCATGTGGACGAGTTCCAACTGACCGTTCCCCGCGACGCCGACGATCCCCACGATCTCGTTCTGGTTCACTGAGAACGACACATCGTGAAGCGCGGGGACGCCGCGCTCAGTGCGCGCCGACAAGTGAGACACCCTGAGGACCTCGCCGCCGCCCTTCCTCTGTCGGTGACGAAGTGTCTCGCGAACCGCATCGAGCTCTTCGAACATCAGTTTCGAGAGCGATTCGACCGTGCAGTCTGGACGATCTTTGGTCGCGAGCAATGCTCCGTGTCGCATGACGGAGATCCGGTCGGCGACGCTAAGAACCTCGGGGAGCTTGTGAGAGATGAAGACGACGGTGGTCCCTTCGGCGGCCATCATCCGCAAGTTCGTGCAGAGGTGCTCGGCCTCTTCAGTACTGAGTACCGCGGTCGGTTCGTCGAGAATAAGTACCTTCGCACCGCGCGAGAGAGTCCGCAGGATCTCCACGCGTTGCTTCTCTCCCTCGGACAGCGCCCAGACGGGCTGGGTCGCGTCGATGTCCACACCGAATCGCTCGGCGAGCTTCGATGCGCGTTCGACTAGTTGGTGGGTGGACGTCACCTGGCTAACGTCGGTTGCCCCGATGGCGAGGTTCTCGGCGACTGTAAACTTCTCGACGAGCCGGAAGTGCTGGTGCACCATGCCGATGCCTGCGGCGAGCGCGACGCGCGGTGACCCGAAGCTCATTGGCTGGCCGCCGACGTCGATTTCACCCTGGTCCGGCGTGAGGAAGCCGGCCGCTACGTTCATGAGGGTTGTCTTGCCGGCGCCGTTCTCGCCGAGCAAGGCGTGGACCTCACCCGCCCGGAACGACAGGCTGAGCTCCTTCACCGCGACGAGATCGCCGAATCTCTTTTCGATCCCTCGAAGGGTGAGCGCGTCGGCGGCGTGCCCACCGGCCGTCACCGCGATCCCCCCGCCGCCTCTACGAACCCGCGTCGGCGAGCCCGCGGGCCGGAACTTTGGCGTCGGTCAACCGGAGCCGTGGTTCCCGATGGCGATCAGAAACGGCCGGCGTGCGGGGCATCGAGGTCGAGGCTAATGACGTACAACGGCGGTGTCAAGAGAGTGACGTCACTATTTTGAAATGGCGAGGCCCCTCGCTCGAGGCGAGATCGGAGTTGTCTAGACGAGGACGCGCCACTTCTTGATGACGAATCCTATACGGCGAAGTGGGTTCCTGCAAAAAAAGCGACGTCACTCTCTTGACACGCGGTCCGGCCACCGCTAACTTGACGCCGAGTGCGGAACCGCGCGGCCCGTCCAGTGTCCGTCATTGGGTGGTCGGGGGTTCCCCGCCAGAAAGCCGAGGGTCAGAGTGGCCAACGGATGTGAAACAAGCAGGGGGAGGGCGACAACGATGAAAAGGTTGGCGCGCAAGGCTTTCGTGGTTGCCTCGGTGATGAGTCTTTGCGGGTCACTCGCGATCACCGTGACCGGCAGCGCAGCAAACGCGGCCGGGACAAAGCAGATCAACGCGATCTGGCTCTACACGGGTCCCCAGAACGACGGCGGGTACAACACGTCCCAAGAGGTGTCGATGAATGCCATGTCGACGATGCCCCACGTGAAGGTGCAAGGGCTGTACAACCTCGGTTACACAGCCGAGACCGGCTCGATCATCAAGCAGGCAATCTCGCGCGGCGCCAACGTGATCGTCGACACGATGGGTCTGGGCAGCATCCTGACGAACATCTGCAAGAAGAACCCGAAGGTCTACTGCTACAGCGGCGGAGACCCGACGGCCCAGGCGCCCAACTCCACGTCGTTCTGGCTTCCCGACTGGAACCTCGGCTACGTGGCAGGTGTTGCGGCTGGCCTCATGACCAAGACCCGCGTCATCGGCTTCGTGGGTCCGATTGTCTATCCCGGTGACGTCCTCGACATCAACGCGTACGCGCTGGGTTGCCAGAGCGTGAACCCGAAGTGCAAGGTCAAGGTTATCTTCGACAACAACTACTTCGACCCGCCCGCCTCCACTCAGGCGACGCAAACGCTGATCAGTTCTGGCGCCGACGTAATCCGCAATTGGATCGACGACCCTAGCTTCTGCAAGGTTGCACAGACGAAGCACGTTTACGCCGTGGGCCAGTTCAACAACTTCCTCTCGGCGTGCCCGAAGTCGATCATCACGTCGACCTACTGGAACTTCGCGAACTACTACAAGGCACAGGTCACCGCAATCCAGGCCGGTAAATTCAAGAGTTCCGGCTCCAACTTCCTGTTCGTGCCCCTCTCGTCGGCTCCGGGCAACCCCGGCCTGGGAGCTTTCGGGTCGTTCGTCCCGGCCAAGGTGAAGGCCAAGGTCCTCGCGGTCTTCGCCAAGGCGGTCGCCGGAAAGAACCTGATCGTCGGTCCCATCTACGACCAGTCCGGCAAACTCCGCTACAAGGCCGGCCAGTCGGTGCCGCCGAGCTACATGTTCACGGCCTGGAACTGGTACGTGAAGGGCGTCGTCACCAGCAAGTAGTCGAAGGAAGCGCAACGGGCCCCGGGGTGGAGACGCCCCGGGGCCCGTTCGCACTAGCGGTTCGGAGAGACTGATCTCATGAGCGATGCAGCCGTGCGCGACATGCTGCGCGAGACGGCCGCCAAGGTGTTAGCGGCCCGGGTCTCGCGAGATGACGTAGCCCGGCGGGCCGACGCTCCGGCGGCCAGTGCGGACCGCGGCCTGTGGACGGAGCTGGCATCCTTGGGCTGGACGGGCCTGGGTATTGGCGAGTCGCAAGGAGGCGCCGGGCTGAGCCTCGAGGACCGAGTGGTCCTCTTCGAGGAGTTGGGCCGCACCCTGGCGCCGGTCCCTTTCTTCTCGGGGGTGGCGCTCGCGACCCCCTGCGTGATCGGTGACGACCAGCTGGCCCGCAGGGTGGCCGAGGGCGTCTCGGTCGTGACGCTCGCCTGGGCTGAAGCGGATGCCCCGGAACTGCTCTCCGCGAACGTTGCGACCATGGTGCGAGACGGTGGGGGTTCCCTCACCCTGTCGGGCGTCAAGGTTCGTGTTCCCGACCTCGAAGGGGCTGACGAGATCATTGTGAGCGCGCGGTCCGACGACGGCGTCGGGCTTTATCTGGTGCGCGCCAGCGCGCGCGGCGTGACGCGCCGCGCAGAATTGTCGATCGACGGGACCCGGCATGGCGGAACGTTGGAGCTGCACGACGTCGCGGCCACGGCGCTCGTGGGACCCGAGGAAACCACCGCGGTCCTCACCCGCGTGGCCCGGGAGGGTTCCGTCGCGCTCTGCTATGAGGCGCTCGGCGTGGCCGGTGAGTTGCTCCGTGACGCCGCAGCGTACGCGTCGACCCGGCAGCAGTTCGGCCGGGCGATTGGCTCGTTCCAGGCCGTCGCGGCTCCGCTCGCCGACCGATACGTCGCGATCGAGCTCGCTCGAGCCCTGGCCCAGTGGGCCGCGGTGGCGTGCGACTTCGATCAGGACGCAGACGTGGCCGTGGCCGCCGCCATGGCGGCCTGTTCCGAGACGGCCGTACGGACGGCGGAGGTCGCCATCCAGGTGGCGGGGGCCATCGGATTCACGTGGGAGCACCACTACCACCGCTACCTGCGCCGGGCGCTGTGGATCGACGAATTCGGAGGGTCCGCTCAAACCCGTCACGAGCGCGTCGCGTCGGCGCTCCTTGACGAGCGTCGCGCCCCGCGGGTCACCGAGCTGTTCGACGACGAGGAGGTCGCGTCGTTCCGTGCGGCGGTGCGCACCTGGATCCATGAGCAGTTCCCCACCCAAGCAAGGGGGATCGACCTGATCAGTCCGCTCGAGGTCTACGAGCAGATCAAAGAGCGCTGGCAGAAACTGATGAACGAGACGGGACTGCTCGTCGCGCACTGGCCCACCGAATCCGGGGGCCGTGGGCTGTCAGCGTTGCACACGGCGATTTTCCGTGAGGAGGCGATCCGGGTTCACCCGCGCGTCTCGCACGGTGACGGTGGTAGCGACCTGGTCGCCCCGCTTCTGATGGAGTACGGCACCGACGAGCAGAAGGCGCGACTCCTCGAGGGGATCCGCCGCGAGACCGAGTACTGGGCCCAGGGGTTCTCTGAGCCGGACGCCGGGTCGGACCTCGCGGCGCTCAAGATGAGGGCGGTGCTCGAAGGTGACGTCTGGGTGTTGAACGGCCAGAAGACCTGGAGCACCTACTCGCCGGTCGCCGAATGGCTGTTCGTCCTCGCGCGCACCGACCCCGACGCGTCGCGCCACCGGGGCATCACCTGCTTCATCGTCAATGCCAATGCCCCTGGCGTCGATGTTCGTCCGATCCGCGACATCGCCGGCACCGAGGAGTTCGGCGAGGTCTTCTTCACCGACGTCCGCGTGCCGGCGAGCGACGTGCTCGGACCGGTCAACGAGGGCTGGTCGGTTGCGGTCATGACGCTCGCCATCGAGCGGGTGATCGAATCGTGCGAGGACATCGGCGAGCTCGACTTCATGATGGACCGGCTGATCGACTGCCTGAGCGATTGGTGCGAGGAGGCGAGCGCCTACGCCCGCGACGGTGCGGTCCGCCAGAGGGTGGCGGCGCTCTGGGGCCAACTCCAGGCGGTCCGGCTCGTCCAATACCGCTGTCTGCTGGCGCTGGCGACCTCGCCGGTGCCTCCACCGGAGAGCGAGATCCTCAAGCTCGCCTGGTCCGAGCTCAGCCAGCAAGTGGCCCGCCTGGCGCTCGACCTCTTCGGTCCTCTGGCCAACTCCACTCCCCGGGCGACCACCGTCGCGCGCTTCTGGGAGTTCTGGTACATGATGTCGCGTTCGGTGACCATCTATGCCGGGACCTCGGAGATCCTGCGCAGCGTGATCGCCGAGCGGATCCTCGGCCTGCCACGGTCGCGGTAGCACACCCCTAGCCGCAAAGGAGAATCAGATGACGAGCACGCTCAAGCCCCCAAGCGAGGTCCACGCCGCCGCCGTGGTCGGCAGCGGCGTCATCGGCATCGGCTGGATCCTGCACTACCTGCGCATGGGACTCCAGGTCGGGGCCTACGACCCGGCCGCGAGCGCGAGAGCCCGGATCACCGAAATGGTCGACATGACCTGGCCGATCATGGAGGAGCTCGGGCTGCGAGCCGGGGCGAGCCGCGAGAACCTGGTCGTGGCCGAGAGTCTTGCCGACGCCGTAGCCGCGGCCGACGTCGTCCAGGAGGCCGCCCCCGAGGATGTCGCGATCAAGTCGCGGCTGTTCGCCGAGATCGACGCGATCGTTCCTGCGTCCACGGTGATCCTGACCAGCACGTCGGGAATCTCGATGACGCTGATCCAGTCCGACTGCGTTCACCCCGGCCGCACGGCAACCGGCCATCCGTTCAACCCGCCCTACCTCATCCCCCTGGTCGAGGTGCTCGGCGGTGAGAGGACCGACCGTGAAGTGGTTGAGTGGACGATGGAGTTCTACCGGAGCCTTGACAAGTACCCCGTCCACCTCGAACGCGAGGTGCCCGCCTTCATCGCAAGCCGTCTGCAGGAGGCGATGTGGCGCGAGGCGCTGCACATGATCGCCGCGGGCGAGGCGACGGTCGAGATGATCGACGACTGCATCACGCAGGGCCCCGGACTCCGTTGGGCGGTGACCGGTCCCATGATGAACTTCCACCTCGCCGGTGGTCCCGAAGGGATGAAGCACGTGCTGGACCACTTCGGACCGACGTTGAAGGAGCCCTGGACCCGGCTCGTCGCCCCGGAACTCACCGACGAGCTTCGAGAGCGGGTCATCGACGGCTGTGAGAGGGAGTCGGCCGGCCGGAGCGTGGACGAAATGGTGCTCGACCGCGACCGCGCGATCATCGCGATCATGAAGGCTCGCCGCGAGAGTGCTGACGCGGCGGCCTTCCGCCGGGGTCGGTAAGGCGCCGACGTGACCGAGCGTTTCGCGACCGCCGACCTCTCCGGTCTCTTCGCCCCGTCCTCGGTGGCGGTCGTCGGGGCGAGCAGCCGGGAGGGCCGCCCGGGCCACTTCGTGCTTCAAGCCCTCCAGATGATGGGTCCCACCGGAGCCATCTACCCGATCACCCCTCGCTACGAGGAGATCCTCGGCTTGGCGTGCTTCGCGGATCTGGCGAGTGCCCCCCGGGCGGACCTGGTGATCATCGCGAGTGCCAGCGATCGTATCGAGGCCGAGCTCGAGGCGGCGGCCGCGAGCGGTGCGCGCGGAGCGGTGGTGTTCGGAGCGCCGGTGCCCGGCGAGCGCCGAGTGGCGTGGCTGGAGCGCGTGGCCGGAGTCGCCCGCTCGGCGCGACTGCCGGTGCTCGGACCCGACAGCCTCGGCTTCGTGGACTTCGCCCACCGCGTCGCCGCCACCTGGTCGCTGCCGGAGCCCTCGCCGGCCGGCGGCATCGCCGTCATCTCCCAGTCAGGCACCGTGTACTGGGAGGCCAACACCAACGACCCCCGTCTGCGGTTCAGCTTCACCGCGCACGCGGGACTCGAGGCGACGCTCTCGATGGCCGACCTCGTTCGCTACGCCCTCGACCTCCCGACGACGCGCGTCATCGGTCTCTACGTCGAGACGATCCGCGACGCCGAGGGCTTCGTCGAGGCGCTCGAGCACGCGGCCGACCGCGCCGTGCCAGTCGTCGCGCTCTACGCGGGACTGACCGAGCAGGCTCGCGCACAGATGACGACCCACGCGGGCCGCCTCGCCGGTGGTCGGGCGTCGCTCGAGGGGCTCTTCCGCCACTACGGCGTCGTACGCGCGGAGTCGCCGGACGACTGGTGGACGACCCTCGCATTGTTGGGAAACCCGCGACCCCTGGCCGACGGAGGGCTCGCGGCGGTCATGGACTCTGGCGGAGGGCTCGCGATGTTCCTGGACTACGCCCACGAATTCGGGGTTCCGCTGGCTCAACTGGCCCCGCGGACCATCCAGCGCCTGCGCGACGTGCTGGGGATCGAGAACGTGACGACTGGCGCACTGGACTTCTGGATCGGCGACGCGGACCGTCATTCGAACGCCGATAGCCTCCTCGAGGTTCTCGCGGCGGACCCGGGCACAGCCGCAGTGATGGCGTTCACGACCTACGCCGAGACCCGGCGCGCCGGCTTCGCGCCGCGGGTGGCCGACGCCTGTCGGCGGGCCCACGGCCAAACGACGAAACCGGTCTTCGCTGCCACGTACACGAGTCGTCAGGTCACTCCTTCGCTGATGCTAGACCTGGCCGACGAGGGCATCCCGATTCTCGACGGTATGCGCACGGCCGTGCGATCGATGAGTCACGCCTTCGACGTCCGCCAATTCCAGTCGCGGTGGACGGGTGGGCCTTCGGCGCCGACGGGACTCGACGACGACGCGGTGGCGGCCGGCCGGGAGCGGCTCGAACGTTCCGCCGAACTTCTCGAGGCTGACGCCCTTGAGGTGCTCGGCGGACTCGGCGTGCCGGTCGTCGCCACGCAGCGCGCGTCGAGCGCCGACGAGGCCGCTGCCGCCGCCACGGCCGTGGGGTATCCGGTGGTCGTCAAGTCCGACGAGGGCATCACGCACAAGGCGCAGCGCGGCGGCGTGCGTCTCGGCCTCGCTGACGATGCGGCCGTGCGCCGCGCCTACGACGAGATGTCCGGCTGGCTGGGACCGCGGGTCGTGGTTGCCCCGATGGTCCGAGGTCTCGAGGTCGCCGTGGGCGTCGTGGCCGGCGAGTTCGGCCCGCTGCTCATGCTGAGCGCCGGCGGGACCATGATCGAGCTGCTCGATGACCGTTGCTATCTGCTCGCGCCGGCGACGCCTGAGGAGGTTGCGCGAGCACTCGGCGACCTCGCCGTGGGGCGACTCGCGAAGTCGTCATTGCGCCCCGCGGCGTTCGAAGGATTCTGCGACCTGGCCAGTCGGGTCTCCGAGATCGCAGCCGTCTACCGCGGTGTCGTGAGAGAGTTGGATATCAACCCCGTCATGGTGAGCGACGAGGGGTGCCTGGCGATCGACGCACTGATCGGGACCTACGCGAGAGAGGAGGCGTCATGAGCGAGGCGCTGCACGTGGAGCGGCGAGGCGCCGTACTCGAGGTGACGGTGGACCGGCCCAAGGCCAACGCCATCGACTCGGCCACCAGCCGCGAGATGGGTGAGGTGTTCAGCGCGTTCCGCGATGACCCCGAGTTGCGCGTGGCCATCGTGACCGGGGCCGGTGACCGGTTCTTCTGCGCCGGCTGGGACCTAAAGGACATCGCCGGCGAGGGGGAGGCCGACTTCGACCTGGGTGTGGGCGGCTGGGCCGGTCTCCAGGAGCTGGCCGACCTCAACAAGCCGATCATCGCCGCAGTGAACGGTTTGGCCCTGGGCGGCGGCTTCGAACTGGCGCTGTGCGCCGATCTCATCTTGTGCGCTGAGGGCGCACGGTTCTCCCTCCCCGAGCTGCGGGCCGGCATCCTGGCCGACGGCGCCACGATCAAGTTGCGCCGTCGCATCCCCTACCACGTCGCCGTCGACCTGCTGATGACCGGTCGCTGGATGGACGCCGAGGAGGCGAAGCGGTGGGGACTCGTGCGCGAGATCCATCC
>Ga0307372_10010438_pt1 | contig 12570 bp, 11 predicted proteins | sample OX1MG_FD_202533 | JGI IMG/M metagenome (GOLD analysis project Ga0307372, IMG submission 202533) | Soil microbial communities from Risofladan, Vaasa, Finland - OX-1 | ecosystem: Environmental > Terrestrial > Soil > Coastal area > Acid sulfate soil | place: Finland: Risofladan, Vaasa | collected...
CGCGACGCCGCGGAGGCCGCCGCCGACCGCATCGCCGCCGCGATCCGCGCGCGCGAGGGTGATTTCGCCGGCAGGCTCTACGACCCCGACGAGGCGGTTAGCGAGGCCCTGCGGCTGGCGCAAGGCGCCACGCGGCCGATCGTGCTCGCCGACATCCAGGACAATCCCGGTGCCGGCGGCACCTCCGATACGGTCGGGCTGCTGCGTGCACTGATCGCACAACGCGCCCAGGGCGCGGTGATCGGCATGATCGTCGATCCTGAAGCGGCCGAAGCGGCGGTGGCGGCGGGCGAGGGCGCCAGCCTCGGCTGCGCGGTCGGGGCCAAGATCGGCTATGGCGGCGAGCAGCCGGTCGAGGCGGATTGGCGGGTCGTGCGGCTGGGCAGCGGCGAATTCACCGGCAGCGGCCCGATGTATGGCGGCGCCCGCTTTCGCATCGGCCCGATGGCGCTGGTCACCGACAGCGCGAGCGGCGTCTCGGCGGTGCTCGCGGCGCGGCGCATCCAGGCGGCCGACCAGGAGATGTTTCGCCATGTCGGGGTCGAGCCGGCGCAGGTGCCGATCCTGGCATTGAAATCGACGGTGCATTTCCGCGCCGATTTTCAGCCGATCGCCGAAGCTGTGCTCTGCGTGCGCGCGCCCGGCGCGCATGTCTCCGACCCGGCCGAATTGCCCTACCGCCACCTGCGCCCGGGCATCCGCCTCAACCCGCTCGGCCCGCCGCGCGCCTGAGGGACCGGATGTGCCACAAGGCGCTCGCCCGGAAACAACCAGAGGAAGAGCCGCATGATCATCGACACCCACGCCCATGTCGTGCCGGGCAGCATGCTGGAGGCCTTGCGCAGCGAGAAGCGGCTCTTTCCGTCGGTCACCTTGCACAGCGAGGGCGCCCAGCCGCGCATGGCGTTTGCCGGCGGCGCGCCCGGCCGGCCGATCCAGCCTCGCCTCGCCGATCTGGCGACCCGCCGCGACTGGCTCAAGGGGGCGCGGGTCGACCACCAGCTGGTCGGCGGCTGGACCGATGTCTATGGCTATGAATTGGCCGGCGCGGAAGCGGCCGATTGGGCGCGCTTTTACAACGAGCACATGCAGCGCGACGCCGCCTCGCTCAGCGCCCTGACCGCGCTCGCCACGGTGCCGCTGCAGGACGGCGCGCTGGCAGCGCGGGTGCTCGATGAGGCGCTCGACCAGGGGTTCAAGGGGGCGATGATCGCGACTCAGCCGAAAGGGGTGGGCGGCAATCTCGACGATCCCGACCTCGACCCGTTCTGGGAGGTCGCCTCGGCGCGCGGCGCGGCCATCTTCCTCCACCCGCATTATATCTGCGGCGACGAGCGGCTGGCCGGCTACGATCTGGTGAACGCGGTCGGCCGCCTCGCCGATTCGACGCTTGCGGTGGCGCGGCTGTTGTTCTCCGGCCATCTGACCCGTTTCCCCGGGATGACGCTGGTCCTGTCGCATGGCGGCGGCGCGCTGCCCTATGCCCTGGGGCGGCTCAAGCGCAACCGCGCGATCCACCCCGACTATGCCGACCCGGCCGAGGGGTTCCGCCGGCTCTATTTCGACACCGTGCTGTTCGAGCCGCTGGCGTTGCGCTTCCTGTGCGACGTGGCGGGCGCCGACAAGATCATGCTCGGCTCCGACTATCCGTTCGGGATCGGCGACCCGGAGCCGGTCAACGTGGTCGACCGCACGCCGCTGACCGCGGCCGAGCGGGTGGCGATCCTGGGTGGCAATGCGGCGCGAATCTTCCACATCGACTGCGGCTGCGGCGGGTCAGCGGCGCGGGGCTAGAGCCAGTTCCGCTCCTGTTGAATCGTCCCCTTTTCCGTCATGGCCGGGCTTGTCCCGGCCATCCACGTGGATCCCCGGGTCAAGCCCGGGGATGACGAAGGGGGCGGCGATCAATTTGACCGAAATCTGCTCTAGCGATCTGAAATCCCGGCGCCGGCGGCCGGCGCGGCGGCTTTTTCGTCGCCGCTGCGGCGCTTTCCGCCTGTTCTCGGGCGTGGCGTGGTGCACAATGGCGGCATGAGCGCCCCTCGCCCGAACCGAGCGTATCGCCATGAATGACGCGCCGCACCCGGCCCTGCTGCCGGCCGGGCTCTATGACCTGCTGCCGCCCGAGGCCGAGGTCGAGGCCGCGGTCACGGCGCGGCTGATGGGCGTCATGGCCGCGCACGGCTATGAGCGGGTCAAGCCGCCGCTCGTCGAATTCGAGGAGACGCTGCTGTCCGGCGCCGGCACCGCGATGGCGAGCGACACCTTTCGCACGATGGACCCGATCTCGCACCGCATGGTCGGCGTGCGCGCCGACATGACACCGCAGGTCGCCCGCATCGCCGCCACCCGGCTGTCGCACCGGCCGCGCCCGTTGCGGCTCAGCTATGCCGGGCAGGTGTTGCGCGTCAAGGGCTCGCAGATGCGCCCCGAGCGGCAGGTCGGGCAGGCCGGCGCCGAATTGATCGGTGCCATCGGCGCGGCCGCCGATGTCGAGGCGATCACGGTGGCGGGCGAAGCATTGACCGCGGTCGGGGTGCCGCATCTCTCGGTCGACCTGACCCTGCCGACCCTGGTGCCGGCGATTGCCGAGGCTTACGGCATCGCCGGCGAGCGGGCGGCGGATTTGCGCGCCGCGCTCGACCGCAAGGACGTGGCCGCGGTCGCCAGCCTCGCCGGCGAGGCCGGGGCGCTGCTGGCGCGGCTCGTCGCCGCCGCCGGCCCCAGCGGCGCGGCGCGCGCGGCGCTCGCCCGGCTCGACCTGCCGGAACGGGCGCGCAGCGAGCGCGACCGGCTCGGCGCGGTGCTCGACGGGCTGGCCGCCGCGATGCCGGCGCTCAAGGTGACCGTTGACCCGGTCGAGAATCGCGGCTTCGAATACCACAGCGGCATCAGCTTCACGTTTTTCTCGCGGGTCGACCCCGATCTCGGACCGTTGGGTGAACTCGGCCGCGGCGGCCGCTACGAAGCCGGCGACCGGGCCGCGCCCGAACCGGCGACCGGCTTCACCCTCTATACCGACACGATCCTGCGCACCCTGACCGCGCCGCCGCCGCGCCGCCGGGTGCTGCTGCTGCCCGGCGCCGACCGCGCCCGGGCGCAGGCGTTGCGCGTCGAGGGATGGATCACCGTTGCGGCCTTATTCCCGGCGGCGGACTGGCACGCCGAGGCGTGTCGGCTCGACTGCGGCCATGTCCTGGAGGATGGTGAGCCGCGCCCGGCCGCCGCCTCCGACCGGCGCTAGGGGCGGAGAACACGCTATGGCCAATGTCGCGGTGGTCGGCGCCCAATGGGGCGATGAGGGCAAGGGCAAGATCGTCGACTGGCTGTCGGAGCGCGCCGAAATCGTCGTGCGCTTTCAGGGCGGCCACAATGCCGGCCACACCCTCGTCGTCGGCAATGTCGAATACAAGTTGAGCCTGTTGCCGTCGGGCGTCGTGCGCCCCGGCAAATTGTCGATCATCGGCAACGGCGTCGTCGTCGATCCCTGGGCGTTGCTCGCCGAGATCGACACGATGCGGGCGAAGGGGCTCGACATCTCGCCGCAGAGCCTCAAGCTGGCCGACAACGCCGCGCTGATCCTGCCGTCGCACGGCCGCCTCGACCGGGCCCGCGAAGAGAGCCGCGGCGACAAGCGGATCGGCACGACCGGGCGCGGCATCGGCCCGGCCTATGAAGACAAGGTCGGGCGCCGCGCCGTGCGAGTGTGCGATCTGGCCGACACGGCGGCGCTCGAAGAGCGCATCGACGATCTGCTGCTGCACCACAACGCGCTGTTGCGCGGCCTCGATGCGCCGGAAATCGACCGGGCCGGGCTCCTCGCCGGACTGCACGAGATCGCGCCCAAGATCCTGCCCTATGCCGCGCCGGCCTGGCGGCTGCTCGACGAGGCGCGCCGCGCCGGCCGCCGCATCCTGTTCGAGGGGGCACAGGGTGCGATGCTCGATGTCGATCACGGCACCTATCCCTATGTCACCTCGTCAAACACGGTCGCCGGCCAGGCGGCGGCCGGGGCGGGCATCGCGCCGGCGGCGATCGGCTTCGTGCTCGGCATCACCAAGGCGTACACGACGCGGGTCGGCAGCGGTCCGTTCCCGACCGAATTGACCGACGCCGTCGGCGAAACCCTGGGCGATCGCGGCCGCGAGTTCGGCACGGTCACCGGACGGCGGCGGCGCTGCGGCTGGTTCGATGCCGTGGCGGTGCGCCAGGCGGTCACGACCGCCGGCATCGCCGGCATTGCGCTGACCAAGCTCGACGTGCTCGACGGCTTCGAGGAGATCAAGATCTGCACCGGCTATCGTCGTGGCCGGCAGCGCTACGATTATCTGCCGGCCGGCACGGCGGCGCAGGCCGAGATCGAGCCGGTCTACGAGAGCGCCGAGGGCTGGCGCGGCAGCACGCGCGGAGCGCGCTCCTGGGCGCAATTGCCGGCCACCGCGATCAAGTACATCCGCCGCCTCGAAGAGCTGATCGGCGCGCCGGTCGCGATGCTGTCGACCAGCCCCGAGCGCGACGACACGATCCTGGTGCGCGACCCGTTCGCCGATTGAGGGTTAGAGCGAAAATGGTGGGCTGGATCGAGGTCGCGTGAGTGGAATCCGATTGATTTTGGCGCGCTTGGCTTTAGACTAGTCGCCGACCGGTCTGAGAAAAGCCTATGCCCAACGAAGTCGGCGCCTACCAGGCCAAAACGCACCTCCCCGCGCTGCTTGAGCGCGTGGCGCGCGGCGAGCAGATCACGATCACCAAGCACGGCAAGCCGATCGCGCGGCTCGTTCCGGTTGACGGAACCGATCTCGAGCGGCGGCGCGAGGCTGTGGAACGGCTCAAGGGGTTCGCCAAGGGGCGAACCTTGGGCGTTCCGATCAAGCAGCTCATTGAAGCAGGTCGACGTTGACCGATCTGGTGCTCGATGCATCGCTTGCACTCACGTGGTGCTTCGAAGACGAAGCCACGCCCGGCACCCGCCGGGTGCTCGAACGCCTGGCTGCCGAAGCGGCGTCGGTCCCATCGATCTGGCATCTCGAAGTAGCCAATGTGCTGGCGATTGCCGAGCGGCGGCGCCGCATCACGCCGGCGGAGAGCGCCGAGTTCATTGGCAGATTGGAGAGTCTGGCCATCCTTGTGGATGAACAGACATCGGCGCGCGCCTTCGCGCGCACGCTTGATCTGGCCCGTGAGGAGCACCTCACCGCCTATGATGCGGCATATCTCGAACTGGCGATGCGCCTCGGCGTACCGCTTGCTACGAAGGACGATGCGCTGCGCAACGCGGCAAAGCGGCTTGGGGTTGCCGTGCTTGCCGGCGAGCAGTAATATACTCATATTGAGCATTTTGATTTGACAAATGGCCAGGATCATCGCTGCGGTCCGCTGATGAACGCGTTCTTCTCGCCCTATCGCCATCAGTTCGTGCGGGTCGCCGCCTGCGTGCCGCCGGTCGCGGTGGCCGAGCCGGCCAGGAACGCCGACCAGGCACTGGCGCTCGTCGCCGCCGGCAACCAGGACGGCGTCGCCTTGATGGTGTTCCCGGAATTGTGCCTGTCGGCCTACGCGATCGACGATCTGTTGTTTCAGGACGCGGTGCTCGACGCCGTCGTGGCGCAGGTCGATCGCCTCGTCGCCGCGAGCCGGACGCTCGCGCCGGTGTTTGTCGTCGGAGCGCCGCTGCGCCGCGAGGGGCGGCTGTACAATTGCGGTCTGGCGATCCACCGCGGGCGTCTGCTCGGGGTGGTGCCGAAGGTGTTTCTGCCGAACTACCGCGAATTCTACGAGCGGCGCCATTTCACCTCGGGCGAGGGCGTGCGCGGCGGCACGATCGCGGTCGGCGGGCACGCGGCGCCATTCGGCATTGATCTCTTGTTCGCCGCTGACGGCCCGGCCGGCTTCACCTTTCACGTCGAAATCTGCGAGGATCTCTGGGTGCCGCTGCCGCCGAGCGCGCAGGGCGCCGCGGCTGGCGCCGAGATCCTGCTCAACCTGTCGGCCAGCAACATCGTGATCGGCAAGGCGCAGATGCGGCGCCTCTTATGCGCCTCGCAATCGGCGCGCTGCATCGCCGCCTATGCCTATTCCGCCGCCGGCGCCGGCGAGTCGACAACCGATCTCGCCTGGGACGGCCAGGCCGGAATCTTCGAGATCGGCGACAGCCTGGCCGAAACCGAGCGGTTCAGCGCCGAGCCCGAGATGGCGGTCGCCGATGTCGATCTCGGCCGCATCCGCCAGGAGCGCATGCGCACCAACAGCTTTGGCGACTCTGCCCGGCAGCTCGTCGCGGCGGCGCCGCCGTTCCGCCGCATCGCGTTTGAGTTTGCCGCGCCCGCGGGACCTCTGGCATTGCGCCGCCCGGTCGAGCGCTTTCCGTTTGTGCCGGCCGACCCGGCGATGCTGGCCGACAATTGCTATGAGGCCTACAACATCCAGGTCCAGGGCCTCGCGCAGCGGCTCAACGCGACCGGGCTCAAGAAGCTGGTGATCGGCGTCTCGGGGGGCCTCGACTCGACCCAGGCGCTGATCGTCGCCTGCCGCGTCGTCGACCGGCTGGGCCTGCCGCGCGGCAATGTGCTGGCCTATACGCTGCCGGGCTTTGCCACCAGCAGCGAGACCCGGGCCAATGCCTGGCGGCTGATGACGGCGCTTGGCGTCAGCGCCGCCGAGATCGACATCCGCCCGGCGGCCAACCAGATGTTCGCCGATATCGGCCACCCGTCAGGGCACGGCGAGCCGGTCTACGACGTGACCTTCGAGAATGTGCAGGCCGGGCTGCGCACCGATTATCTGTTCCGCCTCGCCAACCACAACGGCGCGCTGGTTGTTGGCACCGGCGATCTGTCGGAACTGGCGCTCGGCTGGTGCACCTATGGCGTCGGCGATCAGATGTCGCACTACAACCCCAACGCCTCGGTGTCCAAGACGCTGATCCAGCACCTGATCCGCTTCGTCGCGGCGAGCGGCGACGTGAGCGAGGAGACCGCCCTGGTGCTCGCCGACATCCTGGCGACCGAGATTTCGCCGGAACTGGTACCGGCCGGCGCCGACGGCGCGATCCAGTCGACCGAAAGCATTGTTGGCCCCTACCCGCTGCAGGATTTCAACCTGTTTTATGCGACGCGCTATGGCTTCGCGCCGTCGAAGATCGCCTATCTCGCGTGGAACGCCTGGCACGATGTCGGGCAGGGCTTATGGCCGGCCAACATCCCGGCGGAGGCGCGGCGGGCCTATACGCTGGCCGAGATCAAGGGCTGGCTGTTTGTGTTCCTGCGGCGCTTTTTCGAGCAGAGCCAGTTCAAGCGTTCGGCCTTGCCGAACGGCCCCAAGATCTCCTCGGGCGGCTCATTGTCGCCGCGCGGCGATTGGCGCGCTCCCTCGGATTCGCATGCCGCGGTATGGCTCGACGAACTGGATCGGGGTGTTCCCGATACGGAGTGATCGGCGCCGGAGACCGCGATGTCCTGGGGTGAGGCCGCGTCGGTATGGGCGCTGGATGTGGCCGTCGTGGCAATCACCGTGCTGGCGATCGCTGCGGTGGTGCTGCAGCCGGTGCCGCCGGCTCGGAAATACTGGTTTGCGGCATTGCTGCTGTGCGGCGTTTTGGCGATCGCCGCCGGCGGCTGGCAGCAGCGGGCTGGCCGGGCGGCGTTGGATGCACGGACCGCGCGGCTGCAGCAACTGTCGGCCAAGCTCGACCAGCTCGGCCGGCTGCTGCCGGCGCCGGCAGGCGGCACGCCCGAGCAGAATTTCGCCACGGTCGGGGCGGCGATCGTCTCGCTGAACGGCCAGGTCAAGGACCTCGAACAGCAGGTCCGGGCGCTGCGCGCGAAGACCGGGCAGCGGACAATCAATCCCGACATCGCGGCGAAAATGGCCGAGGATCTGCGCCGCGCCGGCAGTCAACGGGTGGTCGTGTCGTGCGCACCGGACGATGTCGAGGCCTTTTTCTATGCCAATCAACTCGCCAACGTGCTGCGCGCCGCGGGCTGGGAGGCACTCGGGCCGGAGGCGACGAAGATCTTTGGCATGGCGCCGCAGATGGGCGTCAGGCTCTATGTCCGAGCGGGCGTCGCGCCGCCGGCCGCCGCCCAGCTGCTGATCGACGCCTTCACCCGCTTCAACATTCCGTTCGAGAGCGGGATCACGCCGAGCGCCGCGATCCCCGACCCCGCGACGACCGAGATATTCGTCAGCCACAAGCCCTGAGCTATTGTGGCCGGCGCAGTCCCGGCGGAGGCAGAAAATCATGTCGCACGATCGTATCCACCTTGAGGTTGCCGAGGCTCGCACCCTCGGCGAGCGCGCGCTGCGCGGCATCGGCTACGACGCGGCCGAGGCGCGCATCATCGCCGACCATGTCATCGACGCGGCCTTGTGCGGCTACGAATATTCCGGCCTCGCCAAGATCCTCAACATCCCCGAGCACCGCCGCTTTGCCCAGCCGCGCCAGAAGATGCGCATCGTGCACGAGACCCCGCTCTCGGCGCTCTACGACGGCGGCAACAATGTCGGCATGGTGGCGATGTATCACGCCGCCAACGCCGCCATTACCAAGGCGGCGGCATCCGGCATCTCGGTGATCGGCGTCGGCAACAGCTGGATGAGCGGCCGCAGCGCCTATTTCGTCGAGATGATCGCGCGGGCCGATCTCGTCGCGATCCACACCGCGAGCAGCGGCGCGGCGGTGGCGCCGCACGGCGGCACGCGGCCGGTGCTCGGCACCAACCCGATCGCCTTTGCGCTGCCGGGGCCGACGGGGCCGCTGGTTCTCGACATGGGGACCTCGGCCTTCATGGCGACCGAGCTGCAATTGCGCGCGCGGCTTGGCCAGAAGCTGCCGCAGGGCGTCGCGATCGACCGCGACGGCCAGCCGACGCTCGACGCCGACGAGGCCCGGCGCGGCGCCCTGTTGCCGTTCGGCGGACACAAGGGATTCGGGCTGGGGCTGATCGTCCAGGCCTTCGGGTTGCTCGGCGGCGCGGCCTTGGTGCCGGGCAACGACGACGGCTATGTCTTCATCGCCTTCCGGCCCGATCTGCTGGTGCCGCTCGCCGAGCTGCAGCGCGAGCTCGGCGCGCTGATCGCCCGCGTCAAGGCGGTGCCCACCCAGCCCGGTTTCGCCGAGATCCGCATCCCCGGCGAGCAATCCGCGCGCAATCGCGAGCGCCTCGCTGGTGCCGGGCTCGATATCGACCGGCTCGTTTTTGAGCGGCTCAACGCGCTCGCCGGCTGAGCGGCGGCGCGCGGCTTAGCGAGGTGCGGGGCCCAGCGTCAGCTCGGCGATGCCGGCGGCGACGTTGAGGCCGCGGTTGGCCTCGATGCTGAGCGGCTGCAGCGTGACCGTCCGGTTGGAGCCGCCGATCAACGCGTTGGCGCCGACGCCGACGCCGACGGTGGCGCTCGCCTGACCGCCGGCATACGACCCGGACAGCGAGCCCGGCCCCAGGTTGGCGGTCGGTGCGACCACGGTCCACACCAGGACGCCGCCCTGGGTGTAGCCGATATCGACGCCAAACTTTGAAATCTTGCCGGCGTAGTACTCGACCCGGCCCAGCCCGCTGAAGGTGCAGGCGAGACTGCGGGTGGAGCCGAAGACAAAGCCCCAGGCTCCCGATACGTTGCACGTCAGGGTGCCGACATTGACGCCGCCTTGCGCGCGGGCCGGCGGCGCGACCGCACAGGCGAGACCAAGAGCCGCCGCCAAGACGGTCGCAAGAGGCAACTTTCGAAGCATGCTCTATCTCCTTAATGGATCGCGCGCCACCTTCTCCACCAACGATCGCGCGCGTCAACCGTCCGCATCAAATGCGCCCCCTTTGCCGCGACACTTTGGTGCGTCGGCGCGCCGGCGCCGCTCGCGCCGATCGCCCCGGTGCCTGTGCGGCGGGCAGATTGCGCGAAGCGCGTTACCACAAAGTGCATGACTTGGCGACATGGCTGCCATACACTTAACGCGAGCCGGCGTAACGACCGGCCAATGAACATGGAGGTACGTCATGGCGACAGGGGCCGGCAACGCGACGGTTGCGTGGTGGAGGGAGCCGACAAAAGACCAGTGGTACGCCTATATCGCGGCGTGGCTGGGCTGGACCCTCGATGCTTTTGATTTTACCGTGTTCCTGCTGATCATGCATCCGATCGCGGAAACGTTTAACGTTTCGATGACGGAAGTGACGTTCGTCTTTACGATCACGCTGTGGATGCGGCTGATCGGCGCCACCGCCTCGGGCTGGCTCGGCGATCGGCTCGGGCGCAAGCTGCCGCTGATGATTTCGATCCTCGGCTATTCGGCGTGCAATTTCATCGCCGGCTTCTCGCCGACCTTCTGGTTCCTGTTCCTGTTCCGCGCCATTCTCGGCCTGTTCATGGGCGCCGAGTGGCCGGCCGGGGCGTCGCTGGCGATGGAAACCTGGCCGCAGCGCTCGCGCGGCTTCATGGGCGGGGTGTTGCAGGGCTCCTGGGGCCTGGGCTTCCTGGTCTCGTTTGCGATGTACGGCCTGTTCTTCAATTCGATCGGCTGGCGCGGCCTGTTGTGGGTCGGGGTGGTGCCGGCTTTGGCGGTCGTCTATGTGCGCTACTTCGTCAAGGAGCCGGAGGTCTGGGTCGAAAACCGCCGCCTCCAGCGCACCGAGCATCGCGAGGTAAAGGCGCCGCTGCTCAGCATCTTCAAGCCGGGGATGATCCTCAACACGCTGAACTGCTGCTGGTTCATGGCCAGCGGGTTTGTTCTCTACTATTCGATCAATGTGCTGTTCGCGACGCATCTGCAGGTCGACCTGAAGATGTCGCCGGGCGCCATCGGCGAGATCGGCGTCGCGGCCAACCTGGTGGTCTTCCTGGCCAGCTGCGGCTGGGGCTGGGTGGCCGATCGCTATGGCCGCAAGGTGGCGCAGATCCTGCCCGGCCTGATCGCGATCCCGATCGCTCCCCTATACCTGCTGACCGGCAATTTCACGCTGATCTGGTGGGCCTTTGTGATCCAGGGCGCGTTCGGCAGCGGCGGCTTCGCCAGCCAGGCGCCGGCCTATCTCGCCGAGCGCTTCCCGACCGAGGTGCGCGCCACGGCGGCCGGCTTCTGCTATCACCAAGGGGCGATCTGGGGCGGCCTCAGCGCGCCGATCCTGGTCTATTTCGCCACCAACTATCACCTCGGCTACGCCATCCCGATGCTGATCGGGACGATCGGTGCGGCGGCGAGCTTTGTCATCGCGATCGCGCTCGGCCCGGAGACCAAGGGCAAGGAACTGGTGTCCGATCTCGTCGTCGCCTGAGCGGCGGCCGCAAGCGGCTCAGCGCCGCAACAAGAGCCTCTCCCGACCGGGGTCGGGAGAGGTTTTTTGTCAGCGACGGGCGGCCTCGGGCGGTTTCGGCACCAGCGCGATCGCGACGCTATGCTGGTCGGCAGCGGCCACCGCGCCGGGCATCAGCGCCGACAGGTCGAGCCAGCTGCTGCTCAATCGCAGCGTTGCCGTCGCGTCGGTAAACCCGTCGCGGCGGCACGTCACCGCGAGGTCGCCGCCGCTCGGGTCGACCAACGCGAGCGCCGGCGTCGGCCCGGCCGTCGCGACCGGCTGGCCGTGCCGGCTCAGCGTGCAGAAGGCGCCCGGCGGCGTCGTGTTGACCAGGATCTCGGCCTGCTCCGGCGACGACGAGCAGCCGGACAGGAGCGCCGCCGCCAACGCCGCCAGAAGCAGCCGATTGCCGCGCGGCAGGCGCCGGGTCATGCCAGCGCGGCGATCATATCCGCGCTGATCAGCACGACGCCGCCCTCGCTGCGGTGAAAGCGCTGGGCATCAAGTGCCGGATCCTCGCCGACCACCAGCCCTTCCGGAATCTGGACGCCGCGATCGACGACGACCTTGCTGAGCCGCGCATGGCGGCCGACCTCGACCTCGGGCAGCAGCACCGCCTCGCGGGTGCGGGCGTACGAATTGATCCGCACGTTCGAGAATAAGAGCGAGCGCGTGACATGCGCCCCCGAGACGATGCAGCCTCCCGACACCATCGAATCAACCGCCATGCCGCGACGGTCCTCGTCGTCGAACACGAATTTGGCCGGCGGCAGCTGCTGCTGGTAGGTCCAGATCGGCCAGTTGCGATCGTAGATGTCGAGCTGTGGCACCGGCATCACCAGATCGAGATTGGCCGCCCAATAGGCGTCGATCGTGCCGACATCGCGCCAATAGGATTCGGCGTCGGGGGTGGTCGTGACGCAGCTATCCTCAAAGCGATGGGCGATGGCCAGCCCGCGCTCGACAATGTGGGGGATCACGTCCTTGCCGAAATCATGGCTCGAATTCGGATCGTCGTGATCGCGCTGCAATTCGGCATAAAGGAAATCGGCGGAGAAGGCATAGATCCCCATGCTCGCCAGGGCGCGATCGGGCTTGCCCGGGAGGGCCGGCGGCGAACTCGGCTTTTCCTGAAAATCGAGGATTCGCATCGCCGGATCGACGGCCATGACGCCAAATTCCGAGGCCTGTTCGATCGGCACCTCGATGCAGCCGACGATGCAGTCCGCGCCCTTGGTGCGCAGATCGACCAGCATGTTGGAATAATCCATCTTGTAGATGTGGT
>Ga0307372_10010441_pt1 | contig 12569 bp, 10 predicted proteins | sample OX1MG_FD_202533 | JGI IMG/M metagenome (GOLD analysis project Ga0307372, IMG submission 202533) | Soil microbial communities from Risofladan, Vaasa, Finland - OX-1 | ecosystem: Environmental > Terrestrial > Soil > Coastal area > Acid sulfate soil | place: Finland: Risofladan, Vaasa | collected...
CCGCCACGAGGGCTAGGACGATGGCCACCTCGCGGTGACCAGGCGCCAGTTGGCCGCTGCGCTGCGCCGGGCGCGCGTGTGGATCGCCGTGGGACTGCTTGCCCTGGCGGGTCTGGTGCTCGTGGACCTCGGACTTCGAGGCCACGATCATCCCCTGGCGGCACCCGCTCCGTCGTCGGTGTCACCGTCTGCCGAAACCGCACCCACCGCCGTGGCCCTGGCGGCCGCTCGGTCTGCTCCCGAGACCTTGCACATCCCGAAGCTCGGGCTGTCGGCCCCGATCGGGAGCCTCGGGCTCAATGCCGACGGCAGCGTGCAGGTGCCGTCCAACACCGTGGAGACAGGATGGTTCCGGCTGGGCCCGACCCCCGGGCAGATCGGTTCCGCCGTCATCCTCGGACACGTCGACAGCACACAGGGCCCGGGCGTCTTCTTCCAATTGCGCACGCTCGCCCCCGGCGACCAGGTGAACGTGGACCTGACCGACGGGATGACGGCCCGGTTCACCGTCAATTCGGTGGCTCAGTACACCAAGGCCCAGTTCCCCGCGCAGCGCGTCTACGGATCGCACGGATCGAGCGCACTGCAATTGGTGACCTGTGGTGGCGCGTTCGACCACCAGACGGGCAGCTACCTCTCCAACGTGGTCGTCTACACGTCACTGTCGGCGGTCGCCCCGACGGTGTCCGTTTCCGCTCCGGGGGCACCCACCACTTGACCAAGATGGTCGGACCCCACCGGTCGTACCACCTGTCGGACTCCGCCGGCCTCGAGTCGGCGAGGTACGGGTACCGGCAGGAACTCGTGACGCCAGCGCCGGGCCGGGCACTACGGCCTTGGTGATCTCCTCCGTTCCGGCGGCCCCGTTGCCCAACGAGCGCAGGAGGAATCCAAGGTCGAGGTCGGCCGCCCGGTTCTTCCGCTCCGCCGAGATCGCCCGGCGGTAGAGCACGACCGCATCCCGTGACGACGGGCTGATCCGTAGCGGGTGGCGGACCGGCGCGGCCGGGTGCCGCCACCGGTGTCACTGCGACTCCGGACCTGCCAGCATTGTGGCAACAACTCCGGGTGGTCAGCCCGGCACGTTGACCGAGCAGACGAGGATGAAGGTTGTCCCCGGGCAGGCGGTCCCGGTGGGGGTGGGCTCGTGGCACAGCACGGCGACGGCCCGTGAGCGGCGAGGCGAGGCGTGCGGGTCGAGCCGGACGCGAAGTCCTCGGCCGACATCCTCGGGGTCGGCCGAGGAGGTGCAGACCTCACCCAGGAGCGTGCGGGCCTCGTCGTCCGCACGTGCATGGTGAGGTCCGACCAGGCGAGCGAGGGCAGACTCGGTGTTGTCCGTCGCCATGCGACCGAGATCGACGAGGTTCGCCACTCCCTCGCTAGGCGCGACGAACGAAGTAGACGATCGCCACCACGACCAACACCACGACGAGCGTTCCGAGACCGATGTACATGGTTCTCCACCTTCCTGGGCCGCATCCACTGCGATCCATTGCGCGGGCACCGGACCGAGGTCGACTGTCATCCTCGGCGCCACGGCGCCCCTGTCTGATCCCCCAGTTGACGGGCATTCCACAGACGGTGGAAGTCCTGGCAGGCGGGCCGGGGCGAACCCCCCTACTTCGGGTGAATGGCGCCCTTCACCTTGTCGATCGCCTCGTCGACCTTCTCCTCGACCTTGCCGACCTTCTCCTTGGCCTCACCACCCTTGCGGTCGGCCGTCCCCTCTGCCTTCACGTCCTTGTTGCCGGTCCGGTCTCCGACGGCCTCTTTGGCCTTGCCCTTCCTCTGATCAGTCGTTCCAGCCACCGCGCTTCACCGTCCTCAACGTCATTCCGCCGGTCGAACTCGGGTAGCCCGGCTGCACGTCCCAGGGTGGCCCTGTGGGCCGGAAGTGACCAGAGGCGAAAGCCCCCGTCGAAGGGTGGGGCTGGTCCGGCGAAGCTGGACGGCGACCGGTTCCGCCCACCGGAACTTCCGGGAAGGTGGGGTCTCCCCGGGTGGCAACGCTTCGGGACACCCTTGCGGAGTCCCTCGGTAGGCTGTGTTCGGAGACTGCGAGGTGACGGACATGACCGATCAGCCAGGACAGGCCGAGTGGAATGTGGCCGAATGGCACAACAAGATGCTCATCGACCGCGATGGCGAGAAGATCGGCAAGCTGCAGGATGTCTACGTCGACGTCGAGACCGACGTGCCACAGTTCGCGACGGTCAAGGAGGGCTTCGTCGGCCGGCACCTGACCTTCGTGCCGTTGGGCGGAGTCCGAGTCGGTCCTGATGATCTCCAGGTGGCCGTGACCGAGGAACAGGTTCGATCCGCCCCGGACATCGAGTTGCACGGCCAGGAACTCTCCCAAGCCGACGAGTCGACGCTCTATCACCACTTCGAACTCAACTACACGCCGATCAACACCGAACGCGGCCGGCGTCTCACTCGCCGCTGAGGTTGCCGACGCTGCAACCCACGTACGATTCACCCACCTGCAACGGCCCGGGCGACGACCTCCCCGAGGGGTCCTCGATCGCCGTCGAGGAGCAGGTTCCGGGGCTTCCGCCGCGACTGCCGGCCGACCCCACATCGGGGTGTCGGCGCGGGCGGTACCGTGTCTGCGAGCGGTCGAGCCAGGATGGAGCACAACGCGCGTGATGACCTCCGCCGACGAGGCGAACCTGAAGCGGATCTTCGGGGCGCCCACCTTCGCCAGGGGTCGGGCCTACGCACGTCAGGGTGCGGTGCGGAGCAGCCGGTGGGCGCACGACGGGACCTGCCTGGTCGGTGAGGTCCAAGGCAACGACTTCGAGCCGTATGCCGTCGAGGTGATCGTGACGACATCGACAACCGGCCGGATGACTGGCGCCGACGGCGCCTGTACCTGCCCGGTCGGCTACAACTGCAAGCACGCCGTCGCCCTGCTCCTCGCCGCCAGCAGCAGGCGGTCGAACGACGGCCCGGGGTGGACCGTGGTCGGCGGGGATGTCCCGGCCGACCGGACGACATCCACCGCGGATCCCGGTACCCGCCAGGCAACCCCTGCGGCGCCACCGTCGCCGTCGTCCGACTGGGAGGACTCGCTCCGATCGTTGGTCTCGCAAGACCCGCCACGAACCGCGGATCGGGTCGAGCCGTCCACGACCGACCTCGGCCTCCAGTTCGAACTGGTGTCGACCCCGCCCCCATCCCAGTATCGATCGAACAAGACCACCACGGGGATCCGGTTGCGTCCGGTGCTCCGGAACGCCAACAACGGGAACTGGGTCCGGACCGGCATTTCGTGGGCACGACTGGAGCAGCCGCACTACGGGCGGCCTCCGTTCAGTTCACGGGCACATCTGACGATCCTCACCGAGCTGCTCGCACTGAGCCGACTGGTGAGCCCGAGGACCTACTACTCCTCGTCGGACGAGGCGGTCTGGCTCCAGGCCATCAACAGCCGGCGACTGTGGGACCTGCTGCACGAGGCGGAAGACCTCCGGCTCCCGCTGCTGCTGACCGGCCGGCCACCTGGGCCGGTCGACCTCCGGGCGTCCCCGGCCCAGGTGGCGATGGACGCGGCACGCGAGGAGGCGGGCATCGTCCTCCGACCCCGAGTCGTCGCCGACGGCGAGGAAGTGCCGATCCGGTCGGCGTTGTTCATCGGCGAGCCGGCCCACGGCATCGCCTGGTGGGGGCCTCCCCCCGACGCGCGCGCGGACCCTGCCCAACTGTTCCTCTCGGCCTTGGAGACGCCGATCGATGACAGCATCCGCACACTCCTCGCAACCACCGCCATCCGGATCCCCCCGAGGGACGAGGAGCGTTTCCTCCGCGATCTCTATCCGGCGCTGCGGCGGAGGATCGTGGTCGGATCGAGCGACGGATCGGTCGAGCTACCGGAACTGCCCGCGGCACAGCTCGTGCTCACCGTCCACCACGGAGAAGGCCACCAGCTCGAACTGACCTGGTCGCGCAGCGCGGTGGGCGCCACCTGGACAGAGGAGCTCTGGGACGCTCCGAGCCGGATGGGCGACCGCGTGGCCGAGAACCTCATCGTCCACGCGGTGACGGCGATCGTCGGCGCCGTTCCCGGGCTACTCGAGCCCACGCTCTTCGGTGAGCGTCTCGCTTCCCGGGCCACGCTCGCCGGCATGGCCGCGGTGCGGTTCACCGCCGAGATGCTCCCCGTCCTGGAGGGCGTCGACGGAGTGGAGATCGTCCAGCACGGCGAGCTGCTCGAGTACCGAGAGGTCCTCGACGCCCCCGTCGTCAACCTCGGGGGCGCCCCGTCCGGCGACAACGACTGGTTCGACCTGACCGTGACGGTGACGGTGGACGGCGAGGATGTTCCGTTCGCCGATCTCTTCGTGGCACTGGCCGAGGGGCAGACCCATCTGATCCTGCCGTCGGGGACGTACTTCTCCCTCGACCGCGAGGAGCTCCGGCAACTCGCAACGCTGATCGTCGAAGCCCGCGAGCTCGTCGACCACGCCGGGGAGAGCCTCCGGATCAGCCGCTTCCAGGCCAGCCTGTGGGAGGACCTCCAGCAGCTCGGGGTCGTCACCGCTCAGGCCCGGGAATGGGAGCGGTCGGTACGAGCCCTGTCCGAAGCGAACAACCGGATCGAGCACGCGGTGCCCGACATGCTCCATGCGACCCTCCGGCCGTACCAGCTCACCGGCTTCAACTGGCTCGTCTACCTCTTCGAGCATGGCCTGGGGGGTGTGCTGGCCGACGACATGGGGCTCGGCAAGACGATCCAGGCGCTGGCGCTCATGTGCCACACCTGGGAACAGGGCCTCACCGAGGCGCCCTTCCTGGTGGTGGCACCTACCAGCGTGGTCGGGAACTGGGCGGCCGAGAGCCGCCGGTTCACCCCGGATCTCACTCCGGTCACCGTTTCCGAAACGGAGAAGCGCCGGGGTACGCCACTCACCGAGTTGGCGGCCGAGGCCGATGTGGTGATCACGTCCTATGCCCTGTTCCGCATCGAGTACGACCAGTACGCGGCGATCGAGTGGGCCGGCCTCTTCCTGGACGAGGCGCAGTTCGTGAAGAACCGGGGCTCCCAGGCCTACCGCCGGGCGAGAATGCTGCCCGCGCCCTACAAGGTGGCGATTACCGGGACGCCGATCGAGAACAACCTGATGGAGCTGTGGTCGTTGCTGTCGATCGCCGCTCCGGGCCTCTTTCCCAGTCCGGACCGGTTCACCGATCACTACCGGACGCCGATCGAGAAGAAGGCGGACGGAGATCGCCTGGCCCAGCTCCGACGCCGGGTCCGCCCGCTGATGCTGCGCCGGACCAAGGACCAGGTCGCCCGCGATCTCCCCGACAAGCAGGAGCAGGTCCTCGAACTCGAGCTTCACCCGAAACAGAAGAAGCTCTACCAGACGTACCTGCAACGGGAGCGCCAGAAGGTGCTCGGCCTGCTCGGCGACGTCCAGAAGAACCGGTTCGAGATCTTCCGCTCGCTGACGCTGTTGCGCCAGGCCAGCCTCGACATGTCGCTGGTCGATGCCAAGCATGTCGACGTCCCCTCCACCAAGCTCGATGCGCTGATGGAGCTCCTCGAGGACATAGCCGCCGAGGGCCACCGCGTCCTGGTGTTCAGTCAGTTCACCCGGTTCCTCACCCTTGCCCGGCAGCGGATCGAGGACGCCGGGATCGAGCACTGCTACCTCGACGGGAACACCCGCAGACGCGAAGAGGTCATCAGCGGCTTCCGAGGCGGCTCGACGCCCGTATTCCTGATCAGCCTCAAGGCCGGCGGGTTCGGTCTCAATCTGACCGAAGCGGACTACTGCATCATCCTCGACCCCTGGTGGAACCCGGCCACCGAGTCCCAGGCCGTGGACCGGGTCCATCGCATCGGCCAGACGAAGAAGGTGATGGTGTACCGCCTGGTGGCCAAAGACACCATCGAGGAGAAGGTGATGGCGCTGAAGGCCAAGAAGTCGGCGCTCTTCGCCAACGTCATGGACACCGGCGACTTCGAGTCCGGGGCGATGAGCGCCTCCGACATCCAGGAACTCCTGGAGTGACCAGCGGACCGACCGGACCATCGGAGGGTGGCACAGGCACCGGACGAACGAGCGAGCCGGGCCGTCGGGGTAGCGCTCACCGTCGTCTCGCGTCCGGCGTCACCGCGTGCCGAACGCACCCCCGACGTCGACGTGGTCCGGATCGTTGGAGGTGGCTCGACCATCGGGATCCGGCCGGAGGTGCCGACGGTCACACCCTCCTGCCGCTCGGTTCTTTCCGAATTCCGTTCGATTTCCTCGTCATCCTTGGGTCCGGAGTCGTCGGTGAGCATCGGGATCGACCGCAACAGCGCGACGACGGCGAAGACCGCTGAGGTCTCGACGACGAGTACCACCCGGGACGGGTCCGGGGTCCTGACCGAGCGCTTCCGCCCTTCTTCACCGTGGTCGACGACACCCTGTGTCCCAGTCACGACCGCAGACCGGGTTCTGCTTCCACTCGTAGGAGCCCTGAGCGGAGGAGCCCAGCAACCCACAGGGCACCGAGCCGGGGATCCCGTCGTCGACATCCGCCAGGCGAGCCCACCGGTGCTGGATCGATTCCGAAATGTCGAAGTCAGCCCCTACGTCAGCGATAGGAGAGGCACCACGTCGGGCAACCGCGACGACGTCACGCTTGAACTCCGGTGGGATCTCCTTGGACATGGCTCCACCATGATCCCGAGCCGTCTCCTCGCGAACGTGATGATGTCGGCCAAACCTGGGGCAGACCAGACCATCAAGTCCCCACCCGGAACTACGATGAAAACGCATGTGTAGGCTGAGAACCAGGTGCTCGGACCTGAATCCCCGAAAGCATCTCACCCTCAGGCAGGAGGCAATCGATTGCCATCAAGGCGCGCGACTCCACCGGGTACTCTCCATGTTCGCCACCAGGGCCGCTGACGATGCCGACGGATCGTCTCGCTGCGAGTTTGGCGCGCTTGTCTGATGACAGCGCAGACGGCTCCCGGACGTTACGCCTCTGCCAGATCTCGGTAGGGGTATCGGGCACGAGCGGTGCCGGAATCATGCTGCTCTCGGACGATCTTCCCCGAGGATCCTTGTGCACTACGGACCGGATCTCTCACCTCGTCGATGATTTGCAGTACACGTTTGGAGAGGGTCCGTCCATCGATGCCTATTCCAAGGGGAAGGTGGTGGCCGAGCCCCAATTGACCATTCCATCGATGTACCGCTGGCCGGCCCTTACACTTCCGGCGATCAATGCTGGCGTACGGGCATTATTTGGCTTTCCGGTTCGGATTGGTGCGATCAGATTGGGCGCCCTACACCTCTATCGAACTCGACCGGGACCTCTTGAGGATGATCAATATTCGGACTCACTTGTCATGGCGGATACTCTCGCTCAGGCCATTCTGTCCGCGCAAGCACATTCATCTCCAGGTCACTTTGCCGTTGAGTCCCCAGATGGAGCGAACTTCCATTTTGTTGTTCACCAGGCGGCGGGGATGATCTCCGTTCAGCTCGATATCAGCGTCACCGAGGCCATGATTCGGCTCCGTGCCCGCGCGATCCGAACCGAACGGTCTATCGATGAGGTTGCCCTGGACCTGGTGGGTCGCCACCTGCGATTCAGTGCATCCGATGACTACTGAATCCCACCTCTTCTGATCGGGTAGTCTTCTTCGCGGGAGTGCTCGCGTAGCTGCCGCGAAAATGGATCTTGACGGATGGGAGTGGCGATGTCCAGAGAGGTGCTCCTCGTCCGAACCCTCGTCGAACTGGCCGACAGCCTTGTCGATGAGTTCGATGTGATCGATGTCCTGACGGTCCTCAGCGCCCGATGTGTGGAGACCCTCGATGTCGATTCGGCCGGCGTGATGTTGGTCGCACCGAGTGGGGAACTCCAAGTCGCTGCCTCGTCCAGTGACGCCATGCGCAGCCTCGAACTGTTCGAGCTCCAGTCCAACGAGGGACCTTGCGTTGAGTGCTTCCGTAGCGGGCAGCCCATCGTGAATCTTGAGCTTTCGGCCGTTAATCAGAGATGGCCAAGGTTTGCAGTACGAGCAGGTGAAGATGGCTTCAATTCGGTTCATGCACTGCCCATGCATTTGCGGAGCCAGACAATTGGTGCACTCAACATGTTCCGCTCCGGTGACGGATCCTTGCAGGGGGACGATATTCTCGTAGCCCAAGCCCTTGCCGATGTGGCGACGATCGCTATCATCCAACACCAAGCGCTAAATGATGCCGCAACTCTCAATGCGCAGCTGAATGAGGCGCTCAACAGCCGGGTTGTCATTGAGCAAGCCAAGGGGAAGATCAGCGAATTCTTCGGACTCGATATGGAGCAGTCGTTCCGCAGAATGCGCGCTCACGCTCGAAATCACAACTTGCGCCTCACCGAATTCGCCCGAGACATCGTCGAAGGAACTGCACCGGTCTCGGTTCTCGACCACCTGCCGCCCGAACCAGCGCCCACTCCGGAACGATGAAACGCCTACAGACACGGGGGTGTGGCGTGGCTCACCCTGGACGTGGGGGCTAGCCGAATCCCCAACACTTGCCTCCTCGATCCGTGTCCGCTCGCCAAGGCCCCGTGCTGTCGAGACGCATTCGCTTCACTGGCTTCACAGTTGCACATTGATTGCTGGACGCCGCCGAGGTAGGATATGCATTCAGCTAGTTGAGCATCTCACCGCCCGGACCCTGCGGCTGAAGCGTGGCGTAAGGGCGGTGGCCGTTGTCGGATGAGCAGCAACTATCGGAAGTGCTGAGTGAGTTCGCTCGGACATTGGTGACAGATTTCCCGATTCAGGGGATTCTGGACCATCTCGTGAAGCGCATCGTTGATGTCCTGCCGATTTCGGCAGCCGGAGTGACATTGATTGCTCCCGATGCAAGCCCCCATTACATCGCTGCATCGAACGAGTCTGCTCTGTGCTTCGAACGACTTCAATCAGAGCTCGGGGAGGGACCATGCCTCGCGGCCTTCCATACCGGTGACGCAATCGCAACGCCCGACTTGCAGACAGAGGATCGCTTCCCGAAGTTCACAGCACGTGCGTTATCTGAAGGTTTGCGAGCGGTATTTGCCTTCCCTCTGAACAACGGCACTGGCCGAATGGGAGCGCTCGATCTGTACCGAAAAGTGCCTGGTGCACTGGACTCCAGCTCCATGAGAGCGGCCCACACGCTGGCGAATGTTGCTTCTGCCTACATGTGCAATGCACAAGTGCGAGCAGACCTGCAAGAGTCATCGGACAAGGCGCGCGAGAATGCACTACACGATCCCCTGACCGGGCTTCCCAATCGCACGCTCTTGCTGGAACGGCTCGATCATGCCGTTGACCGCGGTCGTCGGTCGGGGATGATCTCCGCCGTCCTCTTTGCCGATCTCGATCGATTCAAGGAGATCAACGATCTGTATGGGCACTTTGCCGGCGACGAACTGCTCATCTCCATCAGCGAGCGTCTGAGCGCGGCACTACGTCCAGGCGACACGTTGGCCAGGCTTTCGGGTGACGAGTTCATCATTCTCTGTGAAGATCTCGGCAGCCCAGCAGAGGCAGAAGGGATCGCCTTACGCATGGTCAAGGCGGTAGCTGCTCCGTATGCCTTGTCGTTCGCTCAAGTCGAGATGACCGCCAGTGTGGGCATCGCCTATTCTGGAAACAGTGATCAATGCTCCGAGCAGGTGCTCCAGGAGGCGGACACCGCGATGTACCAGGCCAAGCGGAAGGGAGGATCTCGACACCAGACTGTCGATGCACGTGAACAGCATCTGGCCGGCCAGCGGGTGAACCTCGAGCGTGATCTCCATGGCGCACTGCAACGAGGAGAGCTGCGTTCCCATTACCAACCGATTGTTGAGACCGCTACCTCTCGCATGGTCGGGGTTGAGGCGCTCCTCCGGTGGGTGCACCCGGCCAGGGGACTGGTGCCGCCCGCACTCACCATCCCGCTGGCCGAGCGTTCGGGACTCATCGGTGATATCGGTCATTGGATCCTCGAACAGTCATGCAAGGATCGGCACGACTGGATGCGCAACACCCAGGCAAGTGATCTCACAATTGCCGTCAATGTGTCGGCCACGCAACTCATGTCACCCGGGTTCACAGCCTCCGTCGAATCCGCTCTCGCGGCTACGGATACGCTCCCACATCTACTCACGCTCGAGGTAACCGAAAGCGTATTCCTCCAAGACAGCAATCAGGCTCTCATCGTGCTGAAGGAGCTGAAGTGCCTTGGCGTAATGCTTGCTCTTGATGATTTTGGTACCGGATATTCATCACTCAACTACCTCAGACGATTTCCTATCGATATCGTCAAGGTTGACCAAGGTTTCGTTTCCGACCTTGGATGGAAATCCGTGAGCTACTCCATCGTCGCCGCTGTTGTTGATCTGGCGCATGTCCTGGGCATGACCGTGGTGGCTGAGGGAGTCGAGACCATTCAGCAACTCAAGGATCTGGAATCCGTCGGATGTGACCGGTGTCAGGGGTACTACCTGGCTCGTCCCATGACCGCAGGCGCCTTGGACGCCATTATTCGACAACCGCAGTCTGACGGCGACATCTATCTGCCGGCACTTGCTGAAGCCGGATCCTTGTGAGTCCTGCAATTCTGAGCCTGGCTCCACGTGCGTGGGGCAACTCGGACGGGTTTCCCGCACCATCCCGTGACCGTTTGCGTCAGGTGGCTCCGTCGCAGGGATGATGCCTGCGATGCGGCTGTCCTCCACGCTGGCCTGAGCTGGCCCCCTCCCCCCCAACGGTTGGGAGGGCAGGCCCTGGACCGCACGGCGCGAAGTTCTCGCGCCGACCAGCATGTACCTGGCGCCTCTTACCGAGGTCCGGTCAATCACCAAAGTCAACAGCCAGTCCTCCTGCCCCTCATCACCTACGACCATTGACGAACCCTTGGAGTTGGTGATCTAGGATGCGGTCGCTGACTGATTCCGCCTGGGCCGCCGACCGCTGCGGAGGGATGACCGCCTGATGGCCAAGACGAAGAAGCGCATCGGAGTGCTCGTGGTGGCCTACAACGCGGCAGCCACGCTGGCCAAGACTCTCGACCGGATCCCTGACGACATGCGGAAGGAAATCCAGGAGGTGATCGTCAGCGACGACCACAGCCAAGACTCCACCTACCTTGTGGGCTTGGGCTACCAGCAATTGTCGGAACTCCCCATCACCCTCATCCGCCAATCCCGGAACCTCGGGTACGGCGGCAACCAGAAAGCCGGCTACAACCTCGCCATCGAGCACGGTCTCGACATCGTCGTCATGCTCCACGGGGACGGCCAGTACGCCCCGGAGTCGATGCCCGCGCTGCTCGGGCCGCTGCTCGACGGTGAGGCCGACGCCGTCTTCGGCTCCCGGATGATGGTCCCGGGCGAGGCCCGCAAGGGAGGCATGCCGCTCTACAAGTTCGTGGGCAACCGCATCTTGTCCACGTTCGAGAACGCGGCCCTCGGCACCGACCTCTCCGAGTTCCACTCGGGGTACCGGGCGTACTCGGTGGACGCGCTCAAGAGGATCCCCTTCGAACAGAACTCGGACGGCTTCAACTTCGACACCCAGATCATCATCCAGCTGCACGACGCCGGCATGCGAATCGCCGAGGTGCCCATCCCCACGTATTACGGAGACGAGATCTGCTACGTGGACGGCATGGGCTACGCCGCCGCCGTGACCAAGGACGTCATCGCCTATCGGCTGCAGAAGGCCGGCTTCGGCGACGGCAGCCGGATCAGCCTCACCGAGGAGTACCAGCTCAAACCCTCCGAGGACAGCTCGCACGGGCGCATCTCGACAATGTTGGCGGCCCGCCCGCCTGCCAAGATCCTGGACCTCGGCTGCTCGAGCGGCCTGCTCGCCGAGCGCCTCACCGGGATGGGACACCAGGTCGTGGGCGTCGACCTGTACGAATTCCCCGAGGCGGCCGAGCGCATGAGTGCGTTCTACAAAGCCGATCTGTCCCAGGGTGTCCCGCCGGAGGTGGGCACCGGGTTCGACCTGGTCCTCATGGCCGACGTGCTGGAGCACCTGAGCGAGCCCGAAGTGCTCCTCGAACAGTGCATGGACCTCCTCACGCCCGAGGGATCCGTCATCCTGTGCGTCCCCAACATTGCCCACTGGTACCCGCGGACACGGGCCGCCCTCGGTATGTTCGACTACGACCAACGGGGCATCCTGGACGCCACCCACCTCCGGTTCTTCACCCGGCGCAGCATCCGCAAGCTGGTGGAGCGGAGCAGGTACACCGTGCGACGCATGGAACCTGTGGGCGTGCCCCTCGACGCCCTGGGCCTCGAGGGCACAAGCGGTCGTCTGGTCCGCCTGGTCGACCATTTCCTGGTCACGCTGTGGCCGACCATGTTCGGCTACCAGTTCATCGTCGAGGTCACCCCCGGCCGGTGCTGAGCAGGGACGCCCGTGCCCGGGCCGTCGGCGGGGTCAGGCGGTGGCGCGCCCGAGTGCCGTCAACACGAGGTCGACGGCGTCCTCCACCGACGTGGTCGGCTCGATGGCGAGGTCCGGGTGCTCGGGGACCTCGTAGGGGTCGTCGACCCCGGTGAACGACCCGAGTGAACCGGCC
>Ga0307372_10010442_pt1 | contig 12568 bp, 9 predicted proteins | sample OX1MG_FD_202533 | JGI IMG/M metagenome (GOLD analysis project Ga0307372, IMG submission 202533) | Soil microbial communities from Risofladan, Vaasa, Finland - OX-1 | ecosystem: Environmental > Terrestrial > Soil > Coastal area > Acid sulfate soil | place: Finland: Risofladan, Vaasa | collected...
GACCGTTAAAGTCAAATCAGCCCTGGCGATCCCGAGAGGGCTCGAACCTCCGGCCTGCAGATCCGCAATCTGCCGCTCTATCCACTGAGCTACGGGATCATTGCATTTCGCATGATTGAGTATACCAAACCCGCCCTCATCCTGTCAAGTGGCTATTGCAGCCACAAGCCCATCGTTCCCTTGTACCGTACTACCGTACATGTCTTCAACCCATTATATCCAACTAATGATGCATATGCAAGGAGTCTGTACGTCTGTGAAATACACCGATTTGGGTAATCTATATGTGGCAGAAAAACCACACCTGGCTCAATCGTAAACCATCTCTTGCTCTGCTGGCTCAGGAGATACATGTTTTCCCAAAACACCAATAGCTGCATAGAACACGCTTACAAGAGCAATTATGAAAGAAGCTATAACAAACGTCACCCCGGCAGGTACCCATAAATGCCAGAACAGCGACGTCGCTGAAATGATCGTACCCAAAACAGCAAACATAGAAAAGGTGGTATGGGGTTTTCCATAGCGTTTCGGATTTTTTCGGAAAAAACTAAAAAACAAAGACCCTGCGGTACAAGACAAAGAGATCATCAGAGCAATCAAAGAGATATGCGCGGCAGTGCCAACCAAATTAGAAAACAGGATTTGAAGAAGCACAAGATCAAAGATAGCACAACCTCCAACCAGATAGCGATCTATGCGGTGCCACTCTTCATCGTCACGATATCCTTTTCCCATCGAGTCAATCAAAAGCGAGGGTGTATAATATTTTGTGTAAGTGGTCAACCTAAAAAACGGATGAAGAGGAAGATAGAAGGAGAGAAAGATGACCATTCGACCCGAAGTGATAGACGAATTGCTCAAAGAATGCTCAGATCCGCGTGAGGTGCTGGCAGAAGGCGGACTGATCAAACAATTGACCAAAGCGATTATCGAACGCTGTTTAGAGACAGAACTGGAAGTGCATCTGGGCTATCCGAAGCATGGACGCCGAGAGTCAAGCACCGGCAATGCTCGCAATGGGACCAGCCGCAAGAAGCTTAAAGGAACCCAGGGCGAGATCGAGATAGCCATCCCGCGAGATCGACAGACGAGCTTTGAGCCGCAGCTGGTGCAGAAGCATCAAACCCGCCTGGATGGCTTTGAGGACAAAATCCTCACGTTGTATGCGCGTGGCATGACCACCCGCGATATTCAAGCACAAGTCCAGGATCTCTATGGAGTGGAGGTGTCTCCCACCTTTATTTCAAACATCACCGAAGCGGTCATGGATGAGGTGCGTCAGTGGCAGAATCGTCCCTTGGCTCAGGTGTACCCGATTGTCTATGTGGATTGTCTGGTCGTCAATGTGCGGGAGAATCAGCGTGTCATCAATAAGGCCCTCTATTTGGCTCTCGGTGTTGATATGGAGGGGCAAAAAGAACTCTTAGGCATGTGGATGGCCCAGAATGAGGGAGCCAAATTCTGGCTCTCGGTTTTCACTGAGCTCCAGAACCGAGGACTGAAGGACATCTTCATTGCGTGTGTGGATGGGCTCACCGGCTTACCGGAAGCGATTGAGACCATCTATCCGCATACACGGGTGCAGCTCTGCATGGTTCACCTGGTGCGCAACTCGCTCAAGTATGTGTCCTACAAACATCGCAAGGAGGTCGCCGCTGATCTGAAATTGATCTATTCGGCCAGCACGGAAGCGGAAGCGCAGATCTATCTCGACCTGTTTGCCGAGAAATGGGATCGGGTCTACCCGACGATTAGCAAGATATGGCGTACCCATTGGAGTCGTGTGATCCCCTTGTTTGCTTTTCCCGCAGACATTCGCAAGGTGATTTACACGACCAATGCCATCGAGTCCGTCAATATGACCTTACGCAAGGTGACGCGCAATCACCGGATTTTTCCCTCTGATGAGGCCGTCTTTAAGGTCATTTACCTGGCGATCCAGAACATCGCCAAAAAATGGACGATGCCCATCCATAACTGGAAACCTGCCCTCAATTGCTTCGCCATTGAATTTGCTGACAGGTTTCCCAATGATTAAAAAATTACTTACACAAAATACTTGACAGACTCCTTTCGGATGAAAATACTTTTCTTTCTCATAGAGACATGATCGAATGATAAAAGCAATAGGCATTGAGCGAGATATGGTAGCTCATCGCACTGGAAGCTTCACTCACTTCCCAGTCTGATGAACTACCACTTTTAGTCGTCGTCCCTTAGTAGACGCGATGGGAGCGGCCTACTGACACGTTTGCGTCGGCCTTTTTGGGTCGCTTGAAGACGCCTTGTGTTTGGTCAAAGAAGATGAGTTCCCACCCCTCTTCTCCTACTGTCCTCGAGTAGTCAGCTATGTTGGGAGTTTGACCTGTCTCCCACCCCTCCAATAGCTTTTCGTCTACCTTGGCAACGTGGCGCTCGCCACCGTGATGCCGGACTTGGAAAACCACAAAGCGGTATTCCCACTGACTCATTGAGTGATCCCTTTCTGGATTCTCTTGAATTCCTACTTGATACAACTGTAAATATGGATGTGTCAATGTGACACATCCTGGAACATATTGTTCCACTTAATAGAACGAAAGATCAACTCAGCAGTAACATCCCACCACCGTCAGTAAGTCCATAGGCTATTGACATAGCCGTTTGGTTTCGGTTAGCATGACAGAAGTATTTCATACCAACATGAAATTGGAGGAAGGCTATGCAAAAGTGGGAGTATTTGACACTCAACATGGAAGCCAAAGGGTGGGTGAATAAAAGGCTGAATGAGAAAGGATCGATGGAACTCCTCAATAAACTGGGTGAGGAAGGATGGGAATTGATTAACATTGTCCCCATAGAAAGAACGCAAGGGGTCCTCATGAAAACGGACACCCACGCGTTTGCTTTCATTCTCAAACGGCCTAAGTCCTGATGGCATCGCTGTGATTTCTGTTGTCGCTATTCGCGTCTCAGCTAATCGTCTCCATGAGCTGAAGGAAGGCCAGCGCCGCCTTCGATAGCCGCTTTCCTTTGATGCGCACAGTGGAGAGCGGTCTCTGGACGACAAAATCAATTAATGGAACTTGCCTCAAGAGTCCAGAGGCCACTTCCTGCTGGATGGCATGTGCCGACACGAACGCTACTCCCAGGCCCGCCGCCACTACGCGCTTGATCGCTTCGGTGCTGCCCAACTCCATAAGCGGGTGGATGGGTTTCAAACCCTGGTCGGCGAGAGCCTTTTCCAGCACCGATCTCGTTCCTGAACCCTGTTCCCGTAAGATAAACTGCGACTGGCCTGTCAGAAACTGCTGGATCGTCTGCGGCTCCTCTGTCGGTTGTGTGAAGTGTGTCGAGGCGATGAGGACCAGTTCATCCTGCCGCCAGACACTTTCCAGAAGTTCGGAGTGTATCACACTTCCCTCGACCAGTCCCACCTCCAGTTTGTGCGCCAGTAGCTTGTGCTGGATATCCTCGGTATTAGCGATCTCAACGACGAGGTCGATGCCGGGATACTGAGCTTTGTAACGCCCCAGTAATTCTGGTAGCAAGTACGTCCCGATTGTTGTACTCGCCCCAAGCGTCAGACGCCCGCGTTCTAAGGTCTGCATTTCGCCGAGTGCGAACTCAGCCTCCTCTGCGAGCGCAAAGATGCGGTCGGCGTACTCATAGAGCAGCTTACCCGCCTCGGTTAAATACACCTTCTGCCCAATCTGTGTAAACAACGGCTGTTTCAAGGCCTTCTCTAGCTGCTGCACCTGTTTAGACACTGCCGGTTGGCTGATGTAGAGCGCTTCCGCCGCGCGCGTGAAATGCCGCAGCTCGGCCACTTTGTGAAAGATCAGTAGCTGGTTGAAGTTCATCAGGGTTCCTTTTCCTCCGCTTTGCCCTCGGCATAACTTGAAGCTATTATATCTATATATAGCATGTATTGGAGTTATTCCACAAGCGGGCATATACTAGTCTCAAAAGGTAGAGCCATGCCTGGAGGTCTGGAAAAGCGACCGTCTGCAAAACTCTTCCTGGAGAATGAGAGGGAAGTATTCATGACGAAGTACGCATTTGTTATTGACCAGCGCAAATGCATCGGTTGCCACGCCTGCACCGTCGCGTGTAAAGCTGAACATGATGTGCCTATCGGGGTGTACCGCACATGGGTAAAGTATATCGAGAAGGGCGAGTTCCCCAACTCGCGCCGCTATTTCCTGGTCAACCGCTGCAACCACTGTGACGATGCTCCCTGCGTCGCGATCTGCCCCACGAAGGCCCTTTACAAGCGGGCAGATGGCATTGTCGACTTCGACAACACGCGCTGTATTGGCTGCAAGTCGTGCATGCAGGCCTGTCCCTACGACGCCCTCTACATCGACCCCAACAGTCACACCGCCGCCAAATGCAACTACTGCGCCCATCGCACCGAAATCGGCCTCGAACCCGCGTGCGTCGTCGTTTGTCCAGTCCATGCTATCATCGCGGGTGACATGCATAATCCGCGCACCGAGATCGCGCAGATCATGGCGCGCGAGCCGGTACGCGTGCGCAAGCCAGAACAGGGAACACGTCCCAACGTGTATTATGTGGGCGCGGATGAAGCCACCATCAATCCCGAAGTGGCAACAATGGAGCTGCCCCATATGACCATGTGGGGTACCATGCTCAATTCCCATTCGACGGACGAGGATAGCATAGATGGGAGCAAGTCATTGCGCCTTCCCTCATCTTCAAGACTTCCGGCGACCATCAACCCTCTCAAACCCTATCAACCACTCGCGCCAACACAGCGCAACTCAAAAGACGCGCATATCGTCTACGACACACCTAAGAATAGCGCGCCCTGGGGTTGGAAGGTCTCTACTTACCTCGGCACAAAATCGCTCGGCGCGGGCGCAATGATAGTAGCCGCGCTGGCATTGGCGTTGTATGGCCTGAACGCACCCATTAGTGGAGCGATGAACGCGCTGCTCGGTATTGCCGCCCCGGTCATTGGTGGCCTTTTCATCGCTATTACGCTGGTGCTGCTCATCGCGGACTTGAAGCGCCCCGATCGCGCGCTTTTCCTGGTCACGAAGGCCAATCCGACCTCGTGGCTCGTCTGGGGAGGCATCATTCTGGCCGTTTTCGGGCTGATCGAGGCGGCCTGGTTCATAGCGGCAGTACTGGGCTTTTCGATCGTCCTGCGCGTGTTGCTCATTCCCGCTGCTCTCCTGGGTGCGGCCTCGGCTGGTTACACCGCTTTCCTCTTCGGGCAGGCCGAGGGACGCGACTTCTGGCAAAGTCCCTTGCTGCTGCCAATCTTGCTCGTGCAAGCGGCGCTCGCTGGCGCGGCGGCGCTCGGCCTGTTCTCCTGGATACTCAACGCTGGAAGCGCCTTGAGCCGCTTCTTCACAATTATATTACTCGCGGCTATCGTGTTGCATCTGCTACTGGTAATGCTCGAAGTTTTCGGCTCCCATAGCAACAGCCACGTAGCTGCCGCGGCTCACTATATGAGCAGGGGCGGGTTAAAAGACATTTTCTGGGGACAATTTTTCGCGCCCGGCTCGCTGCTTCCTGTGCTTATGTTATGCATCGCCCTGGTGGTACCCGCTGCTCAGCCCGCGCTGACCGGCATCGCAGGCATATTCGCCCTGGCTGGCCTCTTTGCCTACGAACACTGTTTTGTCGTAGCCGGTCAGATCGTGCCACTGAGCTAAAAGGATGGGTCGCCCTGCTGCCATTCTTAAGAAAGAAAGGTTAGGTTAAATACATGACCGAGATTCCCTTGCAACAGCATATCGCGCCGAGCGGAGAGCAAATGACCGTGCGCGACCTGGCATCATGTCCGCCGCCAGAGAAATGGCACGACTGGGTTGAATACGATGCGAAGGCCTGGCCGCGCAAGGTCGAGAAGCACTACGAGATCATTCCGACCATCTGCTTCAATTGTGAGGCGGCCTGCGGCTTGATGGCCTACATCGACAAAGAAACGGGGAAGGTGAAACGCTTCGAGGGCAACCCCTATCACCCTGGCAGTCGCGGGCGCAATTGTGCCAAAGGCCCGGCCACCATCAACCAGGTCAACGATCCTGAACGCATTCTCTATCCCCTCAAACGCGCCGGGAAACGTGGCGAGGGCAAGTGGGAACGCACGACCTGGGACGAAGTACTGGAGACCTTCGCTACAAAGATTCGCGCCGCCATCGTGGAAAATCGGCGCGACGAGGTCATGTATCACGTTGGAAGACCAGGTCACGATGGGTATATGGAGCGTGTGCTGGGCGCGTGGGGCGTAGACGGCCACAATAGCCACACCAACGTCTGCTCATCATCGGGAAGATTCGGCTACCATATCTGGTGCGGCATTGACCGTCCCTCGCCCGATCATGCCAATGCGCGCTTCATCCTGCTCATCAGTTCCCATCTGGAGACGGGGCATTATTTCAATCCGCAGGCGCAGCGCATTATCGAGGGCAAGATGAAGGGCGCGAAACTGGCAGTCATGGACCCGCGCCTCTCGAATACCGCCAGCATGGCCGATTACTGGCTTCCAACCTGGCCTGGCTCTGAGGCCGCGGTGCTGCTGGCGATGGCTCGCATTATCCTGCTTGAAAAGCTGTATAACGCTGAATATATGCGCCGCTGGGTCAACTGGCAGGAGTACATGGCGGCTGAACATCCTCACGAACCGCAAACCTTTGAGCGTTTCATTGCATTGCTGGTTGATCTCTATGCCGCGTACACCCCGGCCTTTGCAGCCGCGGAAAGCGGGTTGACAGAGGAATCCATCGTCGATATCGCCCGCCAGATCGGGCATGCCGGAACAGCATTCGCCGCCCACACATGGCGCGCCGCCACCGCCGGGAACCTCGGCGGGTGGCAGGTCTCGCGCGCCCTGTGGTTCCTCTCCGTCCTCACCGGCAGTATCGGCACCCCTGGTGGAACGGCTCCCAATAGCTGGAACAAATTCGTACCCGCGCCTTTTCTCAAACCCGGCCTGACCGACGTGTGGAATGAATTGCTCTTCCCCCCGGAATATCCCCTGGCAAACTACGAGATGAGCATACTGCTGCCCTATTTCCTGAAGCAGGGACGCGGCAAGCTGGCGGCCTATTTTACGCGTGTCTATAATCCCGTGTGGACCAACCCCGATGGCACCGGCTGGATCGAAGCCCTGACCAACGAGCAGCAGATAGAGCTACACGCCGCCTTAACTCCCACCTGGAATGAGACTGCCTGGTACGCTGACTACGTGCTGCCCATGGGTATCAGCAGCGAGCGCCACGATTTGATGAGCCAGGAGACACACGCCGCGCGCTGGATCGGTTTCCGCCAGCCGGTGCTGCGCGTCTATCAAGAGCGGCATGGTAAGCCTGTGCAATATACCTACCAGGCCAATCCCGGCGAGGTGTGGGAAGAAGATGAGTTCTGGATCGAGCTGTCGTGGCGCATCGATCCCGATGGCAGCCTGGGCATTCGCAAGTATTTCGAGTCGCCCTACCGTTCCGGCACAAAGCTCACCATCGAAGAATACTACCGCTGGATCTTTGAGAACAGCGTCCCCGGACTGCCGGAAGCTGCCGCCAGCGAAAATCTGACACCGCTCGAATACATGCGCAAATACGGCTCCTTTGAAATTCCCGCGCAAAAAGCTCCCGTCTTCACCATCAACGAGCGTGAATTGAAAGCGTCCGACCTGCCAGGTTGCCAGGTCAATGAGCACAACGGCATAATCACCCGCGACGGCCTCAAGATCGGCGTCATGGTCGATGGAAAAGCGCTCGAAGGCTTCCCAACACCATCACGCAAATTGGAGTTCTACTCGGCCACCATGAAAGAATGGGGATGGCCGGAATATGTCACGCCGGGCTACACGCACAGCCACGTCCATCCCTCCAACATCGACGCAGAACGCGGTGAGTACCTGCTTATTCCCACCTTCCGTTTGCCTACGTTGATCCATACGCGCTCAGGCAACTCGAAGTGGCTCAATGAGATTTCCAATGCCAACCCCGTGTGGATGCATCCCATCGATGCAAGTCGCGTTGGCGTTGAATCGGGCGACCTGATCCGCGTTACGACCGACATAGGCTACTACGTTAACCGCGCCTGGGTTACTGACGGAATCCGTCCCGGCGTCGTAGCCTGTTCCCATCATCTGGGGCGCTGGCGCCTGGATACCAGTCAGGGGTCAGATCGTTGGACTTCCGCGCTTGTAACGCTAGGACGGGAAGAGAATGGTGTGTGGCATATGCGCCAGGTGCAGGGTGTGCAACCTTATACGAGCAAAGACCCGGACTCGGCTCGCATTTTCTGGCGCGAAGCAGGCGTCCATCAAAATCTGACTTTTCCTGTCCATCCCGATCCCATCAGTGGCATGCACTGCTGGCACCAGAAGGTGACGGTGGAACCCGCGCGTCCAGAAGACCGCTACGGCGATGTCTCTGTTGATAGGCGCAAAGCGCAGCAGGTTTGCGAAGAGTGGCTGGCTATGACGCGCCCCCAGACAGAACGTGAGGATGGTCTGCGCCGGCCATTGTGGATGATTCGTCCCTATCGCCCGGCTGCCAGCGCATTTGTGTCGAAGCGCTGAAGCATAAGCCTGTACCTTAGCCCCGTAGGGTGGCTATTAACCGTATGGGGTGTAGAGCCAGGTCGATAGCATCAAGCGGGCCAAGAGCCAGCACATCAGCAGCGTGCAGCGCGCCAATCGCCACACCCTCTCCCGCCACGATTGCCACGCCAATCGCTGCCAGACCCAGCATTCCTACATCATTCATGCCATTGCCAAAAGCGATCACGCTTTGCGGGCCAAGCTGCTCTACATAGCGGCGCTTCTCATCTGCGCCGCTAATGATGTGAATAGGGAAGCCCAATGCGCGCTCAAACTCCGCGATATTTCCATGCGTCCCCGCCGTCAGTGCGTGGAGGGTAAGTTGTTCTCCCAGAACACGCAGACGATCCACGACGCCTGGAATCAGTTTACCGTCAACGGCCAGTGTCCCATTGACATCAAAGACCGCGTGTTGTAGTTCAATGATCCCTCGTTGGGGAATATCTATGCGTATCATTTCTAATCCTCCAGTGATCCACATTGATCACTGTGTTTTACTCGCCATTCGTCGTTTGGTTGGTTCGTGGAGTCATATGCTTCTCTCAGCCTTCAGGCGTATGGCTGTCGAGTCGTCACGTACTGATTGTATCCTGACATCGAGGAAAGTCAAGTAAGTTCCACGCCCAAAATCCCCACTAAGCAGCTTCTGAAAAGCTGGCGCTCCTGCGTGGCTGCGCATTTTCTTACACTTATTTTACAACTCTGTTATATATTTCTGATAAATGACCTCTATGCTGTACAATCAGAAGCCTCTCTTAATGTTACTCATGAAAAACCTTATGAAGTGTGATCTCATACCGGGTAAGAAGGAGTCATAGTCCATGTATACTGTTATTCGCGGCATGAGAAATGTGCTGCGCAATCCAGTACGATTGCTGCTGGTGGTGTTCCTGCTGGGGGCAAGTTTAATGCTTGTGGCAGCCATGGTCAGTCTGAATAGCAGCGCGCAGCAGCAACTGGCAAACGTGCATAAAGAGGTGGGGACAGCTATCACGGTCAATTACGCCACAAACGTTAGCCAGAGCGCCGGGCAAAGTACAGGTACAGGAAGTACAGGGCAAACAAATGGTGGGCAGGGACCAAACGGCAATGGTGGTTTCTTTTCTCAGCAAACCACTACCCCTATCCCAAATAGCGCTATTTCAAAAGTGAAAAATCTGCCAGGTGTCAGCAGCGTCGAGGCGAGCTTGAGGCGCACCGATACGAATAGCACGTTCAAGACCAGCACCATTCAAACTCCCTATGGGAGGTCGATCTCGATCCCACCTACGGTCAACGGTATTTCCACTGGCGCGACACATTTTACCCTGGCGGGAGGAAGCACGCCCACCCTCGTGTCGGGGCGCAGCTTCCAGGCGAGCGATGCCAATGCCGATGTCGCCATGATGAGCCAGACGCTGGCAACCAACAACAACTTGTCGGTAGGCTCAACCTTTGCCTTGAAAGGCAAAACCTTTACCATCATTGGCCTCTTTACCACCGATCAGCAATTCGCCAATAACTCGCTGGTGATCCCACTGGCAACCATGCAGAGCGTTTTCTCGGTCAGCGGCGTGGATTCGATTACCGTCTACGCGCAGACCTATGAGCAGGCTGATGCGCTGGCGGCCAAAATGCGTACTACCCTGGGTAATGCTTATGATGTTGTCACCGAGGCTTCAACCTATGCCAATACGATTAACGCGCTCAATACTGCTCAGAATAGTATCAAGCTGGCGCTGATCGTGGCGATTGTCACCGCGACACTGGTGATTATCTTTGCCGTGTTTATCACTGTACGCGAAAGAACGATAGAAATTGGCACGCTCAAAGCGATTGGAGCCTCTCACTGGCAGGTGATTCGCCAGTTCTGGGGAGAAGTGCTGGCGCTCAGCGTTGTTGCGGCGCTGATCGCAGTGGGTCTGCTTGCAACGCTGGGCTCGGTGATTACCCAGGCATTCAATGTCTCTACCCCAACCACGACGACGACGACGACGACACGAGGTGGCTTTGGCGCGGGTCGCGCTCTGTTCGCGTCCCAGACTGCCAATCTCAATGTTCACCTGTCTTCCGCCACGTTGAACGCGCAGGCTCTGCTCATCATCATTGGCCTGGGCATGGGGCTGGCTGTGCTGACGAGCATCATCCCGGCCTGGTATGTGGCGCGCATCAAACCGGCTGAAGTGTTGCGCAGAGCATAATTGAGTCAGAGAAAAGCGGAGGGATACACATGGATACAGACCTGACCCTTATAGACGAGCAAGAAGACGAAGGATTTGGAGAAATGCCGACGCCGCTTCAATCCGTTGCTGAAGATGGGAAGCTCGTCACGATTGTCGCCAAAGGGTTGAGCAAATATTTCACGCATAAAGGGGACGAGATCAAGGCGGTCGATGAAGTCAGCTTTACCTTTACTGAACGGCAGTTTATCACGATCATGGGTCCCAGCGGTTCGGGAAAATCGACGCTGCTGTATCTCCTGGGCGGGATGGACCAGGCCACAAGCGGAGAACTGCTGATTGATGGCGTGGACGTGAGACGCCTCTCCGAGCAGCAGGAACATCAATTCAGGCGCGAGAAGTTGGGATTTGTCTTTCAATCGTTCCACCTGTTGTCCAATCTGACGGCTCTTGAGAACGTCATGCTGCCTATGCAACTGACGGGAGGGCAATCCCAGGCGCAGATGCATGAGCGAGCACGCACGCTGCTGCTGGAGGTTGGGATGGGCGAAGACCGCCACAACTACAGGCCGGGCAAGTTGTCTGGCGGGCAGCAACAGCGCGTGGCAATCGCGCGGGCGCTGGCGAACGACCCCAGGGTAATCCTGGCGGATGAGCCGACGGGCAACCTGGATGCGCGCACCGGCATACGCGTCATCGAGCTGCTGAAAAGGCTCTCCGAGCAGGGAAAAACTGTGATTGTGGTGACGCATGACCGGGGTATAGCGCGCGTGGCGGATGTGCGCCTGGAAATGAAAGATGGCAGGCTCAGTCCCATGCCCAGGTATGTCGGCACACAAGACTCCCTCACAAGAGCAGCGGCTGTGAAATCCTGGGAAGAAATGCCGGTGACGATTGCAGCCGAGGGCTTGAGCAAATACTTCAAGTACCGGGGCAAGGTCATCAAAGCTGTGGACAAGGTGAATTTTACGTTTAACGAGCAGCAGTTTGTCACCATCACCGGTCCCAGCGGTTCGGGAAAATCAACGCTGCTGTATATCCTGAGTGGGTTGGACCAGGCTTCAGACGGAGAGTTGCTCGTGGATGGCGTGGATGTGAGACGCCTCTCCGGGCGAAAAGAGAATCGCTTCAGGCGTGAAAAGCTAGGCTTTGTTTTTCAATCCTACCATTTGATCTCCAATCTGACGGCGCTGGAGAACGTCATGTTGCCTATGCAGATGCTGCGCGGCAAGTCTCAGGAGGAAATGCGCGAGCGTGCGCGCAATTTGCTGTTCCAGGTTGGGATGGGCGAAGACCGCCACAACTACAGGCCGGGCAAGTTGTCTGGCGGGCAGCAGCAGCGTGTGGCAATCGCGCGGGCGCTGGCAAATGATCCCAAGGTGATCCTGGCGGATGAGCCGACGGGCAACCTGGATTCCTATAATAGCAAGAGAATCATCGAACTGCTGAAAAAGCTGGCCGAGCAGGGAAAAACCGTGATTGTAGTGACGCATGATCGGAGCATAGCGCGGGAGGCCGATATACGCCTGGAAATGGAAGATGGCAGGCTCACAGGCGTGGGGAATTACGTTGCCCCGACGCACCCTATCACGCTGGCACACAAGAAAAAGCGCAAGAAGAAGTAGCGCCCCCTGCTTTTCGCAGCAAATCTGAGAATTCCAGCGTAACTCCGAAATGAAATGAGCACGAAGGGACTCAAAAGCAGCCTGCTTCATCTCTTTATCTTTAGCAGGCTGCTTCCTTGCTTTTTCTCTTCCTCTCACTTGATTGAGACTTTCTTTGCCTCATGCCAGGCGCTTTATCTTACGCTTGTCAGCGCGAGCAGCACCCTGCGCAT
>Ga0307372_10010444_pt1 | contig 12567 bp, 14 predicted proteins | sample OX1MG_FD_202533 | JGI IMG/M metagenome (GOLD analysis project Ga0307372, IMG submission 202533) | Soil microbial communities from Risofladan, Vaasa, Finland - OX-1 | ecosystem: Environmental > Terrestrial > Soil > Coastal area > Acid sulfate soil | place: Finland: Risofladan, Vaasa | collected...
CGACGAGGCGCCGTGGACGGTCGTGAAGACCGACCGCGACCGCGCAGCGACGGTGCTCTACGTCGCGCTGCGCGCGGTCGACTCGCTGAAGACGCTCTTCCTGCCGTTCCTCCCGTTCAGCTCGCAATCGCTCCACGAGCTGCTCGGCTACGACGGCTGGATCGCCGGCCCGCTCGAGATCCGCACGGTCGAGGAGGCGGACGGTTCGACGCACAACATCCTCACCGGCGACTACGCGAGCTGGGACGGCGAGTGGGCGCCGAGCGAGCTGCCGCCCGGCCAGGCTCTCCGCGAGCCGCGGCCGCTCTTCCGCAAGCTCGACCCCGCGGAAGTCCTCGCCGCCGAAGTCCCGTGACCGTCTGGCGGGTCACATGATCGACACGCACGCGCACCTGACGGCGCTCGACGATCCGGACGCCGTCGTCGAGCGCGCCTTCGCCGCGGGCGTGACGCGGATCCTCACCGTCGCCACCGACATAGAGGACGGTCACCGCGTGCTCGCGCTTGCCGAGGCGCACGACGGAGTGTTCGCGATCCTCGGCATCCACCCGCACGAGGCGGGCGTCACGAAGGACGCCGACGTCGATGCGCTCCGCGAGCTGCTCGCCCACCCGAAGGCGGTCGCGGTGGGGGAGACCGGCCTCGACTGGTTTCGCGAATACGCGCCGCACGACGCACAGCAGCGCCTGTTCGCGCAGCAGCTCGAGCTCGCCGACGAGCTCGGGAAACCGGTCGTCATCCACACGCGCGCGGCGGACGAGGACACGCTTGCGGCGCTCGCCGGCCACGACGGCACCGTCGTCCTCCACTGCTTCTCGTCGCCGCATCTCCTGCCGGCTGCGCTCGAGCGCGGCTGGTACGTCTCGTTTGCCGGCAACGCGAGCTTCCCGAAGGCGGTCGACCTCCGCCTCGCCGCGACGCAGGTTCCTGCCGACCGGATCCTCGCCGAGACCGACTCGCCGTACCTCGCCCCGCAACCGGTGCGCGGGCAGCGGAACGAGCCGGCGTACGTCGTCCATACGCTCGCCGCGCTCGCGCAGGCGCGCGGGGATGACCCCGCCGAGCTCGAGCGGCAGATCGACGCGAACGCAACTGCATGCTTTTCCCTTGACTAGTCAAGGTCGGAAGAAGCAGTTCGGCCAGCACTTCCTCGCCGACCCGAACATCCTCGGCGTGATCGAGCGCCTCGCCGAGCTCGGCCCCGACGACGTCGTGCTCGAGATCGGCCCGGGCGAGGGAGTCCTCACGCGCTACCTCGCCGAGCGCGTCCGCCACGTCCACGCCGTCGAGATCGACCGCGAGCTCGAGCCGGCACTCCGCGACATCGCAGCGAACGTCGACGTCGTCTTCGGCGACGCGCTCCAGCTCGACCTGCCGCAGGACGCGACGAAGCTCGTCGCGAACCTCCCGTACAACGTCGCGACGCCGCTGATCGTCGAGAGCCTCGACGGCCTGCCGAACGTCGGCCTCTGGTGCGTCATGGTGCAGCGGGAGGTCGCCGACCGGTTCTTCGCCACGCCGGGGACGAAGGACTACGGCGCGGTGTCGGTGCTCGTCCAGCTCGCGGCGGAGCGGACCGGCTTCCATCCCGTCTCGCGGACGGTGTTCCGGCCGCCGCCGAACGTCGACTCCGCGCTCGTCGCCTTCCGCCGCACCGAGCTGCCGGCGGGCTACGCGCGAATCAAGCAGGTCGTCGCCGCCGCGTTCGGTCACCGTCGGAAGACCCTCCCCAACTCGCTCGCGCTCGCGGGCCTCGTTTCGCGGGAGCAGGCGGCGGCGGCGCTCGACGCGCTCGGTCGGCCGGTGAACACGCGCGCAGAGGCGCTCGCACCTCCCGAGTTCGTTGCGCTCGCGGAGGCGCTCGGATGATGCGCGCGCCCGCAGCGGCGAAGGTCAACCTCGCGCTCGTCGTCGGGCCGAGGCGTGACGGCGGCAAGCACGAGGTGCTGACCGTCCTTCAGCGGATCGACCTCGTCGACCGGATCGAGATCGAGGAGGCGCCCGCGCTGCGCGTGGACGGCTTCCGCGGCGACACGCTCGTCCGCACCGCGCTCCTGCGCCTCGCCGCCGCCGCGGGAGTCGAGCCGCGCTGGCGCGTGAAGATCGAGAAGCACATACCGGTCGCAGGGGGGCTCGGCGGCGGCAGCTCCGACGCCGCGACGGCGCTCCGCCTCGCGAACGGGTCGCTCGCCGAGCCGCTCCCGGCGGCCGAGCTCCATGCGATCGCAGCGGGAATCGGCGCCGACGTGCCGTTCTTCCTCGTCGACGGCCCGCAGCTCGGATCGGGCGACGGGAGCGACCTCGCGCCGCTCGACCTGCCGCAGGACTTCTGGGTGGTCGTTCTCCTTCCTCACGGCGTGGAGAAGACCTCGACCGCGGACGTCTACGCCGCCTTCGACGGGCGCGACGGAGCCCGCGGCTGGGAGGAGCGCCGCCGCGCGCTCCTCGACGGCCTCGCGCGCATCGCGAGCCCTCTCGACCTCGCCGCGCTGCCGCCGAACGACCTCGCGCGCTCACCGCTCGCCGCCGAGATCCGAGCCGCGGGAGCCTTCCGCGCGGACGTCTCCGGAGCCGGTCCCGCGCTCTACGGGCTCTTCCTCGACCGCGCCGACGCCGACGCCGCAAAGCGCTCCCTCAGCCGCTTCGGCGCGACCTGGCTGGCGCCACCGGCCTGGTACGGTTGACGTCGTGGGCAACGGGTCTGATGGCGGCCGGACCACCGGCTGGCTCCATAGCCATCGCTACAGGATCGTCCTCTGGGTCGCCGTCATCGAGGCGCTGGTCGCGTGGGCGACGCACGGGCTCCACGTCACGACGATCGTCGTCGTCGGCGTCATCGCCCTCGCGAGCCTCGTCGTCTACCGCTTCTTCCAGGAGAGGACGCACTCGCCGCTGCTCCACCAGCTCACGTGGCTGCTCGCGGCCTCGCAGCTCGGCGCGACCGTCGCCGTCGCCGCCGGCTACATCGTCTGGGGCGCGCTCGTCGTCATCATCGTCATCTTCGCCGTCGTCGCGCTCGGCCTCCTTCTGCTCGAGCGCCGGTAAAGTGAGGCTCGCCTTGGGGCGTAGCCAAGCGGTAAGGCAACGGGTTTTGGTCCCGTGATCCCAGGTTCGAATCCTGGCGCCCCAGCCACTTCTCCCTGACATGCCGAAACCGCTCGCAGCAGTTGTGATGGCCGGAGGGATCGGCACGCGCATGAAGAGCGCGACGCCGAAGCACCTCCATCCGCTGCTCGGCCGGCGGATGGTCGACTGGGTCGTCGAGGCCGCTCGCGGCGCGGGCGTGGAGCGGATCGTCGTCGTCGCGTCCCCGTCGACGCGCGAGCTGTTCGAGGGCGTCGAGGTCGCCGTGCAGGAAGAGCCGCGCGGCACCGGCGACGCCGTCCGCAGCGCGCGGCAGGCGCTCGGCGACTTCGACGGCGACGTCCTCGTCCTCAACGGCGACGTTCCCGCGCTGCGGCCGGAGACGATCGCGGCGCTCGTCGAGACGCATCGCGCCGCCGGGGCCGCCGCGACCGTGCTCTCCTTCGAGCCCGCCGACCCCGCCGCGTACGGGCGCATCGTTCGCGACGGCGAGGGCCGGCTCGCGCGGATCGTCGAGGCGGGCGACGCCTCGCCGGAGGATCTCGCGATCGGCGAGGTCAACTCCGGCATCTACGTCTTCGCCGCGGCGAAGCTCTGGCCGGCACTGGAACGGCTTACGCCACACAATGTGCAAGCCGAGCTCTACGTGACCGACACTCTCGGCATCCTCGCCGGCGACGGCGAGACGTGTGCGGTCCAGCTCGCCGAGGACCCGCTCGAGGCCGACGGCATCAACACGCGCGCCGAGCTCGCCGCGGTCGCCGCGCGCCTCCGCGACCGCGTCAACACGGCGCACATGCTCGCGGGCGTCACGATCGTCGATCCCGTCTCGACGTGGATCGATGTGACAGTCGCGATCGAGCCGGACGTCACGATCCATCCGTTCACGGTCATTCGCGGCGATGTCCGTATTGCCACCGGCGTCGAGATCGGCCCGTTCGCCTCGATCCGCACCCTGACCGAGCTCGGCCCGGACGCGAAGGTCGGCGCCTTCGTCGAGCTCAAGGCGGCGCGCGTCGGCGCGCGCACGAAGATCCCGCACCTCTCGTACATCGGCGATGCGGAGATCGGCGACGACACGAACGTCGCGGCCGGAAACGTCACCGCGAACTTCAGCCACATCCCCGGCCAGCCGAAGAAGCGAACGACCATCGGCAGCAACGTCAGGACCGGCGTCGACAATACGTTCCTCGCACCCGTCGAGATTGGGGACGACACGTGGATTGCGCCCGGCACCGTCATCACGGAGAATGTGCCTCCCGGCTCGCTAGCCGGATTCGCCCCGCGCCAGGTCACCAAAGAAGGGTGGGTGTACGAGAAGCATGGAAACCCCGACAGCGATTGAGCTGGCATTGCCGGGCCTCGAGGGGAGCGTCGTGACGTCCGACCCCGGCCCCGACCACTTCATCGTGCGCGGGCCGCAGAAGCGGCTCATGGTCTTCTCCGGCCGCTCGCACCCGCAGCTCGCAACCGCGATCGCCGAGAAGCTCGGCGTCGAGCTCGGAGACGTCGAGCTCAAGACGTTCGCGAACGACGAGACGTACTGCCGCTATCTCGAGTCGATCCGCGGCGCCGACGTCTTCATCGTCCAGACCGGCTGCCCGCCGGTGGACAAGAACCTCATGGAGCTCCTGCTCATGATCCAGGCGGCGAAGCTCGCGTCGGCCAAGCGGATCACGGCCGTCATCCCGTGGTACCCGTACGCGCGGCAGGACCGCAAGGCCAAGCCGCGCGAGCCGATCTCGGCGCGCCTGTTCGCCGACATGCTCCAGCTCGCCGGCGTCGACCGCGTGCTGACGATGGATCTCCACGCGGGCCAGATCCAGGGCTTTTTCACGATCCCCGTCGATCACATGACGGCGTTGCAGCTCTTCGCCACCCATTTCCGCGACCTCGGGCTCACCGGTGATGGCGTCGTCGCGGTCGCGCCCGACGCCGGCCGCGCGAAGCACGCCGTCCGTTTCGCGGAGATGATCGACGCCGGCTTCGCGATCATGCACAAGATGCGGCCGGAGCACGAGCGGGCCGAGATCACCGAGGTCACGGGCCGGGTGCGCGACAAGGTCGCGATCATCGGCGACGATGTGACGATCACGGGCGGCACGCTCATCGCCGGCGCGCGTGCGCTCAAGGAACAGGGCGCGACCGAGGTGAACGTCTTCGTCACGCACGCGCTCTTCTCCGACGCCGCGCTCGAGGACATCGGCAACTCCGACATCGACCGGATCGTGATCACCGACAGCGTCCCGACCGACGTGCGGAGCCGCCCCGACAACCTCACCGTCCTCAGCGTGTCGGGCCTCCTCGCCGAAGCGATCATGAACGTCTTCGCCGACGACTCGGTCTCAGCGATCTTCGGCGGCGAGAACCAGCTGTTCTGATAGCTACAGCGCTCCGGTGCGGAAGAGCGCGGTCTTCTGCGCCTTCGTGCGGTGTTGGCTCCCGGACGGCCCCTCGTGCGGTGGGGTCGTCCGGGAGCACGGCTCGTTAGTGGGAGAAGATCTCGGTGACTGAGCTCCCCATCCAGTTCGTCACCCAGACGTGCGTGCCGTCGAAGGCGATGCCGTAGGGGTTGCTGAAGCCGGAGGAGCCGGCAGAGAGTGTCTGCACCCAGCTGCCGTTCGAGGCGTTGAGCTCGGTGACTGAGTTGCCGCCGAAGTTCGTCACCCAGAGGTGCGTGCCGTCGAAGGCGACGCCGACGGGGTTGTTGAACCCGTAGGAGCCGCCCGAGAGTGTCTGCACCCAGCTGCCGTTCGAGGCGTTGAGCTCGGTGACCGAGTCGTAGTAGTTCGTCACCCACAGGTGTGTGCCGTCGAAGGCGACACCCTGCGGGCCGCCGAAGCCGTAGGAGCCGCCGGAGAGTGTCTGCACCCAGCTGCCGTCCGAGGCGTTGAGCTCGGTGACCGAGTTGCCGTGTTGGTTCGTCACCCAGAGGTGGGTGCCGTCGAAGGCGATGCCGGTGGGTTCATCGAACCCGTAGGAGCCGCCGGAGAGTGTCTGCACCCAGCTGCCGTCCGAGGCGTTGAGCTCGGTGACCGAGTTGCCGCTGACGTTCGTCACCCAGAGGTGTGTGCCGTCGAAGGCGATGCCAGTCGGGTAGTTGAAGCCGTAGGAGCCGCCGGAGAGGGTTTGCACCCAGCCACCGTCCGAGGCGTCGACCTCGGTGACCGAGTTGCCGCGTGATGAGCCCGGTAGGTTCGTCACCCAGAGGTGTGTGCCGTCGAAGGCGATGCCCTCCGGGTAGTTGAAGCCGTAGGAGCCGCCGGAGAGTGTCCGCACCGAGCTGCCGTCTGAGGCGTTGACCTCGGCGACCGAGTTGCCGGTGTTGTTCGTCACCCAGAGGTGTGTGCCGTCGAAGGCGACGCCGTCGGGACGACTGAATCCGAAGGAGCCGCCCGAGTAGTTCGTCCCCCAGGTGCATAGGGTGACGAGGATGCAGGCGACAGGCGAGCCGTCACGGCCCGGCGCTCCAGACGGGCCAGCTGGGCCGGATGCTCCCCGTGGGCCCGATGGGCCGGCCGGGCCGGATGCTCCCCGCGGGCCCGATGGGCCGGATGCTCCCCGCGGGCCGGATGCGCCCCTTAGGCCTGGTGCGCCCCGCGGGCCGACGACGCTCCACGAGACGGCGACGTAGCCGGTGGGGCAGGTGTGCGAGACCTTCGAAACTTTCGACAACGTGCCGTTGTGTAGGCACGCGAAGAAGGTGGGCGAGGGTGTGGTCGCCTCCGCGGCGACCGCGAACGCGGCTGCCAGAGCCGCGATCACGAGCACTGCCGCGAGCGCCGAGCGCGAGACGAATTTCCTGGGCAAGGTTTCCTCCTGTGTCTGTCGTTCCGCTGGATCAAGCGCACCAAGCGAGGGACACCCGCTCGAGTGAAGTCCTGATCGGCGAATGCTCCTGTGCCGTCGGCGGTGATCGCTCCGGCTTGCTGTCTTCCGGCACCCTCAGTAATTTAGACAGGGGTATACCCTAACAAACATGGCGAGCGACCACAACACCCCACGGCCCTACGACGCAACCCGGCGTCAGGCGGCAGCGGCTGAGCGACGCCAAGCGATCGTCGTCGCTGCCCGCGCGTCGTTCGAGCAGCACGGCTGGGCCGGAACGCAGATCCGTGAGATCGCCAGCGCCGCAGGCGTCTCGCACAAGCTGGTCGAGGCCAGCTTCGGCACGAAGGCGGCGCTCCTGCAAGCAGCAGTCGACTACGCGATCCGTGGCGATCTCGAGCCGACCCCGATGCCGCAACGAGAGCGCATCCGGAGGATGGAGGAGGCCGAGGACGCGGCAACGATGCTCCGGCTCCACGCCCACCACCTACGCCTCGTCAACTCACGCTCCGCACGGATCGCCGCGGTCGTCGAAGGGGCGGCCCCCGCCGACCCCGTCGTCCGTTCCCTCTGGCAGGAAATGAACCGCAACCGCAAGCACGCCGTCACCTGGGCCACAACCACGTACCGGCAGAAGCCCGGTCGACGTTGCGGCCTGCGGCCCAAGCAGATCGCAACCACCTTCTGGGTCGCGCTCGACTGGGGCACCTACCGCACCCTCACCGACCACGCAGGCCTCGACGACAACGCCTATGAGACCTGGATCCACAACTACTACCGCGCCCTGCTCCTCTGAACTCGTACAGCCGCCGAGGGTAAGACGGATCGACGCGAGGAGCCGGCCCGCCGACGACTCGGTCTCGGCGATCCTCGGCGGCGAGAACCAGCTGTTCTAACGTCAACGGTTCGCAAAACCTGAGGCCGGCGCCTACCGGGGAAGCGGCCGATCAGGAACACTGTGGTCGTGAAGGATCGCGCTGCGAAGCTGTGCATCGCCGCGGTCGTGGCCCTGGGGGCCGCGGTCGCGCTCGCACTCGTCACGCCCGCTGTCGGCCGCCCGGCCTCGGCGCAGGTGGTCACGACCTTCCCGGCTGCGGGCCTCTTGCAGGTCGCCGGAGTGCGCGCCCGCGTGCGGCCGGACCCTCAGGCTCGCGTGCTCCGGTTCATCCACTACTTCCGAAGTGACTATCGCCGCCAGGAGATCTTCGCCGTGACGAGCCGCGTCGGCTCCGACGGGCAGCTCTGGGATCGGATCAGCCTGCCCGGCCGCCCGAACGGGCAGATGGGCTGGATCCCGGCCTGGTCGGTGCGGTTGAAGCCGACGGTGGCGAAAGTCGTGGTTCACCGCCGCTCGCGCACGATCGATCTCTACTGGCACGGCAAGCACGTGTGGCACGCGATCATCGCGGTCGGTGCTCCCGGGATGGAGACGCCGCTCGGCCTCTACTACGCGACCGCGCGCTTCGTCCCGCACGGCGACCCGTACCTCAGCGTCTTCGCGGTCGAGACGAGCGGCTACTCGAAGCTCTCCGAGTGGCCGGGCGGCGGCGTCTTCGGTATCCACGGTACGCCCGAGCCGTGGCTGCTCGGCAAGGCGGTGTCGCACGGCTGCATCCGCGTTTCGGCGCGGACGGCTCTGAAGCTCCGCCGGTACGTACCGCTCGGAACGCCGATCCTGATCACGCGGACGTAGCTATCCGAGCCGTACTTCGGCCCAGGTGCGGGCGAGGCCGTCGGCGAGCGGCGTGGTTGCGCGCCAGCCGAGCTCGCGTTCCGCCCGGCTCGCGTCGATGACGCTGCGCTGCAAGTCCCCCGGCCGCGCGGCAGCGAAGTTCGGTTCCCGGTCGACCCCCGCTGCGCGGGCGCAGAGACGGTAGAGGTCGAGGACGCTCGTAGCGACTCCGGTCCCGACGTTGTACGTGCCGGCGCCCGTCTCGGCGGCGCGGAGGAACGCCGCGGCGACGTCGCTCACATGGACGAAGTCGCGCACCTGCGCGCCGTCCCCGAAGATCACGCAGGTCTCGCCCCGCGCGAGGCGGTCGAGGAAGATGGCGCCGACGCCGCCCTCGAGCTCGGGGGTCTGCCGCGGGCCGTAGACGTTCGCGAGGCGGAGAACGACGTGGCTCGTCCCGTGCAGGCGGTTCCAGCCGGCGATGTACTCCTCTCCCGCGAGCTTCGAGACCGCGTACGGGGAGAGCGGCAGACGGGCGTGATCCTCCGTCGCAGGCGCGTCGCACTCGCCGTAGATCGCGCCGCCGCTCGAGGTGAAGACGACGCGCGCGCCTGCAGCGCGGGCCGCCTCGAGAACGTGCACCGTGCCGACGACGTTGACCTCGGCGTCGAACGCCGGCCGCTCGACCGACGTGCCGACGTCGGCCTGGGCGGCGAGATGCAGGACGACGTCCGGCCGGATCTCCGCTCCCAGCGTCTCGACGGCGGGATCGCGGATGTCGAGCTCGTGGAGCTCGGCGCCTGCGGCCAGGTTCGCGCGCGAGCCGGTCGAGAGGTTGTCGACGACGTGCACCTCGTCCCCGCGCGCCAACAGGGCGTCCACGACATGGGAGCCGATGAAGCCCGCGCCACCTGTGACGAGCGTCCGCACGCGCCGTATCCTAGGCGGCGAGGCGCCCCTGAACCATGCGGTTCGCCGCTTCGCTCGGCGTGATGCCGTCCGCGTCCGCTTCGGCAAACAGGGTGCGCAGGGTGTCGGCGATTCCGGCCAGGCCCTTCTCCGTCTGCTGCTCGTCCCAGCCCTCGTCGACGACGCCGATCAGATAGATCACGCCGCCCGAGTTGACGACGTAGTCGGGGGCGAAGAGGATCCCGCGCTCGGCGAGCCGGTCGGCGTCGGCGGGCTCGGCGAGCTGGTTGTTCGCCGCGCCGGCGACCGCGCGACAGGCGAGCCGCGGGATCGTCTCGGTGTTGAGGATCCCGCCGACGGCGCACGGCGCGTAGACGTCGACCTCCGTCTCGATCGCGCGCTCCACCGGAACCGTCTCGAAGCCGGTCGCCGCAGCGCGCCCCTCGTCGACGTCGCTCACGAGCACGTGCGCGCCCGCGGCGGAGAGCTCGTTGGCGAGGTTCGCGCCGACCGCGCCGACACCCTGGACGAGGACACTGCGGCCGGAGAGATCCGCCGACCCGAAGACGTGCTCGACCGTCGCGCGGATGGCGTGGAAGACGCCCCGCGCGGTGCCGGGACCGCTGTCGCCGCCGCTCTTCGACGCGCCGTAGACCCACGGGCACGTCTCCGCGACGACGTCGAGGTCGTCCGGCTTGATGTTCATGTCGCCGGCGGTGCGGTAGGTCCCGCCGAGCGAGGCGACGAGCTCGCCGTAGCGGAGGAGGAGCTTGCGGCGCGCCTCGCCCGTCGGCAGCTCTCCCGGCACCGCGAGCACGGCCTTGCCGCCGCCGCGCGGATAGCCGGTCCCCGCGAGCTTCTGCGTCATCGCTGCCGACAGCCGCAGCACGTCCTTGAGGCCGTCCGCCGGCGTCGGGTAGACGCGCATTCGCGTGCCGCCGACCGCCGGGCCGAGGACGGTGGAGTGAACGCCGACGAACATCCACGCACCGGTCTCGGAGTCGTGCCGGATGACGGCGTGCTCGCCGTCCCACTGCGCCAGCAGGGCCTCGAAGTCCATGCCCAGACGCTACACTCCGCCGCCGGTATGGCCGGCGAACGCACCAAGCTCCTCGTCACGCAGCGCGAGCTCCTCGGTTCGGCCGAGACGCGCCGCCTGCGCAAGGCGGGCATCGTTCCGGGCGTGCTCTACGGGACCGGCGAGCCGATTGCGATCTCCGTGCAGGAGCGCGAGCTGCGCCGCGCGCTTACCGGCGCCGCGGGCCTCCATTCGATCCTCGACGTCGAGATCGACGGCAAGGGCTCCACGCACGCCTCGATCCTCAAGGAGTTCCAGGTCGATCCCGTGCGCGGAGGCGTGACGCACGTCGACTTGCAGGAGGTACGGCTCGACCAGACGATCAACGCCGCAGTCTCCGTCAACCTCTCCGGCGGCGACGTTGCCCCCGGCGTGAAGGAAGGCGGCGTCCTCTCGCAGGTGCTGCGCGAGGTCACGGTCGAGGCGCTCCCGCTCGAAGTTCCCGAGCACATCGATTTCGACGTTTCCGAGATGGAGATCGGCGGCACGCTGCGCCTCGCCGAGCTCGTCGCTCCCGAAGGCGTCACGATCCTCGGCGATCCGGAGTCCGTCGTCGCGACGATCACGGCCCCGACGCGGGAAGTCGAGCCGGAGCTCACCGAGGAGGAGCTCGCCGCGGCCGAAGCCGAGGAGGCCGAGGGCGAGGCTGCCGGCGAGGGCGGCGAGGAAGCTCCCGCCGACGCCGAGGCGGAAACCTCCGGCGACGAAGCACCCGCCGAGGAGTAACCCTGTACCTCGTCGTCGGTCTGGGGAACCCGGGCCGCGAGCACGCCCGGAATCGCCACAACGCGGGCTGGATGGTCGTCGACGAGCTTGCGCGCCGGCACGACGGCTCGTGGCGCGCGAAGTTCTCCGGCCAGATGGCGGAGGTGCGCGTGGGCGGGGAGAAGCTCGCGCTCCTCAAGCCGGAGACGTACATGAACGACTCCGGCCGCTCGGTCGGGCCGGCGGCGGCGTTCTTCAAGCTCGACCCGGCGGACGTGCTCGTCGTCCACGACGAGGGCGACTTCGACCTCGGCCGCCTCGAGCTCAAGGCCGGCGGCGGGCTGGCCGGCCACAACGGTCTCCGCTCGATCGCGCCGGTGCTCGGCACGCAGGACTTCCTCCGGCTGCGGATCGGAGTCGGCCGTCCAGAGCGCGGCGACCGCCGCCCGCTCGCCGACTGGGTGCTCGCGAACTTCGAGCCGCACGAGCACGCCGAAGAGATCGTCGCGCGCGCCGCGGACGCGGTCGAGACGCTCGTCGCCGACGGCTTGGCACAGGCTCAACTCCGGATCAACGCGAAATAATCACTCGCGGAGCGCCGCGTGGGCTCCCGGCTGCAGCTCGAGCCCTACCGCGATGCGGTCGAGAACGTCGAGTAGGTGGAGTAGCTCGCGCTCGCCGAGCATGCGCGTGACCTCCTCGTCGAACTGCTGCGCCTGCCGCTCCGCCTGCTGCAAGAGCTTCGTGCCCTTCGGAGTGAGATGGAGCGTGCGCACCCGGCGGTCACGGGCGTGCGGCCTCCGCTCGAGCAGGCCGCGTCCTTCGAGCTCGTCGACGACTGCGACCATCCAGCTGGGGGAGATGTGCAGATGATCGGCGAGCGTCGTCTGCGATTCGCCTTCGCTCGCGGCCACTGCGCGAAGCAGAGCGAACTCGCCCGGCTCGAGCGAGAGCGGCCCGAGCAGCTCGTGGAACTTCCGCGAGACGGCGTAGCCGAGACTCGAAAGCATGAAGGCGACGCTCCGGAACGGCGGCGTCGAGTTGCCATCGGCCATGCGGATATGCTACAGCTACCAAATCGTTCACGCCAGAACGATTCGCGTCCAAACGAAATAGGAGTCGCCGTGCTCGCTCGTCTCGCTCACATCGTCGCGCGCCATCGCTGGAAGGTGATCGGCGCCTGGATCGTCCTCACGCTCTTCGGCGTGGTTGCCGGCTGGCGGGTGAGCCACCGTTGGTACCAGAGCTTCTCGATCCCCGGCTACTCCGCGTACGAGACCAATCAGCGGAC
>Ga0307372_10010448_pt1 | contig 12565 bp, 12 predicted proteins | sample OX1MG_FD_202533 | JGI IMG/M metagenome (GOLD analysis project Ga0307372, IMG submission 202533) | Soil microbial communities from Risofladan, Vaasa, Finland - OX-1 | ecosystem: Environmental > Terrestrial > Soil > Coastal area > Acid sulfate soil | place: Finland: Risofladan, Vaasa | collected...
GTGACCTCGTAGCGGGATAAAGCTTCAAGAACGCGGCGGTCGCTGTAGCGACGCGCTGCTCGATCTCGGCGGGTTTCGGCGGCCCAGCGACATCAAGCAATCGACCGATCATGAGATCGCCCCACAGAAGCGCAAAAAACTGCTCCATCATTAGCTGCGTATCGCCCTTATCTAAAATTCCTGTCGCTTGCGCCTGAGCAAACAGCCCGATGAGCGCAGCACGACTAGCCAAGCGACTGGTATTGAGAGTTTTAGCTACCGCGGATGATCGCTGGGCCTCGGCGATCGCAAGACGAAACATTGCCACTACCTGCGGATGACAGACTTCTCCGAGGACGATCGCTCCGAAGGTCGTTAAGGTTGAAGCAAGCATTTGCCGACTGAGCGGCACGGGCAGATCCGGTGGCAACCGCATTCGCGCAGCTCGGCTGGCAATACACGCGAGCAGGATCGCTTCCTTGCCATCGAAGTTTGCATAAAAGTCACGCTTTGAGACCTTGGCCCGCGTTGCGATCTCGAGGGTGCTTGTGCCAGCATAACCATTCTCCATGAATGCCTTGAAAGCGGCGCCGACGATGCGATCGCACATCGGGTTTTTGGTCGCAGCCTGGTCGACGGCCAAAGATTTTTTTATCCGCTGCATGAATTTCCTTGCGTTGGTACCACATCGTACCGTAGTTTGTCATTGAAAGGTACGAAATCGTACCATCAATGTGCGCCTGCACGCAGTGAATGTCCAGGGTTTTCGATCGTAAACCGAGTTCGCGCATATTAGAGAAGGAGTAAGTCCATGACTCGCACGACCACGCTTGCCCTCGCCCTGTTGCTCTCGCCGCTCGCCGCCGCGGCGCGGGCCGCCGATCTGACTGTGACGGTGACAGATATCGACAACGCCAAAGGCTCGGTCCGCGCCGCGCTCTATGACAGCGAAGCAAGCTTCGGCAAGCCGCCGCTTGCCAAAGCCGCGCTCAAAACCAACGCGGTCGCAGGCTCGGTTAGCTTCGTCGTCCACGATCTGCCCGCGGGCAAATACGCGGTGGCGTCGTTCCACGACGAGAACGACAGCGGCAAGCTCACGACCAACGCGCTCGGCGTTCCGACTGAAGGCTACGGTTTCTCGAACGACGCGCAAGGCGTCGCCGGTCCGCCGAAATTTGGCCAAGCGGCCTTCGATTTCGACGGCAAGACCGACAACACCATCGTAATCCACCTGAACAATTGAGCGGGCGATGAGCGAACTCGCACAAGGACCGGTGGTCGAGCTCCACAGCGTCTCGAAGACCTACAAGATCGGCGCAGTTGAGGTTGCAGCGCTGAAACATGTCAGCTTCGTCATTCCGCGGCAGCGCTTTTCGATGATCATCGGTCCCTCGGGCAGCGGCAAGACGACGTTGCTCAATTTGATCGGCTGCATCGACGCCCCGAGCGAAGGTTCGATCTCGATCGCCGGCCAAGATGTGGGCGCACTCGACGATAACGCTATCTCCGATTTCCGCGCGCAGAATGTCGGCTTCATTTTTCAAAATTTCAGCCTGATCCCGGTCCTGACCGCGTATGAGAACATCGAATATCCCCTGTTGCTGCTCGGCATGGCGGCGAAAGAGCGGCACGCCAGAGCCGCAGCAATCCTCGAAGCGGTCGGGCTCGCGGATCGTGCCCGGCAGCGGCCCAATCAATTGAGCGGCGGTCAGAGGCAGCGTGTCGCGATCGCGCGGGCTTTGGTGAAAGAGCCCGCCTTCGTCCTCGCCGACGAGCCGACCGCCAATCTCGATTCGCATACGGGCGCGGCAATCATCGAGCTGATGCGCCACATGCAGCAGAAATATGCGACGACCTTCGTGTTCTCGACCCACGACCCGCAACTGATGTCGCATGCCGACGAGACCTTCAGCATTCGCGACGGCAAGCTTGTCGATCACGTTTCGCGAGGGGATGCGCCATGATCTTTAAACTCGCCGTTCGCAACATCTTCCGCAACACGCGGCGCTCGCTCACGACGCTCTCGACGATCGCCATCGGCGCGGCCGCCGTGCTCGTCTTCGGCGCCTATGTCACCTACATCAAGCTCGGGGTCGAGACCAGCGCGGTACAACGCACTGGCCACTTCCAGATCTTCCGCAACGGCTATTTCGACTTCGGCACCGGCAACCCCGCGGCCTGGGGCATCGGCGATTATCAAACCGTGTTGACGCTCGTACGCGACGACCCGGTGTTGCAGCCGATGACCGCCGTCGTGACGCCGATCCAGAATCTCGCGGGCATCGCCGGCAATTTCGACGACGACACCTCGAAGACGTTTTTCGGCGTCGGCTTCGTTCCCTCCAGTCGCGACAAGATGAAGCGCTGGAACGAATACGGCACCGGCTCTCAGGGGCTGCAGCATTCGGGCATGACCGACGACAATCCGAATAGCGGCATCGTCGGCATTGGCCTTGCACGTATCCTGGGGCTCTGCGAGTCGCTTCATCTCGACAATTGCCCGCCAGCGCCGAAACCGATCGAAGCCACGCCGACGGGACCGGCGCTCGCCTCGAACATCGCGGCATTGGCTGCCAACGACAAACCTGCCGACGCAGCCGCCAGCGACGGCGAGCCGACCATCGATCTTCTCGCCGCGACCGCGGGCGGCGCGCCCAATGTCGTCAGCCTCAAGATCGTACATGTCGAGTCGCAGCCCTTCAAAGAACTCGACGACAATTACGTCGGCATGAATCTCAGCCTCGCCCAGCAACTGGTCTATGGCCGCGGCGAACACGAGGTCACCGGCATCGTGCTGCAATTGAAGCGCAGCGAGGACGTGCCGATGGCACGGGCGCGGCTCGCCACCCTTATCGACGAGCACAAGCTCGACCTTGAAGTGCGCGATTTCACCGAACTGACACCGGAATACAACCAGATCATCGGCCTCTTCGGCTCCATTTTCTCGTTCATCTCCGTCATCATCGGTATCGTCGTGCTGTTCACGGTGACGAATGCCATGGGCATGAGCGTCGTCGAACGCACGGACGAGATCGGCACAACCCGCGCGATTGGGGTACGCCGCGCGGGTATCCGGCGACAATTTTTGGTCGAGGGCGCGCTTTTGGGATTGATCGGCGCGACGGTCGGCGTGGCTCTGGCCTATGTTGCCGCCGACGCCGTCAACGGCGCCGGCATCACCTGGATACCGCCAGGCGCGCCCGCGCCAGTGCCGCTGCGGCTTTACATGGCCGGCGCCTGGGCCCTCATCGCGGGAACTTGGCTTGGGCTCGTTGTGACGGCGACGATCGCCGCTTTCGTGCCGGCGCATCGCGCGGCGCGGATGAAGGTGGTCGATGCGTTGCGGCATGTGTGAGAGGAGAGCAGCATGAATCGCGCGGTCATTGCCTTCGGTTCCATCGCGTTTGTCGGGCTTTTCGTCAGCTTGGCGCAGGCCCAAGCGCCTGCGTCATCGGACGACAATCTCACGGCGCAGCAGATCGTCACCGCTGCCGATCAAGTGCGCAATCCCGGCAAGCCGTTTCGCCTAACCTCGACCCTGACGGAATATATCGGCGGGCAGGCAAAAGATCAGGTCGTGCTGGTGATCTATGTGCGCGAGGATCAGACTACCAAGGCCTACAGCAATCTTGTGCGCTATGCGGCGCCGCCGCGCGATGCCGGCAAGCTGGTCCTTCTCAGCGCCTCGAATCTGTGGTTCTACGATCCGTCGTCGAAAGCGAGCGTGCGCCTCTCGCCGCAACAGCGCCTCACCGGCCAGGCCTCCGACGGCGATGTGCTGACGGTGAACTATTCGCGCGATTATACGGCGACGCTCGTCGGCCGCGAAACGCTGCAAGATGCCGAGCGCAAGAATTGCGATTGTTGGCATCTCGATCTGAAAGCCGCGACGCCGGACGCGGTCTATAACCGTGTCGAATACTGGGTCGAGCGCGGCACGTATCGGTCGGTCAAAGCGAAGTTTTACGCCGATAGCGGCCGTCTCCTAAAGATCGCCTATTTCGACAAAAACCAGGATCTGCTCGGCGGCGTCCGGCCGACCGAAACCATCCTTATCGACGCGGTCGATTCCAATCTCGTCACCACCATCGCCTCAAGCGATTATCGCTTCCAGGAGATCCCCGATGCTTGGTTTCAGCGCGACTATCTGCCCCGCCTTAAGGACGAATGATGCGTCGCCTCGCGATCCTCGCTGCGGGCGCCCTGTGGCTTGGGACACCGGCTTTCGCCGCGGCCGACGAGAATAACGACCTCAACCTTATCCCCGGCGCTGCCGCGACTGAAAGCTCCGCGGCCGCGGTGGTTGCAGCTGCGGCCGCGACCGCGCATGGCAAATTCTATCTTGAGGATGCGATCACGGACTCCTCGCAGCGTAGCGGTCTCGTCGTACCCTATCCCGCGCCGCCGATCGCGAATTGGCAGAACCGCACTAGCCTCGATGCACTCGACACATGGAACCTCGGCGCCGACCTCAGCGCCACGCTGAGCAACCGTCTCAACCTCCTCGAGGAGAACGATTTCAACATCGTCTCGCGCCAGACCGTCCGCAACGATTTCCGCGAAGGCTATCTCACCTGGGAGCCGCTCGCGCGCAACTATCTCGACGCCGGCCGCATCAATGTAAGGAACGGCGTCGCGCTCGGTTTCAACCCGACGGATTTCTTCAAGACGCGTACCGCCGTCGGCCAGGCGTCGCTGGATCCGTCGGTGACCCGCGAAGATCGGCTTGGCACCGTCATGCTGCACGACCAGGCGATCTGGGACAGCGGTTCAGCAAGTATCGCTTTCGCGCCCAAATTCTATTCGTCGACCCCGATCACGGATTCCTCGCGTCTCGGGATCGATCCACTCTTCGACCGAACCAATTCCGCCGATCGCTTGCTTGCGACTTTCGGCTACGACATCGCCGATCTCAGTCCCCAAGCGCTCGTCTACCACGAAGGCAATGAGACCAAATTCGGCCTCAACCTCTCGCATCCAGTTGGGCAGAGCGTCATCGCTTACGCCGAAGCTAGCACCGGCAAGCAGCGGGACTTGATCGCCGACGCGATCGCCTATGGCAAGAAGACCGCCGTGCTGCCGTCCTCGGCGCCGATCCTGCCGTCGACCGATCCGGTCGCACGATTTCGATCCGATCTTGCCGCCGGTGTATCCTGGACGCCGGTCGCCAAATTCACTGTTAACGCCGAATATCATTTTCACCAGGCAGGCTTGTCGGGCCGCGATTGGCAAAACTGGTTCGCGACCGGCGCGGCGCATGCCGGCGTCCCCGCGATCACCAAAGAGCTTTGGTATGTCCGCGGCTACGCCAATGCCGAGCAGGAGCCATTGACGCGGCAAGAAGCGTTCTTCCGTGCCGATTGGACCGATGCTTTCGTAACTGATCTCGAACTCACTGCGATCACCTTCGTCGATCTTTACGACGGCTCGACACTGAGCCAACTCACCGCGCAATATTATCTGTCTGATGCCTGGACGATCGGCGGCTATCTCAGCGCCAATCTCGGCGGCGAGCGCTCCGAACGCGGCAGCTTTCCGCAAGCGGCGAGCGCCACGCTGCAGATTGATCGCTATTTCTGACCGACATCGAGAACAAGGGAGCGACAAATGGGCGTCAAACGCATCGCCGTGATCATTTGAACTAAACAGAATGCCCGCTGCCTTTGATTAAGTATCTGATATATCTTGATAAAAATGGTGCCCAGGGGCGGAATTGAACCACCGACACCGTGATTTTCAGTAACGTACTGATATGGAATATTACGGTGCATAGGTAAACTATCGCCAACCAAAATCCTGAAAAATCCCTGCGTATCAGCCATTTTTTAGACATTGGTGTACATAGCGACACGCCGGTTGACACGGCCATTCTGTAGCCCCACTGTAGCCCCACTGTAGCCCCAGCCAAACAACGCGATAATCGCTCACGTGCTCCATGGCCCCACGGAAGACCCTTACCGATCGCACGATCCAAGCCCTAAAGCCCGCGCCGATTGGCACGCGGTACACGCTCTACGACGGCCTCGTTCCCGGCTTCGGCATTCGCGTGACGGATAAGGGCAAACGTACCTTCGTCGTGTACCGGCGCATGGCTGGAGAGCCTCGGCCCGTTCGTCTCGCGCTCGGGACCTATCCCCCGACCACGTTGGAAGACGCGCGCAAACGAGCGCGGGCGGCCCTGGAAGACTTCACCTTCGGGCGACATCCCAAGGAGCGCGAACAGGACCGGCTTCGGGAAGAAGCCCGCCGCCGTCGGGACACGTTCGCTACGGTGGCCGAGGATTTCATCAAGCGTCACCTCTCGAACCTACGCAGCGCCAAGGCGACGGAGAGTGCCATTCGCCGAGAGTTACTCGGGCAAACATCCGTGGATGGTAAGTGGGTGGATAATCCGAAGGAGCCGCGTTGGCGTGAACGGCCCGTCACAGACATCACCCGCCGCGACATCGTTGAGCTTCTGGAAAAAATTGTTGACGATGACCGGCCTCACATGGCGCGGTTGGTCCTTGCGCACATTCGAAAGCTTTTTAACTGGGCGATTGGGCGCGCGACATACGGATTGGAACACAGTCCCTGCGATCGTGTCAGCGCGCGCGATCTCGGTACCACCTCCGAGTTGCGTCAGGTGGTGTTGTCCAACGAGCAGACGCGATTCATCTGGCAAGCTACGGCGTGGAAAATTATCGAAGCCGACGCCGAATCGAAACCAAAGGCCAAGCAAAATAGCGAAGACCTCGGCTATCCCTTTGGCCCTTTCATCCGTATGCTCCTTATCACCGGTCAGCGCCGTAATGAAGTCGCGCGCATGCGTTGGCGGGAGATCGATTTGGAAGAGAATTTGTGGGTGATCCCGGCCGAGCGTATGAAAGGCAAGCGTCCGCACGAGGCACCGCTGTCCAAACTTGCACGCGATATATTGAAAGCGCTGCCGCGCTACACGAAAGGCGATTACGTATTCACGACATCCGACGGCGAGCGACCCATTTCGGGCTTTGGGAAGGCAAAGCAGCGCCTCGACAAAGCCGTCGCCAAACTGCTTGCAAGCCAGCATCAGCCGAAAGAGCAAGAGAAGACGTTTCCCGGTTGGCGCTTCCATGACCTGCGCCGAACGGTGCGGACTGGGCTCGGCGCCCTCCCCGTCCCTTACGAAGTCCGGGAGTTGGTCGTTGGGCACATTCCGCCGGCCCTGACCAGAACCTACGATTTGCACGACTACCGGGAAGAGAAGCGGCGAGCGCTCGATTTATGGGCGGATAAATTATCCTCAATCATTGAGCAAAAGCCATCCACCATCATACCGTTCCGGACGGCTAGCGGGATACAGGAAGAGTCGTCGTTGCGCTGAACGACTTCGATGGTGCGCCATCTATCATCAGGCGCAAGTAGATGTGATGGTTCGGAAGATTCATAAGGTCGATTGGCTCGAAGCTGTCTACGAACTCACGGCCGAGCAATACAGCGTCCTGCGGGCCAACTCGAAATGCGATGAGAGTGCCGACATTTCCGAGCACCGCATCGCGCACATCTTGCTCAAGCTAGCTGAGGTGCTGACCTACGGCTGCAAAACCCAAGCATAAGGGGATAGCAGCAAACTTGGGGCCTATGATATACTATCCGTCATGACAAAGAAACTGACTGAATTGATCGTTCGTGCGGAAACTTGGCCGGAGGAGGCACAGGAAGAGTTGGTGCGTTCGGCCTTCGATATCGAGACACGGTATTTAAAAACCTACGAGCTACCGGACGAAGATCGAGCCGCGCTCAAGCGAAGCCTGGACGACGTCCACAATAATAATTTCGCCAGCGAGGATGAGGTCAAAGAGGTCTTCGCCCGCTTTCGGCACGCATGACGGTCCGGTATACCCGAACCGCGCTTCGGGAAATCGAAGAAATTCTTAGCTACCTTGCAAGCCACAATCCCGCTGCTGCTGCCGCGGTGGACGCTCGTATCGAGCAGGTGATTACCTGGATCGAGCAATTCCCCCGGATCGGCCACGCCATCGAGAACGATGTGCGGCTGCTGCCGCTTGGTCGATATCCCTTCTTGATTTTTTACGCTGTCGATCGTGACGACGTGATCATCCGCAACGTACGACATCATGCCAGATTGCGGCCCGGAAGCTAGAGCAAGAAGAAAAGTGTCCAGACTGGCACGGTCCCGCGCCTTTGATCGATTGCCTCCCGGAGTATCGCAAGGGTGGTGGCGGCCGCTTGGGCACGGAAAGAGATGGCATCTCTACTGGCCATCTCTTTGGCGCCGATGATCTGCTGCCACGTCGGTCCGTTATCAATCCCGGAAGCCGGACGATGGTGCTGTTCGAAGAGGGAGCGGAACCTTATGCCATACCTAACCCGCATTCGCCTGTGACCAAAACCCCGCCTTTCGCAGATGGCGTTGCCTGAGGCCCGCCAGATACGCGTCGTGCGGCGGATGACCCTGCCAATCCGTAATCGTCTTTGCCAACCACGCGCAGCTGGCCAAGTGGCGAGCAGCATGGCCGTACCGGCTTGCTCGGGCGCGCTCGAGCGCAAAATCGATCATGCGCCGATAGAGCAGAGATGCGGCGAGCGGGTCCGCCGCTGAAATCGCATCGGCGGCGGGCGTCAGAAGCCAATAGGAATTGCCGTCGAAAGCTTCGCACTTCGCTCGGGCCAGAGCTCCGGCACGCTGCAATTCCGGCCACGCGATGAGAAATTCAAGTGCCTTATGGGGATCGGTGTTCGCAGTGGCGATATCGAGCGCCTCCTGCTCCTTGACGACATCTTCGAAGTCCGGGAGCCGTTTGAGGAAGTCGCGGAACGGCTCGATCCGCAGGAACCGCGTGAACTCGGCCCACCTCCCAGCCTGCGCATCCTCCCTGCGTCCCAGGGCATCGAGTGCGGCGATGCGGAGATCGGCCAATGCGAGAACGTCCTTTGCCGGGTTTGGGAGTGCCGCGTCGAGAACGGCGAGCGCTTCCATGGCGCGGCCAGCGTCGAGAAGCCGTTGCGCCATCCCGGCGTCGTCTCGCACGCGAGGACCGCGCAATAGGCGTCCACATCGCCGGCGGCATCCGCCACGGCCGCAAGCGCACCGAGCAGCTTCCATTCGGGCAAGCGGCTGCGCGCCGATGGATCATCGGGCACAACGGGCGGAAGTTGGCCAAGATCGGCTTCAATCCACGAACGCATGGCGCTGCGACCCTTGTCATCGAGCGCTTTGGCGAAGGCCGCAACGATGTCATCCGCAACGCCATACCCGTCAGCCAGGTAAACCCGGTAGGCGCGCTGCGCGGATTTCTCCGGCGGGAGACCGGGAGCGGCACGAGCGGCAAGAGCCGCCGCCGATTCGCACGCGCTCCGGAAGATATCGCCCAGCCGCCCGTTACTATCATCGCACCGTTCGATGAGGGTGGGAGCCAGATCAATTACCTCGAACATGAGCCCGAGCGCCGCAGCCGGATCTGCTTCCGCCAAAGGTCCTTCGATCGATTCGCATAGCGTTCCGAGATCGCGGGCAAACGCCGCCATCTTGTTCCAATCGACAAAGCCTTTGCCGCGTCGCAAGCCCTTGATCCGGGTATCGATCTCGCGCACCGCGGCGTCGGGGTCGGTGTGGCTCGCTAGCGCGACCCGCAGCATACGCATGAGGACCGGGTCCCGTTCAGCCGCGCCCAACAAAAGCGACGCGAGACGCTCCGCCCCAAACTCCCCACGTCCTGGATGGTCAGCTCTTTCCGCTTGGTCATTATCCCGTGTAAGCCCGTCGTAGTTGCCACCGGGGCAACAATAGCAAGGACGAGTCGCGCATTTAACTCCACGGCATCGATGAACAGAATGGGTATTCTGTTTACCTCTGTTATCGAGAGGTCAGCGGACGTAGCAGGGATTGCTTTGGCTCCGCAAATGACCCCTTTCGCCCATCAGGGGAATGTCCCTCCCCGCACAGTCATCGCGCTTTACGCGCAGCATCGGTAGCTTCGCCGCAATCTCACCGTGTGCGATGTAGCCAGGTGAAGGGCAGAAGGTCAGGTGTCGCTTGCGAGCCCCGCGCCGCGCGGTGAAGCCAGCACATGGACCGCGGTCGGGGCGATTTCGGCATCGACGAAGCCACCGGGCGCGAGCGCGCAAGCCTGCGCGGTTTGCGGTAGCGCGTAGGCGATCAGCGGAAAGCCGCTATCGAGCGTCACCGTCCATAACGGCCCCGAAGGACGGATCGCAACGACGCGCGCAGCAGCGATTGCGCGCCAGCGCGAGGATTGCGGCGGGTGAAGGTGAACGTTCTCTGCCCGCAGGCAAAGAGTGACCGATTGGCCGGGTGCAACCGCCGTATCGGGTCTGGCGGCTTCGATAACGCCTCCGCCCACGTCAATCCGAATGCGCTCGCGATCGACCGCCGCGATCCGGCCTTCAAGCAAATTCTCGATGCCGAGAAACCGCGCGATCGTGAGGCTTGCCGGGTGATCGAACACCTCGGCCGCGCGGCCGTGCTGCCGGATCGCGCCGGCTTCAATGATCGCGACCTGGTCCGCGAGGGCGCGTGCCTCAGCGTAGTCGTGCGTCACGAATACCGCCGGAAGCCCGGCTTCGCGAAGAAAGCGCGCGAGATCGTCGCGCAGCGCGAGCGTGGTCGCGGCGTCCAGCGCAGCGAAAGGTTCATCGAACAGGAAGAGATCGGGTCGGCTGGCGAGCGCACGCGCCAAGGCCGCGCGTTGCTTTTCACCGGGGCTCAGATAGGTGGGCCTCGCCGCGGCAAGATGCGCGATGCCGAAGCGCTCGAGCGTCGAGCCAACATCGATATGATTGCCGCGCGCGCGGCCGCCAAGTTCGACGTTCTCCGCGACCGAGAGATGAGGGAACAGGCCGAAATTCTGCACCACGAATCCGACGCGTCGCTGCTCGGGTGGCAGCGCCGTGACATCGCGCCCGGCGATATGAATCCGGCCGCTCGCCATCCGATGAAAGCCGGCGATCGCTTCGAGGCAGACCGATTTCCCCGCGCCGTTCGGCCCGAGCAGTACGAGCGCCGCGCCGGGTTCGACCGCAATGCTCACGCCGCGGAGCGCAAACGCGCCGAGCTGCAGCGTGAGATCCTGGGCTGCGAGCCCGGCGCCGCTCATCTCCCGGCACCGGCGATGGTCGTGCCATAAGCGAAATGGCGAAAGAGCACAAATAGACCGAGCGATAAGGCGAGCAGCAGCACGGCCGCCGCCGACGCTTCGTCGAGCCCGAAGCGCAGGAACAGCTCGTAAATCTTCACCGGTGCCGTCATCGGATAGTAGACGAGGATTACGACTGCGGAGAATTCGCTGATGGCCCGCGCGAAGGTCAGGGTGAGTCCGGTGGCGATGCCGTGCCAGGCGAGCGGCAAGGTGACACGCCACAGCACCTGCCACGGTCCGAGCCCCAGCGTGCGAGCCACCATTTCGAGCCGCGGATCGACCGACTGAAAGCCGATGCGCGCCGAGTTTACAGTATAGGGCGCCGAGACGAATACCATCGCCACGACAATCCCCGCGAGCGTCGCCCAGAAGCGCAGGCCCAAAAGCGCATCGGCCGGCTCGCCAATGATGCCGCGCCGGCCAAAGACCATGAGCAACGCGATGCCGGCTACGGTATGTGGCACGCTGAGCGGCAGATCGACGATGGCGCCAATCAATCCCCGCCCACGAAACTTGCTCCGCGCCAGGACATAGGCGAGCGGTATACCAAAGAGCGCCGCGAACAGAGCTGCGAAAAACGCGCCGGCGACGCTGAGCCAAAGCGCTTGACGGACCTCGGCGTCATCGATCGCGGCGGCAAGGCCGGCGAGCGAAGGCTGAAGCGCAAGGCGAAGCAGCGGCAGGACGACGATGGCGAGCAGCACCGTGCCGAGCAGCCAGAAGACGAGATAGACGATCCGGGACGATCCTGAACGAGATAGGGCGGAGCTTTGCGGCGTGGCCGTCACGATCTGTCGCGGGATCAGGGCGAGCCCGGCCAGGGCTTGACCAACGACTTGACCGCTTCGGGAGCATGGTCGGCGCCGACGGCCAGCGGCGGGTTCATCGCGCCGAAGCCGTCGCGCGCGAATACGGCCTGACCATCATGACCGAGCAGAAAGGCGAGGTACTTAGCTGCGAGCGCGGGATTGCTCGCGCCGGCAGGAATGGTGGCGGCATAGACGATCGGCTTGCCGGGCAGATCGCCGTTCTTGGTCTGCGCCACGGCCGACGCATAGGATTGCGCCAGCGACGGATCGCTCAAATCGATGGCGCTCGGCAGGTCGATGCTCTTGAGCTGATGCTGCGCCGCATCCGACCGGTAGATGGCGAGATAGTCGATCTGGCCGAGCTGCAAGGACGAAATGAGATCGGTCTCGGTATCACGGATGTTGGACGTCGGCGCGTTTGCGAGCACGCGCTTGGCAAGGCCCGGCTTCTTGTAATAGCTTTCGGCGAGACTCAGCATCTGAAGCGTCTGATAGCCGGACGGGTCGGTATTAGGATTTGAGCGACCGATCTCGACCCCGGGACGGGCAAGGACCTCGTACCAGCTCTGAGGCGTGATGTCCGCTGCGCCTTTGCTATGTGTCGTATAAACGAAGGTGATCCCATTGCGAGCGAAG
>Ga0307372_10010451_pt1 | contig 12563 bp, 8 predicted proteins | sample OX1MG_FD_202533 | JGI IMG/M metagenome (GOLD analysis project Ga0307372, IMG submission 202533) | Soil microbial communities from Risofladan, Vaasa, Finland - OX-1 | ecosystem: Environmental > Terrestrial > Soil > Coastal area > Acid sulfate soil | place: Finland: Risofladan, Vaasa | collected...
CCGCACGACCGACTCCTCCACGTCACGCGCGGCCACCATCATCAGGTCGTTGAGCTCGTCGACCACGACGAGCACGAAGGGCAACCGGTCGGGACCGGGCGGCTCGTCCTCTTCGGCGGACTCCTCCTCGTCCTCCTCGGCGGCGTCGTGATACTGCGCCCCGGTCTCGTCCTCTGCGTCCTCGTACTCGTACTCGTCCTCTTCCTCGTCCTCGTCCTCGTACTCCTCGGCGTCATCGTCGGCGGACTCCTCGTCGTCGGCGTACTGCACGTCGATCTCGTGCAGGGAACCGTCGTCGGCGTCGGGCGATCCGACCTCATCGTCCTCTTCGGTCACGCCCGCCTTCGCGGCGATCTCCGCCTGCGCCCGGGCCTTGGCCCTGGCGGCGACGGTCGCGACTTGCCGGCGCACCGACGGGCCACCCCGAGGCCCGAGGTCGCCTCGGTCGTAGGCCTCGTTGAAACCGGTGATGTCCCGCACGCCGTACTCGGCCAGGAGATCGTACCGGCGCTCCATTTCCTTCACCGCCCAGGCCAGCGCGTTCGCCGCCTTCTTCGGGTCGACGACGACCGGAGTGAGAAGATGGGGAAGGCCGTTGTACTGGCCCAGCTCGACCCGCTTGGGATCCACCAGGATCATCCGGACCTGGTCGGGGGTGCTCCGCATGAGCACCGAGGTGATCAAGGAATTGATGCACGACGACTTCCCGGCCCCCGTTGCCCCCGAGATCAGCACGTGGGGCATCTGGGCCAGTCCGACCATCACCGCCCGGCCGGCGATGTCTCTCCCGAGGGCGACGTCGAGTGGATGCTTGGCGTCGCGGGCTTCCTCCGAGACGAGGATGTCGCCGAGGGAGACCAGTTGACGCTTGCGGTTGGGCACCTCCACCCCGATGGCCGACTTCCCCGGGATCGGAGCGAGGATCCGCACGTCGGGCGATGCCATGGCATAGGCGATGTCCTTCGACAGGCTCGTGACCCGCGCCACCTTCACTCCCGGCCCGAGCTCGAGCTCGAAGCGGGTCACCGTGGGTCCGACCGTGCGCCCGACGAGCCTCGTCTCCACCCCGTGAGCGATCAGGGCGGCGACCAACGACTCGCCGGCCATCGCCACCTGCCGCTCGTCGTGACGCTGCTCGCGTGACCGCTTGAGCAGGCCGGCCGGCGGCAGCCGCCACTCGCCTCCAGCCGGACCGACCGACGCGGTGACCGCCACGATGCCCCCCGCCGACGAGTGCTCGTCCGAACCGGCCCCTTCCCCGTCGTTGCCCCCGGCCTGCGGTGGAGGACCACCGTTGCCCTCGGTTCCCACCCGGCCCGTCACCTCCGAGCCGGCCCCGACGCCTTCGTCCTCGTCCTCTTCCTCTTCCTCGTCCTCGTCCTCGTCCTCGTCGACCTCCTCTCCCTCCTCTAGCTCGTACCCCTGTTCGTCCTCGGTCTCGTCATCGTCCTCGTCGGTCTCGTCTCCCGCGTCGGTCTCGGTATCGACCGCGTCCGCGTGCCACGTCGAGGCACTCCCCACACGACCCCACCAGGAGGCGAAGGCGCGGCCTCCCGCCGCCACCGCCACGCCCAGCACCCGCAGGACGGTCCCGATCGAAACGCCGGTCGTGATGATCGCCGCGACCGCCACGAATGCGATCAGGACCACCGCCGCGCCGGCCGTGCCCACCCCGATCTGCAGGGGGCGCCCGACCACCGCCCCGAGCATCCCTCCCGCGCTCAGGGTGGTCGACGGATGGCGGATCGCCGGCGAGCCCCCGGCGAGATCGGCGAGGCCCGAGATGGCGAGCAGGCCCAATGCCGTACCGAGCACGCCCCGGAACGGCTCGGGGCGATAACGCCCGACGATGATCAAGATCCCCGCCACCCCGAGGACCGGTGGCAACAGGTACCGGACCCACCCCGCGGCGTACGCGAGACCCCTGTCGACCCCGTGGCCCACCGAACCCGCTGCCGCACCATAGAGCGCGAGGCCGAGCAGGACTCCCACGGCCACCAGGCCGATTGCCCAGAGATCTGCCGCGTGGTCGCCCAACAGCCCGACCGGCACCTCGCGATCGGCCGATCTTCCGGCGGCATGCGCCGGGAGACGACGGCTCGAAACGTCAGAGCGCACGTGGTCCCTTCTGCTCGTCGGAGCGGCCCGGGCCGAGGATCGACCGGCCGCGGGCCGGCCTTTCGTCGTCACCACAGTGGGGGAAAGGCTACCCCCCGAATGCCGTGCCCAGGGGGACGGTCTCCCTCCTTCGCCGGGTCTCGACCAGGATCTCCGGCACCGAGCAGGCCTCGCGGGGGGCTGGACGCGACGAACATATGTTCGCTACCATAGCCGGGTGGCCCGCGCCGACGACAAGTCCCGGCTCCGATGGAAGCTGGCGGAACAGGACGCCACCGACGCCCTGTTCCCGGACGAGACGGTGGCGCAACGGCATGTCGGGCGAGGTGAGTTCGCGGGGATGGAGTTCCTCCATGTGAACGCCCGGTCGATCATCAACTCTGTGCCGACCACGAGCCGAATGCCCTTTCGCCACACCATCAACGCCTACCGGGGATGCAGCCACGCCTGCCGTTACTGCTTCGCCAGACCCACCCACGAGTACCTGGGGCTGGGCATCGGGGAGGACTTCGAGCGCAAGATCGTGGTGAAGGTCAACGCCGTCGAGCGCCTCCGGGCCGAGCTCCGGGCTCCGGCGTGGCGCGGTCGACCGATCGCCATGGGGACGAACACGGACCCCTACCAGCACGCCGAGGGCAAGTACCACCTGACCAGGGGTATCGTCGGGGTGCTGGGCCAAGTCCGGAACCCCTTCAGCATCCTGACCAAGTCGACGCTCGTGCTCCGCGATCTCGATCTGCTGGCCTCCACTGCCGCCCGGACGGTTGTCCGGGTCGACCTCTCCATCGGGACGCTCGATCGGGACGTCTGGCGGCTCACGGAGCCGGGCACACCGCCCCCGGACCGTCGGGTAGACGCCGTTCGGCGGCTCAACGAGGCCGGCGTGCCCTGTGGTGTGCTCATCGCCCCCATCCTGCCGGGCCTCAGCGACGGAGAGGATCAGGTACGAGCCGTGGCCGACGCCTGCCTCGAGGCGGGGGCGGTGTCGATCACCGCCATTCCGCTCCACCTGCGCACCGGAGTGCGCGAGCACTATCTCAGCTGGCTGAGCTCGGCGCGACCGGACCTCGCCGGCCTCTACGAGGAACGGTTCGAGAACCGCTCCTATCAGCTCGCAGGCGAGCAGGCACGCCTCGCCGGCCTCGCCCCAGCCGTCGGCCGCTATCCGGCGACGACCGGGCGGGACGCGCCGTTCCCGTCCGTTCAGGCCCGTCCGCTCGGGCGCCCGGTCGAACAGCTCCGGCTGATCTGAGCTGTCCGGGACCGCATCGGTGATCGGACCGGCGCGCCGACGCGGCAGAATCATGGGAATGAGCGGAATCGACACCGGCGGGCCAGCCCTCCAAGAGCTGACGTCCAACCGGCAATCCTCCGATCGGATCGTGCTGTCGCTGGCATGCATCGCCCAGTTCATGGTCGTCCTCGACGTTTCGGTGGTGAACGTCGGCCTTCCCTCCATCGGCCGGGACCTGCACTACAGCCCGACCGGGCTGCAGTGGGTGGTCAATGCCTACGTGCTGACGTTCGCCGGGTTCCTGCTTCTGGGAGGGCGGGCCGCCGATCTGTTCGGTCGGCGGCGGACCTACCTCGCCGGACTGGCATTATTCTCCGTCGCCAGCCTGGTGGGGGGGTTTGCGGCCTTCTTCTGCATGTGGTACTTCCTCTCCCTCTACCTTCAGAACGTGTTGGGGTTCGGAGCGCTGCGCGCCGGCCTGGCGTTCTTCCCGATGGCCGTCTCCATCATCATCGGCGCCCAGCTGAGCAGCCGGAGCCTGACCCGCCTGGGCTGCCGACCGCTCCTGTTCGCCGGCACCGTGCTGGCCGGTGGCGGTTTCGCCTGGCTGTCGCAGATCCCGCCGGCTGGGAGCTACTGGGAGCACGTGTTCGGGCCCGGCTGTGCCATCGCTCTGGCGCTCGGGCTGCTCTTCACCCCCCTTGCGGCCGCCGCCACCGCGGGAGTGAGGGCAACGGAAGCCGGCTTGGCGTCGGGCGTGCTCAACACCTCCCGCCAGATGGGGGGCTCGCTCGGTCTCGCGATCCTCGCCACGGTTGCCACCGATCACACCAACTCGCTGCTTTCGAACGGGAGCTCGGTGGCCGTGGCTCTCTCCTCTGGCTACGGCCGAGCGTTCGCCATCGCCGCCGGTCTGGTGGGAGCAGCCTTTGCGGTGTCCTTCTTCGTTCCCAACGTGGGCAGACCGGCCGCCGACGAGGCTCTCGCCCCCGCGGCGACCGGCCCGGCCGCCGCCCCATCGGCTTCCACTCTCGATCCGGAACCGGCATGAGCGGCGGTGGCGGTGGGCGACTCGGGGACTCGACTTTTCCGTCCCGGCTGTCCGGCGCCTCGCTGTTCGATCTCGAGGTGGTGGAGGCGTTCGCTCTCACCCCATCGATGCGACGGATCAGGTTCGGAGCCCCGAGCCTGGCGGGCTTCGAGCACGTTCCCGGACAGGACCTGATGTTCTCCGTGCCCGCCGACGGCGACCGAACCTTCCGCCGCCGGTACACGATCAGGCAGTTCGACCCTGACGCCCTGCTGCTCGACGTCGACGTCGTCCTCCACGGCGACGGACCGGGGGCGACCTGGGCGTCCGGCGTCCGGCCCGGTGCGCGCATCGAGGCGATCGGCCCCCGCGGCAAGATCCTGCTCGACACCGAGGCGCAGTGGCACCTCTTCACAGCGGAGGAGTCGGCCATCCCCGCCACCTTCGCCATGGTGGAGGCGCTCGGAGCCGGTTCGAAGGCGATCGTCCTGCTCGAGGTGGACGGCCGGGCCGACGAGCAGGCACTCCGGGTGCAGCCCGGGTGCGACCTGCATCTCGCCTGGCTGTACCGGTCAGGAGTCGATCCCGGCCGGTCGGATGTCCTCGTCAACGCCATCGACGAGCTGAAGCTCCCCGATGGCCGAGGGCATGCCTATCTCAACGGCGAGCTGAAGGTGGTCGACAACCTGCGGAAGGCGCTCCTCGCCCGAGGCCTCCCGGCCGAGCATCTCTCGGTCAAGCCGTACTGGCGGCTGGGAATTGCCAACGCCGCCCACGGGGAACCAGCCCGAGACTGAGAGCCGGAGCCGGAGCCGGCTCCGAGGATCCGCCGCTGAGATCCACCCCGCCTCCTGTCGCCGATCGTTGAACGATCGGCGACAGGAGGCGGGGACGAGAGCCCCTTTCGGAGGGCCTCGGCGGCGCTCAGGTGGAGGGGACGACGATGCGCTTCCCGCAGACGGCCTTGCCCGTGTAGACCTGGAACTTGTTCCCCTTCAGCTGCATGTAGTAGCCGCAGAGGGTCTTCGGCACGATGGCCTCGGTGCCGAACCCGGTCATCGGGGTGCCGCTCGGCAGGATGCCCCCGGCGTTGTAGCTCTTGAGCGTACGCAGCTTGGAGATGAAGTTGGCCCGGGTCGGGTTCTTACCGGCCATCTGCAAGCCCTTGATCATGAGGTCGGCCGACACGTAGGACCCGTAAAGCCCGAGGTCCATGATCCCGCCCGTGTACGACGAGTCGTACTTCTTGACCGTGGCGATCATCTTCTTCACCGCGGAGTTCGGCGTGGTGAAGTTGATGACCGCCGCCATGTAGGCGCCGTTGAGCGCCGCTCGGGCCGTCGCGCTCTGGAGCACCTGCTGGTCGTAGCCGGTGAAGTAGATCTGCTGGGCCTTGATCCCCGCGTTCTTCACCGCCTGGGCGAGGGCGATGTCGGAGGAGTCGACGAAGGACCCGACGACCCCGTTACACCCCGCCGACTTGATCTGCAGCACGTCGGCGGTGAAGTCCACGCCGCCGAAGGGCACCGAGAAGTTCTTGTAGCACTGGGTGGAACCGCCGGCGTACACCACCCGGATCGACTGCTGGGAGGAGGCCGAGATGCCGTAGGCCAGACCGGCCACCTTGCTCGCGCCCAGGGCCTTGAACACGTTGGCGGTGGCGGTGGAGCCGTAGTACGTGCCCCCGATGTTCGCGTCGACCAGCGGGGCGTAGCTGAACATGTTGGAGTTGGGCTCTTGCGCCCACTCGGGCCCGTCGAAGGCGGCACCGGTCACCGGGACGCCCTGTTGCTGGAGGTACGGGGCACCTCCGAAGGTGAAGGCGGAGAACTGAATGACCCCGAAGGCGCCCTTGTTCTGCACGAGGTCCTGGGACGCCGTCTTGTTGACGGTCGGGCTCGACTGGTCGTCCTCCACCACCAGCTTCAGCTTGTGGCCGTTCACCCCCCCCTGGGCGTTCTGCAGGTCGATGCGGGCCTGGGCTCCCCCGGCACCGTCGGCGAAGGTCGACGACGCCACGCCGGTCAGGTCGGTGACGTAGCCGATGGTGATCGTGCTCGCCGCGGCTCCGCTCGCAGCCGGGAACAGAGCGACGGTCGAACCCGTGACCAGGCCCCCGAGCGCCAGCGCGAGCATGCCGAAGCGTACGCGGCGTGAACGAAACGAAAAGATCGCCATCCCCAAGCCCCCCTAGGATCCGATTGAGGCAGGAAGATCCCGCCAAGTTGAAGTATAGCGTCACAAACGTAACCCATCGGGAGGCGAACGTCCATACACGAACGCCCGCGACCTCGGGCGCTCAGACCGAGAGGATCACCGGAACGATCATCGGGCGACGCCTGGTCCGGTCGCCCACCAGGCGGCCGAGGGACTTGCGGGCATGGCGGCCGAGGACCTCCACGTCGCGGGCGCCGTCGCTCATGGCCTGGGTGAGCGCGTCGGCCACCACCTTGCTGGCCTCGCCCAACAGCTCCTCGGCCTCGGGGGCGTGCACCCAGCCCCGGGTGGCGATCTGGGGCATTCCGTGCAGCCGGCCGAGATGGAGGTCGACGGTGGCCACCACCATCACCACCCCTTCCTCCGACAGGGCCCGCCGGTCCCGAAGGACGCCGTGACCGATGTCCCCGACCGTGCCGTCGACGTAGACGTATCCGGCCGGTACCTCGCCGTCGCGCTGCAGCCCGGCGGCGGTGAGAAGGACGGCGTCCCCGTCCTCGCACAGGAGCACCTGCTCGGCGGGGATCCCCATCCCCCTCGCCAGCTCCGCGTGGTGGACCATGTGGCGGTACTCGCCGTGGACGGGTACGAACGCGCCGGGCTGGGTCACCGAGATCAGCGTCCGGAGCTCCCCCTGGCACGCATGACCGCTCACGTGCACCGCCTCGGAGCCCGAGTGCACCACCTCCGCGCCCCGCCGGTGCAGCTCGTCGATCACCCGGCCCACCGACCACTCGTTGCCCGGGATCGGGTGGGCGCTGATCACCACCACGTCGCCGTCCTCGATCCGCAGCCGCTTGTTCTCGCCGGTTGCCATGAGCGACAGGGCCGACATGGGCTCCCCCTGCGATCCGGTCGAGACCACGCAGATCTCCCCGGGAGGCAGGCGGTCGATGTCGTCAATGTCGACGAGGGTCCCCTCGGGGATCGTCAGGATGCCGAGTCGCGACGCCAGGTCGACGTTCTTGCCCATCGAGCGACCGAGGGTGGCCACCCGGCGGCCGGCGACCACCGCCGCGTCGACGACCTGCTGCACCCGGTGCACGTGGCTCGCGAAGCAGGCCACGATCACTCTGCGGCCGGGCCGGGCCAGAAAGACCCGCCGGAGGGCGACCCCGACCGTCGATTCGGACGGGGTGAAGCCGGCCTCTTCCGCGTTGGTCGAGTCCGACAGGAGGAGCCGGATCCCGGGGTCCTTGGCCAGCGCCCCCATCCTCGACAGATCGGTCCGACGGCCGTCGACCGGCTGGAGGTCGAGCTTGAAGTCCCCCGAGTGCAGCACGATCCCCTGAGGAGTGTGGAAGGCGATGGCGAAGGCACTGGGGACCGAATGGGTCACCGGGATGAACTCGACGTCGCAGGGACCGATTCGCCGCCGCTCACCGTCGGCCACGACGTGGTAGGTCGCCCGGTCACCCAGGCCTGCCTCGTCGATCCGGTTCCGGGCCAGGCCGAGCGCCAGCTCCGAGCCGTAAATGGGCACCCGCAGATCCCGCAGCAGGTAGGCAAGGCCCCCCGTATGGTCCTCGTGCCCGTGGGTGAGCACGATCGCGTCGACCCGATCGGCATTCTCGCGCAGGTACGAGAAGTCCGGCAGGACCAGGTCGATGCCGGGCATGTCCGGATCGGGGAACATGATCCCGCAATCGAGCACGAGGATACGCCCGTCGACCTCGATGCAGGCGCAGTTCCGGCCGATCTCCCCCAGGCCACCGAGGAAGACGACGCGGACCGGTGCCGCGTCGCTCGGGCCGGGACCCGCCGCTCCCTGGGCTGAACCGGCCGGCCTCCGACGACGCCGTTGCTGCTCAGCCACGCGGTGGGCCCGTCGTCTCGGTCGTCCCCAGGCGGCCCAGCACCTCACGCGCCCGGTCGTCGAGCACCGCGGGTGCGGCGCCCATCGGCGGGCGGCACTGCCCGACGGCGAGGCCGAGGACCCGACAGGCGGCCTTGGCCGGCAACGGGTTCGGGAACTCGTCGCTCGATTCGAACGCGTAGGACTCGATGAGGCGGGCGTTGGCGGTACGGGCGCCGTTGACGTCACCCTTGGCGAACGCGCCGACCACCTGGCCGAGCTCGATCCCGGCCCAATGGGACGCGACGCTGACGACCCCGACCGCACCGACCGCCAGCAGCGGAAGCGTCTGGGCGTCGTCGCCGCTGTAGACCTCAAAGCGGGCGGGAGCCTCGGCCATCAATCGGGCCGACCCGGCCACATCGCCCGCCGCGTCCTTCAGCGCCACGATGTTGGGCACCTCGTGGGCCAGCCGCAACAGGGTGTCGGTGGCGATCCGCCGGCCGGTACGGGCAGGGATGTCGTACAGCACGACCGGCAGAGCGGAGGCCTCGGCGACGGCACGGAAGTGGTCGAACAATCCGGCCTGGGACGGTCGGTTGTAGTAGGGCGTGACCACGAGCACCCCGTCAAGACCGATCTGCGCGGCGGTGCGCACGAGCTCGATGGAGTGACGGGTGTCGTTGGTGCCCGCTCCGGCGACGACCGGCACGGTGACGGCCTCGGCCACGGCCCGCCAGAGGTCCGCCCGTTCCGCATCGCTCAACACCGGACCCTCGCCGGTGGTCCCCGCCAGGACCAACCCGTCGCTCCCGTGCTCGACCAGCCAGCGGGCCAGCTCGACCGCGGCACCCAGGTCGAGAGCCCCCTCCTCGTCAAAAGGAGTGACCATCGCGGTGACCACGGCGCCCAGGGTGGGTGTCTGATCGCGAAGGGCCATTCCTCCCGAGGCTACCAGCCGGCCGGCCGGCCGCCTCAGACCACCTGTCGCGCCACCGGCGAGCCCTCGGCCGCCGCATCCAACTCGGCCTCGGTGTCGGTCCAGTCCTCGAACGCGATCACCCCGAGGTCGGTGAACCGATCCCGGAGCCATCCTCCGGCGGCGTCGAGCAGACCGAGCTTCTTCACGTTGGGCACGATCTTGGAGAAGAGGAGGATCTGAAAGTCGTCCCGCTCGGGTGATTGGGACACGACGCGGACCACGTCGTCCTTGGGCACCTCCATCCGTTCCCAGACCTCTTGCATGAGGAGCCGGTCGCGCATCCGTACGGCGGCCTCGAACGCGAATTCCTGCCGATCGCGGATCTCGGCTGTCGTCAGCTGTGCGTAATGCTCCTGCAGGGAAAGGACGCCGAAGGCGACGTGCCGGGCCTCGTCGGCCATGACGTAACGCAGCATGGTCTTGAGCAGGGGCTCCTGGGTGAGCTGGTACATGAACCCGAAGGCCGCCAACGCAAGGCCCTCCACCATGATCTGCATCCCCAGATAGGTCATGTCCCATCGGGAGTCGGCCACGATCTCGTCGAGCAGCAGGCCGAGGTGGGCGTTGACCGGGTAGTGCCCTGACAGTTTCTCGTCGAGATACCTGCTGAACACCTCGACGTGCCGGGCCTCGTCGACCACCTGGGTCGCCGCGTAGTACTTGGCGTCGATCCACGGAACGGTCTCGACGATCTTGGCCGTGCAGATCAACGCGCCCTGCTCGCCGTGCATGAACTGGGAGAGCATCCAATTCTCCTGCTCGACCCGGAACCGGAGCCACTCCCGGTCACCCCAGTGCTCGAGCGCGGTGCCGCCGAGGTCGGCCCCGGCCCAGCGCGGGTCCCGGCCGACGTCCGCGCCCGCCATGGCCAGGCGCTCGGGATCGACGGGTGTCTCCCACGGAAGGTCCGTCCGGCCGTTCCACTGAGCTCGCTTGGCCTTTTCGTAGAGCCTGTCGAGCTTGGGACGAGCACCCTTCGTGTAGTCCCAGGTGAACTCCGCCGGGCAGTTGTCGGCCACCAGATGGCGGCCATCGGCGTCCTCGTGCCCGACGAGATCGACGACTTCCCGCAATCCCCTGGTCCGGTCCGGCTCCGCCGGCCCTCCTCCGGACCCGATCGAGCCGGACCGAATCGAATCCCTGCCCTCCGTCGTGGTCATGGCCCCATTCCTGTCCACTCCCGTCGTCACCCGATTCTGACGCCTCGGGCCCCGGTGGTGCCATCGGGCCGACGAGACGACATGATGGGGCCTTCCGCCGTCGCTGAGTGAGGTTCCACCATGAGCATCGATCCCCCGGATGCCTCGAGGGGCCGGGTCCGGTTGGAGACCGGACCCAAGCGGGTCCGTGCCTTCGTGAACGGCCAGTTGGTGGTCGACACGTCCGATCCCGTGCTCGTCTGGGAGGTTCCTCATCACCCCGCGTACTACCTGCCTCGACGGCCTGCTCGCTCCGCGTCCCCACGCGCAATTCTCGTGAAGGCACGACGGTGGACCGCGAACAGTTGAAGGGAGCTGTCGCCCTGGTGACCGGAGCGGCCAACGGAATCGGTGCCGCCGCTGCGACCCGGCTGGCCGGGCTGGGGGCCAGGGTGGTGCTCGCCGATGTCGACGACGGGCCCGGTCGGGCCCTTGCCGGAGAGCTCGACGGTCTGTACGTGCACTGCGACGTCTCCGACCTCCCCGACAACCATGCGGCGGTCGCCGCTGCGGTCGGGCACTTCGGCGGGCTCGACCTCGTCCACCTCAATGCGGGAGTGGCCGGTGGCTGCGGGGTCGGCGACGATTTCCACCTTCTCCGCTACCGCCGGGCCATGGGCGTCAACCTCGACGGCGTGGTGTTCGGCATCCACGCCGCGCTTCCGGCCTTACGCCGCCGTGGCGGCGGCACGATCGTGGCCACCGCCAGCCTGGCCGGGCTCATGCCGGTCCCTCCCGAGCCGATCTACGGTGCCAACAAGCACGCAGTCGTCGGCCTGGTCCGCTCCCTCGGCCCGATCCTGGCCGAAGACCGCATCCGTATCAATGCACTCTGCCCCGGCTTCGCCGACACGTCGCTCGTCGAGGGCATCCGGGGCTGGGTGGATGCCGTCGGTGCACCGCTGCTCACCGTGGCGGACGTCGTCGATGCGCTCATCTCGGTCGTCGAGAGCGACGAAGTGGGCCAGTGCTGGTTCGTGCAGCCCGGACGCCCGAGCGAGCCCTTCACCTTCAGGAACGTACCGGGGCCACGCCCGCTCGGATCGCTCGGATCGTGAACGGACGATCATCGACCCGCCAATGGACGATCATCGACCGCCCCTCCCACGTGAATGGCCTCGACCGCTATTCGGCCAATTGATCCCTTTCGAGTGGGCCCGATAATCAGTACGCTTTCCCCTATGAGCACGATGATCGGAGGTCCCGGCTGGTGGTTGGCCAGTGACGGGCGGTGGTACCCGCCCGAGACACACCCCGACTACCGGCGGCGGACCCAGGAGATGTGGACGGCGCCGGCCGAGGCCCCCGCCCAACCGTCGGCGCCGCTCGAGATGACGGCTCCCGGACCCATCCCGCCGGCGTTCACGCTCTCCAACGGCCCGCTCGATCCTGCAGCGCAGATCGGCAGGACCATCATGGTGGAACCCGCGAGGTACCTCGGGGGGTTCGCCCCGGAGCCGGAGACCCAGGACTCCTCGTTCCTCCGTTGCACCGAAGCGGGACTGCAGTTCAGGACCAGGCGTGGTGTCGCGTGGGTGCCGTGGAACGACGTGTCGGGCATGGAGGTGGAGGGACCTGCCGAGATGAGCCGGCGGTTCAGGGTCAGTCCGCAGCTGGCTCCAGGCCTGTTCGGGTTCTCCGGCCGTAGGGAGGGCATCGCCTTTGTGGTCGCCCTCTCCGGAGCGAGCGAGATCGTCTTTGAAGTGGGCGGTACCACTCCCGACGAGCTCCGCCAGGCGATGCGGCCGGTGCTCGACCGGTTCCGTGTCGAGCCGGCAGCCGATCTCGCTGCGCCGGAGGTGGCCGGATCCGAGGTGGCCGGATCCGAGGTGGCCGGATCCGAGGTGGCCGGATCCGAGGCTGCCGGATCCGAGGCTGAGCCGCGGCATCGGGCTGGGGGCGAGGAGGCGTCGACCGCGATCGAGGCCACGACGGCCGGCGCGAACGACGCCGTCCAGCGGTTGCTGGCGAGCGCCTCGGCCCAGGGT
>Ga0307372_10010453_pt1 | contig 12559 bp, 11 predicted proteins | sample OX1MG_FD_202533 | JGI IMG/M metagenome (GOLD analysis project Ga0307372, IMG submission 202533) | Soil microbial communities from Risofladan, Vaasa, Finland - OX-1 | ecosystem: Environmental > Terrestrial > Soil > Coastal area > Acid sulfate soil | place: Finland: Risofladan, Vaasa | collected...
AGGGTGAAAAAGGCCAGACGGACATTGATCGTGAACAGGATCCCGCCCAGAATGAGCACCAACATGACCTGGCTCAACAATTCGAGGCTGAGGGTGACCACGGTCGAGAAGTCCTGCGTATCCGAGGTGACCCGGCTGACGATCTTCCCTGATGGATACTCGTCGAAGAATGAGAGATCGCGGGCCAGCACTGATTCCACCACGTCGAGCCTGAGCTTGAGAACCACGTCGGCCACCGCCCGCGCGGTCAACCATTGCCGCCCCAGGCTGACGGCCCAGGCGGCGGCGCCGAAGGCCAGGATGGCAGCCACCAACAGGCTCGCCATTCCGGTGGTCCGCGAACCGGCCAGGGCGCCAACCGCGCCGGCGATCGCGATCGGCAAGGCCAGATTCATCAGCGCGCCCAGGAGCGCGTACCCCGCCACCGCCAGCATCTTGCCCCGCACGGGGCGAAAGTAGCGGAGGATGCGGGCGACCAGCACTCGGTCGCCATAGCTCCGGTCGTAGGCTTCCGCGTCCAAACCACCAAACAGATCAGCCATAGGGCTTACCGTGCTCCCGCCGGCTCGGGGGCCTGGGCCGGCTCGTAATGGGCGAAGATTCTCCGATACAATCCGCACCGCCGCAACAATTGCTCATGCGTACCCTGGTCTTCAACTTTCCCCTGGTGGAGGACGAGCACCCAGTCCGCCGAGCGGATCTGGGAGAGCCGGTGCGTGATCAGCAAGGTGGTCCGCCCGCTGAGCAGCCGGCGCATCGCCTTCTGAATCTCATCCTCGGTGGCGCTGTCGATGGCGCTGGTGGAGTCATCCAGAATGAGGATGGTCGGATCGGTAAGCAAGGCACGAGCGATTGCCAGGCGCTGGCGCTGGCCGCCCGAAAGCGTCACCCCCCGCTCGCCAATTACCGTGTCGTAGCCGTCTTTCATATGCATGATGAACTCATGCGCCTGGGCATCCCTGGCCGCCTGCTCGATAGCCGCCCGCCGGGCCGCCGGATCCAGGTCACGCTCGCGTCCACCAAGCCCGAACTCGATATTCTCGGCGATGGAGCGCGAAAACAGGAAGACATCCTGCTCGATGGTGGCAATGCGCGAGCGGAGGGCATCGAGATTCCAGGCGCGTACGTCGATGCCGTCGACCGTGATGGCGCCCGATTCCACGTCGTAGATCCGGTTCACCAGTCGGGCCAGGGTACTCTTGCCGGCCCCGGTCTGACCGACGATCGCCACCGTCTGGCCGGGCCTGGCGCGGAAGCTGACCGCGCGCAGGGCGGGGTGGTCCTCATAGCTGAACGACACATTGTCGAACGCCAGTTCGCCCCGCATCGGCCTCGCGTATCCCTGCTCGTTTTGGTCCAGGTTTGCCTCGTCGCGGAGCAGGGCCAGAATACGCTCCGCGCCCGAGATCCCTTGCCGAACCACGTCCCAGGAAAAGGTGGAGGCGAACACCGGCCAGCGGAAGGCGCTGATCAGGCCGAAATAGGTCACGAGGCCGCCGACCGACAATTCACCCCGCGACACCAGGAAGAGCGCGTGCGCCATGGCGAGGGCAAAGGCGACAGCCAGCATCAGAGGCGGCAGATACACCGCCTGAATCCGCCCTTCACGGACCGAGAGGTCACGATAGACACGGGCCCGGACGGCGAACTTTTCCAATTCCGCTTCCTCCTGTCCCGTCGCCTTGACCAATTCGATACCCCGCACCGACTCGCTTAAGCTGGCATTGAGCGCCCCGAACTCCGCTCGCTGCGCCGCCGTAACTGGGTGGAGTTGGCGCAAATAGCGGCGCACACCCCAGAGGTAGCCGATTGCGAAGAGAAGAGGAACGACCAGCAATTGCGGCTGGAGCACGGCGATGAAGATCATGGGCAATATCATGGCCGACGTGGAATCGAAGACCACGTCCAGACCTGGCACGACCAAATCACTCAGGCGATTCACATCGTTGGCCACCCTGGCCATGATGTCGCCCACCCGCTGTCGATTGTGGAAGGTCTGGCTCTTACCCAGGAGACTGAGGTACAGTTCGTCACGCGCGTCGCGGGCCAGCCGTTTCCCGAGTAACTCAGACAACGACCTGGCGCTCACGTCAATGGTGCCCGTGAGCAGCACGATCCCAAGGATCAGCAGGCCATCGCGGGCCAGATCCAGGTGGGGAGAGCGGCTATGCAAGACATCGTTGAATGCCTGGCCCACCAGCACTGAGTTGAAATTGAAAGCGACGTTGACCAGCACCGAGATGACCATGAAGACGCCGACCGCCCACTTGTAGCGGAGCAGGTGAGAGGTGATCCAGCGGACCGGCCCACGCTGGTCGGACACATAGGCGCCGGCCACGCTGAACTCGCGCATAAACAGAGCGCCTCCCATTGGATGACTTGGGCTGGTCTGGCGGCGCGGCAAAGGGTGGGGCGCGCTCTCCGGGCCATCGGCGCGGGAGAGCCAGGCTGCTCCACCGATTCACGCCGCAAGTTGCACTCTAGCGCGCGGCACTTTCTCTGTCAAGCCGCGGGAGTGCGAGTGTGAGCTATTTTATACCACTCAGCCGGAGGCGCGAAGCCAGCGGAGAAGAATCCGGAGAGCAAATGCGTCACAGCCGGTCCGCTTGGCGATCTCGGCACAGCGCAGGTTAAAGTCCGACTCGTCCGGCTCGGGACGTTTCTCGGCGGCCAGCGCCGCTAGCCGCTCCGGCTTGATGGACAGCCAGGCCGCCAAGCCGGCGGGAGTGAGATCGCGGCTTTGGCGGAAGTTTTCCAGCGCGTACCCGAGGGTCGAGGAATTGGATGACCTATTCATCTGCCTCATTTCCGCCAGGGCCGGTATCTCGATCTGCCTTTTCATATTGTCACCATACCGCGACGTCTTTGATGCCGCATGCCCCTTCCGGGTACGGCCCATCCTCCCCACCGGCAGGCCCCGAATGGATGATCGTTCCTTCCGTTCCCGCCCTTTCAAGCGCGGGATCCGTCGACTGTGCAGGGCTCAAGATCGCGGATCCCGTGCCGAAAGACCTGGTAATGGCAGCGCGCGCCCTGCCTGGATGCCGATGTCGGCATCCTCGGTCGAAGGTATCCCCGTATGAGTGCCTCGGGGTAGAAGGACAGAACGGATGCGTCTCCTCAGGGATTTGTCAATCAATACGAAGCTGATCGTCCTGGCGGCCGGCAGCGTGGCCATTTTCCTTGTCTGTATCGGCATGGCGATCAGCAGCTTTAACACCATGACCGGGAAGGTCGCCCAGCAACGGACCGCTCGTGAGATGTATCAAGCAGTCTCGGGCGCCTACGAGCAATGGACCCTGGACGATGACCAATCCAACATGTACGGAGCCGTGGTCGCCCTCCGCGATCCCCGCCAGCATGCCCTGGCCGAAACCACCTTTCAGCAGGCAGTGCAAGCGAGAGCCGCCGCGAACCCCTTCCTGGCAACTGCTCGCCGGCTGGCCACCACCCCGGACGAGGTTTCCCTCCTGGCCCGGATCAGCAACGATCTGACGAGCTATGATGGCTTTACCCAATCGATGCGCAACTACGCGCTCGCGGGAAACATAGCTCGCGCGATCCATGTCGTAACCGTGGACAACCTGGCGCCTTCCAACGATCTGCCCATTGCCTTCCAGAGTCTGGAGGATAAAGAGACCGCGCGTCTGAACACGCTCACGGCGTCCATCGACAGCGCGGCGAACAGCGGGAAGCAACTGCTGATCATCCTGGCCATTCTCGGTACCCTGGTGCTGGGTGGGATCGCCCTCTTTATTTCACTCTCCATCCGGCAGGGCTTACGCCGGCTCACCAAGGTCGCCGGCCGGCTGGCCGAGGGCGACACCGCCGTATCCACCACCGGGCTCCCCGCCGCCCGCGACGAAATGGGCGCCCTCAGCAGCTCCTTCGTGGCCATGGTGGCCCATCAATCGGCCATGGTCGAGGCGGCGACCGCCCTGGCGGACGGTGACCTCACCCGCCCAGTCACTCCCGCTGGGGACGCCGATAAGCTGGGCCAGGCGTTCGTGGTGATGATTCAGAATCTCAGGGCCCTGATCACCCAGGTGGCCCAGGTCGCGCGCCAGGTGGCCGAAGGGGCGGCACGGGTGTCGACCAATACGGGGAACATCCAACAAGCAAGCAGCCAGATCGCCAACGCGGTGGAGGAAGTGGCGCGCGGGGCGAGCGATCAAAGCCAGAGCGCGACCCAGGTCATCGCCCAGATGACCTCCCTGCAACAGGCGGTCGAACAGATGGCCGAGGGCGCCCGCGCCCAGGGCGAGGCAGTGCGGGAAAACGAGGGGGCCAATGCCTCTCTCCGATCCGCTCTGCAACACACCACCCAGAGTGTCGAGGCGGTAGCCGGCGCCGCCGATCGGGCCGCCGCCACCGCCCGCGGCGGCGGTGCCGCCGTGACCCAGACGATCACCAGTATCGAAGGGGTGCGGGCCGCCGTCCTCAAGGGTGTGGATCAGGTGGAGACGCTGGGGAAGCGGAGTAAAGAGATCGGGGCCATCGTGGCGGCGATCGACGACATCGCCGCCCAGACCAACCTCCTTGCCCTCAACGCGGCCATCGAAGCGGCCCGGGCGGGCGAACACGGCAAGGGCTTTACCGTGGTGGCCGCCGAGGTACGGAAGCTGGCCGAGCGCGCCTCGGCGGAGACGCGCGAGATCGCCGCCCGCATCACCGCCATTCAGCGGCAGGTGGCCGAGGTGGTGGAGGCCATGAAGACCGGCAGCACCGAGGTCGAGCAGAGCGTGGCCCTGGGTCGAGAAGCCCGCGAGGCCCTGGAAAGCATCACCGGGGTGGTGGAGGAGACAAACGCCCAGGCCGGCGCGATCAGGGTCGCGATCAGCGAGATGATGGGTAGCGTGGAAGATGCCGCCGCCGCCACCGGCCGGGTCTCCGCCGTGGTCGCGCGCACGGCGGAGGCGACGCGGGGCATGATGGCGGGGGCCGAGCAGGTGGCGGGGGCCATCGAGAGCATCGCGGCGGTCAGCGAGGAAAGCGCGGCCGGGGCCGAGGAGGTCAATGCCTCGATGGCGGAGCAAGCGGCCAGCGCCCACCAGATGGCGGCCGGAGCCCAGGAGTTGGCCGATCTGGCCGAGAAATTGGAGTCGTTGCTCGCCAACTTCGTCACCGACCAGGACGAGCAGCCTGCCGAGGGACGGGGCGCGGTGCACAATCGCCGCCGGGTCTCGGACTGGCACGCCGCGTGACCTCATCTCATAACGTCGCAGCCGTAGGGGCACCCCTTGTGGGTGCCCTTGCCTGCCGGTCGCCAAGGGCACCGGGTACCCTCTGGGCGATGGGGTGCTCCTACCAGATTAGACAAGAGCTAAGAACAGGAACAAGGTAGATAGAAATCATGCGCCCACTACTCTTCCTCCCCGTCGCGGCGCTTACCGCCCTGCTGGTATGGCTACTTGGCGCCCCCGTCCTGGGGCAAGGCGGCGGAGGCGGTGTCACCTCCGCCTCCCCGCCCAGGCAGATTCGCGCCGCCGCCCTGCCCGGGGAAGGGGCGTCGCCGGTGAGCGGCGCCTGGTCCGCCTGGTCCACGCTGGGTCGGACGCCGGCGCCGGGCGGCAAGGCAGCCGGCACGCCGGCGGGCGTAATCCTGGTGATCCCGCGGTTGGCGATCCGGGTTCCGGTCATGGACCGCGGGGTGAATGCCCAGGGCGAACTGCCGATCGCCGAGGGATTTACCGTGACCCACTATACATTCTCGGCCGGAGTGGGTGAGCGAGGAAACTATATCGCCTACGGCCACGACGATATTCAGGGGAGCGTCTTCGCGAATCTTGGTTCGCTGCGGGAAGGCGACCCTATCGAGCTGCTTCAGGCGGGCCGCCGCTTCTTGTATCGCGTCACCGGCAGCCAGATCGTCTGGCCCTCCGATGTCACCGTCCTCCGTCCGACCACGAGCCCGACCATGACCTTGATCACCTGCACCCCATACATGGTCGACACCCAGCGTATCGTGGTCAGCGCGGCGCTGGCGGGGGTTGAAGGAATCTAGTCTCCCTCCCCCACATCGCTTGGGGTAACCGCGCCTCCGTATTTACACTACCGCCGGTTGTGGAGGAGGAAGCGCGCGATGATTTGGCTGACGCGGTTCGACGGTACGCGGTTCGCGCTCAACGCGGACATTATCCAGTCCATCGAGGAAACCCCGGATACGGTGATCACGATCACCAACGGGCATCATTTTGTCGTCCGCGAACGCGCCGATGACCTTCTGCGCCAGATTATCGACTTCCGCCATCGGATCCAGGTTGGTCTCGGGGACCACCAATGAAGAAGAAGCTCGATCTAGCCACGACGCTCGGCTTCGTCCTGGCCATTGGGTCGTTGGTTGGCTCTATTGTCCTGGAGCACGGCAGCCTCATGTCGTACTTCAATATCTCCGCCGGCCTGATCGTCTTTGGCGGCAGCCTGGGCGCGGGGATGATCGCCTTCCCCATGGCCGTGGTCAAGAAACTGCCCAAAATGATCATGTTGTCCTTGCGCGAACCGGTGCAAGACCCCGCCGCCATCGTGCAGCAGTTCGTCAAGTTGGCCGAACGCGCTCGGAAAGAAGGGCTGCTGGCCCTGGAGCAAGAGGCGCCCACCATCCTCGACCCGCTCATCCGGAAGGGGATCATGCTGGTGGTCGACGGAACGGACCCGGAAGTGGTCACCCAGGTGATGGAAATCGAAATCGCCGCTCGGGAGGCCCGGCACGAAACCGGGATCAACATGCTGGAGGCGTTGGGTGGTTTTGCCCCTACGCTGGGCATCCTGGGCACGGTCATGGGCCTGATCCGCATTCTGGCCCACATGAGCTCGGCCGGTGAGATGGCCTCCTCGATCGCCGTCGCCTTCACCGCGACCCTGTATGGCGTCGGCTCGGCCAATCTGTTCTGGCTGCCCCTCGCCACCAAGCTCAAGCGGCGCTCGGCCTCCGAGGGCGAAACAGCGGCCCTGATCGTGGATGGGGTAGCGGCCATTCAGGCGGGCGACAATCCGCGGATCGTGCAAGAGAAGCTGGCCGGCTACATTGTCCCGGCCAAGGGGAAGAAAGCAGCCAAGGATGCCGCCGCGCCGGCCGGGGCTCCGAGCCCCGCCAAGGCAGGGGCGTAGACTGATGCGCGGCAAAAAACCAAAGGTGGTGAAGGAGAACAGTGAGCGGTGGCTCCTGACCTACTCCGACCTGATTACCCTGCTGATGATCTTTTTTATCCTTCTCTATGCCATGTCCACCACCAACGCGCGAAAGTTTCAAGACCTCACCGGGGCCTTGCAGCAAGCCTTTAACAATGGACAATATCAGGACGTCACCCTGGGCGGCAGTCCCGGCAACCCGCACACCCTCTCCGGCACCGCCCCCGGCAAGGCCAGGATCAAGGTGTTGCCCAAGACACCCACTCTGTCCGAGATCTCCAAGATGATCGGCCTCCCTACCACGGTGCTGACGGTGAGCCGTTCCCGAGAAGGAGTCGTCCTCAGCCTGGGCGGCAGTTTCCTCTTCTACCCCGGTAATACCGGCCTCAAGCCGGAATCCTCGTACCTGCTCTCGCGGGTGTCCAGCGTCCTGGGCAGACTGCCGAACACGATTCGCATTGAAGGAAATACCGATGCCCAGGGTGGTTCGACATCCTTCTCGTCGAGTTGGGCCCTCTCCGCCATGCGTTCGGTCTCCATCGTGCAATACCTGAGCACGAAGGGAGGGATAGACCCGAAAAGGCTGCAGGCGGAGGGTCTGGGTGAATACCATCCCGTGGCCCCGAACACAACCCCGCAAGGGCGGGCGAAAAATCGCCGTGCCGACATCGTCATTCTGTACCCGTAGCGAAAGCGGAGCGCGCGATGCCTGACACCCTGTCACAAAATCAAATCGACGCCCTGCTCGCCCAGGCTATTGGGGGTGACGAGGGAGACGCCGCCGGCAAGGAGCGTTTCCGCTCGATCCGCACCTACGACTTCCGCCATCCAAGCAAGCTGTCCAAGGAACAACTGCGCACCCTGCAAATGGTGTTCGAGAGCTACTCCCGCACCGTGGGGACCGCGCTGTCGTCGGTCTTGCGCTCGCAAGTCCACATCGCCCTGGTCTCGGTCCAGCAGGCGGTGTTCGATGAATACGCCCGCGGCCTTCCCGCGACCACTCTGCTGCACCTGGCCTCGGTCGAACCTCTACCAGGGAACATTATCTTTGAATATGATCTTGGCACGGCCTTCCTCATGATGGACCGCTTACTTGGCGGGATTGGCAAGGCGCCCGCGCATGAACGCGAAGTGACCGACATCGAGACGATCCTTCTGCAGACCATGGCCGGCACCTTCATCGAAAGTTTCTCCGAGGCATGGCAACACCTCGTTCCTATCCACACCAAGTTACTCCGCCTGGAATATACGCCTCGGTATTTGCAAACCGTTCCCATGAACGAGCCGGTCGTTCTGATCCTGTTCGATCTGCGGGTCATGGAGCGGCAAACCACCATGAGCATGTGTATTCCCTATTCGACTCTGGAGCCTATCGCCGCCGATCTCAATGTCCAATCGATGTTCATGGCCGCCCAGAAGGAAGGCACCGAGGTGGAGAGCGCGGACGCCCCCAGCCGTCTCCGCCAGGTGACTATTCCGCTCGTGGCCTTGCTGGGATCGACCACCCTTTCCCTGGGAGTGATCAATGATTTGCAAGCGGATGACGTGATTCGCCTGGATGGTCTGGCCACCGAACCGATCATCGTGTCGGTAAATAAAAGGCCAACCTTCGTCGCGCGGCCCGGACTGGCCCGGCAGGGCATGGCGGTTCAGGTTCTGGGTGTATTACCGGATGAGGATGCATGACGATGATGGACACTGCGCCCGCGTACCTTGAAAGTCCCGCCGCGAGCCAGGCATACCTGACCCTGCAACGCGCCGCCCAGGATGTGCTGAGCGGGATCATTGGTAGGCACCCGACCGTGACCTTTCTCGGCCGCCGGCCGGTTCCCGCCAACAATCTGGGCCAATCCGGAAAAAACGTGCTGGTCGAATTGCAGTTCGAGCAGCCCAAGGATATCCACCATAGCATTCTTGTTCTGGCCGACGATGCCGACCTGGCGCGGCTTTTCGGGCTGAGCGGCGACGGCGAGGAGGTGTTGACGGCCGAGGCGTTGCTCAGCCTGGGCGACATGTTCAGCTCCTTCCTGGACGCGATCGCGGGCGAACTGCCCTGGCTCTCGCCCGCTCCCCGTGCTTGGTTGGCGAACCTGGAACCGATGAGCACGGACACGGGCGGCAATACCCGCTTCGACCTCCCCACCGGGCTCGCCCCAGAAGAGATTCTGCATGAAATCGTGGTCTCCGTCGCCCTGGGGGCCGAGGAGTCCTGCGCCCTTCTGGTGGTGATCGGCGAAAAGGGCGAGCAAGCGTTGTTAGGGCTTAACGCGGCTCCGCCCGCCCCCGCCCCCGCCGCCCCACGGCCGGCGCCGGTGGCAACGCCGATGCCTGTTCTGGCGCCCACATCGCCGGCACCGGCGGCGCGTCCGGCCAGCAACGTGCAAAGCGCCGCCTTCAAGCCGCTGGCGGTCGAGCAACCGGCGGGCAGAAGCAGCAGCATCGATCTGATCCGCGATGTGCCGCTCAAGGTGACGGTCGAGTTGGGACGTGCCTCGCTGACCGTGCGGGAAATCCTGGCCCTGGGCGCCGGGTCGGTGGTCGAATTGGATCGGTTGGCCGGGGAGCCGGTGGACGTATTGGTGAACGATCGGATGATCGCCCGCGGCGAAGTGGTGATCGTGGATGAAAGCTTTGGGGTCCGGATCACGGATCTGATGAAATAGGCGGATTGATGAGGAAAAACATGATAGCGCGCCGTCCACGTCTTCTGCTCTGGCTCCTCTCCCTCTCGTGTATCCTCTGGATGGCCGGCGCGGCTTCCGTTGGGCCGGTTGCCGCGCGGGGAATCGGGACCGGCTCGCTTCCGGCGCCGGTTGCCGCGGCGCCGATCCACCATGCGAACGCCGCCAAAATCGCCTTTCGGGTGGTTGCCGCCACCCGCCTTACTATCGCGACCGTCCCTCCCGTGCCCGCTCCGTCCGCCGCGGCTCGCGCGAACGCCGCGAGTTCGGCCCTGCGCCTGACCCCGTATACACCGGTGGTCACGGGCGCTAGCCAGTCCTTTGATGCCGGCACCCTCGCGGGGCTGGCGATCAAGTTCCTCATCGTGATTGGGCTCCTGTTCATCGTCCTGCGCGTGCTGAAAGCGATCCTGCCCAAAATGCAGGGCGGAGGGAAGGGTGGGGTAGGCGCGCTGGTGCTGCACAGTGAGTCGATCGGCGACAAGCAGCGCATCGTCTTGCTTGACCTCCACGGCCAATTGGTCGCGGTCGGCATCTCGGGCGGGGCCATCAGTCCCCTCGCCACCATCGATCAACCGGAGGCCATGGAGTCGCTCCGCGCCCGGTACTCCTCGATCCCCCAGGCAGTACCAGGGTACCGCGAGAGTACGAAACAACCGGCGATTGGCCAGTCGTTCGCCGAGGCGCTCAAGCGAGCGGGGATCGTGGGCCAGCACCAGACTGGGGCACCCCCCGTCCCACGGGTCGCCCTCACCATTCCCTTTCTCCAGCGGGCGGCGGCGAGCCGCGAACCGGGCAAGGTGAAGGCCGCCGCGCCCCGACCGACCCGGAAGCCACGCCGCCAGGCCGCCGGCCAGTCCGCGCCGGAGCCGGTGCTGCTGGATGCCCTGGAGGCCATGCGGTCGCTTCGCCAGAAGGTTGAGAGTTCATGAACATTCCCAGCATCACGATCGGGGCCGGCCACGGGGCAAACGGTCTGGGCAGCGCGGTCCAGGTACTGCTGCTGATCACCCTGATCACCCTGGCCCCCTCGTTGGTGATCATGCTCACCGCGTTTACCCGAATCATCGTGGTGCTGGGCTTCGTGCGATCGGCGATCGGCATCCCCCAAACGCCGCCCAACCAGGTTCTTACCGGTCTGGCGATCTTCCTGACTTTCTTCATCATGACCCCCACCATGAACACGATCAACAACACGGCCTTGCAACCGCTGATGGCCAATAAGATCTCGCAAGGCGAGGCGCTCAACCGAGCCCAGGTACCGATCCGAGCCTTCATGTTCAAGCAAGTACGCGAGAGTGATCTGTCCCTGATGGTCTACGCGGCCCGCGAGGCGCGCCCGCGGACCCAGGCCGACGTGCCGACGCTGGTGCTGATCCCCGCCTTCATCTTGAGCGAGTTGCATACGGCCTTCCAGATCGGCTTCATGATCTTTCTCCCCTTCCTGATTATCGACATCGTGGTCTCCAGTGCCCTGATGGCCATGGGGATGATGATGTTGCCCCCGACTACCATCTCGCTGCCCTTCAAGCTGCTGCTGTTCGTGATGGTGGACGGCTGGCACCTGGTCGTGCAGTCGCTCATCCTGGGGTTTCACTGAAGGAAGCGCCTGGTCTCCTTGTCTTTGTCCTTCTGATCGGCCATCCTAAGATCAGAAGCAGCAACAGGATGTATTTAACCATGTAGAAGCACCTTGGTGATTGATATTCGATCAGGCGCCGGTGGGAGCGGGTACGAATGACCCTGGGGACGGTCCTGAATGGGCGCTACCGCCTCCTCGACATCCTCGGGGACGGTGGGATGGCCCGTGTGTTCCGGGCCGAGGATCTGCGTCTTCGGCGTGTCGTGGCGCTCAAGACCATGCACTCGCGGTATCTGGACCAGCCCGCGTTCGTGCGGCGATTCGAGCAAGAGGCGCGGCTGGCGGCCGGCTTGACGCACCCTCATATCGTGGCCGTGTACGATGTGGGCAGCGATGGGACCATGCCCTACATCGTGATGGAATACCTGGAGGGTGGATCGCTCAAGGCGCTCATCGCGCGCGCGGGTCCGCTGCCCCTGGGTCGCGTATTGCCCCTCATGGACCAACTCGGCGGGGCCCTGGACGCGGCCCACGCGCATGGGGTGATCCACCGTGATATCAAGCCCGAAAACATCCTGCTTACCTCGTCGGGCCAGATCAAAGTGGGCGATTTTGGCATCGCTCGCGCCGTAACGGAACCGCGCCAGACCACGGCCGGCCTGATGCTCGGCTCCGTCTCCTACGCTTCGCCCGAACAGGCGCAAGGACAGGCCACATCCGCCGCCTCGGACCTCTACAGCAGCGGCGTCGTGCTCTACGAATTACTTACCGGCCAACCGCCGTTCGCGGCCGACACACCGCTCGGCATTGCCATGGGGCACATCACACAGGCGCCCGTGCCGCCGAGCGCGCGAGTCTCGGCCCTCCCTTCAGCGGTGGATACGGTGGTCCTGCAGGCCCTGAGCAAGGATCCGGCCGGGCGGTTCCCCTCCGGAGCGGCACTGGCCAGGGCCCTCTCCTCGGCGGCGGCTATCCCTTCCCTCCATGGCGCCCCCACGCTGTCCGTGGCACCGGCCCAGGCGCCGTTCCACCCACGATGGGTCACCGGTATGGCGAGGCGGATGCGATGGGCCGCGGGGACACCGCTCCCCGCCACGAAGGCCGCCGGGGCCGCGATAGGTCGGCGCCTGAGACTCTGGCCCTTCCTGCTTCTGGTTCTGCTCCTGGG
>Ga0307372_10010459_pt1 | contig 12550 bp, 9 predicted proteins | sample OX1MG_FD_202533 | JGI IMG/M metagenome (GOLD analysis project Ga0307372, IMG submission 202533) | Soil microbial communities from Risofladan, Vaasa, Finland - OX-1 | ecosystem: Environmental > Terrestrial > Soil > Coastal area > Acid sulfate soil | place: Finland: Risofladan, Vaasa | collected...
ACGACGACTATCGGGACCGGGTCGTGATCATCGACAAGAACACCAAGAAGATCGTCTGGCAGTACGGACACACCGACAGCCCAGGTCGCGGACCAGACCACCTCCATATCCCCGACGGCTTTGACCTGCTGGCCCCGAACGGGACGACCCCTACTCACCCCTTCACCGGCTGAGTGCAACCTGCCGCCCGACGAGCTTCGAGAGCGGAAAAGTCTCGGAGTCAACGCGGACAAGCGTCTGAGGGAAACTTTAGAGAGGGCTGCTTCCCTGTGCCGTTCTTGCAATCTCCGGAGGGGCAAATTCGATGATCGAGGTGGAGGCCGTAACGAAGCGCTACGGCGAGAAGGTCGCCGTGCGCGACCTCACGTTTAAGGTGCGACCGGGGATCGTGACCGGCTTCCTCGGGCCGAACGGTTCGGGCAAGTCGACCACGATGCGCTTGATCTTGGGGCTCGACGCCCCCAACTCGGGGCGCACGCTCATCAACGGCAAGCCCTATCGCGAGCACGCCGCCCCCCTGCACGAGGCCGGGGCGTTGCTCGAGGCCCGCTCGGTCCACACCGGACGCTCCGCCCAAAACCATCTGCTTGCCCTCGCACAGACGCACGGGATCGGTCGCGCTCGGGTAAACGAGCTGATCGAGATGGTCGGACTTCAGGAGGTCGCGGGCAAGCGCGCCGGCGGCTTCTCGCTCGGCATGGGACAGCGCCTGGGGATCGCTTCGGCGCTGCTCGGCGACCCGCACACCGTGCTGCTCGATGAGCCGGTGAACGGCCTTGACCCAGAGGGTATCCAGTGGGTGCGCAAACTGCTCAAGAACCTGGCGGGTGAAGGCCGCACCGTGTTCGTCTCCTCCCACCTGATGAGCGAGATGGCGCTGACCGCAGAGCACCTGGTCGTGATCGGTCGCGGCCAGCTGATCGCCGACACGGGCGTGGAGGAGTTCGTGAGCGGCGCCTCCAAGCGCTCCGTGCGGGTCCGCTCACCGCAGGCCGGCAGGCTGGCGGAGTTGATCGCCGCTGCCGAGGTGAGGATCGAAACCGCGGAGCCCTCGGTTCTTGAGGTCCATGGCACGGACTCAGAGCAGATCGGCGCGATCGCCGCCGAGAACGGCATCGTCCTCTATGAGCTGACGCCGCAACAGGCCTCGCTGGAGGAAGCATTCATGGAGCTCACCGGCGATGCGCTCGAGTTTCACGCGCACAGCCCAGATATCACCGCCGAGCCGCAAGGAACGGTGGCATGAGCGAGACAGCCGCCATAGCGACGCCGCTCGGACGGGTCACCCAACGGCGCGTGGCTCTCTCGGAGTGGACAAAGCTCCGTTCGGTCCGATCGACACGCTGGTCCCTACTCGCCACCCTGATCCTGATCCTCGGGATCGGCATCCTCGCCTGCGTGGTGTTTGAGGCTAGATGGCCTCACCTAAGCCCTTCAGACAAACTAAATTTCCATCCTCTTCGTGTGAATCTTGCCGGTGTCAACTTCGCCCAGCTGGCGATTGGGGTCTTGGGGGTGCTGGTGATCACCGCCGAGTACTCGACCGGCATGATCCGCTCGACCTTCTCTGCCGTGCCGAAACGCCTGCCGGTCCTCTGGGGCAAGGCGCTCGTCTTTGGCGCGGTCGCCTTCGCGATCAGCCTCCCTGCCGTCTTCATCGTTTTCTTCATCGGTCAGTCGATTCTCTCTGGTCAGCACATCAACATCGGGATCTCCCATCCAGGAGTGCTGAGGGCGCTCTTCGGCGCGGCCTTGTTCCTGACCGTAATGGGCCTCTTCGGACTCGGCCTCGGTGCAATCATCCGTAGTACGGCGGGTGCGATCTCCGCACTTGCCGGGATCGTTTTCGTTCTGCCCCCGGTTATCGGCCTGCTCCCCGAAAGCATCGCGAACTCGATCGAACCCTATCTGCCAAGCAAAGCGGGCGGTGCGATCTGGACGATCAACCCCGACCCCAACACGCTCGCGCCGTGGGCCGGATTCGGGCTCTTCTGCGCCTATGCTGCAGTTGCGTTCGTCATCGCGGCTGTTCTGATGCGCCGACGTGACACTTAGTCTGGGAAAATGGAGAGGCCTGACGAAGCGCCGACTCGCACCTTCGGTCCTGCCCCTCGCGGCCCTTCCGGCTGACCCGCAGACAGCTCGTGCGAGCCATCGCCAAGTTCCTGTGTACCTAATGGCCGCATACGCATTGCCTGCGGTGGTTCAAGCGGATGCTGGGGGGCCGATGGCATTTGAGCGGGCTGGCTCGATGCAAGTCTCGCGGGGCTGAGTCATATTGTCCGACTCCCACCGAATGAGACCCATGGTGTCCCCGAAGATCCCGCTCCCGACCGACAATGACCTCGAGCCCGAGCAGCTCGAGATGCTCGCAAAACTCCCACCGCTGAACGTCTTTCGTATGGTGGCCAGTGCGCCCCGCGCCGCGCGGCCGTTCTTGGCGCTCGGGGGTGCGGTGCTGTCCACGGCACTCGACGCCCGGCGACGGGAGATCGCGGTGTTGAGGGTCGCGCACGCGACCCGTGCCCCATACGAGTGGGCCCAGCATGAGCAGCTCGCCAGAAACGTCGGGGTAACCGACGCGGAGATCGGCGCGGTCGGCGAGGAGGAGCCCGTCACCAGCCTCGATGAGGAGTGCAACCTGATCTGCCGCGTGGCCGACGAGGTGACCCGGGACGTGCGGCTCTCAGACGATGCGCTGAAGCGGATCATCGACCGCTATGGGCCGCGCGAGTCGACCGAGTTGATCCTGCTGGTCAGCTACTACAACATGGTCAGCCGCTTTCTCGAGTCGACCAGAGTCGAGGTCGAGGACGAGCCGCTGCTCAAGGGGCGCACGCCGGACTCGATGACTCGGCGGTCAGGCGACGGGAGAGGGGCTCGATGAGGCTCGAAGGGAAGGTAGGCATTGTGGTCGGCGCGGGCCAGTCGCCCGGTGAGACGGTCGGCACCGGCCGAGCCGCAGCGATCGTCTTTGCGCGCGAGGGAGCCAAGGTGATGCTCGCCGATCGCGATCTGGACTCGGCGCGCGAGACGGCCGAGATCATCGCCAGCGAGGGTGGCATCGCCGAGTGCGTGGCCGCGGATTGGACGCAGGCGGCTGACTGCAAGGCATTCACCGCGGCCTGTGTAGACACCTGGGGCCGGATCGACTTCCTCCAGAACAACGTCGGCATCGGTACTGACGACGCCGCGGCCCTCCAGCTCACCGAGGATGCCTTCGATCGGATCGTCGCGGTCAACCTCAAGGGCTGCCTGCTCTCATGTCAGGCGGTAATACCGGTGATGCTGGAGCAGGAGTCTGGATCGATCGTAAATATCTCCTCGATTGCTGCGCTCGCGACTGTCCCGATCACTGCCTACAAGATCTCCAAGGCCGGCATCAACGCGCTCAGCCAGTCGCTGGCGGTCGAAAACGCCGCGCGCGGCGTCCGCGTGAACACGATCATGCCCGGTCTACTCGACACGCCGATGGCGATCGACACATGGGCGGCGAAGTTGAAGATTCCGCGGGAGGATATTCGCGCCAAACGCCACGCGCTGGTCCCGCTCCGGGCCAAGATGGGCACCGGCTGGGACGTAGCCTACGCGAGCCTCTTCCTCCACTCCAGCGAGGCGGGGTTCATCACCGGCGCCGTGCTGCCGGTCGACGGCGGCCAGCTCACGCGCGTGGGTGGCTAGCTTTCGCTTCGCGTCGGCAGGCCGATCATCTGGGACAAGCTCTCCCCGGCCCTCGGTGGGAACTGGCGCTCGCAGTCGGAGCTGATCCTCTCCCTTCATATGGGAGTCGCCTGCGCGACTTCAAGATCCGGGCAACGTGCCTCCATATTCCAAGGGTCGCTCGCGGCTACCCGACCGAGAAGCCAGCGCGGATCCCGAGCCGGTGATATGCCGGTCGAGCCAGCCGGGGGAGTTGGTGTTTGATCCCTTCTACGGTTCGGGGAAGGTTGGGAGAGCAGCGCGGACGCAGGGGCCCGAGCGCTGCTCTGTGAGGTGGATGCAGGGTTTGCGGCGGGGCATTTACATCTTGGTATTGAGTCGTTTACAGGCCGCGGCAAATTGACGAAACGAGCCTCCAATATGCCTGCCCGAGGCTGTCGTCGCTCAACTTGCGAGTCAAGATCCAGCGATGGCCGACCGGAAATTCACCTACCTGCCGGCGAACGGCGAGCCGCACCGTCAATTCGGGCTGACTCACGCTCACTCCCCGCAACTTCCGCCCGCCAGGCGTGTCAAGAGCAACAACCAACCGGCAAGGGGACCGAAGGACGCTCAATGGCCGCTCGAGTGACTACCGTCGCGCTGCTCCTCCTGGCAGCGGTAGCCGTTGCCGCGCCGCTGGCTGATGCTCGCGTGCGCCCGACGGTCAGTTTGAAAGCGCCCTCAAGCCCGGCGGACCTCGGCCAGAAAATCGTCTTCAGCGGGCATGTGGGACCGAACCGCACGGGGGAGACCGTGCTCCTACAGCTGTCCAAGCCCTGGCACACGATCGCCACTGCGCCGCTTACGAGAGGCTCGACTTTCAGGATTCAGACCGGCCTACGCACCGCCGGTGAGCTGAGGCTCCGGGTGCGCTACCCCGGTGACCCCCTCACCCGTCCGGCCAACTCGCCACCGAGGCAGCTGAGCGTGCTGCCCGTGCCGATCGGCATCCACAAAATCAAACACGTAGTGATCATCATGCAGGAGAACCGCAGCTTCGATGAGTACTTCGGCACCTATCCTGGGGTAGATGGCTTCCCTCCCGGGGTGTGCGTGCCCGATCCGGCCACCGGCGGCTGCGTCGCTCCCTACCACGACCCCAACGACATCAACCAGGGCGGCCCCCACGGCGAAAGCAATTTCGATGCCGACCTCAACGGAGGCGCGATGAACGGGTTCGTCGCCCAGGCCGAGGAAGCCCAGGGCTGTAAGACCCCGGGGACACCGCAATGCGAAACCGACGTGATGGGCTACAAGGACGAAAGCGACATCCCCAACTACTGGGACTACGCGCGCAACTTCGTGCTCCAGGACCACCTGTTTGAGCCGAACAGGAGCTGGAGCCTGCCGGCGCACCTGTTTCTGGTCTCGGAGTGGTCGGCGTTCTGCACCAATCCCAATGAACCGTTCAGCTGCACCAATGCGCTGCAGAGCCCGGGTGACTCCAACGCCAATCCCAGCGATCCGTTCGGCACCCAGCCCGACTACGCCTGGACTCCCGTTACCTACCTCCTTCACAACGCCGGCGTGAGCTGGGGTTACTACATAAAACGAGGCCTGCAGCCTGACTGCGCCGACGACCAAGAGCGCTGCACCAACCCGCCCCCCCAGGGTCCGTCGACCCCAGGGATCTGGAACCCCCTGCCCAACTTCTCCACCGTTAGAGACAACCGTGAAGAGAGCAATATCAAAGACACCTCCGCCTTCCTGAACGCCGCGCAGGGCGGCACGCTTCCAGCGGTCTCCTGGGTGGTGCCAAGCCAGGCGGTGGGCGAACACCCGCCGGGCTCTATCGCCGCCGGCCAGGCATACGTCACGAACCTCATCAACACGGTGATGGCAGGTCCCGACTGGCCGAGTACCGCGATATTCCTCAGCTGGGATGACTGGGGAGGTTTCTATGACAACGTGGTGCCACCGGTTGTCGATGAGAACGGCTACGGATTCCGGGTGCCCGGGCTGGTGATCAGCCCCTACGCCAAACAGGGCTTCATCGATCACCAGCAGCTCAGCCACGATGCCTACAACAAGTTCATCGAGGACGATTTCCTGGGCAGCGAGCGCCTCAACCCGGCCACCGACGGCAGGCCCGATCCGCGGCCCGACGTGCGCGAATCGCTTCCCGAGCTGGGCAACTTGGTCAAGGACTTCAACTTCCACCAGGCACCGCGACCGCCGCTGATACTTCCCCGCTGACCGACCAGGAGGTAAGCCGATGACCACGATCCGAAAGCACCTCAGCTACGCCAATGTAATGGCCACGCTCGCCGTGTTCATCGCCATGGGAGGAGGGGCCCTCGCCGCGCTACGGCTCCCGGCCAATGCGGTCGGCACAAGGCAGCTGAAGCGGGGCTCCGTGACTCCCGCCAAGGTGAAGGACGCCTCGCTGACGAGCGCCCAGATCAAGCCGCAGTCGCTGACCGGCGAAGACATCAAACCTGGATCGCTGGCGGCAGTGGATCTGCCCCAGTTCGGCCTCGCCAACCTGCTCGGTGCCTCCGGAACTGCCACCAACAGCTCGGCCATCGAACTCGAAAAGGGCGAATGCGGCCGCTATGTGCTCACCGCCACCGGCGCCCAGCCTGGCGACGCGCTGATGCTGCAGGGCTCCGACATCGCAGGGCTCCAGCACGCCATGGAGGGCGGCGGGTCGATCACCGACGCCAATCGAATCAACGTGACCGTCTGCGCGGACGTCAAAGACGCGGTGAACCAGGCGGCGGGCACCGTGGCGCTTCGCTTCGACACGCTGCGTTAGTTAGTGAGGACTCAAGGCCAAGCCCCGCGCCCCTTTCCGACGGCAGTCTGCATTGGGCCAGCAGATACAATTCCGTGGGCAATATGAGAGCCCAACTCTCACCTCACTTTCTCAGAGAGTGTCCTACACGAGACTGGCTAGCCGTCGATCACGGCCTGCCTTCAGTGGGAGACAGGCCGTGATCGAGGAAGCTCTACCTGGTGATCTTGAAGTACGCTCCATGCCGAGGCTAGTGTGAGGCACTCCCTCCTCGGGGTTCCATGAAGCACGCGGGCACATGCCAGCCAGGCTTAGCGGTGATTGTCTCCTGCTGGTAGGCACCATGTGACAACAAGGGCTCGGCGAAACTGAACGGCGCCCGCCACCAATTCGTCCAACCCCTTTTCCTTACCTGCGAGCAGCGCATTTGCGATGAGCTCGGCTGCGCTTTCGCTACCAACTTCCAAAGCCCCAGGGAGCATTGGCTGGAGAGTTGTGCCTCCTGAATGGGAGTCCGCAGCTGCCAAGGCAGCGCCAACCGCTTCAGGAAACGGTAGGGTTCATCCATGCTCAGCCATCTTGTGATCCTTACTCCTGTAAGCGCCGCCACCGCGGAGCGTGCAGGACAGCTCCTCTCCGAGCTGGATGAGTGGTTCGAGGTCGCGGCAAGCGCGGACGGGGACCCGCATGATGGATTTGCATCGGTTGAGGTTGGCGGTCACCTCCTTGATCTCAAGGAGGCCACGGAACAAGTCGTTGCCCGCCTGAGCCAGATTGACCAGAAGTGGCGCGAGTCCCTGAAAGTGCTTGAAGTCCAACACGACTGAACCACAACGGCTCACCCTGAATGTAGGCGGTTGCGGCCGCGAGAGTCCCGACCACGACGACAAATACCAGTGGCCCAGCGGTCATAACCCGCAACCGTAGATTCACGTCACGTAAACAGTGTTGCGCGGACCGGTTGAGTCCGGGCGCGACACCCTCTACACGGCCGCCAAAGTCCTGAAGTACCTGGCGAGCCTCAACTACATCCAGAAATAGCGGGATGCCCGCTCCACGGGCCCAATTTCGCTGATCCCAAGCGGGGCCCAACTGCGCTCGGTCTTTTGCAAGTGCGGGCCGGGGGCCTGGAGCGCCAACCGCTCCAGGGCCCAAGCTTTCAAGCGGGCCTAAAAAGGCGCCCGGACCGAGAGAGCCACCTTCGGTTGGCGGACGGCGAGCACACACCTCAGTCGGTTCTTCAGTTTTAACTAACCCAGCGAAGTAAACCAGCCAGGAAGGCGCAGCTTAATGATCTTTCGAGAGCCACGGGGAGCTGGAACCAAAGGGACGCCCGGTGCGCGTACCCGGGGTGAGCGAGACCCCGCGCAAGACTTCACCAAAGCCAGCCGTCTTCAGGGTCCGGAAGCTCTCCCACGGCGTTGGGGCTAGCGCCGCCAATGGATCGGTGATCGCGACAAGTTTGTCCGGATCGGCGCCCTGATCGCCGTCGCCGCTCACGGTGGACGTCACCGCGTAGATGATGGCGCGATTGCCGTGCACGCGGCCGGTGAGGTTGCGTAGCCCGTCCGTGGCTGGAGACCATGGCAGGCCGGTGGACGGATTGTCGCCGGACGGGTAGCCTGGGACAGTGTAGGGCTTGCCGAGGTCAAGGCCAGTGCTGAGCGTGTACACGTGCTTCCATTCACCCGCGGCCGGATCGAACACCCACTTTTGAAGGCCGGCGTTGGTCTGGGCCGCTGCTTCGGTGAATTCGTTGGCCGCCTCCGAGTACCCGTTTTCGCCGTTGCCCTCGTCCGCGACGTAGACCGTGTCGGCGTTTGCGAACCAGAGGCCGAACGGGAAGGATGTCGTCGACCCCAGCTCGGCCGGGAAGCCCTTCAGGATGCACATGTTGTTGGGCTTCAGTTCTTCTTTGGCCAGCGCTTCAGCGATCGGTTCAATCGCTGCGGTTGGCAGCTTCGCGCCCGGTGTCGGAAGTCCAACACCATTTGGGCAGGCTTTGCCCGTCGTGTCAACGAAGTACACGGTGTTGACGCCGTTGCCGCCACTGCCCTTCGTGTAGTAGAGGACGTTGTCGAAAACCGTGATCCCGCGGTAGTTGTTGTCCTTGCTCTGCTTGTCGTGTTTGTCGCCGAGCTCGGTTATGTTGAAGCTGCCGACCGGGGTGGGGAAACCAGGTTCCTGCAGGGTCTGGGGACTCCGCGAGGGCGTCATGATCTGTGCGCCTCCGCCGGCGATGATGCCGGGCGGGATCGGTTTGGAACCGTTGCCTGCGTTGCCGGCAGCGTAGATCAGGTTGACCCCTTCTTCTTCGTTTAGTATCGCCGCCCGCGGGTTGTCACCGCTGTAGGCGTTTGTGTTGGTGAATTTGAAGTTTCCGTCCGCGTCTATCTGCGCAACTGTTCGGAATGCCGTCACCGGCTCTGTGTCGGTGGGGTCGAACACTCCGGGCGTGCTTCCGTTGGAGGTGTCTATCTGGTCCGAAGGAGCGTCGTAACCCATAAAGGTCACATAGCGGCCGCCGGTGGATAGGTTGAGGGCCAGTTCGGACTTTGAGGAGAAGCTGGTGACCATCTGGTCGGAGCTGGGAGTGACTCCGGACTCGGAGCTGTTGGGGACCTCGAGCGAGTTGATCGGGAATCCCGAGGGCGTCAGCTGGTCGAGGATGATCTTGGAGGTGATTCCGAAGTGTTCATCTACAGAGTCGTTATTGAACGCTTCCGGGTAGACGCCATTAGCGACTGCGACCCCGCAATTGGGAGCCGTGCAACCGGGCGCGAGCAGCGTTTCACCCTGCTTTAGGTTTGGGTCGTTTTCGAACACCGAGCGGCTCACGAGCAGGTTGCCTGGGGAGAAGAGGTGATGCGGGAACGCCTGGGCGGGCGCGGCAAGAAGCAACCCTGAGCCAGCGGCCAGCGCGAATAGCGTCAAGCGGCGGGCAAAGTCGAAAGAACGCTCAGCTTCCTCGTCATCGAATCTCCTTGGTGGACGGCGACACCGCAGTCTTAAACCTGGCGTGCGGCACGCTACCCGTGTGCGGGCGGCTCAGTTGTAACCATCGCATGACCATCGTGTGACGATGGCGTGACCGGTCGGCGCTGGCTCCGGGCAGGTGCCTTTCCGTGGCCGGCTAAAGCCCTAAGAATGGGGGGAGGGAACCTCGACCTTTGCCGGTCGGGCTGAATCGGCCGCTCCGCTACCTATGACTGAGTCAGCCAGGGGCCTTCGCAGGGAGATGCCCCCGATGCCAGCGGATACATCGGCGTGGGCCTCTTTGGACTCGGGGCGAAGTCCAAGGACCGTTGAAAGCAGTAGCAGAGGGGTACCTGCTGCCCACGCCTGGGGGCGAGACGCGGTGGGAAATGCAACCGGGACCGAGGTCAGCGACTTTGGGAAGCCGGCAAAGACCTCTGGAAGGCGGTGCTCAAAGTATGGCGCTGCCGAGAGGATCGCGGCGGCGATCTTGTTCGCTGCTTCGTGATGGCCGTAGCGCGCTAGGCCTGCGGCAATCAGCGAGTTATCGTGGGGCCAGACGGTTCCCGTGTGGTAGCCGAGCGGGTTGTAGCCGGCCTCGCGGGCGGCGAGGGTCCTCACCCCCCAGCCAGAGAAGAGCTCTTCATCGAGCAGGCGCTCGGCCACGGCGGCGGCCTCGACCTCGTCTAGAAGCCCTGACCAGAGCAGGTGCCCGATGTTGGAAGTGAGGCTGTCGATCTGGCGCTTGTCGCCATCGAGGGCAAGCGCGTAGCAACCGCGGGCGGGCATCCAGAAGTCGTGGTGGAATGAGCCGCGCAGGTCGGCGCCTCGAAGCTCGAGTTGCTCCGCGAAAGCCTCATCGCCCCAGACCTCGCGTGCCAACCGGGCCGAGCGCAACTGTGCGTCATAGACGTACCCCTGGATCTCACAGGTCGCGATCGGTCCCTGCCCGAGGGAGCCATCTGCGAACTGGATCGCGTTCCAACTGTCCTTCCAGCATTGGTTGACCAGCCCGGTCTGCGGATTGCGGCACTTGTACTCGACGTATCCGTCGCCATCGCAATCGCCGCTGTCCTCGATCCAGCGCAGAGCGGCGCGCGCATTTGCCTCAAGCGCTTGGACGAGTTCGTCATCACCGGACCAGCGGTGGTACTCATCCAGCAGGATCAGGAAGAGAGGTGTCGCATCGGCGGTTCCAAAATACGGAGAGTGCGGGCGCTCGCCACGCTCGGTGAGCTCGCCAAAGCGCAGCTCGTGGAGGATCTTGCCGGGCTCCCGCTCCTGGAAGTCATCACGCACCGAGGCCTGGCGGGTGGCAAGGACACGCAACGTGGCCGCCGCGAGTCCGGGCTGGTACGGCAGTGCCTGGAGACTGGTAATCAGGCTGTCGCGGCCAAAGAGCGCCATGAACCACGGAAGTCCGGCGGCAGGCAGGGTCCCGCCGTCGCTGAGGTCAGAATGCATGCGCAGCGCGCCGAGGTCACTGAGGCTGGCGCGATAGGTCCTCGCAAGACCGGGATCCTCGGACTCCAGCACCGGCGCGTTGGCGAGCCAGACCTCGAGCTCAGTCGACTTCGTCTGACGGAGCTTCCGCAGCGCGGTTGGTGCCCGCGTCGCGGTTCCGTCATTTTGACCCGCCGAGTCGGTCCTAACGATGAAAATGGTCGACCACTGCTCGCCGGCTCCAAGCTCGAGAGCGTAGGCGAAGCCCAGGCGGGTGATCGTCGCTGGCTGGCTGGAAGCAACCGTGACCGAGCGCTGGTATTCGTCACGGCTGTAGGTCAGCCTGAAGACGTCAGCTCCGTCATCGAAGGCCACCGCTCGCTCTGCAACGGTGCCGTCCTTGATTTCGAAGAGGTCGGCAAAGTCGGCGTCGACCTCCAGTATCACTTGGATATCGCTGGTCTCATGGAGGTGGTTGGTCACCATGACCTCCTCCATCCACGCACTATCAATCAGGCGACTGCGCACGATCGAGCACGACGCTTGGTCGTCAGGCCCAACGCCGGGGGTGAGGACGAACTGCGCGTCGAAGTGGGCGGACTGATCGAGACTCAGCAACTCCAGTGGGGCCTCCCCGACCCGGAGTACCCAATGGGAGACAAAGCGGGTGTCCTCGCAGAAAAAACCGTGCTCTCGACCCTCGTCGGCCCGCACGTCACCATGGCGGTCCCCGACGACAAAATTGCTGCCGTCAAGGACGCTAAGGGTGCGCTCAGACATATTCGAAGTCCGGTGCCGAGGTCTGGACGGCAAGCGAGCGGTAGGTGCGCTCGTAGGCGACGGTGACGGCGTCGACATCGCAATGCCGCGCGACCCACTCTCGGCAGCCTCGCGGGGCGATGCTGGGGAGGTGGGGAACAGCGGCGGCCATCGCCTGCTCGTCGTCAACCAGGAAACCGGTCTTACCCTCTATGACAAGCTCGCGAGCAGCGCCTTCGGGAAAAGCAATTACCGGAGTTCCACATGCCATCGCCTCGACCATCACCATCCCGAACGGCTCCTCCCAGCGGATCGGCATCAGCAAGCCCCGGGCTCGGGCGAACAGGGAGCGCTTGAACGACCCTTCAATCTCCCCCACGAAGCGAACGGCATCGCCGTCGATGTGGGGAGCGACCTCTCGCTCAAAGAACGCCTGCTGTCCGGGCTGGATCACGCCCGCGAGGACGAGTGGCATGTCTGCGGTCCGAGCGACTGCGATCGCGCGCTGGGGACCCTTCTCCGGCGTCATCCTCCCGACCCAGAGCAGGAAGTTGTCCTTTTGCTCCCGTAATGGCCAGGCCCGCAAGTCGATCGGGTTCGGGATCGTCTCGACGGCACTCAGACCCGGGGGCGCGGCGGAGAGCTGCGCTTTGCTGATGCTCACCAGCGCCGCCTTGTGACCATGGCGCGCGTAGAACGCCGCCGTGCTGGGGGTGAACGGTCCATGCAGCGTGTGGACCAGGGGCGTTTGGATGCGGTCGGCCATGGCCAGGGACGTGAAGCCGCAGTGGTCGTGAATCACGTCGAAACTGTCGGTGCGGGCGGCGAGATCGACCTGCTCGAACGCTCTCGAGACGTGGTCGACCTCATAGAGGGACCGCTCGATCTCATCGGCGTGGGACTCCCCGAGCAGGGTCACGACCTTCGCGCTCG
>Ga0307372_10010461_pt1 | contig 12548 bp, 12 predicted proteins | sample OX1MG_FD_202533 | JGI IMG/M metagenome (GOLD analysis project Ga0307372, IMG submission 202533) | Soil microbial communities from Risofladan, Vaasa, Finland - OX-1 | ecosystem: Environmental > Terrestrial > Soil > Coastal area > Acid sulfate soil | place: Finland: Risofladan, Vaasa | collected...
GGCTCGTACAAGACCGATGCTGTGTATGGACAGGAGCGCGTGCAGATCGGATGGAAGCGGCTGATCTTCCCGAACGCATCGAGCATGGACATTCCGGAGATGCCGGGCGCTGACGATGCCGGCTACGCCGGGTTCAGCGATGAAGTGAATAATCACTACCTCAAGACCTTTGGCACCGCCGCTCTGCTTTCCGTGATCAGCGCCGGCCAGATGGTCGGGCAGATGGGAGCGTTCGGCGGAGGGACGGGCTTCTCCGGACCATACGGGTACGGCTACGCGACGCCGAACCAGATGGCTCTGCTCAGTGAGATGGGCGGCGCGGCGGCGAGCCAGCAGCTCGGACAAGTCGCGCAGAGCAGTCTCCAGCGGGGGATGAACATCCCGCCGACCTTGGAGATACGGCCTGGCTACCAGTTCAACGTGATGGTGACCAACGACCTCGTACTGCCGGGGCCTTATCGGAACTGACGAACCGAGCGACTGAGATGGACGCCGAAGTCGAAATGAACCGGCCTATTCCCTGCTACCTGACCCTGACCATTGGCGGGTTCCTCAAACAGGAAATCGACGCGTATGTCGAGTACGCGCGCGAGGTCGGGAATCGGCGGATCGATCCAGAAGAAGTGGCGCGATCGATGCTGTGGCATTTCGTCGAGACCGACGAGGAATTCGGCGCATGGCGCAAGACGCGCAGGCAGGACCACTCACAGGGCGTAAAGGAAAGGAGTTGGAAAGATGAAGCTCAGACTCAAGGACAAGGATTTGCCGCCGGTGCAGTTGCGGCTGACGTTACCCGGCAGCCTTAAGGCGTCGCTGGACGAATACGTCGCCTATTTGCACGCCAAGCTCGAGCGCGACACCGACTGCAAGGAAGTCGCAATCGAGATGTTGAAGCACTTCGTTGAAAGCGACCGAGAATTCAGGGTCTGGCGGAGCAGGCGGGAGGAAGGCGTGGAGAGGCCGGCTCAGAAGGAGGAGAGGAACGGGGCAGCGGGGGCGATGGGGTCGTAGGGCAAGATAAAGGATTTGAAGTATGTCGCCAGTTTTTCACCGATTTGCCCCCGCTTTAGCTGAGGATTCTGCATTTCACGCCATGAGCCCGTATTTCACAGAGAGTCTGCGGCGCGGATTGCCGATGTTGCTCGCTCTGGCAAGCACGATAGCTGCGATCCTCGCAGTCTTCTGGATGTTCCGCTTGCGGATCGCGCTCACCGATAGCGCGTGCCGGCCGGGGATTTACCGGATGGTGAATTGGCCCATCTCGCGAGGCGATTTGGTGCTGGCCTGCCTGCCATCCGCACTGGCGAAGTTCGCGCAGGCGCGCGGCTATCTCGCGCCTGGACCAGGATGCGGCGACGGCATCGAGCCGGTAGGAAAACGCATCGGCGCATTGCCCGGCGACACGGTGGAAGTCACGCGCGACTACGTTGCGATCAATGGCCGGCGATTGGAGAACTCCGCCACACTTTCGCGCGACAGCCGCGGCAGATCGGTGCCGCACGTCGCCTGGGGCAGGCACACGGTTGCGCCGGATCACGTCTGGCTGTCGGGAACGAACAACTCGCACAGTTGGGACTCACGCTACTTCGGTCCCGTGCCGATCGAGTCCGTCCGAGCGCAGCTTGAGCCGCTCATTACATGGTGAACTCATGGCTCCCTACCAGCACACCAAAGAGCAAGGACTGCGCGTTCATCATCTGGCAAACCTTGGCGGATTACTGGCGATTGCCGGACTCGATCAGCAACCGCCCGATCTGCTGCTCGGGGCGTTGATCGAGATAGCCACGCGGCTTCCGGAGCTCTCGGCCTCCCGGCTGGCCGAGATCGCTTCAGCCGGACACGCGAAGCTCGACGAACGCGCGAGCGCCAAGCGGGCCTGGAAGTCATGGCAAAGAGCCAAGGACCTGCACGCGGTCACGCTTACCAGCTCACAGATCGCGCGTGTGATTGCAGCGCTGGGCGGAACTCCGCCGCGCGACACTGCACAACTGCCGGGCGCAATGGCTGCGCTGCTGGATCGGTGCATAGATGAGTGACTTGCTGCGCCGCGATCTGGAGATGAAGCCTCGGCCATTGCGCCGCCGCGGCGAGCGGCAGCATCGCCGGAAGTTTTGGTGGACGGCGGCTTCGCTGGGCTCCCGCCGATCACGCGGTGTCAGAATATCGCGCTTCGCACGGCGCGGCACGGACGTACGCCTCAACACCCGCTCGTATCTGCAACGAAGCGCCGTCAAGGTCTCATATTCACGCAATACCAAGTCGGCCTCGTGGGCGGCGCACGGGCGCTACCTCGCTCGGGAAGGCGCGCAGCAGAAGGGTGCCAAAGGACTTGGCTTTGACGCCGGCCGCGATGACATCAACCTCCCGCAGACGGCGAAGTCGTGGCAGGAGTCGGGTGACCTGCTTATGTTCCGGATCATCGTGTCGCCCGAGAACGGCACCGAGATCGACCTGCGCGAGCACGCGCGGTCTCTAATGGTGCAGATGGAGCGCGACCTCGGAACGAGCCTCGAGTGGGCGGCGATCGATCATCACAACACTGACAATCCTCACGTCCATATCCTGCTCCGGGGACGGGACGAGAGCGGGCAACCGCTCAGAATCGACGCGGACTACATCAAAACAGGCATCCGCGAACGCAGCGCCGAGATCGCAAGTCGCGAGCTTGGCCTCAGAAACCAACGGGACATCCTTGATGCGCGCGGGCGCGCGGTCGAGCGGATGCAGTTCACCGAAATCGACCGCGCCTTGAGCCGCCACGCAGACGGCAGCGGACTGGTCGCTTTCCAAGGTAAGCAACCGCGAAGTGCAGCTCAAAGAACGCGCCGCGTCCAGGACATAGCGCGACTCTCCTTTCTTGAACGCATCGGTCTCGCGTTCAAGGTGGACTCGAACAGTTGGCAGCTCTCGCCGGATTTTGAGAAGGCTCTGCGTGAACAGCAGCTGGCGACCGACATCATCAAGAGCCGCGCGCGCCACAGCGATCAAATCCTCGACCGATGGGCGCCGATCCGGCTGACGAGGATTGATCCCGGCCAGCAGATCACTGGGCGTGTCGTCGGTACCGGACTCGACAATGAGGCCACGGATCGCCGCTACATCCTGCTTGAGAGCGCCGACGGCCAGCTCCACTACATTCGCCAGACCGCGGCGGTGATTCGGGCGCGCGGCGACGATCGGCTCAGAATCGGCGAGACCGTCACCCTCAGCGGCGGCGAATTCGAGAAAAACGGGAAGCGGCTTCGGTTCGTTCGCATCCAAGATCAAAGCAGAGGACGTACACGCTGATGGCAAATCAATCGCTACCCTACAAGGCGCCGACAGCCGGTCGATCTGCCGAACTTGCCGTCGCGGCGATCGCGATCGTCTCCTTCACGGGCATCGCTTCGCTGGCGGTCGCGACCGAGCATGTCGCCGCCATGCTTGGATACTCCGCTGTCCTCGGCGCCCCTCTTATGACCCTGCGACCGGTCGGACCGGTATACGCGCCATGGGACTTCATCTTGTGGGCGTGGAAATGCCGCGACGTGGTTGCGGCCCGGCCGGTGTTCCAGTCGGGCGTCCGGATATTCGAATATCCGACGCTTATCGTGGGACTGGCAGCAATGATCGTCGTAGGCCTGAGCAGACGGAGACGTTCTCACACCGACGATCTCCACGGTTCCGCTCATTGGGCGAGCAGGCGCGAGGTCAAGGCGACCGGCCTTCTGGACACCGGCGACGGTGTCTATGTCGGCGCGTGGCGAAGCGGCAAAAAAGTCCACTATTTGCGCGACGAAGGTCCCGCTCATGTTCTTGCCTTCGCGCCGACGCGCACCGGCAAGGGCGTGGGGCTAGTAGTTCCAACCCTGCTCAGTTGGCCCCACAGCGTCGTGGTTCATGACATCAAGGGCGAAAACTGGACACTCACCGCCGGATGGCGGCAGCAGGGGCTCGGAAGCCTGTGTCTCAGGTTCGACCCCACCTGCACCGATGGCACAGCCGCCCGTTACAACCCGTTGTCGGAGATCCGGCTCGGCGCACAGGAAGTCAAAGACGCGCAGAACGTCGCGGATATGCTGATCGATCCTGCAAGCAACGCGCCTCGCGATCATTGGGATCTGACCGGGCACGATTTGCTCACCGGCGTCATTCTTCACGTCATCCATACCGGCTCTCATAAGACGCTCGCCGGCTGCCTCAATTTTCTCAATCCGTCCGACCGTGACCAGGAGAAGGCGCTCCGCGCCATGATCGAGACGCCTCACGCCGGAGAGATCGCGCACGCGGTCATAGCCGGAGCGGCCCAGGCCGTTTTGAGCAAAAGCCCGAACGAGCGGGCGTCAGTGATAAGCGTGGCGACGCGATGCCTCGCGCTGTTCCGCGATCCGATCATCAATGCCAACACCTGCAAGTCGGATTTCTCGATCAACGATCTGATGCACCATGAACGCCCGGTAAGCCTCTACCTAACCGTGCCTCCTTCCGATCTGACGCGCACCCGCGCGTTGATGCGGCTCCTTCTTGCCCAGATGGGAGCGCGGCTCACCGAAAAGCTTCACGGGGAAAATGATCCTTCAACCAGGCGCCGCCTGCTGCTGATGCTCGACGAGTTCCCGGCGTTGGGACGGCTCGACTTTCTGCAGAACGTGCTCGCCTACGCCGCAGGTTACGGAATCAAAGCGTATCTGATCGCTCAGGACTTGAGCCAACTTTACGCTGCGTATGGACGGGACGAATCCATCGTCTCCAACTGCGCGGTGCGGGTCGCCTTCACACCAAACAAAATCGAAACCGCGCGACTGCTTTCCGAGATGGCGGGAATCGCGACCGTCCGGCATCAGCATCGCACGCGTTCGGCTTCGCAAGTCAGCGTCTCCGAGCCTGAAAGTCAACGCCCGCTTCTAACCGCGGACGAAGCGATGCGGCTTCCAGGCGACGCCGCGCTCATCTTCGTATCAGGAAGCCCTGCGATCTACGGCACCAAGATTCGCTACTACAGCGACGCGGAATTCAGCCAGCGAGCGAAGATTGCAGCGCCGCGATTTTCGGATCGCATCGAGCACGAAGATTCTTTCGCGGACTCACCGGATGCCCGAACTCCCGACCAGGTACCCGAGCCGGCAAACACAGCCCCGACCGCGCAGTCGCCGGATGGAACACGCGACAACGAAAGATCGATCCCGCGCGAGGTCCAACCGAGTGGGCCAACCCCGATCGACGGCGGCGAACGGACCACCAGCGAGAGGTTGCTCCAGTGAAACAGACCATACGCGCAGTTGCATGCTATCTGACCGAGCCCGAGGCCGACGGGATAAAGCGCGCGGCGGCGGCCTGCAACCTCTCGCTCTCCCGGTACCTCAGGCAATGCCTGCTTCATTACCAGAAGCTGATGAGTGAACAGCCGGCGCTCGCATCTTCGGCAATCTCGATACCCCTTGCCGAGACCGAGCAGCGCCTTTCACGCAGCATCGACACACAGAGCAGGCGCATCACGAAGGTGCACGAACGGCTTCAGATTCTGCTGGGGATGATCGATCGCTTTGCCCTGACCGCACTTATCCATGCGCCCGAGGTTCCCGCCGAACTCAGAGAAGCGGCCATCGCGAGCGGCAACCGCCGCTACCACAACTGGCGGCGCGCGGTCGAAGAACTGCTCCAGGGCGGCGAGCCATCGGCATTTGCCGCATCGGATGACGCGGATGGCCGGGAAACCGAGCAGGACGAATCTCAACAGGTGCAGCCATGAGTCTGGCCGCGATCCAATCGACGCGGCTAGATGAACGGCTCAGGCGCGAGCTTGGCCCGAGCGTGCTCGCCGCGCTCGAAGACCCCGACGTGATCGAGATCATCCTCAACCCAAACGGCACGCTCTGGCTTGAATCTCACACCGGAGGAATGCGGCCAACGGCAGTCAGAGTGCCCGCCGTCCAGGCAGAGCGGCTTATCGGAACGATCGCGTTCGCCCTCAATACTGTGGCCAACGATCAGCGTCCGGTCATCGAATGCGAACTGCCATTGGACGGAAGCCGATTCACCGGTTGGCTCCCACCGGTCGTCAGTTCCCCGTCGTTCGTAATCCGAAAACACGCCCGGCTCATCTACACCCTCGACAACTACCTTGCCAGCGGCATCATCGACGCCAACCAGGCCGAGGAGTTTCGAGGCGCTGTCGCCAGACGCGAGAATATCGTCCTTGCCGGCGGAACCGGCTCGGGCAAAACCACCCTCGCCAACGCGCTGCTTCACGAGATGGTCAAACTCGGCAATCAAAGCGAGCGCTTCATCATCATCGAGGACACGCTCGAGTTGCACTGCGACGCACCGAACGTGATGCAGCTTCACACTACAGCCGTTGCGGACCTCACCTTCCTCACGCGCACCACGATGCGCGCGCGTCCGGACCGGATCATCATCGGCGAGGTTCGCGGCTCGGAGGCGCTGGCACTCCTCAAGGCCTGGAATACCGGCCATCCCGGCGGCGTGACCACAGTGCACGCCAACAGCGCCAGCGCGGCGCTCACGCGGCTGGGCAGCCTCGTCCAGGAAGCAGGAGTACCGCCGCAGCCCGATCTAATCGCTCAGACCGTCAATCTCTTGGCCTTTATCACGCGGACGCCGCGTGGGCGGCGCGTGACGGAGACGGTTCGCGTCGAAGGCTACGATCCAGCAATCGGTTTCAAACTCAGTTCGATAGGAGGTCGTCATGAAGTCGATCGTCAGTAGGATTCAGGCACGCATTCGCAGTTGGGCCAGCAAGCTCAGCTACGCCATCGCCGTGGCAACGATTCTGTGGCCCGCTCAGGCGCTCGCCACCACTGGGATCGGAGTGCTGCCGTGGGACGCCCCCCTCGCGACAATTCAGGGCGACCTGCAAGGCACCGTCGCCCACGCCGCGACCACAATTGCCGTCATCGCATGCGGACTTACGTGGACCTTTAGTGAGCACGGCACTGGAGCCCGGAAAATGTCGGCGGTCGCACTCGGTGGAGCGGCGGCGCTGGGCGCAACGCAGTTGATGACGGCGCTGTTTCCGTTCGCGCCGGCACTTTTCTAGTAACCGGATCTGGTGCAGCGATGGATACCGAAGTTCAACGAACGCTGATCCATCAGGCCCTCACGCGGCCCGTCCTGCTCGGAGGCGCCGAACGGCGCCTTGCGATCCTGAACTGGCTCATGGTCGCGGCGCTGATCTTCGGCGTGGGCCTGCATCTCTACACGGTCGCGATCGCGACGGTACTCGGCACCGCCGGCCACTGGGCGCTTCGCCAGGCGGCAAAGTTCGACGCCCAATTGAGCGAGGTGTACATCCGCCACCTGCATTACCAGCGGTACTATCCGCCGCGCGCCGCGATTACCGCGCGAACCGCACCCGTTCATCCGGCGGTCCCGAAGCTTCGGAAGTATTAGAGGACGGCAATCATGTTCAGAGAATTCAGAAACCTTCGCCGCAAACCTGACCGACTTGCAGGTTTTCCGGACCTCCTCAACTACGCGGCGCTCATCGATCCCGGCATCGTTTTGCTGAAGGATGGTTCGCTCCTGGCCGGCTGGCGCTATAGCGGCCCTGACCTCAATTCAGCCAGTCCCGAGGAAATGACGGCGCTCGTTCATCAGGTCAATGCCGGTCTCGCGCGGTTGGGCGACGGTTGGATGATGAACGTCGATCTCACCCGTCAACCGAGCATCGGCTATCCGGAGACCGCCGCCTTTCCCGACCCTGTCACCGCGCTGATCGATCACGAGCGCCGGCTTCACTACACGGCGGAAGGCCAGCACTTCGAGAGCCGTTTCGCGCTCACGCTGACATGGACGCCACCCACCGAGATGCAGTCGCGCGCGGCGAGCCTCTTCTTCCAAGGTCACACAGCGACCGACTGGGACGAGACACTCGATATTTTTCGGCGCAGCCTCACGGAACACGAAGATGCTTTGAGCGCCAGATTACTGGTGCAGCGCATGGACGACGCCGCACTCCTGTCGCACCTCAATTCCTGTATCAACGGCTACCACGATCCCGTCAGGCCGCCCGCAGAAAATAACTTTCTCGACATTCTGCTCGGCAATCACGAATTCCACGCCGGTTTCCAACCGATGCTCGACGACCTTCACATCCGACCCATCGGTCTGACGGGCCTTCCGCTTCACTCTTGGCCTGAAGTCATTGCGTTCCTCGACGAGCTTGCAATCCCGTACCGATGGTCGACGCGCTTCATCTTCCTCGATCCGGCCGAAGCCGAGCGCGCGCTTCGCATCCAGCGGCGCAACTGGTTCCAGAAGCGCCATGGACTGGCCGGCATGATCAAGCAGGTGTTCAGCAACGGCGCCGCTCAAAGCTTCGAGAACAAAGACGCACTGGCGATGGCCGAGGACGCGGACGATGCGCTTGCCGAGGCGAGCTCGAACCGCGTCCGCTTTGGCTACTACACGAGCGCAATCATCCTGATGGACGAGAATAGATCGACGGCCGAGTTCAACGCGAGAGAAATCGCAAAGCAATTGCAGCATCACGGCTTTCTCGCAGTGATCGAGCACGTCAACGCGAACGAGGCGTATCTCGGCTCGCTTCCCGGCCACGGATACCGCAACCTGCGTCGCCCACTCATCCACACGAGGAATCTCGCGGACCTCATGCCGACGACCAACGTCTGGCCAGGGGAGGAGACCAACCCCTGTCCGTTCTATCCTGAAAACAGTCCGCCGCTTTGCTACACCGCGACCACCGGCGGTACGCCGTTTCGGCTCAACCTGCATGTCGGCGACGTTGGCCACACCCTAATCTTTGGCCCGACCGGTTCCGGCAAATCGACGCTGCTCGGCCTGCTGATTGCGCAGTTCTTCCGCTATCCGAACGCGCAGGTCTTCTGCTTCGACAAAGGCCTGTCGGCCTTTGTGCTGACTAAGGCCGCGGGCGGGGATCATTACGATCTCGGCGAAAGCGAAATCTCCTTTTGCCCGCTCGCGAAGGTGAATGACGACAACGAGCGCATGTGGGCGCAGGATTGGATCGAGACTCTTCTCAACCTGCAGGGCGTAAGCCTTCTTCCGCCGAATCGCAAAGCCATCTGGCGCGCGCTACAGCTCTTGGGCGACAGCCGATCGGACGCCCGAACCATTACGGACCTGGTTCGACTGCTTCAGGATCAAACGCTGCGCGACGGGCTCGACTTCTACTCCCTTCACGGCCCCATGGGCCGGTTCCTCGATGCCGACAACGACGCGCTGGGCACGAGCCGTTTTCAGACGTTCGAGATCGAAGCGTTGATGGCGATGGGCGAAAAGGTTCTGTTGCCGGTCCTCACTTATCTCTTCCATCGGATCGAGCAGCGTCTGGACGGGAGACCAACTCTCCTCGTGCTGGACGAAGCATGGGTGATGCTGGCCAACGGCGCGTTCGGTGCGAAGATCGAAGACTGGCTGCGGACGCTGCGCAAGAAGAACGCGGCCGTCGTGCTTTCAACTCAGAGCCTGGTTGAAGTCGCCAATTCGCCACAGCGCGACGTGATTCTTGAGTCGTGCCCGACGAAGATTTTGCTACCGAATCCCGAAGCGCAAAATCCTGTCACCGCCGAGCTCTATCGCACATTCGGCCTCAGCAGCCGGCAAATCGAGATGCTCTCGCTCGCCGTACCGAAGCGCCAATACTACTACTTCTCGCCCGCCGGGCGGCGCCTTTTTGATCTCGCACTGGGCGAGGCCACGCTCGCCTTCATTGGATCGGGATCAAAGCCGGACATTCTTCACGCGCGCCAGCTAATTGCAAAGCAGGGAGATCGCTGGGCGGGTGAATGGCTTCGGGCGCGCGCGTTACCCTCATGGGCAGACCAACTCGACAACTTGTACGGACACGTGGATATGGCGGCGGAGACGGTGCCCTACAACACCCGCGTCGATCGCAAGGGCGATGTTCATCGCATCGAGACTCGCCCGACGATGTCGTGACCAAGAAGGAGATGCACATGAGACTCTCGCGCAAATACTTACTGTGGCTTCCGTGCGGTCTGCTCCTCGTGCTCGTTTTACTGTTCATCACACCCCGACGCGCTTACGCCCAGTTCGGCGGAGGAACCCAGATCGTCTTCGACCCGAGCATGTTCGCAAGACAACTGCAGCAGCTTCGGCAAGAGACGCAGACCGTCGCCAACGAAGCGCAACAACTCCAATACATGATCAAGAACACTACCGGAGGGTATGCCGGTGTCTGGCAATCAAGCCAGTCCATGCTGGACGAACTCGGTGGACTCATTCAGGACCAGGGCGGCCTTTCATACACGCTCGGCGATCTGCAGACGCAATTCCAGCAGCGGTTCCCCGGCTACGCGGTGCCGCAGAACCCGGACCAGCAGGAAGCTCGGAACATCGCGACGACGCTGAACACGCTCAACGGAACGCTGGCGGACGCCCAATCGCAGGCGCGGAATTTTGCCAACGAGCAGGCCGAGTTCGCTCAGTTGGAAGGCATGAATCGAACCGCCACCGGCCGATTGCAGGCAATCCAGGTCGGCAACGAAATCGCCTTACAGCAGGCACAGCAGATTCAGATGCTAAGGCAGTTGGTCGTCGCCATGATCAACGCACAGAACGTGGCCGCCGCCAACGCGGTCAATCGGCAGGCCGTGGAAGACGCCAGCGCGCAGCGCTGGTTAAGCGCCGGACCGACCGTCCCATTCTCGGCGACCATGCCGAGCAACGGGCTCGCATCTGGCGCCCAATAGATGGAGACCACGATGAAGGGCTTCATATTCTGTCTCTTGGCCGCTGTCCTTCTCCTAGCGTCTTGTAAGGGCATATCCGACGATACGAGCGCGCCGCTCACCGCGCTGGAGTCTCCCAACGCCGCCGAAAGCTACGGCTACCAATTCTGGAACGACCAACGTCAGAGAACAACAGAGCTTTGGAGCAAGGCCCTCAACTTTTGCCAGCAACCAGATCATAAGTTCTTGGTCAACTGTCAGCCTGTGCTGGCGACCGCCGCACCCCGAGTTCCGTTCTCCGCAACGATGCCCTCTAACGGTTTAGGTGGCGGGCTCTTTCCTGCGCCATCTCCTCAGGCGCAAGCGACTCATTGAGGACTTGCGATGAACAACCTCGACAATATCGGCCAGACGTTCCAGTGGGCAGGCCAGCGGTACATGGCAATCATGCAGCCCTTCGCCGAGAAGATATTCTTCGGCTTGGTACTTATCGAAATCGTCATCAGCTGCATTCATTTCCTCGCGGACCAGGAAGATCCAACGCGCCTGATTGTAAAGTTTGTAAAGAAATCTCTCGCGTTCGGCTTCCTGTACGCAATGATCGTCAATGCGCCCATCTGGTTCAGCGCGATCATACAAGGCTTTCAGCAAATCGGGGGACAAGCGGCCGGAATCCCGGACCTTAGCCCGAGCACCGTATTCAACGATGGCCTCGCGATGTTTCAAGTGATCTATCGCGGCTTTGGAAGTTTGGGATGGTTCCACCTCACGATCGCATCGCTGATTGGCCTTGTCGCTGGGCTAATCATGTTTCTGTCATTTGCTCTCATCGCTGGGCAAATGCTGCTCGCTCTTTCCGAGGCTTACATCGGTGTTGGCGGCGGTGTGCTGATATTGGGCTTCAGCGGTTCTCGGTGGACGATTAAGTTTGCCGAAGGATTCCTCGGTTGGATCGTCGGCGTCGGCATCAAGCTGTTTTTCCTGTACCTGCTCGTAGGCGTAGGTATGACGATCGTTGTTGGATGGAACGCTGCCCTGAAGGGATGGACAGTCGCTGATCCAACGCTACCGCTCACCATCGCAGGTGGCGCGCTGATCTTCATGCTTCTTGCGTGGACCATTCCAAATACGGCCGCATCCATCGTAGGCGGTGCAGTCTCTCTGAATCTGAGCCATGCCTTCGAAGCCGCGATGGCCGGCTACGGCTTGGGCCGGATTCTTGCCGGCCAAAAGGCTGCCGGAACTGAATCCGGTTCTCCAGCACAAGGCGGACACTCGCTAGGTGCAAGTTTGGAAGCCGGCGACAAAGCCGCCGCCAACAACGGCGCTCGTTCGGCTTCGTCCCGACCCACGATCCGGATGCCAGCAAGCACGGGCGGCATCCCTTCGCCTAGCCTAAGCGGAAGCCAAACGGCTCGCGTGGGCCATGGTCCGGCTACTCAACAGGCGAAGCGCTCCGCACAGACCTCTCTCCTGTGACAACCGAAGGTTCGCCCGGATTCGCAACACTAACGCTGCTAATAGCTGACTAGGCCAGAACTTGTGTCGGACAATCCAGATGAATTGCGGATCTTCCGACGGGGAAATCGATCTGCCAGCCCTAATCTCGCTATGGCACAGAAATCCGGAAGCGTCCCCAACATCTCCAGGTTTCGTAGGCCGGCCCAAAAATCTCCGGAATTGACCGCATACCGGGATTCGGTATATCGTTACAACCGTGATTCGTTCCTTCGGCGACAAGCGGACCGCGGCATTGTTCGCCGATGACTTCGTGCGCGAGTTCCAAGGTATGGCCCGCCGTGCGAAACGCAAGTTAGAGGCCCTCAACGCGGCGAGTCGGCTGGAGGATCTAAAGGTGCCGCCCTCGAATCGGCT
>Ga0307372_10010464_pt1 | contig 12546 bp, 7 predicted proteins | sample OX1MG_FD_202533 | JGI IMG/M metagenome (GOLD analysis project Ga0307372, IMG submission 202533) | Soil microbial communities from Risofladan, Vaasa, Finland - OX-1 | ecosystem: Environmental > Terrestrial > Soil > Coastal area > Acid sulfate soil | place: Finland: Risofladan, Vaasa | collected...
AGGTGCGCGGCACGGTCGCGCTCGGCGCGCTCTCGGTGTCGACCGTCGCGGCGATCTCGTACCCCGCGACGCAGCACATCGTGGCGCCCGCGGGTGCGCGCTCGCTCGCGGCCGTCGCCGGTTCGGCCGGCGCCGGCTGACCCGGCGCGCCGGCCGTGGGTGACGAGCGCGACCGCGCCGCCGCGGCGGTGACCTCGCGCGGATCGACCGCGGCCGCAGCGATCGATGCGCTCTTCGCGGCCGAGGGCATGCAGGGCTACCTCGGCGAGCCCGTCACCCAGCGGCACCACATGCTCCTCGCGGCGACGCTCGCGGAGCGCGCGGGCGCCGGGGACGAGCTCGTCGCGGCCGCGCTTCTCCACGACGTCGGCCACTTCACGCTCGCGGCCGTCGCCCGGCCCGGCGTACCGGCCCGCGACGACCGGCACGAGCGGGTCGGGGCTCGCTGGCTCGCCCGATGGTTCGGACCCGACGTCGCGGGTCTCGTGCGGCTCCACGTCGACGCGAAGCGCTACCTGTGCGCGACCTCGCCCGCGTACGCGTCGGCGCTCTCTCCCGCGTCCGTCCACTCGCTCGACCTGCAGGGCGGGCCGATGGGCGCGCGCGGGGCCGGCGAGTTCCTCGCACTCCCGCAGGCTGCGGACGCGGTCGCGCTGCGGCGCTTCGACGACGACGCGAAGGACCCGGCGCAGCCGACCCGGGAGCTCGCCCACTTCCTCCCGCTTCTCGAGCGGCTCGCCCGCCCCGCCTGACGGCGGGTGCGCCCGGGGCGGGCGGCGCGCACGGGACCGGTCAACCCGGGCGGCGCGCGTGCCGTGAGAACGAGGATGGTGCCCGCACGCGCCCGCCGCCCGTCGTGACCGACGCCGCGAGCGTGCTCGCGGGCGCGCCGCCGATCGCGGCCTACGGACCCGAGGCGGCCGAGCTGCTCTCGCGCGCGTGGCCGGCGGTCGACCCGGCCGTGCCCGAGCTCGTCGAGGAGTTCTACGCGGACCTCGCGGGCGCCACCGGGCCGTGCACGGTGCTCGACCGGCTCACGCCTGCCGAGCTGCGGCGGCTGAAGCTGTCCCAGGGGGAGCACCTCCGGGCGCTCCTCGACCCCGCGCTCGAGCGCCGGCGGGCACTGGAGCGCGCGCGGCACGTCGGGCGGCTGCACGCGATGGTCGCGGTCGAGGCCGACTGGTACTCCGCGGCGGTCGGCTGCTACCTCGCGGGGATCGTGCGAGCGACCCGCGCATGGTCGACCCCCGAGGACCGGCTCGGCCTCCACTACGTCGCGAGCACGCGGCTCGTCACCGACCTCGAAGGCGTGCTGCACGGCTTTCGCGACGTGGAGGAGCGTCAGTTCACCGCGCTCGCGGAGGTGGGCCGCGTCGTCGCGCACGCGGACACGATGGCGGACCTCGCGCGCGGCGTGCTCGACGCGCTCCTGCGCCTCGACGGGGTCGTCGCCGGGTTCTTCGGGCGGCCGGACGCCGACGGCGTCTTCCAGTTCGAGGTCGGCATCGGCTCGGGGATCGAGACGTTCATGCGCGACGACGAGACGGCGCTGGCGCCGCGGATCTCGACCCGCAGCACCGACGTCACGGGCCTCGGCCCCGCGGGACGCGCGTGGCGCTCCGGGCGTGTCGAGCGCTCCGACACCTACCTGCTCGACCCGACGACCGCTCCGTGGCACGACTTCGCGCTCGAGAACGGCTGGCGCTCGAGCGTCGCCATCCCGCTGAACGCCGCGGACGGGACGCCCCGGGCGGTGCTCTCCATGTACGCGAGCTACCCGGGGTACTTCGCGTTCTCGAGCCGCTCGGCACTCCTCGACCAGGTGAAGGGCGTCGTCGAGCCCGCGCTCGCGCACATCGAGCGCCGGTCCGGCCCCGTCGCGGGCGTCGTCTCGTACGCGGCCCGCGCCGCACACCTCGCCTCGCTCGGGTCCGGCGCGGTCGTGATGCTCTTCCAGCCGATCATCGAGCTCGCGACCGGGCGCGTCGCGAAGCTCGAGGCGCTCGCCCGGCTCGGTCGCCCCGGCGCGCTCGCGTCACCCGCGCAGTTCCTGCCCGTCCTCGGCGACACCGAGCTGCTCCGGCTCTTCGAGCTCGGGCTCGACCAGGCGCTCGGCGCGCTTCTCGCGTGGGAGCGGGAGGGGCTCGCGACGTGCGTGTCGCTGAACCTGCCCGCGACGTCGGGAACCGACGACCGCTACGTCTCGCTCGTCGCCGCCGCGCTCGGTCGCCACGGCGTCGAGGGCTCCCGGCTCACGCTCGAGCTCCTCGAGACCGGCGCGATCGACGCGGATCCCGGCGCGCACGCCCGCTCGATCGCCGCGCTCCGCGCGCTCGGCGTACGGCTGTCCGAGGACGACCTCGGCTCCGGGTACAGCTCGCTGCTACGCCTGCGCGACGTCGCGTTCGACGAGGCGAAGATCGACCAGGAGCTCGTCCGGGGAGCCGAGCAGGCCCCGCGCGACGCGCTCCACTTCATCCACCCGCTCACGACCCTCGCGCACAGCCTCGGCGTCGAGGTGACCGTCGAGGGGCTCGAGACGCCCGGCCTCGTCGAGGCCGCGGTGTTCCTCGGCGCGGACTCGGGTCAGGGATACGCGATCGCTCGACCGCTCGCAGCCGGCGACGTCGTTGCGTGGGCGCGCGACTACCGCCTCGACGTCGACCGCGAGCGGCCCCGGACGGGCCTCGGCGCGCTCGCCGCGCACCTCGCCTGGGAGAACCGGCTCGCCGTGCTGTCCGTGCGCTCGGGACTCCTCGGGCGCGGGTCTCGGACGGGCTGCCCGTTCGAGGCGTTCGTCGGGGACCTCGGCCCGACCGGCGCCGAGACCGCCGCCGCGCACCGCGAGCTGCACGCGGCGACCGCGGGCGGGCTCGGGAGCCGTGCGCACGCGACGGCCTGGGAGCGGCTCGAGCGCCTCGTGACCGCGGCGTCCGGACGCGGCCGAGCGCCGGGCGCGGCGATCGGCACGCCCCCGAGGGCCCGCTAGCTCGCGCGCCCGGCGGCGCGTCCCGCGGCGCCCGCCGGCGTCAGGCCACCCACGCCCCCCGTCGCGACCCACCGCTACGCTCCGGGCATGCCACGGTGCGATTGGGCGGAGGGCTCGGACGCGATGCGCGCGTACCACGACGACGAGTGGGGCGTGCCCTCGCACGACGAGCGCCACCTGTTCGAGATGCTCCTGCTCGAGGGCGTCCAGGCGGGCCTCTCGTGGTCGACGATCCTCGCTCGGCGCGACGGCTACCGCCGCGCGTTCGCCGGCTTCGACCCCGAGCGCGTCGCCCGCTTCGACGACGCGACCCTCGCGTCGCTGCTCGAAGACCCCGGGATCATCCGGAACCGGCTGAAGGTTCGCGCCGCGGTCACGAACGCACGCGCCTTCCTCGACACCCAAGCCGAGCACGGGAGCTTCGACGCCTACCTGTGGGCGCACGCCGACGGGCGGCCGGTCGTGAGCTGGCCCAGCTCGAGCGCGGAGATCCCCGCCCGCTCGGAGCTGTCCGACCGCGTCGCGAAGGACCTGAAGCGGCGGGGCTTCACGTTCGTCGGCTCGACGATCGTCTACGCGTTCCTCCAGGCGACCGGCGTCGTCGACGACCACGTCCGCTCCTGCCCGGCCAAGCGGGCGACGAGCCCGGGAGAGGGCGCCTAGCCCGGCGACGCGCGCTCGAAGGCGGCCGCGAGCTGGCCGCGCTGGTCGGCCCGGGCGAGGATCGTGACGTCGTCGCCGGCCTCGAGCACGGTGTCGCCGCGCACGGGCAGGATCTGCCCGGTGCGGACGAGAAGCGTGATCCAGGCGTCCGCGGGGAAGTCGTCGAGGTCCCGGATCGTGCAGCCGTCCGCCGGCGACCCGGTGCGGATCGTGAGCCGCTGCACCCCGGCGGGCTCGTCCCGCAGCCGCACGCCGAGCGACCAGGGTTCGAGCTCGACGACGCGCATCGGCAGGCGGAGCAGGCGCGCGACGGTCGGGACCAGGCTGCCCTGGACGACGACGGAGAACACGACGACGACCACGACGATCGAGTAGAGGCGCTCGGCGCCGGCGACGTGGGCGCTGAGCAGGTAGCCGCCGAGCAGGATCGGGACCGCGCCCTTCAGACCGGCGAACAGCACGAAGCTCCGCTCGTTCGGCTTCAGCCCGGATCGGGCGAGGCACAGCCCGACGAGCGCGGGACGGAACGCGACCGCGAGCGACGCCCCGAGGACGAGGCCGGGCACGAAGACGTCGGGCCGCGCGATCTCGGTGAGGTCGACCGTGAGGCCGAGCACGACGAACGCGACGATCTCCCCGAGGCTCGCGAGCGCCGCGTGGAACCGCTCGATCTCGCGCTTGTAGGGGGCGCGCTCGTCGCCGAGGACGATGCCCGCGACGAACACGGCGAGGAACCCGGAGCCGTGCGCGACCGTCGACACACCGAAGAGCAACAGGATGCTCGCGAGCGTCCGCACCGGGTACAGGCCCTCGCCCGGGAGGGGAACCTGCCGCATGAACCAGAGCAGCGCCCGGCCGCCGGCGATGCCCACCGCGGCGCCCACTCCCATCTGCAGGAGGAACTCACCCCCGACCCGGGCGAACGCGCCGCCGCTCAGGCTGCCCGCCGACACGAGGCTCGCCATCAGCGCGATGCCGACCGGGTCGTTGGCGCCGGACTCGCCTTCGAGGATCGTGCCCGCGCGGCCCGACACGTGGCGGCGCGCGAGGACCGAGAAGACGACCGCGGGGTCGGTCGGCGCGACCGCGGTCGCGAGCAGGAGCGCCACGTACCAACCGAGACCGAACGCGAGATGGCCGAGCGCCGCGCCGGCCGCGGCCGTGAGGAACGTGCCGACGACGCCGACGACCACGATGGTCCTGCCCGCGGAGCGGAACCGCGACCACCCGATCTGCATACCGCCGTCGAACAGCACGCAGACGAGCGCGACGGTCACGACCCGACCGACGGTGGGCTCCGTCGGCGCGTGCAGGCTCGGGATGGTCTTCACCGCGACCGCCGCGCCGACGAGCACGAGCGCCGGCGACGGGATCTTCAGCCGCTCGGTGAGGCGACTCGACAGCACCGCGACGAGACCGACCGCCGCGGTGAGCAGGACGAGGAGTGCAAACGGCCCTGTATCGCCCACGGTGGTCTCCCCGGTCGAGCGCGGCTACGACGTTGCCGACCAGGCTTCCCGGCGCACCGGGCCCGAGCCTAGTGGGGGCGCGCGGGGCGACCGGGCGCCGGCCGCGCGCTCCCCTAGAGTCGCCGCCGTGAGCTCCCCGTTCGGGACCGTCGGGCGCCTCGCGGTCCGCTTCCGGTGGATCGTGCTGCTCGTGTGGGTCGGCGTCGCGATCGGCTCGGTCGCCACCATGCCCTCGATCGCGGCGGCCGTGAACAACAACAACACGCGCTTCCTGCCAGCGACCACGCCGAGCAACGTCGCGTCCCGCCTCGCGGCGCCTTTCTACGGGGCCTCGAACAACGACGACGCGTTCGTCGTCGCGGCGAGGCGCGACCACCGGCGACTCGGGGCGGCCGACCTCGCGGCGGTCGACCGCCTCGCGCTCGCCGCGGGCCGGCTCCCCCACGCCCGCTCGGCGCGCGTCGTCGCGCTCTCGGGCGACGGCGAGGCCGCCCAGATCACGGTCCGGGCGTCGCTGTCGCAGGCGACGAACACGCCGGACGTGCGGTTCGTCGCATCGCTGCGCGCGCTGTTCACGCGCGTCCGGGCACCGGCCGACCTCACGCTGCACGCCGCGGGCAATCTCGCGGTCACCGCGGACCAGGCCGGCCAGGCGAGCGGCCTCGGCGCGCGCACCGAGTACCTGTCCATCGGCCTCATCGTCGTGCTGCTGCTCGCCGTGTTCCGCTCGCCGCTCGCGACGCTCGCCACCTTCGCCCCGGCGGTCCTCGTGCTGCTCGTCGCCGAGTCCGTCGTCGCGGAGATCGCGAGCCTCGGCCTCGGCATCTCGAGCATCACCCAGCTGCTGCTCATCGTGCTCGTGCTCGGCGCGGGCACGGACTACGGGCTGTTCCTCGTCTTCCGCGTCCGCGAGGAGGTCCGCCGCGGGCTGCCGCACGCGTCGGCGATCGAGCGGGCGGTCGCCTGCGTGGGCGAGTCGATCGCGTTCTCCGCGGCGACGGTCGTCGCGGCGCTCCTCAGCCTCCTGCTCGCGACGTTCGGCGTCTACCACGGGCTCGCGCTGCCGCTCGCGATCGGGGTCGCGCTGATGCTCCTCGCCGGGCTCACGCTCGTGCCCGCGGTGCTCGCGATATTCGGCCGGGCCCTGTTCTGGCCGGTCCGCCCCGTCGCCGGGGAGCGCACGAGCGGTCTGTGGGGACGTGTCGCGGCCCGCGTCGTGCGCCGGCCCGGCGCGGCGCTTCTCGCCGGAGTCGCCGTGCTCGCCACCCTCGCGGCGTGCGCGTTCTCGATCCGGCTGTCCGGGTTCGGCGGCGGGATCTCGGCGCCACCGGGGAGCGACTCGGCGAAGGGCCAGACGCTCCTCGTCGACCACTTCTCGCCCGCCGCGAGCAACCCGATCAACCTCGTGCTCCGATTCGACCGGTCCGTGTGGGAGGATCCGGCACCGCTCGCGGCGGCATCGCAGGTGCTCGGGCGCAGCCCGCTGTTCTCGAGCCTCATCTCGCCGCTCGACGCGAACGGCACGCGGGAGACGCCCGCCGAGCTCGCCCGCCTCCACCGGCTCCTCGGGCCCGCCGCGTCGCTCGCCCCGACCCCGCCGCCGCCGCCGTCCCTTCCGGCGCCGGTCACACCCGCCGCCTACGACGCGTACCGCGCGACGACCCAGGTCGTCGCGCCGGACGGTCGGACCGTGCAGTTCCTCGCGAGCCTGCGGGCGGGCGGCCCGGACTCGAACGCGGCGATCTCCGCGGTGCCCGCGATGCGGGCGACGCTCGCGGCCGCGGCGGCCCGCGCGGGCGCTGCCGCCTACGGGGTCGCCGGCGACTCGCCGTCGCTCTACGACGTGCGGAGCGCGTCGAGCGCGGACCTCGTCCGCACGGTCCCGGTCGCCGTGCTCGTGATCGGCCTGCTGCTCGCGCTGCTGCTCCGCAGCGCGATCGCGCCGGCCTACCTCGTCGTGAGCGTCGCGCTCTCCTACCTCGCGTCGCTCGGGGCGTCCGTGCTCGCCTTCGAGGTCGTCGGCGGCGCCTACGGCCTCAGCTTCGTGCTCCCGTTCCTCATGTTCGTCTTCCTCCTCGCGCTCGGCGAGGACTACAACATCCTCGTCATGTCGCGCATCCGGGAGGAGGCGCACGAGCGCTCGCTGCGCGACGCCGTCGCGTGCGCGCTCGAGGTCACGGGAACGACCGTCACCTCGGCCGGCCTGGTGCTCGCGGGCACCTTCCTCGTGTTCGCGCTGGCCGGAGCGTCGGGCACCGAGGGGGCGCAGATCCGCGAGATCGGCATCGGGCTCGCCGCCGGGGTCGCGCTCGACACCTTCGTCGTGCGGTCGATCGTCGTGCCGGCGACCGTGGTCCTGCTCGGCTCGTGGAACTGGTGGCCGTCCTCGCTCCACCACCGCCACCGCACGCGCGCGCACGGGCCGCATGGCTCCCGGCTCGTGGTCGCCCGGCCCGTCCCCGGCGACACCTGAGGGGCGGGGCGCGTCACGCGGCGGACGGGCCCGGCGTCACCGTGTCGAACGCGTCCCACATCGCCGCGTAGCGGCCGCCGCGCGCGAGGAGCTCGTCGTGGCCGCCGACCTCGACGACCCGCCCGCCGTCGACGACCGCGATCCGGTCCGCCGCCCGCGCGGTCTGGAGCCGGTGCGCGATCACGACGGTTGTCCGGCCGCGCGAGACGCGCTGCATCGCGGCCGCGACCCTGGCCTCGGTCGCGAGGTCGAGGTTCGACGTCGCCTCGTCGAGCAGGAGCACGACGGGGTCGACGAGCTCGGCGCGCGCGAGCGCCACGAGCTGGCGCTGGCCCGACGACAGCGAGCGGCCCCGCTCGGACAGCTCGTGCAGGTAGCCGCCGGGGAGCTCCGCGACGAACTCGTGCGCGCCGACCGCCCGGGCGGCGGCCTCGACCATCGCGTCCGACGCGTCCGGCCGCCCGTAGGCGATGTTGTCCCGGATCGTGCCGGAGAACAGGAAGGCCTCCTGCGGGACGTAGCCGAGCCGGCGACGGTAGGCGACGAGGTCGAGCGTGCGCAGCTCGTGGCCGTCGACGCGGACGCTACCGACGTCGGGGTCGTAGAAGCGGGCGAGGAGCTTCACCACGGTCGACTTGCCGGCACCGGTCTCGCCGACCAGCGCGACGGTCTCGCCCGGGGCGATCCGCAGGTCGACGCCGCGAAGCGCCTCGGGCGCCTTCGGCTCCAGATCGAGGCCGCCGGACGGCGGGGCGTGCGCCGGTCCGTGCCGCTCGCCGCGGCCGCCTGCGGACGCGACGGGGCGGGCGGGCGGGCGCGGGTAGGCGAAGTGCACGCCCTCGAGCACGAGCTCGCCCCTGAGCTCCCCGGGGTCCACCGGTCGCTCGGCCTCCGGCGTCGTCGGCTCGAGCTCCATGAGCTGGCCGATCCGGCCGACGGACACGCGCGTCTGCTGCCAGGAGTCGAAGACCTGCGAGAGCTGTTGGATCGGCGAGAAGAACAGGTCGACGTACAAGATGAACGCGATGAGGCTGCCGGGCTGGAGGTGGCCGGCGTGGATCAGGCCCGCGCCGACGCCGAGCACGATCGCGTCGGCGGCGGCGGACAGGAGCTGGACGAAGGGGAAGTAGGTCGCGACGAGGCGTTGCGCGCCGACCCGCGTCTCGAGGTAGTCGTGGCCGAGCGCGCGGAAGCGTCGGGCGGTCTCGGGCTCGTGGACGTACGCCTGCGCCTCGCGCACGCCCGCGAGGCTCTCCTGGAAGTCCGCGTTCACGATCGCGATCCGCTCGCGCGCGAGGTCGTAGCGGCGCGCCGCGCGGCGTCGGAACGCGACCGTCGCCACGCCGAGCGGGACGACGACCGAGAGCGTGCTCAGCCCGAGCTCGGGGTCCATCGCGACGAGCGCCGCACCGACGCCGACGAAGGTGACCGCGGCGACGAGGGCCGCGAGGAGCCCGTTCTCGATGAGCGACTCGAACTGGTCGACGTCGGTCGTCATCCGGGTCATGATCCGCCCCGCCATCTCGCGCTCGTAGTAGTCGAGCGAGAGCCGCTGGAGCTGCGCCCAGATGCGGATCCGCAGCGACAACATGATCCGCTGCGCGGTCCGCCCGGTCACGAACGTCGCCGCGACCTCGTCCACGAGGTCCGCGAGCGTGACCACGAGGTACGCGGCCGACGCCGCGAGGAGAACCGCGTGCGAGCCGCGCGACACGCCGTCGTCGATGCCGACGCGCACGAGTACCGGCCCGGCGAGCGCCGCGAGCGCGTCGAGGACGACGAGCACGAGCCCGACGGTGAGCGGCCCGCGGAACTCCGAGATCACGCGTCGCAGGTCGAAGCCCCGGACGCGACGGGCCTCGCGCGTGAGGTCGACCGACGCGACGTCGCGCACGGGCCGCAGCGCCTCGACGCGGGCGAGCAGCTCGGGCGTCGGCGCGAGGTTCAGTCGCCACCCGCCCCCGCCCCCGCCGAGGCCGGGGCCGATGCTCGGCGCGCCCACCGCCCGCGCCGATCGCACCCCGGTGCGGTCCGCGGCGGCCACCCACGCGTCGCGCGTGGTCCGCTCGCCGTGCGCCCCATCCGCGGGCGTCGCGTCGGCGGGACGGCCGGGCGCCTCGACGCGCCCGCCCTCGGGCGCGTCGGCCTCGACGTCCGCGTCCACGTCGAGGCCGTCGAGCAACGCCCGGTAGGAGGCGCTCCGCGCGTAGAGCTCGTCGTGCGTGCCCTGCTCGACGACCCGCCCGCGCTCAACGACCGCGATGCGGTCCGCGAGGTGGAGCGTCGACCGCCGGTGTGCGACGAGCAGCGTCGTGCGTCCCGCGAGCGCGGTGCGCAGGGCGGCGTGGATCGCCTCCTCGACCCGGGCGTCGACCGCGCTCGTCGCGTCGTCGAGCACGACGACGCGCGGGTCGTAGAGGATCGCGCGCGCGAGCGCGACGCGCTGGCGCTGGCCCCCGGAGAGCGTGAGCCCGCGCTCGCCGACGACCGTGTCGTAGCCGCGCGGGAGACGCTCGATGAACTCGTGCGCCTGTGCGAGGCGTGCGGCGGCCTCGACCTCGGCGTCCGTCGCGTCCGGGCACCCATAGGCGATGTTCGCCCGGACCGAGTCGGAGAACAGGAAGCTCTCCTCGAACACGACGCCGACCTGCGAGCGCAGCGAGTGCAGCGTCACGTCGCGCACGTCGACGCCGTCGACGAGGACCGAGCCGCGCTCGGGGTCGTAGAAGCGCGACACGAGCATCGCCGCGGTCGACTTCCCGCCGCCGCTCGGCCCGACGAGCGCGACGCGCTCGCCCGCCCGGACGTGCAGGTCGAAGCCGTCGAGCACCGGTCGCCCACCCGCGTACGCGAACCGCACATCGCGCAGCTCGAGCTCGCCGCGCATCTCGGGGAGCTCCCGCGCGTCCGCCGCGTCCGCGATCGCGGGACGCAGGTCGAGCAGCTGCAGGATCCGCTCCATCCCCGCCCGGGCCTGCTGGCCGACCGTGAGCACACCCGCGAGCTGCCGGGCGGGCGCCATGAGCTGCGCGAGGTAGGCGGAGAACGCGAGGAAGGTCCCGAGCGTGATCTCGTGGCGCAGCGCGAGCGTCCCGCCGAGCGCGAGGAGCGCGACCTGGCCGAGGACGGGCACGGCCTCGAGCAGGGGCTGGTAGCGGGACTGGAGCCGGACCGCGCGCATCTGCGAGCCGAACAGCGTGGCCGACGCGTCCGCGACCCGCTCGAGCTCGCGCCGTTCCTGTCCGAACGCCTTCACGACCCGCACGCCGTTCACGTCCTCGTCCACGATCTGCGCGATGTCGCCCTCGCGCTGCTGCGCGTCCCAGGTCGCGGGGAACACCCGCCACCGCATCCGGTACGAGATCACGACCAGCGCGGGGGCGACGACGACGCTCACGATCGCGAGCAGCGGCGAGAGGACGAACATCGCGCCGAGCGAGAGCACCATGAGAAGGACGTTTCCGCTCATGATCGGGAAGAAGCTCAACAGGCCCTGGACGAGCGTCGAGTCGGAGCTCGCCCTCGCGACGAGCTGGCCGGTCGGCATCCGGTCGAGGTTGTCGAAGTCCATCGACAACAGGTGGTCGTGCATGTCGTTGCGCAGGTCGTACTGGACCGCGAGCGCGACGCGGCCGCCGCGGTAGCGGCGCAGGTACGCGAAGCCGAACGCGGCCACGCCGAGACCGAGCAGGAGCGCGAGCCACGGCAGGAGCGCGTGCCGGCGCTCGAGGATCACGCCGTCGACGATCTCGCGGGCGACGAGCGGCACGACGGCCTGGCAGGCACTGCCGAGCACGGCGGCACCGAGCGAGAGCACGACGTCGCGCCGGTGCCGCGCCATGTAGCCCCACAGCCGCCGGACCCAGCCACGAGAGTCGGTGCGGGGGGCGCTCACGGCGCGTCGCCCGCACGGCGCGCGGCCGCCCCGTCGAGCGCCTCGCCGAGCCATCCGAGCGCGCGCGCCACGAGCACCGGCTCGGGAGTCGCCGCGCAGAGCTCCTCGAGCCGTCCGGTCATCGCCCGCTCGACGCGCCCGAGGACCTCGGCGCCGTCCGCGGTCAGCTCCAGTGCCGCGGCACGCTGGTCACCCGCGACGCCCGAGCGCTCGAGCAGGCCGCGCCGGCAGAGCGCGTCGACCGAGGCGCTCACGGTGGGCTTGCCGAGCGCGAGACGCTTCGCGACGCGCGACGCGCGCTCGTCGCCCGACGCGACGGCCGACAGCACGCGGTAGTGGGCGAGGCTGAGCTCGTCCGTGGAGCGCTCGAGCGCGCGCGACAGGCGCGCGACCGCGCGCACGGCCTCGAGCTCGCGAGGCTCGGCCGGTGTCGTCACGGGGCAAGGATAGCGAGAAGGTTCGACCCTCGAACTATCTCGGGTGCGGGATCCGGCGGAGCGCGTCGACGAGCGCGACGTCTGCCGCCGCGATCGCCTCGTCGAGCGCGAACCACCGCACCTGCTGGCTCTCGCCCGGCGGCGGTGCCGGGTCGACGTCCTCGCTCGCGAGTAGGTAGCGCAGGTCGAGGTGGACGTGGCCCGCCGCAGCCCGGTGCGCGTCGAGGTGGAACAGCCGCTCGTCCGCGTGCGCGTGGCGAAGGGGCAGACCGGTCTCCTCGACCGCCTCGCGAAGCGCGGCCTGCGCGGGCGTCTCCCCGGGCTCGAGGTGCCCTCCGGGCTGGATCCAGCGGCCGAGGCGCTTGTGGAGGTGGAGCACCGTGCCGCGCGCGCCGACGACGACGGCCGACCCCGTCACGTGCACGAGATCCGCGTCGCGGTCGAGCGGATCCGCGAGCCGGCCGAGCTCCGCGAGGACCTGCGCGAGCGAGGCGCGCTCGCGCGCGGTCCGCGCGTCGAAGCGCTCGACGTCCTCGCGCCAGCGCTCGGGGACCGCCCCCGGCTGGTCCGTCACTCGGCGAGCAGCGCACGCCGCGCCGCGTCGATCGACGCGCGGGTCG
>Ga0307372_10010466_pt1 | contig 12542 bp, 10 predicted proteins | sample OX1MG_FD_202533 | JGI IMG/M metagenome (GOLD analysis project Ga0307372, IMG submission 202533) | Soil microbial communities from Risofladan, Vaasa, Finland - OX-1 | ecosystem: Environmental > Terrestrial > Soil > Coastal area > Acid sulfate soil | place: Finland: Risofladan, Vaasa | collected...
CATGGCTCTGAATGTGATGCAAAAGGACGCTGCCAAAGGTTCATTCCGTGGCAAGCTCAAGCGCGCCGGATGGGACGACGCCTACCTCTCGCGCCTTCTGGCACTGTTTTGAAATGCGATTGCCCTGCGGCAGTGGCAGCCTGAACGGCGGCAGCCTCACCTATACCGGCAGCAAGGGAAGCTGGAACCTGAACGGCGGCGCCAAAGCGAGCCACGTGTCGTCGCTCTCCCTGCCGCCACCGAGCGACCCGCTGCCGTCCTTCGCCAGCACGTTCGAGGCGCCGCTGACCGCATTATCCAGCCAGCTCGCCGCGCTCACTCCGAACAGCACCGTGCTGACCAGCGGCAATAACGTCACGCTGGAGGCGAAGCCGAACAGCAAGGGCGTGGCGGTGCTGGACCTGAGCACGTCCGTGTTCAAGCCCAACGACTCGGTCAGCGTGGCGCTGAACGGCGCCACCAGCTTCATCATCAATCTGTCGGTCGCGGGCTGCAGCACGAATTGCTCCTACAGTTTCGCGAACAGCGTGCATTTCCAGAACCCGACCAGCTATGCCGACAGCGTGCTGTGGAACGTCACCGACGTGAGCAGCCTGAGCTTCACGAACGAGTTCGGCGGCACGGTGCTGGCGCCGGCGGCGGTGGTCACCAACAGCAGCCCGCTCGATGGCACGCTTGTTGCGCTGAGCTTCAATGGCAGCGGCGAACTGCACGACTACGCCTTCAGCGGCGCACTGCCGACCCCCGAGCCATCGAGCCTGGCCGTCCTGTCGGTCGCGCTGCTGGGTACCGGCTTGCTGCGCCGCCGGCGCCGCCCGGCGCTATAGCGGCACGCCCGTCAGGCTGCGGCTGGTACGGATCGTTTGCAGCGTCTGCACCCTGCTCACTGTCGGCGAACCGGTCAGCCGCTGGGTAAGCTGGTTCTCGTGCGCGGTGTCGCGCGCCACCAGCTTCAACAGGAAGTCGCCGCCGCCGCGGATCATGTGGCACTCGCGCACCTCCGGCCAGCTTCCCACGGCTTGTTCGAACGCGGCGAGGACGGACTCCTTCTGGCTGTCCAGACCGACGATGGCGAAGAAAGTGATCTCCCAGCCGAGCCTCTGCGGATCTGGATCGGCGTGGTAGCCGCGGATGATACCTGCCTCCTCCAGCCGGCGCACGCGGCGCAGGCAGGGCGGGGCGGAGACGCCGGAACGGCGCGCCAATTCCACATTGGTGATGCGGCCGTCGGCCTGGAGCTCGAGCAGGATGCGACGGTCGATGGCGTCGAGAACGGGCAGGTCGGTGATGGGTTGCTTCATGCGGGTCGGTGCGGCCGCCCTTCTTGCATCTGATCGTCGGGAGATTGCGCAATATCATTGCTCGGCCGCCGCGTAGCAAGGGCTGTTGCGGCAGTGCGCCGGGATGGCACATTCGCGGCGGCGGCGGGTCGGCGGCGGTGGGGGGCGGTGCGGCATGGGGGATGTGCGGATCGACGTGCTGCGGGCGGGCGACATCGACGGCGTGCTGGCATTGCAGGAAGCCAATCAGGTGGAGCATGGCGGCACGCTGTCGGCGCGGATGCCACGGACGTTCTTCGCGGCGGCGCTCGGCGGCATGCCGGTGATCGTGGCGCGACGCAACGGTCGGTTGGTCGGGTTCCTGGTGTCCGCGCCGAAGCAGCCAATGCCGGAGGCGCCGGTGGTGCGCGCCATGCTGCGCGCCTGGCCGGGTGCGGACGACGCCTACGTCTATGGCCCGGTCTGCGTCGCGGCCGACGAACGCGGACACGGCCTGGCGGGGGCGATGTTCGCCGCGTTGCATGCGCTTCTGCCGGGCCGCGAGGGCGTGCTGTTCATCCGTTCGGACAACACCGCGTCCATCCGGGCGCACGCGAAGATGGGCATGCGGCAGGTGGCGGCGTTCGAGCATGGTGGCGCGGCGATGCTGGTGCTGGCGTATCCCGGGTAGGGCCTGCGGGAGCGGCTGTCGCAGCGGGACGATGCCCGGCATGCACGGCGCGAATGATGGACAGCCGATGCGCGACCACGATCGTCGTCCGGTCCACCATCAGCGCGTCCGGCGCCGCTCGGTGGCCCGCATTGGCGCCGCGTGGGTAATCGGCAAGACAAGCACAGGAGCAGCGTTCGCGCCCGACGGATCAACCGCCACGATGATCGCCGCGGGACGCTCCTTGTCGCCTTCCTCAACGCCTGCCGCGGCGTCATCGGCCCGCAGATATGGAAGCCGTCATGGGACGCATCACTGACCCTGAGCGGTACTGCGTGAAATACCGCAACCTCTTCCGGTCTCGGCCGCTTTCCTGAACGCGAGCAGAGAGTCGCACCGCCGATCGCGCGGCGGTCACTGCTTCGTGCAATACGTGCATCCCCGCCAGAGAAGTCGAATTTTACGGTTGGGCGTCGCCTTAGCTAACCTCGCCCGCTGCGCCGGTCGAGGCGCATTGCGCCGGGGGTGTTCGGGTCGGCACGCCGCACCTGATGGCATGCCGCCGCTACCGCGCCGGCAGTTCCAGCACGTTCTTCGCCAGAATGTTCCGCTGAATCTCGTTCGACCCCGCATAGATCGTCGCCGGGCGGGACTGCAGGAACAGCCCCGCGGGATTCAGTTCCCGATTCCCCTCCAGCGGACCAAAAACGCCGCCATACTCGCCGGAAATCTCCAGCATCGTCTCGGTAATCCGCTGGAACAGCTCGGTCTGGTGGATCTTCAGCATCGACACATCCGGCCCGAGCACTTCCCCGCGCCGCACCTGATCGACGAATTCCTGATACAGCGTCTTGTGGTCTTCCAGATCGAGCCGCAACCGCGTGTAGCGGTCCTGGAATGTCTCATCCTCCCAGACACCCATCCGCTCGGCGACCAGTCGCAAGCGGCCCAGGGCATAAGACGACTGCCGCGGCGAACCCGAACCGATGCGCTCGAAGCTCAGCAGATTCTTCGCCATCGTCCAGCCCTGGTTGATCCGGCCGACCAAATTGCCTTTCGGCACGCGCACGTTGTCGAAGAAGGTTTCGCAGAACTCCTCGCCCATATCGATGTTCGGAATCGGCCGCACGGTGATGCCGGGGCTGTCCATCGGCACCAGCAGGAAGCTGATTCCCTCCTGCTGCTTCGCCTGCTTGTCGGTGCGAACCAGCAGAAAAATCCAGTTCGCGTCCATCGCCAGCGAGGTCCAGATCTTCTGCCCGTTCACCACCCAGTCGTCGCCCTCCGGCACCGCCTCGGTGCGCAGCGACGCGAGGTCGGAGCCGGCATTGGGTTCGCTGTAACCCTGGCACCAGATATGTTCGCCGGTCAGAATCTTCGGCAAATAGTAATCCCGCTGCTCTTTTGTCCCATGCTTGATCAGCAGCGGGCCGAGCATCGTCATGCCCATCTCGTTCAGCCGCGCGCAGCCGTGGCGTTCCTTCTCCTCCAGAAAGATGAGCTGCTTGCTGGCGGAAATGCCCATGCCGCCGAACTGCTTCGGCCAATTGGGACACAGCCAGCCCTTGCGCGCCAGCGTCCGGTACCAGCCCTTGGTATCCTTGTAGTGCAGCCGGCGCGGCGCGTTGCGCAACTCGGCGGGATAGTGCGCTTCGATGAAGTTGCGTACCAGCATGCGAAACTCGTCGTCGGAAAGCTGGTCCGGGTCTTCCATTTCGGCAGCGGCGCTCATGGTTGTTTCCCTCCTCAACGGAATGGCGCGGGTCGGGCCTCGCGGAACGGCGTGCCGCTTTCGGCCAGGTGCCGCAGCAGGCGCGACGGCGCCCAGCGCTCGCCATATTGCTGGTGCCAGCGTTCGATCTGGTCATACACGGCCTTCACGCCGATGCCGTCCGCCCAGTACATCAGGCCACCCCGATAGCGCGGGAAGCCGAAGCCGTGCAGCCACATGACGTCCACATCCGAGGCCCGGTACGCCTTGCCTTCTTCCAGGATACGGCAGGCTTCGTTCACCGACGAGAACAGGAGCCGAAACAGGATTTCCTGGTCGGTGAACGCGTGCTGCGGCACGCCGAGTTCCGCCGCCACCTGCCCGATGATCGCGGCGACCTCCGGATCGGGGTGCGGCGTGCGGTCGCCCTTCTCGTAACGATACCATCCGGCCCCGGTTTTCTGGCCGAAGCGGCCAAGCTCCACCAGACGATCGGCGATCGGCAGCTTGCGATAGTTCGGGTTGGCCGCGGCACGCCGCTTGCGGCCCTCGGCGCCGACGTCCAGCCCGGCCAGGTCGCCCACCGCGAACGGCCCCATCGGATACCCGAAATCCACCATCGCCTTGTCCACCTGCGCCGGCAGACAGCCCTCCTCGAGGAGAATGACCATCTCGCTGTTGAACGGCGCGCGCGAACGGTTGGCGACGAATCCGTCGGTGTTGCCGGCCATCGCCGAGATCTTGCCGATCCGCCGGCCCATCGCCATCGCCGTTGCCAGCGTCTCGGGCGATGCCTTCGACGGCCGCACCACCTCCAGCAGCTTCATGACGTTCGCGGGCGAGAAGAAATGCGTCCCGGCAATCTTCTCCGGCCGCTTCGTCTCCGCCGCCAGTTCGTCCATATCCAGCGCCGAGGTGTTGGAGAACAGCAGCGCATCCGGGTTCATCACCGCGTCCAGTTTGGCGAACACCGGCTTCTTCACGTCCATCCGCTCGAACACCGCTTCCACGACGATGTCGCACTCCTTGATGTCGTCGTAGCCGGCAACCGGGTGGATGCGCGCGAGGCGCCGTTCCATCTCGTCCTGCGCCAGGCTGCCGCGCTGCACCGAGGTGGCGTAGTTGTTGCGAATCCGCTCCATGCCGCGATTCAGGGCAGCCTCGGTCGCATCCATGATCTTCACGTCGTAGCCGAAATCGGCGAATGACATGGCGATGCCACCGCCCATCGTTCCGGCGCCGATCACCGCCGGATCGTGGAAATCCCGGGGTTGGATGCCGGGCGGCATGTCGGGCAGTTTCGCCACCTCGCGCTCGGCGAAGAACGCGTAACGCAGCGCGCGGGCTTCGTCGGAATTTTCCAGTTCGGCGAACAGTTCCGCCTCGCGCGCGATGCCGTCGTCGAACGCCAGTGTGCAGGCGGCTTCCACCGCGGCGATGCAGTGATAGGGCGCTTTCTGGTTGCGCGCGCGCCGGGCGATCGACTTGCGCGTCGCGTCGAACAGGCCGGGATCGTCCACCCGCACCGCCCGGTCGCGCACGCGCGGCAACGGCCGCACATCGGCGACGCGGCGTGCAAAGGCAACGGCGCCGCTGCGCAGGTCGGCGTCTTCCGGCAGCACCTCGTCGAGAATGCCGAGCTTCAGCGCTTCCGGTGCCGCAACGTGCCGGCCGCTGGTGATCATCTCCAGCGCCACCTTCGGCCCCACCAGCCGCGGCAGTCGCTGCGTGCCGCCGCCGCCGGGAAGAATACCGATCTGCACTTCCGGCAGCCCGACCTTCGCCGCCGGCACCGCGATGCGATAGTGACAGGCCATGGCGTTTTCCAGCCCGCCGCCAAGGGCAAAACCGTGGATCGCCGCCACCACCGGTTTTGCACTGCGGTCCAGCACGTCATAGGTGCGGCTGCCCAGCGGCGCGCGCTTGCGGCCGGTGCCGAAGCCGCGGATGTCCGCTCCGGCGATGAAGCTGCGCCCCGCGCCGATCAGCACCATGGCGCGAATTTCCGGATCGGCGTTGCCGCGGTTCAGCGTGTCGATGATGCCGTCCGCCACGCCCGGCCCGAGCGCGTTCACCGGCGGATAATCCACCACGATCACGCCGATGTCGCCGTCTTTCTCCAGCCGTACCACCGCTGCCTGGCTCATGGCGTTCCCTCCGTTGGTTGGCGGGATCGTAGGCAAGGAGGCCACGGCGGTAAACCGCGCGTCAGTCCGGATCTGGCACCACGCCTCGACAGGCCAGCGCAACCGCGGCAAAAGACCGGGCACCGTCGGCGCCGCCGCCGAGATAGGCGGCACGCACGCCTTCGCGCAATGCCATGCGCGCCGCCGCGCCCAGCCGCGCATGATACTGGCCGAGCGAACCTTCGCCCGACGTAATCGGCTCCCAGTAATCGTCGAAATTCGCATAGTCCATGCGAACCAGCAGCGGAGTCTCGCTGACCTCGCGCAAGCCGCAGCGGCGCCAGAGCATGCCCAGCCCGCCCGGCTGGGTGATCGGGTTGAAATACATCCGCGCCCGTTGCGCGATGGCGTCGGGATCGAGCATGCCGGCAACGTCCCAGAACATGCGGTTCGACGGCATGCCGCCATAAGCGTCCCACACCGCGGCAGCGACGATGCCATCCGGGCGAACCACGCGGCGCATCTCCGCCACCGCACGCTCCACCTCCGGGATGAACTGCAGTGACAGCATGGCGATGGCGCGGTCGAATTCTCCTCCGTTGAACGGCATGGCGCAGGCGTCGCCCTGCCGGACCGCGATGCGCGGATCGGTATTTTTCCCCCGCGTGTGCTCGACATAGGGTTGCGCGAAGTCGATGCCGGTGACCGCCGCCACATCGGCGGCAAGCGGCAACGCAAACGTCAGGCTGCCGGTGCCGCAGCCGACATCAAGAATCCTCTCGCCATCAACGACCCCGGCAAACCCGATCAGCAACGGCGCCAATCGTCTGCTCCAGCGCCCCATCATCTTCTCGTAGGCGGCGGCGCTGTTCGCATTGAACGTGGAGGGCATGGGAGAGAATCCTCAGGACTGGGAGGCGTTATGAATGCGGACCAACAATCCGGTTGCAGGTTGCCGCCGCGCGGTTCGGGGGCACCAATCGTGCGGCGGAGCGACGCCGGTCATCGGGCCGGCCTACAGCACCGCCGCCGCCACCACGCGCATCGCCTCGATGCTGGCACCTTTCAGGATCATCGTACCAAGTTGCCCGGTCTTCGCCACATCCAGCCACGCCGCCAGCCGGTCCTTGATCCGCTCCGCCGGCCCGCACAGCGAGATTTCATCGACCAGCCTGTCGGGCACCGAAGCCGCGGCCTGGGTCTTCTTGCCGTCGAGATACAGGTCCTGGATGACCTTCGCCGCACCCCCATAGCCAAGCTTGATGGCCACGTCGTTGTAGTAGTTCTTCGCCCGCGCCCCCATGCCGCCGATATACAACGCCAGTTCCGGACGCACCGCGTCGCGGCACGCCGCCACGTCCGGCCCCAGCTTCACGCGCACATAGGGCGCGACATCGAATTTCTCCAGCGTCGCCGGCCGTCCCGCTCTTTTCAGCCCGTCCAGGATCGGTCCCGACACGATCGCCGGTTGCTCCGGCGAATAGAAGATCGGCAGCACGCCGTCGGCGCATTCCCCCGCCGTGCGCAGGCCGGCCGGCGTGATCGACGCCAGGTAGAATTGCAATGCCGGATCGCCATGCGTGATGCTGCGCAGCGGCTTGCCCAGCCCGGTGGCATCCGGGCCGGCATAGGGAATGTCGTATTCCTCGCCGTGGAATTCCAATGGTGCCTTGCGCTCAAGAATCTGCCGGACGATTGCGATGTATTCCCTGGTGCGGGTCATCGGCTTGCCGAAGCGCACGCCGTGCCAGCCTTCCACCACCTGCGGTCCCGACACGCCCAGGCCGCACAGGAACCGGCCGCCCGACAAAAGCTGCAGCGACATCGCAGTCATCGCCGTGCAGGCCGGCGTGCGCGCGGGAATCTGCATGATGCCGGTGCCCACCTTGATGCGGCTGGTGCGCGCCAGGATCCATGTGGCCGGCGTCACCGCGTCGGTGCCGTACGCCTCGCCGGTCCAGGCTTCGGAGAAGCCCAGCCGTTCCGCCTCCAGCACGCGTTCCATGTCGAGTTTCGGCGCCGGACCCGACATGTCCACCGTGATGCCAAGCCGCATGGTGTCCTCCCTTCTGTCATCGCGAGGCCGGCAGGCCGAACCAATCTCCCGCCTGACGCGCCGCTCCTGCTCGTCAGGCGGGAGATTGCTGCGTCGCTACGCTCCTCGCAATGACGACCTGCGCGCGCTACCGCACCTTCGCCACCACCTCGTCGCGGAACCGGCGCATGTTGTCGAGCGTCGCCGCCAGGGTCGGACCGAACATGCCGAAATCGAACGCGCTTACGCCCACCTCGGACAGCGCGCGAATGTCACCCACGAAATCCGCCGCACCCCCAGAAAAAAGCTTGCGCTCGCCGTCCACCATTCCCTTCGGCTGCGCCTCGGGATTCGACGACACGCGATAGGTCAGCCCGACATCCGATGCGTTGCGCCCGGCCTTCTCCGTCATGCCGCGCAGCTTCGCCGCGCCGGCCTTGAAGCGGGTCAGCGTGTCCATCGGGAATTGCGGGTTGGTGCCGATCGGATACCAGGCGTCGCCGTATTTCGCCGTGCGCCGCAGCGCCGGGCCGCTCTCGCCGCCGACCCAGATCGGGATCGGGTTCTGCACCGGCTTCGGCGGGAACATCACGTCGGAGAACTTCACGTATTTGCCGTCGAATTTCGGAGCGTCGCTGGTCCACAGCTCCTTGCAGGCCATCATCCATTCGTCGGTGACGTGGCCGCGGTCCTCGAACGGCGGCGCGCCGATCGCCTCGAATTCCTCCTTGCACCAGCCGGCGCCGATGCCCAGCGTCAGCCGCCCCTTCGACAGATAGTCGAGCGTGGCGAGGATCTTCGCCGTCAGCACGGCCGGACGATGCGGCACCACCATCACGGACGTGACGATGCGCAGCTTCGACGTCGCCGCCGCGATGAACGTCGCCGCGGTCAGTTGTTCCAGTCGTGGCGCCGCGGCGCCGGACGGAAACTCCCCCGACTCGGAATACGGGTAACGCGATGCGATGCTGTTGGGGATCATCACGTGATCGCTGACCGTCACGTAGTCGAAGCCCAATTGCTCCGCCTCGGTGGCGATGCGCACCAGGCTGTCCGGGCCGATCAAGGGTCCGCTGGTGGGCGCGCTGCATCCGATCTGCATCTGTTCCTCCCGCTTGAATTGCACTCTCGCACCCGATAGCACACGATGCCGCCGCCCGAGGCAACTTTGCCCCCGGCGGGATGGCGGACCAGGGGGAGTTGATGGATTTCGGCATCCATATCGGCACGCGCGGCTGCCTGACCTCACGCGACACGATCATGACGCTGGCGCAGCAGGCCGAGGCGCTTGGCTACGCCTATCTCGGCGTTGCCGACCACCTGATCGTGCCGGCGCGGACCGGCGAGCGCTATCCGTACACCGCCGACGGCGTATGGCCCGGCACGCCGACCGGCGAATGCTTCGACGCCATCGCCACGCTCGCCTTCATCGCCGGCTGCACGCAACGGATCAAGCTGCTGACCTCGGTGATCGTCGTGCCGTACCGGCCCGCCGTGCTGACCGCGAAACTGCTGCTCACCGCCGACGTGCTGTCGGGCGGACGCGTCGTCGCCGGTGTCGGTGCCGGCTGGATGCGCGAGGAGTTTTCCGCCCTTGGTGCGCCGCCGTTTGCCGAACGCGGCGCGGTCACCGACGAATACCTCCAGGCCTGGAAGCTGCTGTGGACGCAACAACACCCGGCGCTGGACGGCACGTACACGAAATTCGCCGACGTGGTGTTCATGCCGAAGCCGGTGTCGCAGCCGCATCCGCCGATCTGGGTCGGCGGCGAAAGCCCGGCGGCGTTGCGGCGCACGGTGCAGTATGGCGACGGCTGGTACCCGGTGTCGAACAACCAGAAGATCCCGCTGAACACGCCGGCGCGAATGCAGTCCGGCATCGCATCGCTGCATCGTGCCGCGGAGAAGGCGGGACGCGATCCGGCGTCGATCGACATCGGCTTTGTCTGGTTCATGCCGCCAAGCTGGACGGCGCGGCCGGGGCCGGACGGGGGACGCCAGATGTTTTCCGGCGGCGCCGATGATATGCTGGCGGACGCGGCGGCCCTGCGCGAGGCTGGCGTGCGGCACGTGATCGTGTATCTGCAACGGCCGACCATCGGGGAAACGCTCGACGTGCAGCAACGCTTCGCCGAAGACGTAGTGCGGAAGGTAACATGACCGATCAGGATTTTTCCCGTTGGATCGAAACCGCGCCGCTGGCCGAGTTGATGGCGGGCGCGGAGGCGAAACGCGACGCCGCGTTCGGGCGGCTGGTATCGTACTCGCGCAAAGTGTTCATCCCGCTGACCAAACTGTGCCGCGACGTCTGTCATTACTGCACGTTCGCCGAACGGCCACATGCCGGCCGGCCGGCCTATCTGTCGCCGGACGATGTGCTGGCGATCGCTCGCGCCGGCGCCGCGGCGGGCTGCACGGAGGCGCTGTTCACCCTCGGCGACAAGCCGGAACTGCGCTATCGCGCGGCGCGCGAGGCCCTGGCCGAGCGCGGCCACACCACGACGATCGGCTATCTGCGCGAGATGTGCGCGCTGGTGCTGAAGGAAACCAGTCTTCTTCCCCACGTCAATCCGGGCGTGATGACGCGCGACGAAATCGCGTCGCTGCGCGAGGTCTCCGCCAGCCAGGGCGTCATGCTGGAAACCTCCAGTGCCCGGCTGTGCGAACCGGGCCAGGTGCATTACGGCTCGCCGGACAAGCATCCGGCGGCGCGACTGGAAACTATCGCTTTGGCAGGTGAACTGAATGTGCCGTTCACCACCGGCATCCTGATCGGCATCGGCGAAACGCGCACGGAACGCTTGGAGTCGCTGATCGCCATCCGCGACCTGCATGCGCGCTACGGCCATATCGGCGAAGTCATCGTGCAGAATTTTCGGGCGAAGCCGAACACCAAACGGGCGGACGCGCCGGACCCCGATCTCGACGACCTGCTGTGGAGCATCGCCGCCGCGCGGCTGATCCTGCAGGACGACGTTCACGTGCAGGCGCCGCCAAATCTTTCGCCCGGTGTCTATGAGCAACTGATCGGTGCCGGCATCGACGACTGGGGCGGCGTGTCGCCGGTGACGCCCGATCACGTGAACCCCGAGGCACCCTGGCCGCAGCTTGACGCCCTGGCACGCCGCACCGCGGAAATGGGCAAGATCCTGGTGGCGCGGCTGCCGGCCTATCCGTCGTTCGTCGCCCGGCCGGAACGCTGGTTCGCGGGGAAAATCGCCACGCGCGTGCGGCAGATGGCCGACACCGAAGGCTGGGCGCGCGACGACGACTGGGCGCCCGGCGTCACCGTCACGCCGCAACCGAAACCCGCGCTGCTGGACAGTGTCGATCGACTGATCGAGACGGCGATCGCCAAGGCCACCGCCGGCCGGCGGCTCGATGAAGCGGAGATCGTGCGGCTGTTCTCGGCGCGCGACGCCGACTACCGGCGCGTCACCGTCGCCGCCGACGAACTGCGCCAGGCGGTCAGCGGCGACACCGTGCGCTACGTGGTGAACCGCAACATCAACTACACCAACATCTGTTACTACCGCTGCAAGTTCTGCGCCTTCTCCAAGGGCAAGACACACGAGGCACTGCGCGGAACGCCATACGACCTCGATTGGGAGGAGATTGTGCGCCGGGCGCGCGAGGCCTGGGACCGCGGGGCCACGGAAGTCTGCCTGCAAGGCGGCATCCATCCCGACTATACCGGCGCCACCTATGTCGGCATCTGCAAGGCGATCAAGGCGGCGGTGCCGGGGATGCACATACACGCCTTTTCTCCGCTGGAGGTGACGCAGGGCGCGGCGACGCTGGGACGCTCGCTGGCGGAATTCCTGGCGGAACTGAAGGCGGCCGGGCTGGGCACGCTGCCGGGTACCGCGGCGGAAATCCTCGACGACGCAATTCGGGCAATCATCTGCCCGGACAAGATCGACACCGCGCAATGGGTGGCGGTGGCGCGCGCGGCGCACGCGCTGGGCCTTCGCACCACCTCCACCATCATGTACGGCCATGTCGAAACCCCGCTGTCCTGGGCACGCCACCTGCTGGTGCTGCGCGACCTGCAGGCGGAGACTGGCGGCTTCACCGAGTTCGTGCCGCTGCCCTTCGTGCACATGGAAGCGCCGATGTACCTGCGCGGCATGGCCCGCAAGGGACCGACACTGCGCGAGGCCGTGCTGATGCACGCCGTCGCACGCCTGGTGCTGCATCCGCTGATCGCCAACATCCAGACCTCGTGGGTGAAGATGGGGCCGGAAGGCGCGGCACTATGCCTGAACGCAGGCGCCAACGACCTCGGCGGCACGCTGATGAACGAGAGCATTTCGCGGGCCGCCGGCACCCAGCACGGCCAGGAATTCCCGCCCGAGGCGATGGAGGCGCTGATCCACGGCATCGGCCGCGTGCCGGCGCAGCGCGACACGCTGTACCGGCCGGTGTCGAACGAACGCCAGGTCGTGTCGTTCGGTGCGCCGGAACTGGCGCCGGTGGTGCAGACCCCACCGCGCAAAATGCTGGCGGCGGAATAGTACGCCTCGCCCGCGCAGCGGCCGAGGCCGAGACGCGTCAGCGGCAAGGGTGAGGGTGCTGCCTGCCGGCCCGGTCGCCCTCACCCTCGGCGCTTACCCCATCTTTGACAGTCCGGGTCCCATTTTCCGTAACGACTTCGGAAATATCCAGTAAAAGACTAGGCCAAGACCTGGAATCCGTCATGTAGTGACATAATCGTCGGGCAATCCATTGACCGAATCCC
>Ga0307372_10010470_pt1 | contig 12541 bp, 9 predicted proteins | sample OX1MG_FD_202533 | JGI IMG/M metagenome (GOLD analysis project Ga0307372, IMG submission 202533) | Soil microbial communities from Risofladan, Vaasa, Finland - OX-1 | ecosystem: Environmental > Terrestrial > Soil > Coastal area > Acid sulfate soil | place: Finland: Risofladan, Vaasa | collected...
CGTATAGATCGCGGTCGAGGTGTCGCAGCGGTGCCCGACAGCCTCCTGGATGAACCGGCGGTCCACCCCGTCCTCGGTCAGGTGCGTCACCCACGAGTGCCGCAGGCTATGCGGGACCAGCGCGGATGGCAGGCCCAGCGCGTCGCGGTAGGCCACGAACCGGGCGTTGATCTCCGCCGGCTTGACCCGCCCGCCCCGCTCGGTCACCCACAGCGCCGGATGATCGCCGCAGCCGAACCTCGGCCGGATGTTCTCCACGTAGTCGGCCACCGCCTCGACCGCCCACGCCATCACCGACGGGACGTTACGGCGCCGCGGCGGCTGCCCGCGCACCGCCTTGCCATAGCGCACATGCAGCATCCCGTACCGGCCGAACTCAGGAGCCGCCGGATTGCGGCCCCAGTCAGCCACATCAAGCTTGGAGGTCTCGGTGCGCCGCAGCCCCCACCCGTAGATCACCTTGAACAGCGTGGCGTCCCGGTAGGCCGCCAGCGCGCCCTTCCGCCTGGCGGCCACCGCGCGGTCAACCTGCTCATCGGCGTAGTCCAGGAACCGCTGCAGCTCCTCGCGGGTGAACGGCCGGGCCTCCGGGCTGCCCTCGTACTCGTTCAGGTGGGCAATGGTGTTCCACTCATGGCAGATCGCCACCGGATGCGCGCCCGGCCCGAACTCCTTCTCGCACGCCGCCGCCCAGCCGTAACGCCCGTCGGTCAGGTACTCGCTGAACAAACGCAGGTCGGTCTGGTAGCCGCGGATCGTCGACGGTGCCAGGTGCCGTTCCCCGGCCAGCGACAGCGTCCATTCCTCCACATGCCCAGGGCCCCACTGCCACGGGTACTCGTTGGTGAACTCCACGAACGCCCGCACCAGCCGCTCCCGCGGCGCGATCGTGGACTCCTGCAGCCCGCGCGCCTTCTGCTGCGCCCGCCAGCCGCGCAGCATCGCCTCGGCCATCGCATCCTCAGGCCGCAGCGGCACCACCCCCGACAGCAGCTCCAGGTGCGCCGCGCCTGCCAGATCGCCTCGCCCCAACCCGCCCTCCAGCCCCGCGGACCACTTCCGTTTAAAGGCAGTATCATGCACCCAACGGGATCAACGCGCAACTCATGCAGGTCAGGCGATGCCGTCAGCCAGCGGCAGACGGCTATTGCGGACCCCCGCTCATCAGGCGACCAGCGCGAACGCGCCCGCCTGATGCAATTCCCGAGGGTTGACGTACCCGCGAGTATTTTCAAGATTCAGGTGCCCGAGCAGGGCGGCGCCGATGTGGATGGGGAGCCCGTTGTTGACCAGTTCGGTGGCCAGCAGCCTGCGGAAATCGTGCGGGGTGAAGCTCGCGGTGCCGAAGTCCGGGTGGTCCCGGCCAGTTCAGTGCAGCGCCCGCGGAGCATGACCAGGACGGTCGCGGGCGAGATGACGCGGCGGACGGTGCCGAGCTGCCGCTGGAACAGGAACAGCCGGGCTCGCACGTTATACGAGCGTCGCGGCTGGCGGCTTGGCACCAGCGAGGCCACGTATGAACACGACGGCGTTGTCGAGGTCACGTACCAATACGCGCTCGGCGTCACGTGCGGATAGAGGCTTCCAGCATGTCATCCCTCCCGGTGCCGCTTAGTGTTGACGGTGTCGCGCTGCGTCCTCTGGCAGCCTCAGATGCCACTCACTACCGTGCCCTGTTGCAGCGCAGTCTGCCATCTCGGACCGGATTATTCGGACGACATTGACGTCAGGGCGGGCGTGGCTATATAACTTGCCAGCAACATGTCTAACCAGACTGCCTCGCCCTCCGGGGCCCGCCAGTACCTGCACGTTGCGCAGGCGATTCTCACTGACATTGATGATGGCAAGTACCAGCCGGGGATGCTGCTGCCCGCGGACCGGGAGATTGCCAAGGCGATGTCGGTGAGCCGTCCGACGGTCCGGGAGGCGCTGGTGGCCCTCGAAGTCGCCGGGGTGGTGTCCAGTGCGCGCGGTGCTGGTGTGCGTGTCAGCGCGAGCCGTCAGACGGTCTTGCCCGCGGGTGTCCCGGAGGTGCTGAGCAGGCCCCGTGACCTGATTGAGGCGCGCTACTGCATGGAGCCGGCGCTGATGCCGCTGGCGGCGGAGCGGCTCACAGAGCAGTCGCTGGATCGCCTGCGGCATGTCACCGGTGAGTTCGCTTCGCTGGCTGGCGGGCCGGCGGCGAGCGCTGGGTTCGCGAGGGAGGGCCTGGCGTTTCATATAGCGCTGGCTGAGGTGTCAGGCAACTCGATCCTGGTGAGCACGATCGAGAACCTGGCGTCGTATGAGCTGCATCCGCTGTGGGTGCTGCTGAATCGGTCAGCGATGCGTTCGCCTGCTGTGCGCAGTCAGCAGGTGTCGGAGCATGAGGCTATCGTCGCGGCGCTCGCGGACCGGGATGCCGTGCGGGCCGGCGATCTGCTGCGCGCGCATCTGGCCGGCCTGCGTGATCTTCTTTTCGGACCGAGGGACGGGAACGTGCAGTCCGGTCCCGATGCTGGCGATGGGAGACTCAGTTGACTGCAGTGAATACCGGGTCTCAGGACGCGTCCGCGATCGTCATCCGCGGCGGCGTGGTGGTGAATGCGACGGAGGGCCGCCCGGCCACGGTGGTGGTGGACGGCGGTCGGATCACGGGCGTGCTGGCTCCTGACTGGCAGTTGCCGGCCGGCGGCCCGTCGGTGCGGGTGATTGACGCTCAGGGTTGCTTCGTGCTGCCCGGCGGGGTGGATCCGCACGTGCATGTGGCGACCAGTCTCGGGGAGTACCGCACGGCTGACGGGCATGCGGAAGCGAGCGTGGCGGCGCTGGCGGGCGGCACGACCACGATCGTCGATTTCGCGATCCCTGACGATGGCGTGACTCCGCTGGAAGCCGCCGATGAGCGCATCCGGTTGTCGGCTGAGGCGCGCTGCTCGGTTGTCCTGCATGGGTGCGTCACTCAGACGTTCAGCGGCGACGTTGAGGCGGAACTGGCGGGGCTGGTAGAGCGCGGGATCCGGTCGGTGAAGGTGTTCACGACCTACCGTGACGCGTTCATGGCCACGGATGACCAGATCTTCGCGGTGCTGGCGGGGATGCGGGATGCGCAGGGCCTGACCTATGTGCATGCGGAATGGGACCCGCTGGTGTTCAGCCTGCAGACAGAGTTTAAGGCCCGTGACCAGGCCGCGTCCGCTGAGCATCATGTGATGCGGCCAGCCCCGGTGGAGGTCGTGGCGGTGCGCCAGGTCCTCACCGTGGCCGAGGCGCTGGCAGCGCCGGTGTATTTCGTGCATCTGAGCACGCCGGAGTCGGTGGCTGATGTCGGTGCGGCGCGCGGCCGCGGGAGGCGGGCGTACGCGGAGACGTGCCCGCATTATCTGCTGCTGACCGACGAGGCGTACCGGTCGGCGTCTGGCCCTGAGTTCTTGTGCTGCCCTCCCTTGCGTGCCCGCGACGTCGTCTCGGCGCTGATGGATTCGGTCCAGGAGGGACGGATCGATGCCATCGGCAGCGATCACTGCTGCTTCACCCGCGAGCAGAAGTACCGGCACGCTGACGTGCGCCAGGCACCGTTCGGCCTGCCAGGTGTCGAGACCCGCCTGCCGCTGATGATCGACGAGCTGGCTGTGCAGCGCTCGGTTCCCTGGACACGGGTCGTGGACATGCTGTGCGCTACTCCGGCCAGGCTCAACGGCGTCTACCCGCAGAAGGGCGTCATCGCGGCGGGCTCGGATGCTGACATCGTGATCATCGACCCCGGTCGCAACAAGCGCCCGCTGCGCGGCAGCGACCTGCACATGCGGACCGATATCGAGCCCTACGCCGGTCATGAGCCGGTGGCGTTCCCGCTGTGGGTGATCTCCGGCGGCCGGATCGCAGTAGACGACGGGGTCTTCACCGATCCCGGTCCTGGCCCGGGCTACCTGCCGAGCGGGGCGATCCTGCCGTGGTAGCCGCTGGTCATCCCAAGGCCCATCACTAAGGCCCCTGAGCGCGTCCCTGCCAGCGGTGCCGCCGGGCATCGCTAGTGAACGGAATGGAGATCGGATATGAACCGTCGAAGGCGAATAGGGGGCGCGGCTGTCATGGCGGCCTCGCTCATGGTCATGGTGGCGGCCTGCAGTTCCAGCGGCGGCACGAACCAGAACAGCAGTGCCGGGAAGAGCGCGCTGTCAGCGTCGGTGAAAATGTCGCTGACCAATGCGATCGCGCAGTATGAGTCGGTGCCTTCATGGACAGCTCCGGGGCCGCCGGTCAATGTCGCGGCCCTGGCCGGCAAGCGCGTGTTCGTGATCCCAGAGATCCCCAACGCCTTCAACAACGAGCTCAACTCGGTCATGACCCAGATCGCCGCAAAGGCGAAGATCAAGCTCACGATCTACGCCAACCAGGGCCAGGTCAGCCAGTGGGCGCAGGGGATGAGCGAGGCGATTGCACAGCACCCGAATCTGATCATCCTCAGCGCGGCGCCGGACCCGGGCGAGCTCCAGCCCCAGCTGGCGGCGGCTAAGAAGGCCGGGATCCCGGTTCTGGTGACGCATTTCTATGACAACTCAAGCCCGATGCCGCCTGCATGCACCGCGTGCGCGGCTGGGGTGAGCGGGCTGGAGACAGCGCCGTTCAACCTGGCAGCTACGTTGATGGCGCAGTGGGCGACGCTGAAGACCGACGGCAACGGCGTGATCCTGGCACCCGTGCTGTCAGAAGTCCCGATCACCGCCGGAATGGTCACCTCGATGAAGGCCGTCTTCAGCAAGGACTGCCCCAAGTGCCAGGTGAAGATCCTGACTGTGCCTATCACTGACCTGGGTACTCCCGCGTTCCAGACGGCCCTGCAGGGAGCGATCCAGGCGATGCCCAAGCTGAACTACATCGTCGACCAGATCGACGGGATGGTTCCGGCGACGGTCGCTGCGCTGCGCCTTGAGGGCCGTACCAAGGGCGTGGGAATAGCGGCTTACAACGGCACGCCCGCGATCCTGGGCAATATCCAGTCTGGCGACTTCGTGACCATGGACGTCGGTGAGTCCGCGCCCTGGATCGCTTACTCCTCCATGGACCAGGCGTTCCGCCTCCTGGCGCACAAGCCGATCGTCAAGGACAGCAATCCGGTGCGGGTCTGGTACAGCGGGAACGTCAGCCAGGCAGGCAACCCGCCCAGCCTCACGCAAGGCTACGGCTCGGCGTTCGAGGCCGGCTTCCTCAAGCTCTGGGGCCTGTCGTGAGGACCCGCCGACGTGCAAGCCAAGCAGGCCGGAGCGGTGAGCGAAGCAGGAGCTGACATGCAAGCGGGCCAGCAGCCGCCGGGCGAGGTCCTGCTGGACGCCGGCGAGTTCGCCAAGTCGTTCGGGACCACCAGGGCGTTGGTGCGCGGTGATCTTCTGATCCGCGCGGGAGAAATCCACGCCCTGGTGGGACACAACGGGTCAGGCAAGTCCACGTTCATCCGGACGCTGGCCGGCTACCACGATCCCGATGGCGGCCGGCTGGCGGTCCGGGGCCAGGAAGTGCCGCTGCCCATCCGGCCCGGCGGCGCTGCCAGCCTGGGACTGGCGTTCGTCCATCAGGATCTCGGCCTTATTGACTCGCTGTCGGTGCTGGAGAACATGTCGCTGACCCGCCTGGCCACCTGGCGGGGGGCTCCGTTCATCCGGTGGCGGCAAGAGCGCCTGGCCGCTCGCCGTGACCTGCGTCAGCTCGGCGCGGACCTGCCGCTGGACACGCCAGCCGGGAGCCTGCGCCAGGTTGACCGTGCCCTTGTGGCGGCCGCGCGGGCGTTCGCCGCGCTGGGCGGTGACGCTGGCCGCGTGCTGTTCTGCGACGAGCTCACCGGATACCTGGCCAGGAAGGAGGTCGAGGACCTGTACCAGGCGATGCGGCAGCTCACCGCCCGGGGAGACGCCGTCGTCCTGGTGTCCCATGACCTCACCGAGGTGCTGGACATGGCCGATGTGGTCACCGTGCTGCGTAACGGCGCGACGATAGCGACCAGGCGGACGAGCGACATCAGCCTGGACGACCTCAGCTCCCTGCTGGTCGGCGACTCAGCCGCGGTCCCGCAGCTGACCCAGGAACAGGTGGACCAGGCGCGCCGGGACAGTGCCGTGGCAGACCAGCCGCTGCAGGTCAGCGGGCTTACCGCCGACCGGGTCGACGGCGTGCAGTTCGAGGTGCGCGCCGGGGAGATCGTCGGCCTGACCGGCCTGGTCGGCTCCGGTCATGAGGAGGCAGTCGAGACCCTGGCGGGGGCTCTCCCCGCCACTGCCGGCAGCATCTGTATCGGCGGTGAGACCTGGGACCTGGCGGGCCTGACCCCGCGCGGGGCGCATAGCCGCGGAGTGGGCTGGGTGCCGCCCAGCCGGCTTGCGCAGGGGCTGATCGCCAGCCTGCCCGCGCAGGAGAACCTCCCGATGCTTGTCCTGAGCAGGTTCTTCCGCCGTGGCGTGATCCGCTGGCCGCAAGTCAGGAACCACACCCGCGAGATGGCGGTCGCCCTGACCGTCTCGCCGCCCGATCCCCGCCTGCCGGTGCAGGCACTGTCCGGCGGCAATCAGCAGAAGGAGTTGCTCGGCAAGGTGCTGGAACTATCACCGCGGCTGCTGCTGCTCAGCGAGCCGACCCGCGGCGTCGACATCGCCGCGCGCGCAACCTTGTGGCGTCTCATCGAGGCGGGAGCAGCACGCCGGTACACCATCTGGACCTCCACTGACTTCGACGAACTGGCGTCTGTCTGCGACAGGGTCATCGTGTTCAGCAAGGGCCGGGTCTCCACGCAGCTCAGCAGGGAATCGCTGAGCGTCGAGGCGATTGCACGAGCATGCCTGGCAGCCTAGAAACAGACCCCGGCCACGAGACGGCGCCCGCGGCCGGACAGCCTTCCCCGCCCCGTCGCCGGGGGGCACGGCAGATAAGCGCCAATCTGGCCGGCCGGCTGATACTGCCCGTTGTCTGGGCCGCGGTCATCATCTTGTTCAGCGTGCTGGAGCCCTCGACGTTCCTGACACTCAGCAACTTCGCCAGCATGCTCGCCTCGCAGGCCAGCCTCCTGGTCATAGCTCTCGGCCTGATCATCCCGCTCACCGCCGGTGACTACGACCTGTCGATCGCGTCTGTCGCGGGTCTCAGCGCGATGATCATCGGCGTCCTGAACGTCAATCATCACTGGCCGATCATTGCGGCCATCGCGGTGGCCATGCTGGCCTGCCTGGCCGTCGGCGTGCTGAACGCGGTGATCGTCGTCGGCCTCGGCGTGGAAAGCATCGTCGCGACCCTGGGCATGGGCACGCTGCTGGGCGGGGTCGTGCTGTTCATCAGCAACTCCACGGCGATCAGCGGCATCTCCACCTCGCTGTCGAACGCCGTGGTGTCGCACAGCTTCCTCGGGATCCCGCTGGAGTTCTATTACGGGCTCGTCCTGTGCGCGCTGCTGGGCTACTACCTTGCTCTTGTCCCCTCCGGCCGCAGGCTGCTGTACGTGGGCCGCTCTCGCGAGGTCGCCAGGCTCAGCGGCATCAGCGTCGGCAAATACCGCACCGGTGCGCTTATCGCATCAGCATTGTTCGGCGGCATTGCCGGCCTGCTCATCGCGGGGACCACCGGCTCAGCCGACCCGTCGTCATTCACCTCGCTCCTGCTGCCCGGCTTCGCCGCCGCTTTCCTCGGGGCCACCACGATCGTGCCCGGCAGATTCACCCCCGCCGGCGTGCTGGTAGCCGTCTACTTCCTGGTCACTGGTATCACCGGCCTGGAACTGCTCGGCGCGCAGACCTACGTTCAGGACGTCTTCTACGGCGCTGCGCTGATCATCTCCGTGGCGCTGGCAGAACTCAGCAGCGGTCACCGTCCGAGCCTGCGCTCGCTGTGGCGCTAACCAGCAACGACCGCAAGGAGGCAAACACACTGGCCAGCGAGCGCTATGACCTCATCGTCAGAAACGGGATGGTCGTCACCGAGACCCGGACCCAGCTGGCCGACGTGGCCGTCAGCGGCGGTCAGATCACGCGCATCGGCCCGCGCATGCGCGCCCAGGGCAACAACGAGCTCGACGCCCAGGGATGCTACGTCGTGCCCGGGGGAGTGGACGTCCACACGCACTTCGGCAACAAGGCCCCGCTCGACAACCTGGAAACCGCCGACGACTGGGAATCAGGCACCAGGGCCGCCGCCGCCGGCGGCGTCACAACCGCCGTCAACTTCGCCTTCCAGCAGCCGGGAGCGTCCCTGCTCGAGACCGTCACAGAAGAACTGCGACGTGCGGGCAAGCAGTCAGTGATCGACTACTCAGTCCACCCCGTCATCCTCGACATGCGCGACGGAGACAGCGCAGCGGAGATCACCCCGCTCGCCCGGGACGGATTCACCAGCGTCAAGATCTTCACCGGCCCGGCAGGAATCGCCCTGGAAGACCGCGACGTGATCACCGTACTCAGTGCCGCCACCGCCGCCGGATCACTGGTCGCGGTACACCCCGAGGACATCGGCCTGAGCACCTACCTGCGCCAGCGCGCACAAGCCGCCCAGGTCAGCGCGAGGCCCGGCGGTAACGGCCTGACCGCATGGCGTGCCTCCTATGCCCCGGCCGTTGAGGCTCTGGCCGTCGAGCGAGTCGCGGGTTACGCGCGAGAAGTCGGGGCCGCGTCCTACTTCGTTCACATCTCCTCCGCGCAGGCGCTCGAAGCGGTGGTCGTAGCCCGCCGGCGGGGAGGCGTCGTGTTCTGCGAGACCCGCCCGGCGTATCTCTTCCTGGACGACTCCAGGTACCAGACCACCCCAGATGACGCCGCCCTGGCCGTCTGCCTCCCGCCACTACGGCCCAGGGAAGAACAGCCTGCACTATGGGAGGGCCTGCGAACCGGTCACATCCAGACCATCGGCAGCGACCACACCGCCCGCATGGCACACGAGAAACTAGGACCCTTCCACAGCGGCCAGCCCGTGCCAGCAGGATTCGGCGGCGTGCAGACTTCCCTCCCGCTGCTGTTCGGCGCCGGCGTACTCGCCGGCCAGCTGACCATACGCGACTACGTCCGGGTCAGCTCCGCCAACCCCAGCAAACTATTCGGGCTATGGCCCAAGAAAGGCCGCATCGGCCTTGGCGGCGACGCCGACCTGGTCGTGCTGGATCCCAGCCAGCCAGTCAAAGTTGACCAGGCCATGCTGGAATCCCGAAGCGACTTCGACGTCTACACCGGACTCAAGGCACTCGGCTGGCCCACAACCACAATCTCCAGAGGCGAAATCATCTGGCAGGCAGGAACAGTCCACGGGCAACCCGGACGAGGACACCTGCAACGACGCCCCGTAGTGGACTATCACAACCTGCACCTCGGCAATTGGTGAGCCGCAAAGAGTCCCTTCTGGGACTCCCGGGCCTCTTTCGCTGGGGTCGGGAGCTTGTAACTTCAGGTGTGTAACTATCTACGGTTTTGCGAGTAGTTGTCCTTCCCTTTGCCTGATCCGGCCTGGGTGGGCGAGGGCGAGCTCGTTGAGTGCCTCGCGCCAGCCGGTGACGCGCTGGCCCTCGATGAGTCGGCCTGGCTGGTCAGAGCGCTTGCCGGTTTCGCGCCGGCGTGCGGCGCGCTCGCGGGCCCGCTTGTCCTCGATGTTGATGATGGCCGGCCACAGCAGCTTGACGACCGCGTCGTCGCCGGGGAAGTGACCGCGGGCCTTGGTCACTTTCCTGAGCTGGTAGTTCAGGCTCTCGATGCTTATCTTGAGCTTCCGCATGAGCCAGTGCTGTGACCTGCGGCGTCCCGTCGCGGACATGTCGTGGACGGGAACGTGCTCCGCAAGTGGGACCTGGCCGACCGGTCTGGTCGTTGTAGGCACGATCAGCCCGGCGGGCCTTGGCCGAGGTGTACGGTGCCGGTTTAGTGCCAGAATCACAGTGCATGGCTCAGTCCCGTCGGGAACCCGCTTGGAGGACGCCGTGAGTGATGACGAGGTGTCGTTCGGAATGGCGATTCCGCTCGACTCAGACGGGTTTCTTCGCCGCGAGTGCCCTACATGTGAGCGCGAGTTCAAGTGGCGGCCGTCTGAAGCGGAAGACGAGGAAGATGCCGAGCCTGCTGATGATGTCGGCTACTTCTGTCCCTACTGCGGCGTGCAGGCGCCGGTTGATGCCTGGCTTACTCAAGCCCAGCTCGCGCTTGCGCAGAACATCGTTGCAAGGGAGTTCATCGGGCCGATGGTCAGCAAGCTCGGCGCCTATGAGGAGCCCGACAAGCTCGATCCGCTGACCGAGGTCGATGACATGACCCTGATTGTCTTCCCGTGCCACCCGTCTGAGCCACTTAAGGTCCTCGATGACTGGCGCAAGCCGGTGCACTGCTTGATCTGCGGAAGGCCGACTACCTAGCCGTTGGCGGGATCTGGCAGACGCTCGACGAATATGTCGATGCCTTGCTTGAGAGCCTCCGAGAGTTCGCCGACCGCATCCTCAAGCATCTGCTCAGCCTCAATGCTGCCGACGGCTGCGTCCCGGTCGCCTGACTGCCAGTTGAAGTAGTTGCCCATAGTTGCCTTGGGGGCGACGAGGAGCAGCAGATTAAGCACGATGAGACCGTTGTCGAGCAACTCCAGCGAGCGGCTCAATCTGAGAGTTGTCGAGCTGGCGTGATCGAATGGTGCTACGAGTGTGCACCGCTGCCATCTAAATATAACCTGCTGACCAGGTCGCAGACTCCGCACGGTGTTCTGGGTCAGCTTGTCGGTCATCGAGTCGATCTGCGTCCGAGAGTAAAGGCTCCTCAACGCCTCGTTCAGGGGAGAGGTCAGTTCCTGGAGACGGCGCGCGGCTGCGTAAGCGAGATCCTTGTACTGCTCAACCGTGTCCTGCTCGGCGATCTCGGCTTGAAGTTTCTGGCGAAGCTGAGAGCGGGCTTCGGAGACGTCGAGCACAGCCGGCCCGGCCCCGAGCGCCTGCCACGCGGCCAGGTCTCGGGCAACCTGAGCTTTCGACGGCCGCTCTTCAGGGTGAAGGCGGGTCATCAGGTCAACTTCCTGGTCCAGAGCTCCGGACCGTGGATGGGGCCGAAAGTCGCCGATCTCGAAGCCGCGTGTGCCCGCCGGCTGGTGTCCCTCGGGCGGCCACGCCTGGCCGGTCGCCAGAACCCACAGCGTCTTCCCCAGTGAGTAAACGTCGGCAGGGTGAGGCTGGGCAGTCGTCGGGCTGAGGATCATCTCGTAGGCCGTGTAGTGCGCCGGGCCGACTTGACGGCCTTCGCGCGTGAGTGTCTCCGCATCCGGCAGGGCAACCAGGCCGAAATCGCCCGCATGGAACGACAGCGTGTCCTGTTCCAGCGCGAGAAGCAGTTTGCCGTGGTGCTCGAAGAGCAGGCGCTGCGGACCTGGTTCGGCACCGCCGAGGTACAGCAGGAGCAACTGAACCGCCTGCTGGAGGTGATGTCGATGCCGACGGTCTCGCTCGGCATCATTCCGCTGATGACCGAAAGGGCCGCCGTCTCCTCGGCAGGATTCTGGATCTTCGACCGCTCCCTCGCTGCGCTGGAAACACCCACTGCAAGCGTCGAGGTCACCCAGCCGCAGGAGATCGAGCTGTACGCCAGGATGTTCGAGCATCTCAGGGCCGCCGCGCTCTACGGGTCTGCGGCTCGGGCGCTGATCATCAGGGCCCTCGGTGAACTGATGCTCCGGCGCGACCATGAGCCCGGCTCCGCGTGAGGCGATGAGACAGTGCCATCGGCGCGTCCGTTGACGACGAGAAACCACCATCGACGGGGTGTTTCACCGAGTCCGGGCGGGGTGCCCGTGGCGGGACCTGCTGGAGCGGTTCGGGAACTGGAAGACCGTGTATAACCGGCATCGCCGCTGGTCAGGGGGCGGGACCTGGGAGAAGATCCTGGACCGGCTGCCGGCCGGGCGCGATGAGGCCGAGGGCGCGGCGTGGACGGTCGCGGCGGATGTGACGGTGGTGCGGGCGCACCACCACGCGGCCTGGCGCAGCTTGCCGGGATGACTGGCCCGGAATCCGCCAGCGCGCGGTCCCGCCTGTAAAGGGCAGGCTGGACCATGCTCCATTACCGGGCGCAGAGAGATGCTGTCCAGCCTGTGTTCTCACCAGAGGCCGAGGTACTCGACGATCTGGGGGCGGCGGAACATGGCGGGACGGCTGTCCGGTGAGCTGGCGGGGGACGGGGATGTCGGTGCGCATCCGGATCAGGTCTCTCGGGTGGTGCTTTCAGACGTCCCGGATGGGTGGGACAGCATTGCCAGGAGCTGCTCGCCTGCTGTCCTGCCGACTTATGGGCCGGTCATTTCCGGCGCCTTTCCCGCCTAGCAGGCATAGTGCTTCACGAGCGACTGGCCGGTCGGTACGGTCAGGCCCTGCGGGCCCGCGGCGTTCGCGGATGCGGTATGAGCCGCAACGGTCTGTCCAGCGACCCCAAGACCCGGCGTGGATCCCGGGCGGCGTGACTGAGCCGCCATGCCAGCCCTGCCTGTCCCGGAGCTGCCCGACCTAGGATGCCGGGGCGCGGCCGGGCCAGGATCGCGGCGCGGGACCGGCGGGCGGGGGGTTCCGGCCGGCGGCTGCGCT
>Ga0307372_10010474_pt1 | contig 12534 bp, 10 predicted proteins | sample OX1MG_FD_202533 | JGI IMG/M metagenome (GOLD analysis project Ga0307372, IMG submission 202533) | Soil microbial communities from Risofladan, Vaasa, Finland - OX-1 | ecosystem: Environmental > Terrestrial > Soil > Coastal area > Acid sulfate soil | place: Finland: Risofladan, Vaasa | collected...
CGCCAGTCGACGCCACGGCCAGCGTGTTCGCTGCGCCTGCCGCGCCTACCGATGACGCGGCTAACCCCGGCGCCAACCAGCCCGATGACGCGCCTGATGAGCCGCTGGCGCCTGCGCGTTTCGTCGCCCCAACGGATGAAACCGACGACGCGCCTGAGCCACCCCTCGGTGAGGACACCGTGAGCGCTCCCAACCCAACGGAGGCGCCGCCGACCACTGGCGCACGCGCTATCGAGCCTGCCGCCACGTCCGCCTCAGTCATCGCAGCGCCTGCCAGCGGCGCCGACGACGAGGCCAACCAGCGCGCTCAGCCGGGCGCCGCCGACGACGTGACGGCGCCAGCGCAGCGCCCCGCCGCATGGGTCGCGCCCGTCATCGCAGGCGCCGCCGCATCCGCCGCCGTAGCAGGCGTCGCTACCGGCCTCGGCGATCGCGCCAACCACGCCAACCATGTCGGCCCGGATGCGCTGGACGCGACGACCCAGCCCGCACAGCCCACCCGAACCACGCGCCCCTTGCCGACAGCGCCGCTGGCCGACGCCACACCCACCGCTGCGGACGCAACGAGTGTCGGCAGCAACGGCGTTCACAGTCCCGTCGGCGCCGATGCTACGCGCAAGCGGGCGACGCAGCCCCTGAGCGCCAACACCCGTCCCCTGAGCGCCAACACCCAGCCGCTCGGCGCCATAACGCGCCCGCTCGGCGCCGTCACCCGCCCACTGCCCGCCCAGACCCGGCCCCTCCCTGCCAGCAGTAGTGGCCTCTGGGAGCGCATCAGCCAGGCGTTGGTCGGGCGAACGCCTGCCTCCACGCGGCCCGTCGCGCCCACCGAGAGCGGATCAGCCGACGAAGCCGCCGAAGACCTGTTTGGCGAGATGACTCCCCTCCCGCCAATGCCCGCCGCAGACGAAGATCAGGACTAATGGTTGGGCCTGCTTGTGCTCTCATATTCATCTCATATTTCCTTCAGATGTGACTCAGGTACTGGCGGTATAGTCAGGGTGAACAGCGTGAGCGCACGTCTATTGCGTTGTTTTTCCCACGCAGTATGCGGTGGAATCAAACGCGCAAACGCAGCATCCCCGCTGCGCCATTAAAGGAACATCACATGGACTACACTACGACAATCGACTCCGCAATGGTGTCGCCTATCCTTGCTGACGAGGATGTCATGCTGGGGGACGCGATCAACCTGGACCGCGACGACGTATTCGACATCTCGATGGTCGCGCCTCGCCCGCTGCGCAACGAGGCGCGCTATCGTGGGCTGGCGATGGATATGCTCAGCGGCGCCGTGCGCTGGCGCGGCGAAGCGATTCGCCTGGGCAGCGAAGACCGTCAGTTGCTGGCGATCCTGTTGACCCGCGCAGGCCGTTTCGTGGGCGCCGACCAGTTGGCCCGCCAGCTTGGCGTGGACGCGGCAGCGGCGGCGCGCGAAGTCGAACGGCGTGTCACCTCGCTCCGCGATACGTTGCAGGCCAGTGGCGTACGCTGCCTGCCTCGACGCGCCGACGGCGTAGGGTACATCCTCTGGGCGTAGTCCACACGTTCCTCGCGTAGCGCACATACAAGGCCCCAGTTCTGATGCGGACTGGGGCCTTGTCGTACCTCCTTCGCGTATCTCCACTTGATGGCGGCGCAACGATACTCCTCCGACGGCGCCGATCTGGCTGTCGCGTTCTTGGCCTGCGTCGCTATAATCGGACGGGAAGGCGCGTGCAGCCGCGCCGCCTACTTTGAGTGTGCGATTGGCGAGTGGGCGCCGTTATGCGGCGACTAGAGAGGCGTAGGCAAGCTATGGAACTCATGCCGGACATACATCAGATCGAAGGCGTAACGTGCAATGTCTATCTCATCGTCGAGCCGGACGGCCTGACGCTGGTGGATAGTGGCATGCCGGGCGCGCAAAAACGCATCCTCGCCGCCGTGCAGGCGCTGGGCCACGCGCCGCGCGATGTGCGGCGCATCCTGCTGACCCACCAGCACATCGATCACGTCGGCGGCGCGCCCGCACTGGTGAAGCTCACCGGCGCCGAAGTGTACGCCCCCGTCGGCGACACGCCCGCCATCGAGGGCAAAGCCCCGCGTGAGAAGCCAGGCGGCATGGTTGGCATGCTGTTCACCGTTATGTCGTCTCTGATGCTGCGCCCGACGAGGGTCACGCGCCAAATGCTGGACGGCGAGACACTGCCAGTTTTCGCCAACGAGGGTGGGCTGCGCGTTGTGGCGACGCCGGGCCACACCGCTGGCCACGTCTCGTTCTACCTGCCCTCGCGCAAACTGCTCTTTGCCGGGGACGCCATTCGCCACGACGCTGACGGCAAAGTCGCGCCGCCACCCCCGCTGTTCACCCACGATACCCCACAGGCCATGCGTAGTGTGGCTGCGCTGGCCGCGCTGGAGATCGAGGCGAGCCTGCCCGGCCACGGCGCGCCCATCCTCACCGGCGCGGGCGCGCAGATCGCCCGGCTGGCGCAAACGGCGCCACAAGCGAGTGGCGTCGGCGCATGAGTGGCCTGAGTTGCCGCCAAGCGCCGCTCTGGGCGATAATATCAGGTGAGGGGTGGTTGGCGTAGCGCATGTGCGCTGCCGTACCGCCAACTGCCAAGCTGGCGCGTCGTGAGCTCCGTACCGCCGGACGCCGATCCGGCGTGTCTCCCATGCTATGGGCCATAGGCAGGCGCCTCGTCGCCAACGTGAGGGTCCATCAGCCACGCGCCGCCTTGGCAGGCGGCGGTACGCCAGAACGACACGCGCCAGCTTTCAAGCTGGCGGTACGACAGCGTTGCGACAGCGTTGCGGCGCGCATTCGCGCCTGATAGTCAAGTCACCTGAGTAGCGTGTAGGCCAGTATGCCGAGCGATGAGAAACGGGGAGCAAGATCACATGAGTGCGACGCAGGCGGCGCAGACAACCCTTGATTCCCAGAAGTCCCAGAGCGGACCGCAATCTGCGGCGACCGCAGACGCGACGGGCGTCGCCAGCGGGGCGCAGGGGCTACGCGCGATGGTGGCCATCCTCGACTACGGCTCGCAGTATAGTCGGCTAATCGCCCGGCGCGTGCGCGAGTGTCACGTCTATTGCGAGCTACTGCCCGCCGACACGACGCTGGCCACGCTGCGCCAGTTGGGCGCGCGGGGTGTCATCCTCTCCGGCGGACCAGATAGCGTCTATGACGAGGGCGCGCGGCTGGTGGATCAGGCGATCCTCGAGAGCGATCTACCGGTGCTGGGCGTCTGCTATGGTATGCAGTTGTTCGCGTATCAGATGGGCGGGCGTGTCGAACCCCACACCGGGCGCCGCGAGTATGGCCCCGCCGACATCTACATCGAAGCGCCAACCTTCAGCGCCCCGACGGATACACTTACCGTTGAGGGCGCGCCTGACGCCGCCGCAGTCGCAGACCCGGACGCGCTGTTTGCCGGGATCACGCCCACCGGCGACGCGGGCATCCCGGTGTGGATGAGCCACGGCGACAGCGTCGGCGGTATGCCGCCCGGCTTCGTCGCGGTGGCGCGGTCGCGTTCGGGCGCGCTGGCGGCGATGAGCGACGCGCACGGCCACATCGGCATCCAGTTCCACCCCGAGGTCAGCCACACCCCGCAGGGCGCGCAGATGCTCGAAAACTTCCTCTATCGCGTCTGCGGCCTCGCCCCCAGTTGGACGACCGGCGCCTTCATCGAGGAGGCCGTCGCGCGCATCCAGACGCAGGTGGGCGACGGGCGCGTGATCTGCGGCCTCTCTGGGGGCGTGGATTCGGCGGTCGCGGCGCTGCTCGTCTACAAGGCGATTGGCGACCGCCTCACCTGCATCTTCGTGGATACTGGCTGCATGCGTCAGGGCGAGGCAGAGCAGGTGGTCGAGACATTTCGCGCCAACCTGCGCATCCCTCTCATCGCGGTGGACGCCAGCGAACGCTTCCTTGCGCGGCTGGCGGGCGTGACCGACCCCGAGCAGAAGCGACGCAGCATCGGCGACGAGTTCGTGCGCGTCTTCGAGGGTGAGGCGGCGCAGTTGCAGACTGGCGAAGACAGCGAGATCGGCTTCCTGGCCCAGGGAACGCTCTACCCCGATGTGATCGAGAGCGCCAGCGCCAGCGACGCTAACGCCGCCCAGAAGATCAAGACGCACCACAATGTCGGTGGTCTGCCAGAGGGGATGCGCTTCCAACTCGTCGAGCCGCTACGTTATCTGTTCAAGGATGAGGTACGCGAGGTGGGGCGCGAACTGGGCCTGCCCGAAGATTGGGTCTGGCGCCATCCGTTCCCCGGCCCGGGGCTGGCGATCCGTGTATTGGGCGAGGTGACGGCGGAGCGGCTGGCGACGCTGCGCCACGCCGACGCCATCGTGATCGAAGAGTTGCGCAGCGCGGGACTGTATCGCCAGACCAGTCAGGCGTTCGCCGTGCTGACGCCCATCCAGAGCGTCGGCGTGATGGGCGACCTGCGCACCTACGCCAACACCGTCGCCGTGCGCGCCGTCACCACCGGCGACTTCATGACGGCGGACTGGGCGCGGCTGCCCTACGATGTGTTGGCGCGCATCGCCAACCGCATCGTCAACGAGGTCCCCAACGTCAACCGCGTCGTCTACGACATCACCAGCAAACCGCCCGCCACCATCGAGTGGGAATAGGGGTTGGCTGTTGGCGAGAAGCGCGTGGATGGCCGCAGACCATCCACGCGCTTCTCGCCAACAGCCAACCATTCAAGGTGAGATGACCAATTTCAAGGAGGACTTGGCATGAGCGAAGGCCAGCCAACGTCGGCGGCGGCAGCCGCAAGCACGCCGCAGGGCAGACCACAGCCGGGTGGCGCGCATCCCCACCGCATTCGCCCGGCGTATGTCGCGCTGGTTGTGGCGCTGGCTGTCGTGGTGGTTGCCGTCGGCGCGTTCTCTTTGCGCGGCCCGGTCTTCGCATTGTTCGCGCCTGGGGCCACCGCCACTGTCGGGCCAAGCATTGGCCCCAACGGCGCCGTGCGGATGCGCCCGGAGGCCGACGGCCTGACCTGTCCGGTGGATGTGGCGTGGTCGCCGGATGGCGCCTCGATTGCGCTGGCGGGCTACGCGCAATGCCCGACATCCGGCGGGCCGCCCAGCGCGCAGGCGGGCGTCGTTCTGCGCTACGACGCCACGACGGGCGCCTTGATCGGTCGTATCCAGCCCGATCCGTTGGTCCTGCGCGATCCTGCCGTCACGCTGCCGCCGGTCTCCGCTGCGCCGGGGCGACCTGGACCGTATATCCACTATCTGACGGCGCTCTGGTCCGCCGATGGTCACACACTGGCGCTGCCCTTCATCGTCGAGCAAGACTTCGCGCCTCGTAGCGCTCCCTACCTGCCCAATTACATCGCGCCAACTCCCCGGCTCACGACAGCGGGCGTGCTGTTGGTGGACATGGCGAACCCGACGGGCGCCGCTACCCATGTCGTCGCCGCGCCATACCGTGAGAGCGCCGCGCCGCTCGAATGGGATCTCACCGGCGACCGCCTCATCTCTGGCGCGCTGAACCTGACTCCCGCGTTGAGCTATCGCTGGGGCGCAGCGGGCGCGCTCAGCGCGGTGGCCCCGTTGGCGCAGGGCGCGCCTGCCCCTGCGGCGACCGGGCCGGTGGGCGACGCCAATGGTGGGGCGAACTTCACGCTCTGGCAGCCGGGAGAGCTGGCGCCAGGGTATCTGCGGCAGGACGCTGGCAGCTATGTCAGCATCGTCGGGGTGTGCCAGTGGTATAGCCAATTCGCGGCGTGGTCGCCAGATGGGCGCTATCTGGTGACGCCGGGTTTCATCGGCGGCTTGATCACCGGCGCTGGGGTGACGCCCAGCGCGACGGCGTTAGCCGAGGCGAACACCAGCGCCACCCCGCAGTTCACCCCGCGCAGCCCCGCGCTGAACACCTTCTGCCAACACCTGGCGCCCGACAGCCACGGCCTGCCTGCCCCGGCGCAGGCCATCGCCTGGCGACCGGATGGCAAGGCGCTCGCCGCGACACCCGTCCCCTACTTCAACGACAACCTGACCGCCAGCGTCGCCGCGCGTAGCGTCGTAACGCTCTACGCCAACACGACTGGGCGCGCCTACGCGACACTCAGCGTTCCCACGGATCCACAGGCGCCATTCACCAATCTGCTCAGCGCCCAATCGATCTGGTTACGCTGGTCGCCCGACGGCGGGCGCCTACTGCTGCTCGATCTCTACACCAGCACGTTCACCAGCTGGCCCGTGTGACAGCCCCCACCCCCGGCCCCTCCCCCGCAGGGAGCGGGGGATCGTGGGGTGACATGACTGGCGGTTGGCGAGGCTTCGTTTACCGCACATTCGCCCTTCGCCACGCCCCTCCCCTCACGATCCCCCCTCTCCCGCCGCAGCGGGGGAGGGGCCGGGGGTGGGGGCAGCCCAAACGCATAGTTGACGGCAGGCGGACGGGCGCGATATAGTGGACGAGATACGCCGGTGGCGCACGTCCGGGGATTGGCGTCGGCGCACATCTGATGGCGTAGACGACGCGCGGGGAACGCAGCAGGAGAGGCGAGCGCATGGATATTGTCGAGCAGTTGGTGACGTTCCCCAGCGCGGGGCGACCACCGCTCACGCTGGAGGGAGCGCTGGCGCGTCCAGCGTTTAGCAGCCTCGCCAATGTGTCCGCTACGCCCGGCGCTCCGGACGGGCAAGCGTTGCGGGCGGCGGCGTTGCTCTGCCACCCACAACCTGCCACCAGTTCGATGGACGATCTGTTGACGCTGACGTTGGCGCGCGAACTGGCGTCGGCGGGCCTCGTCACCCTGCGCTTCAACTTTCGCGGGGTCGGCGCCAGCGCAGGCGAACAGACCGATGGTCGCCTGGAGCCGCTCGACATCGCCGGCGCCATCGAATTTCTGCTCACCCAGCCGCTGGTCAACGCCGAGAAGCTCTGCCTGATCGGCCATGCCTTCGGCGCCTATATGGTGTTGGCCTACGCAGCGCACGACCCGCGTGTGAAAACCGTGGTTGCCATCAGTCCACCTATTTTTCGTGTCACCGCCGAGTTGGGGCAATTCGAGCGCCCCAAACTCTTTGTCACGGGGGAGTTCGACGAAGTCTCGCCCCGACATAAATTGGAACCCTGGCTCGAGCGCCTGCCGTCGCGGGCGCTCCGCGTCGTCTCGGGGGCGCGCCATCTGATGCGCGGCCACGAGGAAACGGCGGCGGGGACCGTCGTCAAATACGTCACGCGCTGGGCAATGACGCCCGGCGTCTAACGGCGTCTCACGGCGCCTCATCGTGTATCATCTCTGGGAGCTTCTGGCGCACAGCAGCGGAGCAAGAATAACCGTGGCAACACAGATCAGCAATCCACTTGTCGTCCAAAGCGACCGGACACTATTACTCGAGGTGGACCACCCGCTCTACGCCGAGGCGCGCGACGCCCTGGCGCAGTTCGCCGAGTTGGAGAAGTCGCCGGAGCATATCCATACCTATCGCCTGTCGCCGCTCTCGCTGTGGAACGCGGCGGCGGCTGGCCTGGACGCCGCGCAGGTGATCGACTCGCTGGCGCGGTTTAGCAAGTACGACTTACCACCCAACGTCGTCAGCGACCTGCGCGACTACATTGGGCGCTACGGTCGCCTGAAGCTGGAGCGCGAGACGATTGGCGTTGATGGTAGGGGCGAGGGCGCGCTGCTGCTGCGCTCAACCGACGCCACGCTGATCGCTCAGGTCTCGCGCCAGAAGCGGTTGCAGCCCTTCATCCTGGCCGAACGCGACCCCAACACGCTTGAGATTGACCCGGCGCGGCGTGGCCATGTCAAGCAGGAGCTGATCGCCATTGGCTTCCCCGCTGAAGACCTGGCGGGCTATACCGATGGCGCGCGGTTGGCCGTCACCTTGCGTGACTACGCCACATCTGGCGCCGACTTTGTGATGCGCCCCTATCAGGCCGACGCGGTGGCCGCCTTCTACGCGAATGGCGCGGTCAGCGGTGGCAGCGGGGTGGTGGTGTTGCCCTGCGGCGCGGGCAAGACGATTGTCGGCGCGGGCGCGATGGCGGCGGTCGGTCGCTCCACGCTGATCCTGACGCCCAGCACCATCGCCGTCCGCCAGTGGATCGCCGAACTGCTTGACAAGACCACCCTCACCGCCGATCAGGTTGGCGAATACACCGGCGAACGCAAAGACATCCGCCCCGTCACCGTCACCACCTATCAGATGCTCACCTATCGCCCCAGCGAGAGCAGCGAGTTCCCGCATTTCGGGCTGGTGACGGGGCACGACTGGGGGCTGATCGTCTACGACGAGGTGCATCTGTTGCCCGCGCCGATCTTCCGCATCACGGCGGAGATACAGGCGCGGCGGAGGCTGGGCCTGACGGCGACGCTGGTGCGCGAGGATGGCCGCGAGGCCGACGTGTTTGGCCTGATCGGCCCCAAACGCTTCGACATGCCCTGGCGTGAACTGGAGCGCCAGGGCTGGATCGCCACCGCCGAGTGCCACGAGATTCGCGTCCCCCTGCCCGACGACGAACGCCTGCCCTACGCCATCACCGAGGAGCGCGAGAAGTATCGCATCGCGGCGGAGAATCCGCTGAAGACGCCGGTGACGCAGGCGCTCTTGGACCAGCACGCCGACGATCAAATCCTCATCATCGGCCAGTATCTCGACCAACTCAAAAACCTCGCCGACCTGCTGGATGCGCCGCTGCTGACCGGGCGCACCAACAACGCCCAGCGCGAGAAACTCTACGACCAGTTCCGGCGCGGCGAGATCAAGCGGCTGGTGGTGAGCAAGGTCGCCAACTTCGCGGTGGACCTGCCCGACGCCAACGTCGCCATCCAGGTCTCCGGCACGTTTGGCTCGCGCCAGGAGGAAGCGCAACGGCTGGGGCGCCTGCTGCGCCCCAAAGCCGACGGGCGACCGGCGCACTTCTACACCATCGTCACCCGCGACACTCGCGACCAGGAGTTCTCCGCCAACCGCCAACTCTTCCTCACCGAACAAGGCTATCGCTACACCATCGAAGACGCCGAAGACCTGTTTGCTCTCGATCCGTCGGCGCCCATCGCCCGCCCATCGCCGCCAGTGGCGGCGCCCGCCAGCCGGGCCAACGGCAAAGCCAATGGCGCCCATCCACCCGGCGATAATCGCGTTGGCGTGAACGGCAAGCATGCAGCAACGGCGGGCAAGCGCGGCAAGAGCGCCCATATCGGCGCGGTGGACGCCAACGGCGCCAACGGCGCCTCGGCCAACGGCGCGGCCAGCAACGGCGCCACCCACCACGCCGACGCCACGCCGCTCCCCGCGCAGCTCGCCAGTCGCGCCGGGCGCACACGCCGACCACGCCCCCCCGCGCAGGAGCCATAGGCTGTTACGCCTGATACAGTTGCGAAGGCATCGCCACTACCGCTATTCCTGCCTCTGGCGACGCTGCTCCTCACTGGCCGCTTCCGCCTCGTCGGCGGTCTGGCGTAGGCGTCTGCCGATGCCTGCGATGCGTTCGCTGAAGCTCTGCGTTTGCCGCAGCACACCCGCCACCATCGCCTGCACCTCGCCCACCACCGGGTTCTGCCAGACATCGCCCAGCGCGCTCGCATGATTGCGCGCCTCGTCCATGTATTCGCCCAGACGGCTGCGTTGCTCCTCTAACTGGGTCATCAGGTCGCGCAACTCACGAATCTTATCGGCCCGCTCGTTCTGCTCGGACATCCGCATCCTCCTGCCGCTCTCCACTGTTCGCCTCACGCTCAGACTATCGCCAGTATACCGCACGAAAACGCGCGCCATTCATGCGTTCGCCAGGCTGTTCGGCGCGCTCTCGCGCTGCCCGGCGACTGGGCGCTTTATGACGCTTGGCGGGTTGACATCGCGGCGAATGCTGGGTATCGTTGAAGACAGTAATCTCAACGCATGATATGCCGCACACAGCCACGCGCTATCAAGCGTAGCAGAGAGCGACTGACGACAACCCAGCGCGCATACCAGCAAACACGACACAGAGACAGCTATGAGCAGCGAGAAGGAGGCGGAGCGCCATGTCCAACGAGATCAAGGTGACAACACCCGATCAATTGAGCGCGCAGGCGCAGATCCATCAGGCCTGCGGCATGCAATCACACGACACATCGGGCCGCGTACAGTCAGGCCACGCCACGCTGGCTGGCGCATGGGTCGGCGGTGGCTTCGAAGATTGCAGCCAGTTCATGCAAGAGTTCTCCGGCTACCTCACCAACATGGGCGATCTCCACACCCAGATCGGCGCCAACCTGCACACCGGCCAAGCAAACTATGGGCAGACCGAGGGCGCCAACGTCAAATCCTTCACGTCCAATGGCTAGCCAACTGCTCAACCACCGACGAAAGCGCCGAACCGCTACACCAGGAATGCTACCAGGAGCCACATCACCAGCCAGAGGAACCGCGCGACCCGAGATGATGCGCAGATGATGCGCAGACGACACGACGATGACACGACGATGACACGTTGCCCGCCCGAAGGAGGAGACGCCCATGTTCTTCGACGACGTGCTTCAGACCTCACCCGACGCGATCCGGCCCGTCGCCCAGATGTACTTTGACCGCGCCGACGCCCACGATACCCAACTGCGCTCACAGCAAACCGGCGCCGCCACGTTGCAAACCGTGTGGACGGGCGACGCCTCCACTACCTACCAGACCACCCACGCCGTCGTCACCCAGAAGGGGCAGGCCGACGTCAGCGCCATGCGCTCCACTGCGCACACGCTGATGATCATCATGAACCTGATCAACATCATCCTGACCGCCATCACCATTTTCAAGATTTTGCAGGCGGCGGTGATCTTGCTGGCGGCGGCGGGCTTCTTCACCTTCGGCGCGACTGACGCTGCGGCGGCGGGCGCCGAGGAAGGCGCAATCGCCGCCGACGCGACCGCCCAGGCGACCTCGTTGTCCGCCAAGGCCATCCTCAAAGCGGTATTTAGCGCGCTACTGGGTGAGTTGAAGCGACGGGCGATTGGCACGGCCATTGGCGCGACCGCCGGTCTTACCATTGGCGTTGGGACCTCCATTGCCGACCACCGCCCGCTTGGCGACGCGATCTGGCATACCGGCCTCGACACGCTGGCGGGCGCAGGCGGCGGCTTCGAGATGAGCGGCTGGACGCCCTGGACCAGCACGGGCCTCGCCTACGGCTTCACCCAGGCCGCAGTCACCGACCTCGCCAACGGCAACTTCGACCTTGAAGGCAACTTCGACACCGTGATGGGCGACACCGCCCTCTTCACCGCCGCGAAACAAGCCTGGGATCTGCCGGGTCAGATACAGAGCCAGATCGACGATTTGACCGCGTACACCCAACAGATGGCCAACGTTCGACAGGCGCTCAACGCGGGGAAAGCACGTACTGTCGCGTTCGGCGACTACTCCATCGGCGGCGACCAGGGCACAATCTCTGCCGTCAGTGGCCAAAATACGCCGGGGTCTTTGCCCAACAATCCAATCTTCCAGGTCAACTCCGCTGGCGGTTTCAATCGCGCATTCGACTCCGAGCGCATCATCCTGGAAAACATCGCGGCGACCTACGCCGGGGACCCATCGGTGAGCGGCCAGATCACGCTGGTGGTCGATCCGCCGTTTCAGCCTCGTGTGGTCTGCGCCTCGTGCCAAAGCGTCATCGCGCAATTCGAGAGTATGTTTCCCAACATCACGGTCAACGTCGTGATCGTCCCACGCTGAGTGGCGCAAAGGACGCTGAAGGAGCATTGAGCTATGTACCTGGACGCTGTCAAACGCCAGTTCGCCGAGATGAACGCGCGTACGCATGTCGCCGACACCGTGATTCCCTGCGCCGAGCAGGAGATCGCGCAGTTGGAGCGGCAATATCAACTGACACTGCCAGCCGCCTATCGGGAGTTTCTGCTGTGGATGGGCAAGGGCGCGGGGAACTTCCTGGCGGGCGACGCCTGTTTCTACGACGCGCTGCCCCAGTTACGCGAGTTCGCGCTCGATCTGCTGGCGGAAAGCGGCGCGCCACTGCGGCTGCCAGATGACGCCTTCGTGTTCTCGATGCACGACGGCTACCAGTTCCTGTTTTTCCGCGCCTCCGAAGGGGCGAATCCGCCCGCCTATTGGTACGGTGAGGGCGAACCCGCGCCCGCCGACGGAACGCCCGCGACCGCATTCCCCAGACGCTTCGATCACTACAGCGACTTCCTCGTCTCCGAAATCGTCGGGCACGAGCAGGCGTATAACCAGATCGCGGCGCTCAAGGCCGCGAGCGCGCAGCGTCAGCATGACGACGCCCGGTGAGCGCCGCGCCGATGCGAAAGACCCCTCGGACGTGATATACTGTGTGAAATGGGTAGAGCCACCGAAGCCCAACTCAACGGCGTTGCTTGCAATGCAATGTGCGCCGATGGCGATGGCGACCCCGCAAGGCACAGACCAATGCGACTAGAGATGACTAGACGCGATCACACGCGATGGCCCGACAACGGATCAGTAGCGGAAAAGAGGGCAAGGGTATGGAGCACGTACAGATTACGAAGCGTTTGCGTCTGGACCGTGCCATCCTCATCGGGGCGTTTG
>Ga0307372_10010479_pt1 | contig 12531 bp, 7 predicted proteins | sample OX1MG_FD_202533 | JGI IMG/M metagenome (GOLD analysis project Ga0307372, IMG submission 202533) | Soil microbial communities from Risofladan, Vaasa, Finland - OX-1 | ecosystem: Environmental > Terrestrial > Soil > Coastal area > Acid sulfate soil | place: Finland: Risofladan, Vaasa | collected...
AACCCAAGCTGCCAGCTGCCAGCCGCAAGCTGCCAGCCCCCCGCTATGGCTGTGCGCACGCAGCGCCTCCACCGCCCCAGCCGAAGCCAAACCCAAGCTGCCAGCTGCCAGCCGCAAGCTGCCAGCCCCCCGCTATGGCTGTGCGCACGCAGCGCCTCCACCGCCCCAGCCGAAGCCAAACCCAAGCTGCCAGCTGCCAGCCGCAAGCTGCCAGCCCCCCGCTATGGCTGTGCGCACGCAGCGCCTCCACCGCCCCAGCCGAAGCCAAACCCAAGCTGCCAGCTGCCAGCCGCAAGCTGCCAGCCACCCGCTATGGCTGTGCGCACGCAGCGCCTCCACCGCCCCAGCCGAAGCCAAACCCAAGCTGCCAGCTGCCAGCTGCAAGCTGCCAGCCACCCGCTACCGCCCGCCGTCAGAGGCGGGGAACCAACCTTCCGCTCCGCCCCCGGTACGCCGCAAACTCTTCCCCGAACCGCGCCGCCATCAGCGCATCCTCGCGGTGCGCCCGTCCGATGAAGCCGGTCCAGAGCATTGCCGCGCCGATCAGCCCATGCCAGGCGCCAAACGCCAGCGCCGTGCCCAGCGTTGCCGTCAACAGCCCGGTGTAGAGCGGATGCCGCACCCACTGGTACGGCCCCGAGGTCACCAATTTGTGGTCTTCCTTCACCGCCACAATCCGGCTCCAGTAGCGCCCCAGCGTCGCCCGCGCCCAGCAGGTGAAGCTCAGCCCCACCACCGCCAGCGCCGCCCCCGCGATCCCCAGTGGCTCGCGCAGCCCGGCCGGCAAAAACGGACGGCTCCACAACTCCACCGCCGGCAGTTGCACGAAGAGAAACACGTAGCCGCCCAGCAGCAGCAGCGAGTCCTTGGCCCGCTCGCCCTTCGCCTCTTTCGATTGAATGCGCTGCGTGGCAAAGGCGGAGGCGATGAAATACACCCCGCACACCAGCCACGCCGCCATCGTCACCGCGACCCAAACCGGCCCGCCCGAGGTGTTCATGCCGGGATTATAGGCCCTTCCCCGCCGGCGCGCCCGCCCCCCGCCGCCGCAGCGCCGCGCAGGCGTCCTTGACGGCGTTGCCCACCGAGCGGTCCGACCCAGCCGCAATCACATCCCCGCTCACCGCCACCAACAGCGCCCACTTGTCCCGCCGATGCAACAGGCCCTCGTTCGGCTGCCGCTCCAACTGGAACACAAACCCCGCCTGCTCCGCCCGCTCCGTCACCACCACCTCCGGACAGCGCTGCAGAAACGTCTTCTGCACCTCGGTCAAATTCCCCGGCGCCGCCACCAACACCCGCGCCCGCGCCGGCGCCGCCTGCGCCGCCGCCGGAGCCGCCGCTACCGCCGCCCCGAGAAATACCCACCCCGCCACTCCGCGCCAAACCATACCGCGAGCCTACCACCCGCCCGCGCACCCCGCCCCCACCCCGAGGTGGGGAAAAGACCGCGGCCGGCCGCCACGTCCGGCCAACGCAGGTCCACCTCCCCGGCTCCAAAAAAAGCGGGGCGGCGAAAAAGCCGCCGCCCCGAAAAACCTGCAGGACTATTTGGAAAGAACATCCTCTTTGGCCCGCAGGATGATGTTCGAGGTCTGCGTCCAGTATTCCATGTCGGAACCGAGGCTCGTGACCGTCCGCGTGGTCCGCAGCTTCGCCAGAAGAGCCTTGTAAAGCTCCTCAGCCGCGGCCTGGAAGACCAGCTTGTAGTCAACTTTCCAGCGGTAACGGTCACCCCTAAGCTCGAGCAGCTCGCGCATCGCAGCGGCGATCGGAAGCGAGGCAGCCAAATCCATCTCGTGCCAGGTCGCGAATTCGGTGCCGGGGCGCACCCACTCCTTCTTGAGCGTCTTCACCGCCTTCATCTTGCCGAATTTCCGCCCCTTGGTCCCTTCTCCCTGGCTGAATTGCGACTGCACGTACTCGGGCAGGCGCACAATATCGGCGGCCACATCGAAGAGCTTCCGGAACTCATCCCGAGTGCTCGGCGACGTGTAGAGCTCCAACGCCTTGCCTTTCGACTTGTACATGCTCGCCGGTTGGATGCTCCGCCATCGGTCCTTCAGGAAACAGGCCATCCGTTGGACAACCTCGCGAACGTCCCACTCCTTCTCCTCGTTTTCGCGGAAGGCAATCTGCGAAATATCGAAGCCGCCCTGCGCCAGCGCCACCTTGAGCTCCTCAAACTTGTCCTGATATTCGTCGAGCGTAAACTGCTGAACCTGGGAGGATGTATTTAGGGCTTCGACGAGCTGCTCGAGCTCGCCAAGGTCATTCACGTCCCCGGCAAGGAAGTGAACGCGCACAAAGGGCTCGGCCCATCCTTCGATTTCCTGAAGTTCGCCCTGGCGCTGCAGCGTCTGAAGGATCACCTCAAAGGTGTGGCCGCCATCGGCGATACCGTATTTGGGCACGCCATTGTCGGGCTCATCGCAGGCGTTGGCCGGGACGTCGGGGATCGCGACCCTCAGAAGGCGCTTCGCGTTGTCGTACTCAAAGCGGTCGCACCGATAGATGATGCCGCGGTTCTTGAGGTGGAAGCTGGTGGGTTCCTTCTCCACCGTCTCGGTCATGGCCTTGAACGGCTTCTTCTTCTCCGAAGCGGGCCGGACGTTGGCATTCCCCCGTTCCAGCTTGCCCGCCTCCGAAAACGGAAGCCAAGTCTCGAGGTGGAACCGCCCCGCCTCGAAGGGGTCCTTGAGGCGCTTGCAGTGATCGTTGTCGCGGAGGGAAAGGTCGATGACCTTGGAAGGGATGAGCATTTCGGTCTCCTTGTGGCAGCGTGTGCTTGCCGGATTAACAGTCATCGGAAGCCATGCGGTCATCCGACGCCATTACAATCATACCAAGCTCAGCATGAAAGCGCAAGCAAAAACGCAGAACCTAATGGCTCAAGCGTATCTCAACTCCCGGAGCCAGCGCGTCAACGAGGGCAAGAAGCTCGTCCGCTGCAAATGGCCCGGCGCCGAAGAGCTGCCTTTTGTGCGCACGAACGGGCTCCGCCAAATTAATGTTCGGGAACCTCTTCTCGGTCAGAGCCCAGAGCTTCGCGAGGCTGGGCTCCCGCCCGAACGGCACGAGAACGCCTTGACTCCTTGCGAAAGCCTTAAGCTCCGTGTACAGCTCGTCGTAAATCAGGGTTCGGGCCCGCGCGCAAGCAGCGGCGTCTGGGTGGTCGGCCAAAATCCTCCGCGCTTCCTGCAACAGTGCGCGTGTACTATCGGCCCTCCGGTCCCGCGCCGTCAGCGAACATACGTGCGCAACAGCGGCGATCGCTCCCTCCACCTCACTCCTCCCCAGCCCGGGCGGGTCGGGGTGGGAGGCCGGGTTCAAGACGATCCGGCGGAACATCAGCGCCCGCCCAAGGGCCGCGCCCAGCTCGAGATTACCCCCCGCCGCAGCCTTCGCCTTGAGCGAGCTAGCGAGCAAATCGGCGCGAACGTCCCTTGCTTGGCGCCTGAAGGGAACAGGCGAACCGGACTCCTCACAAAGCCGCTTGAGGGCCAGCTCGAAGGCAACGCGGGCGTAGTTCCCCGCAGCAGGCAAGTGGTTTTGGGCGACGAAGACACGGGCCTGAGCAAGAGTAGCCTTCTCCCGCGCCAAATCCCCGCGGGCGGAAACGATAGGCGCCGCCGGGGGCAAGCCTGGGGGCGGGTAAAGGCCGAGGCAAGACCAGGCATCGTGGTCCCCGTGGTCGCGTGCCAGATCGAACCAGACAAGGTCGTGCGTCATCAGGACGATCTGCCAACTGCTAAAGCGATTCCGGAGAAGCTCGAGCAGCGGCAGGCGATGGCCCATGTCGAGCCCAATGAGAACGTCGTCGAGAACCAGGATCCTGGGCGTCTCTGGTTCTGGCTCGGCCGGAACGCAGGCAAGTCGGCCTGCCAGGAAGAGCGCGAGCGCCAAGGCAGAGAGCCGCGCCTCATTGAAGAACTTCCTCAGCCCCTCGACGCTGTGGCCGTGAAAGCTGACGGTCGGTTCCAGTATTCGTCCTCCGACCATTCGCTCTTTTCGAGTGCCGGTCTTGTAAGCCACTCCTGGGAACCTGAAGCTTTTCACCTCCATTCCGTTCGCGTCAAGATGGTTTAATAAGTCCGGTACAATCGGCTCGAGCTGATCGAGGGCGATCCGCATTCCCCGGTTAAACTCCCTACAAGCGAGGCCAACCTCCCCCAGCGCAGCGGTCGTCTCCCTCTTGGGGACACGGGAATCCGCCAATCGCATCAGCTCCCGCAACGAGCTCTGCCGGCCCCCGCTTGACGGGATACCGAAGTCGGCCAGTAGTCTCTGGACAGCCACGTTGAACACGTTTGCCTCAGTCACCTCGACCAAATCTCCGTACCCAAGGCACGCACTCCGCCGCGCGGCTCGGCCAACCCGCTCGCTGTAATCGCGCCCTGCCTGTGCCGGGTGGGCCCTGGCGTCCCAGCGGGCTTCCGCACCATCCACGAACTCAACGACCACGCTCCAGGGCTGATCCGGAACAAATACGTTCCTGAAGTCCTCCTTGGGGGGCGTGATGGCGAAGAACCCCTTCAGTGCACGGAAGAGGGCCGACTTGCCACAGCCGTTCTCGCCGTAGACGAGGAGATTCTTCCCTTCAAACGGGATCACGACTTCCCCGGCAAAGGGGAGAAAGTTCGTGAGCCTCAGCGTCTTGATTCGGCCGGGATCAGCCACGGACAGCCCCTTCCACGATGCGAACGACCTCGATGCTCTGCAAGTCAAGCAACATCCGGAACAGCGGATCCGCGGTGTCCGAACACCGCCGCGCAAGGTCGGCGGCCGCGCCTGCCCGGCGCCGCGCCGGAACGGCCGCCCACTGCTCTAAACCAGCCTCTGCCAAAGCACCGAAAATGCGGATCCCGCGGAAATGAAGATCCTCGGGGAAGAACAGCTCGTACGCCAAGGCGTTCGAGAGCTGCTCCAGCCGGGGGTCGGGCTCACGACCGCTTGCTAATAGATCAAGGATCCCCGCCGTGGCCTCTTGCTGCGCCGCAGTCGCATGAGGGATGGGGAGCTGCGAGATGTACGGGCTAAAGGCACGCCGGTAACCGCCCCGAATGGAGCTGGCAATCTGGGAATAAAACCAGTCCAAGACGGAAGTATTCAGAAGCGCGCAGATCCACCGCTCCCGGGTCTGAGCCATATAAACGGTGTTCGCGGGGTACGCCCCAGATGCGTCCCACGCGAAGCACGGGCCGTCAGAGATGTCCGGGTAGACGATCTTCGGCTTCTCGAACTCCGGCCAGTACTCGACAGCATCCTGCAGCTCATACCAGGCATAGTTCCCCGGCTTGCGGCCCTCCCAGGGGCCGCCCTCCCAGCCCAGGGGCCGCGGCTCGAGCTGCTTCCGGAAGCGCGCAAGGTGCTTTCGAACCGCCGGGTACCGGCTGATCTCGATGCCACGATGAGCAAAGATCAGCCAAAGATCCTGCGGCTGCGCGTGCCAGCGCTTCACGTCGCGACCGCGCAAGAAGGGCTTTAGCAACTCCTCCGAGTGCGGGTCAGCCTCAATCAGCTCACGTCGCCTCTCGCCTGAGATGACAAAGGCTGCGTTCAGGCCGGTTTTGATCCCGTAGTAGAGGTGGCCATCGCAGAACTTGCCCAGCGGTGTGCCGGCCGCCCGAAGCCGCTGCAGCAGGTCGCGCTTTACCGGGATCTCGAGCTGCCATCCTGCGCCGCCCAATTCCCCTTGCGGCACCGGGAAGGAGGACCGCTCCGGAAGCCCCGGAAAGGTTTCGCGCGAGAACTCCGTCTCTGCGGGCCAATTGAAAACACGCATCTCCCCGTCGTCCGACGCCGGCGCAAATGGCCCTGGACGGCGGCGCCGCACCGCCACCACGATGACCGGATAGGCAATCGCCTCAAACACCGGCTGGTCGCCGAAGTCAATCACCCAGCGCAGCCGCGTCTCCTTCGGCAGCCAGTCCCGCAATTTCTTCCCATACGCCGAGCGCATCCACTTGTTCGAGCTGATAAAGGCGAACGCCCCGCCCTCCCTCAGCAGTTCCACGCCACGCTCGTAGAAGTAGACGTAGAGGTCGGCCGTGCCGGCGTAGCAGGCATAGCCCTTGAGCTTGTCCTTCAGCTCCCCCAGCTTTTCCTGGCGCACGTAGGGCGGGTTGCCAATCACCAGGTCGAAGCCGTCCCGGATCTGAAACATCCACTCCGGGTCAAAAAACCCGGCCGCTGCGTTCTGGTCGAAAGGGTCCCAGCCTGCCAGCAGAGCCGCATCGGGCCGCGACACGAAGCCGTCGGACTGCAGACGCCTCCTCAGATCGTCCCGCAGCTCCTCGATTTGTCTGCGGATTTCGCGCTTGGCTTTCAGCGTGCGCGCCGAATAGTAGTGGCTTGAAACCTGCCGCAGCGCCCTCTCCGCTCCGACTACCTCGTCGGTTCGCAGCGCGCCCTGCCTTGCTATCGTCACCAGCGAGTCAGCCGCCACCAGTTTCGTCTCCAGGTTGGGTAGTGGTGTGACGCCGCAATTGGGCTCGCTCCGATCAACCCGCTGGGCAACGACCAGTGCTATGAAAAGCCGCAGCTTCGCGATCTGCACCGCGATCGGCTGGATATCCACGCCGTACAAGCACCTCTCGATTAGGTACAGCTTGCGCGCGTAATCAAGGTGATGGGACGCTGAGAAGTCCTCATCGAACTTCTCCAGCGCCGCGGTCTCCTCCCTGACCCGCTCGTCCCTCACCCCCAGCATCGAGATCTCGCGGGCATCTGCCAGCGCCTTCTCAAGGCGGGCCCGGTTTCGTGCCTTCCAGAGCCGGTTCTCCGGGTCCAGCCGCCGTAGCGCCACCAGCAGCCGTTCCAACAGCCCCATCGGGAAGGCCCCCGAACCGCATGCGGGGTCCAAGGCACGCAGTCCCTCGACCGCGCCAACCAGCGTCTCAGCCTCCTCCGGGCTGAAATCGTGCGACGCCGGGCCGTCGTGCGCCAGGAGCCGCCGCAGCCGCCCCCGCGTCTCCCGGGTGTCCCCCAGCCCTAGCCGTCCTACAAAATATTCGGTCAGCGTCTCCCCGACCATGAAGTCCACCACCAGCCGGGGGGTATAGAAAGACCCGGACTTCTTCCGCGCCGTAGTGCGCGTGTCCTCGTTGTAGCTCGCCAACAAGTTCTCGAAAACCCGCCCCAGCAGTTCCGGGTCGAGCGCCACCTCCTCGTCAAGCGGGGTGTTCTCCTCGATGGTGAACTTGTAGCTCCGCAGCAGGGACAACAGCCCCTCGACCTCATACGGCTTCCCGGTCGTCCCAAACACCGCGTTGAGGTCCACCCTCTGCGGCTCTCCCAGGAAAATCCGGTTGGGAACCACCAGGCCAATGTCATCCCGTTCGGAGAAGCCATCCACCCGCAGCACCTGAAAATGGCCCTCCACGGAAGCCAGCTTTCTCAGCTTCGGCTCGCGCTCAAGATCGTGTTCACTCACCTCGCGGTCCAGACAGTCAAACAGCCCGCCGTTCAGGAACGGGATTTCCCGAAACAGCCGTTCCGCCTCCGCCGGCTTCGCAAAACAGTCCTTTTGGCGCCAGCGGTTCGGCTCAAGGTAGTGGTGCCGCCGGCCGCTGGCCGTCTTCGGCGGTCGCCAGCCCCGATCAGCCCCCTCCGTGTTCAGGGTGGCGAAGAAAAGGTTCTGTAAAATCGCCTTGTAGTAGGTGCTCTCGTCCAGATGTCCAGCCGGGTCGCGCTTCAGAAGCTCACGGAGGGCCGTTGGTTGAAAGAGCTCGTCGGGCACGAGGCCCTTCTCCTTCACAAACCAGACGAAGATCATCCGCGTCAGCAGGCGAATCATCGCCTCGGCATAGCGGCCCTCGCTGTCGCGCGGCTGCCCCCGCGGGAACTCGACTTCACCGTTGGCCCAATAAAACCAGTTGGCAAGCCGCTGGTAGAAGCTCTGGTTGAGCGTCTGGGTCGAGAGCACGCCCAGCCAAGCCGCATAGAGTTCTTGAAAGCTCCTGGCGCGGCCAGTTGTCCCGGCCAAGTCCTCGAGAATCTGCAGCTGGCCGCGGTGGGGGTCGTCGCACTCGATTCCCCTGACGATGGAGACCCGCCCACCCACCACATCCCGCCCGGGGTCCCGCAGGTTTTCCCGGCGGCTGATCACCGCCAGCGAAAGCTCGCGCCCGCAAAGGAACAAAACCACCGCTGGCATGGGGAAGCGCCTGTTCACCTCGCGCGTGATCGCCGCCAGGCGCCCCCGCGCCCAGCCCTCCCCGGTTGGTGCTGGACCCAGCTCGATCGCGAGAAACACCAGGGAATCCACCTGCCCCGGCTGGCGCTCCCCGCCGCCCTGGCCTGCGAGCAGCCCGCCTGCCAAGCTCGGGATTTCGTCGTTCGTGATCTGAAAGAGGAACGCCCAACGCCGCCAGCCGTCCACCTCGGCCCGTCGCCGATCCAACTCGCCCTTGGGGTCGAAGATCGCAAGAAAATCGGCGGGGCTTTCCCCGGCCTCCAGCGTCTTGTTGCTTCCGAACCCCAGTGCCCGCCAAAACCGTCGTCCGGCATCGGCCAATGCCGCCTCCGGGAACGTTCGCAGCGCTTCCTTCACCGCGGTGGAGTTCAACATGCAGCGCTCACCGGGCCCGCCACCGATGCACCCGAAATCACCAGCCATGTGACCAGCTCGAAGTCGCCCATCTCGCGCGGCCGTGCGGTCGCCTCAATCAGCCGCGCGCTGCGGCCATCGAGCAGCGCCGCCCCCGCTCGCCGGCTAAACTGCTTCACGATCGCCTCGAAGGCGCCGCGGAGCAGCGCGGAATACCGCCCCATCTCGCTCCCGTCCACCGTCTCCCGGTCGAACCCATCGCAAAGCGCTTGGAACACCTCGTCCCGCCCCGAGCACAGCGCGCGCATGAGATCCAGCACCTGCTTCGCCTGGGCAAAGTTCAGCCGCACATCGCCGTCGTCCCGTATGTAAACCAAAAAGTACGGCTGCAGCGGATTCACAGCCTCTGCTGCCGCCGACTCTCCCCGCTGTCGCAGGCAGAACACAACCCCAGGCATGGCCGCGCCCTGCGCCGGCACCACCGCATAGAGGCCGAGCGGCGCTTCCTCCAACTGCCGCCGATAGCGCGCGATGAACGCCGCCAGCTCCATGCGAAAGTCGTCGAGGCTGAAGTCGGTCAAAGCGACTCCCTCGTTGAAGTCCTCCATATCCAGGACCTCGTCGCGCAGGCGTAGGAGCTGACGATCGCGGTAGCGTAGATCCTCCTGGATCAGCTCCTCCAGCTCCCCCGCCAGCAGGTTATCCTCCGCCGAGGCGGCCAAATCCACGAGCGCCATCCGAGCCTCAACCCGGTTCTTGAGGTTGATGTAGAGGTTCAAATCGTTCGTCGGCCAAAAGTTCACCAACTGGACGGTCTCGTTGGGGCTCCCCAATCGGTCAATCCGGCCGAAGCGCTGGATGATCCGAACCGGGTTCCAGTGAATGTCGTAGTTGATCAGCAGGTCGCAATCCTGCAAATTCTGCCCCTCGGAAATACAGTCGGTCGCGATCAGTAGGTCAATCTCTGCCCCTTGCGGCATGCCCTGAAGTCTGTCCCGCTGCTTTGCCCTGGGCGCGAAATTCGTCAGGATGTCCTGGAACCCCAACCGCCCCAACGTCGCCCGGTTCGGCCCCGAACCGCAAACCAGCCCGCAATGCAGGCCGAACGTCTCCTGCGCCCACGGCGCCAAGTTCTCGTAGAGATAGGCCGCCGTGTCGGCAAACGCCGTGAAAACAAGAGCCTTACGGTTGGCCCCCCCTCCCCGGTAGGAGGTCGGTTCAGCGAATTTCCTCGCCAGCAGCGCGCGCAGCTCGGCAAGCTTGGCATCGCGTTCCGGCGTCACCGCGCGCGCATGCTCCGCCAGGGACTCTAGTTGGTGCCGGTCCCGCGCCAAGTCCTCTAGCCACTCCCCAACCCGCAAATGCGCCATCTCAAAGCGCAACGCCTTGCCCACCTGGAACGCTTCGGCGGTCTCCTCGTCTTCAGCGTCAAACTCGCCGCTGCCGTCAACCTCGACCTCCGCCCGTTCCTGGCGACGCCGAAGGAACCCCTCCAAGCGCCCCTCTAGCTCTTCGATCTTCGCCACGGTGCGGTCCATCGTAATCCTAAACGCATGCACCGAGCTCTCGAGCCGCTTGAGGAAGTTCACCTTCATCATGCCAATCAGGAAATGCTCTCGTTTTGACTGCGAAAAGTTCCGCACAGCCCCGTCACCATAGTGCCTCTCAAATTCGGGGAGCACGTAATGCGACGGGTTGAACAGCGAGAGCTTGTAAACCTCGATCTCTCGATTCAGCCGGTCGTAATCGAGGAACTGATCGTGAAGGTCAATGCGACTGGAAAGCGAGATCGGCTTGCGGCGCGCGGGGAAGCCGCCCAGCGCCGGCAACGAGCCGGCATAGTACTTCCGGATATGCTTGCGCGACCGCGCGATCGTCAACCCATCCAGGAGCGCGAAAATCGCCCCGGGCAGCCGCTCCAGCAGCTCGCGCGAGTCCTTTTCTCCAGGCGTCTTTACCCAGTCCAAAAAGACCCGTTGCGCCAGAGTCACGGCGTCGCGCAGGCTCGCGATCCCCAGGCTCTCGGCGAAGGCGTCGTCCCTGCCCTCGGTGATGAACTCAATTTGGTTGCGCAGGTCGCTAAGGTTGTTGTTGACCGGGGTCGCCGAGAGCAGCAGCACTCGCGTCTTCACCCCCGCCTGGATCACCTGCCTCATCAGGCGCTCGTACCGGCTCGGCCGCGGCTCGGCGTCCTCCGGCCCCCGACGCCCCCGCAGGTTGTTGCGGAAGTTGTGCGACTCGTCCACCACAACCAGATCGAACCCGCCCCAATTCACCTTCGCCAGATCCACCGGCCCAGACTGGCCGGAGTCCCGCGACAAATCGGTGTGGGCAAGTACGGTATACCCGAAGCGGTCCTGGGGAAACGGGTTAAGCCGGTTCGCCGCCAGCGCCAGATACTGCGTCCAGTTGTCCGAGAGTTTTTTCGGGCAGAGCACCAGCACGCGGTGGTTGCGCAGCTCGAAATATTTGATTACCGCCAGGGCCGTATAGGTCTTGCCCAGGCCCACGCTGTCGGCCAGAATGCAGCCCCCATAGGCGTTGATCTTGCGGATCGCGCCCTTGGCTGCGTCCTTCTGAAAATCGTACAGCGCGTTCCAGATCCCGGTGCTGGTGATCGCGGCGTCCGACAATGCCTCCGCCAACTCCGTCTGGCCCGCAAGCGAACGCCCGAAAATATGGAAGAGCGTCTTGAAGTAAACGAATTCCGGGGTATGGTTGGCGTAGACCTGCTCTAGGTATCGCAGCACCTCCGCTTTCACATCCGTGACCAGCGACTCATCTCCCCAAATCTCGTCGAACCAGGCTTTGAGGTCGGCGCGGTCTCGGTCCCCGTCCACCACCAAGTTGAGCTCGATGTTCGGCCGCGACGCCATCCCCAGCCCGCGCAGCGTGAGGTTTGAGCTACCCACGAGGGCATGCTCCCGATGTCCGTCATGGATGTGATAGAGCTTGCCGTGTAGGAAACCGGCCTCCCTTACCGACCGAACCGCAACCCGCTCCCGGATCCACTGCGCGCAGCGGCGGGCCACCTCCCGCTGCCGAAGCTGATTGCCGAGCTCGAGCTCGTCATTCTCGACGCGAAATACTTTCTTCTCCGTCTTCTCGGGGTCCAGGGAGGCAAGAAATCGTGGCTCGCCAAAAAGAAAGCGCAGCCCCTCAATCCGATCGAACGACGCGCGCAGCGCGTCGTAGGCATGGATTGTGAAATACGCCGAGACAATCGAAAGCGCGCTGCCAGGCAACACGCGGTCGCGCAGGAAATCCGCGACCGTCCCACGGCTGTGGTTGTCACGGATCCCGTCGAAGATCAGCAATGGTTCCGGCGGGGCGGATTTCTTCATTTCGACCGTACCCAGCATACTGGCAGCCCGAGCCCCTCGGCAAGGGCAGGCCGTCCCGCGGGACGTCAGGGGGCCGCTGAGGGCCAGGGGCAACTATATTGGGTTTGCCAATCTGAATTGGCCCCAGCGTGACAGCTTGAACTGGCCCCACCTTCGGGCTTGAACCGCTACCGTGGATGTTGCGAAGCACTCACGGGAGGCGGATGACAAGGAGAACGAAGGTGGAGCTATTTGAAAGCATACGCAGGGAACACGCGTTTGGGGAGACATGGGGGATCCGGAGCCTGGCACGGAAGTTCGGGGTGCACCGGCGCCTGGTCCGGGAGGCACTGCAGAGCGCGCAGCCGCGGGGGCGCAAACGGCCGGAACGGGCGCAGCCGGCGCTGGGTCCGGTGCGGGCGTTCATTGACGCGATTCTGACGGCCGATCAACGGGCTCCGCGCAAACAGCGGCACACAGCCAAGCGGATCTCGGTGCGAATCGAGGCGGAGCTGCCGGGAGCGCAGGTGTCGCGGTCCACGGTGCGTGGCTATGTGCGGCGCCGCAGGGCGGAGCTGGGATGGCTGGGGCGCGAGGTCTATGTGCCGCAATGCTACGCCTGGGGCGGCGAGGCGCAAGTGGACTGGTACGAGGCAG
>Ga0307372_10010482_pt1 | contig 12529 bp, 10 predicted proteins | sample OX1MG_FD_202533 | JGI IMG/M metagenome (GOLD analysis project Ga0307372, IMG submission 202533) | Soil microbial communities from Risofladan, Vaasa, Finland - OX-1 | ecosystem: Environmental > Terrestrial > Soil > Coastal area > Acid sulfate soil | place: Finland: Risofladan, Vaasa | collected...
GTCGAGCTTCCCGACACCGGCACGGTGACCACGTTCTGCGTGGTGAACGTACCGTTCATCGGGCAGAAGTTCCCTTGTCCCTACGTGGCGGCGGCGGTGCTGCTCGACGGCGCGGACATCCCGATTCAGCACCTGATTCTCGGCTGCGAGCCACCGGACGTCCGGATGGGGATGCGGGTCAAGGCCGTCTGGAAGCCGCGCGAGGAGTGGGCCGTCGGCCACAACATCGACCACTTCGAGCCGACCGGCGAGCCTGACGCGCCCTACGACTCCTACGCCCATCACCTGTGAAACGAGGATGCGCGACATGACCGACGTGGCCGTGGTCGGCTTCGCCGAGGCACCGAACGAGCGGCATACCGCCGCCACCACCAACGGCGTGGAGATGCTGGTCCCGATCTTCCAGGAAGTGTTCACCGCTACCGGCCTGACCAAGGACGACGTCGGCTTCTGGTGCTCCGGCTCCTCGGACTACCTCGCCGGGCGCGCCTTCTCCTTCGTCTCCGCGGTGGACGCGATCGGCGCGGTCCCGCCGGTGATGGAGTCGCACGTGGAGATGGACGGCGCCTGGGCACTGTACGAGGCCTGGCTCAAGGTGCTGACCGGAGAGGCGCGGGTCGCCCTGGCGTACGGGTTCGGCAAGTCGTCGGCCGGCAACCTGCGCCAGGTGCTGGCCCTGCAGCTCGACCCGTACCTGGTCGGGCCGCTGTGGCCGGACTCGGTCTCCGTCGCCGCGCTGCAGGCCCGGCTCGGGCTGGAAGCCGGCACCTGGACGTCGGAGCAGATGGCTCAGGTCGCCGTGCGGTCCAGGGCGGCGGCAACGGCCAACCCGCGGGCACTGCTCTCCGGCCAGGTTTCGGTGCGGGACCTGCTGGACCAGCCCTGCGTCGCCGATCCGCTGCGCGCGCACGACTGCGCGCCGGTGACCGACGGTGCCGCTGTGGTCATCCTGGCCGCCGGGGACCGCGCCAGTGACCTGTGCGAGCGGCCGGCCTGGATCACCGGGTTCGAGCACCGGATCGACTCAGCTTCGCTGGGAGCGCGAGACCTGACCAGGTCGCCCTCGGCGGCGACGGCTGGCCTGGCGGCCGGCGCTGGCCGGGCTCAGGTGGCCGAGCTGCACGCGCCGTTCACCCACCAGGAGATCATCCTGCGGCGCGAACTCGGCCTGGGCGACGGCGTGACCGTCAATCCGTCCGGCGGCGCCTTGTGCGCAAACCCGATGTTCGCCGCTGGCCTCGCGCGGATCGGCTGGGCCGCGACCGAGATCATGTCCGGCCGGGCCGACGTGGCACTCGGCCACGCGACCAGCGGACCTGCCTTGCAGCAGAACCTCGTCTGCGTCCTGGAGGGGCATCGTGAACGAGGAAACGCAGTGAACGAGGAAACGCAGTGAACGGCACCGCGGACGAGGAGGCGCAGTGAGCCGGAAGCAGCGCGCGGCGGTCCTCGGGACCGGGCAGACGTATCATCGCAGCAAGCGCACCGACGTGTCGATGGCCGGGCTGTGCCGCGAGGCGGTCGACCGGGCGCTGGCCGACGCCGGAATGACGGCCGACCAGATCGACGCGGTCGTGGTCGGCAAGGCGCCGGACCTTTTCGAAGGCGTCATGATGCCGGAGCTGTACCTGGCCGACGCGCTCGGCGCCGTGGGCAAGCCGCTGCTGCGAGTCCACACCGCGGGCTCGGTCGGCGGGGCGACTGGGCTGGTGGCGACCAGCCTGATCCAGGCGGGCGTACACCGCCGGGTACTCGCCGTGGCATTTGAGAAGCAATCCGAGTCCAATGCCATGTGGGCACTGTCCATCACGCCACCGTTCGCGACACCGGTCCTGGCCGGTGCCGGCGGGTACTTCGCACCGCACATCCGGTCCTACATCCGGCGGTCCGGTGCCCCGACGTACATCGGCGCGATGGTGGCGGCCAAGGACCGGCGCAACGGCGCGCGGAACCCGTATGCGCACTTGCGGCAGCCCGACATGACAATGGAGAAGGTGCTCGCCTCGCCGATGCTGTGGGACCCGGTCCGCTACGACGAGACGTGCCCGTCGTCGGACGGGGCGTGTGCCGTCGTGCTCGGCGACCAGGCGGCCGCCGAGGCAGCTGGCGGGCCGGTCGCCTGGATCAGGGCGACGTCGATGCGGACCGAGCCGACCATGTTCTCCGGCAAGGATCATGTGAACCCGAGGGCCGGGGCCGACGCCGCCGCCGCGCTGTGGCAGGCGGCCGGGATCACCAGTCCGATCGAGGCGATCGACGCGGCGGAGATCTACGTGCCGTTCTCCTGGTTCGAGCCGATGTGGCTGGAGAACCTCGGTTTCGCCGAGCCGGGCCAGGGCTGGCGGCTGACCGAGGCCGGAGAGACCGAGATCACCGGCTCGATCCCGGTCAACGCCTCGGGCGGGGTGCTCAGTTCCAACCCGATCGGCGCGTCCGGCCTGCTCCGGTTCGCCGAGTCGGCGATGCAGGTGATGGGCAAGGCCGGCGAGCACCAGGTGCCAGGGGCCAGGACGGCGCTCGGCCATGCCTACGGCGGCGGCTCGCAGTACTTCTCGATGTGGGTGGTCGCGGACACGCCGGACTGAGCGGGCGGCGGCACCGCGCGGTCCACCCACGGCCAGCCGTCCCGTGCGTAGTGCGGCGCCGGCCGAGTGCCGCTGTGCGGGGCAGGAGCGACGACGCATTCGGCGGCGCGGACTGGCTAGCTGTAGCTGACCGGGAGCCGCTTGATGCCGTTCAGCCACCCGGAACGCAGCCGTTCCGCGTCGCCGGTCTTGCGGATGGCCGGCAGGGCGTCCGCGATCGCGTTGAAGATCAGGTCGATCTCCAGCCTGGCCAGGTTGGCGCCCACGCAATAGTGCGCGCCGGTGCCGCCGAAGCCCAGGTGCGGATTGGGGCTGCGGGTGATGTCGAACCGCTCCGGGGCCTCGAACACGTCCTCGTCGAAATTGGCCGACCGGTAGAACATGCCGACCCGCTGGCCCTTCTTGATCTCCTGGCCGCCGAGCACGGTGTCGGCCTTGACCGTCCGCTGGAACACCGTCACCGGGGTGGCCCACCTGACGATCTCGTCCGCGGTGGTCTCCGGCCGCTGCGCCACGTACAGGTCCCACTGCTCTGGATGGTCGAAGAAGGCGAGCATGCCGTGCGAGATCGCGTTCCTGGTGGTCTCGTTGCCGGCCACGGACAGCAGGATCATGAAGAACCCGAACTCGTCGGTGGACAGGTGAGTACCGCCTATCTCGGCATGGACCAGCTTGGTGACGATGTCGTCGCGCGGGCACTGCCTGCGGTCTTCCGCCATCGTCATGGCGTAGCCGACGAGCTCGGCCGCCGCCGCCGTGCTGTCGTCGGCGAACTCAGGGTCGTCGTAACCGACCATCGCGTTCGACCAGTCGAAGATCTTCTTCCTATCCTCCTGCGGCACGCCCAGCAGCTCGGCGATGGCCTGCAACGGCAGCTCGCACGCGATGTCGGTGACGAAATCGCCGGTGCCTTCCTCGATCGCGGTCCGCACGATCCGCTCCGCCCGGGCGGTCAGCGCCTCGCGCAGGTTGCCGATCGCGCGCGGGGTGAACCCGCGGGAGATGATGCCGCGCAGCTTGGTGTGCTCGGGCGGGTCGATGTTGAGCAGGATCAGCCGCTGCATCGCCAGGCTCTCCTCGGTCTGCGGCTGGCCGAGCCTGATGATCGCGGTGTTCTCCCAGCTGCCGAAGAGTTCGCTGTTCCGCGATATCTCCACGATCTCGGCGTGCCTGGTGACAGCCCAGAAGCCCTCGTCGTCGAAGCCGGCCGCGCCGCGCGGCTGAGCGTTCCACCAGATCGGAGCCGCTAGCCGCAGCTCGGCGAGTTCCCTGGCAGGCACCCGGCTCGCATACAGGTCGGGGTCAGTGAAGTCGAAACCTGCTGGTATCCGCGGCCCGGTCATAGAACCTCCCAGACTGTAACGCGTTCTAGCTGATTGAACCACGCCGGGCCGTGCCGGTGAACCTCTGACAGGACGAAAATGAGAACACGTTCTACTATGTGACTGACTCGGCCGCGTCAGCCGGACGCTGACCTGAGCCGGATCACTAAGAACAGGGAGGCACAGTGGGCACAGCCGTGATCGTCGAAGCGGTAAGGACCCCGATCGGCAAGCGCAACGGCAGCCTGTCGGGCCTGCATGCGGCCGAGATACTCGGCGCGGCCCAGCGCGGGCTGGTGGAGCGTGCCGGGATCGACCCCGTGCTGGTCGAGCAACTGGCCGGCGGCTGCGTGACCCAGGCCGGCGAGCAGTCCAACAACGTGACCCGCACCGCCTGGCTAGCCGCCGGCCTCCCGCACCAGGCCGGCTGCCTCACCCTGGACGCGCAGTGCGGCTCGGCCCAGCAGGCGGCGCACCTGATCGCCGGCCTGATCGCCGCGGACGCTATCGACGTCGGCATCGCCTGCGGCGTGGAGGCGATGAGCCGGATACCGCTCGGGACCGCCGCGATGGCTGGCGGCTCCAGCCCGCGCCCGGCGTCGTGGAGCATCGACATGCCTGACCAGTTCGAGGCGGCCGAGCGGATCGCCAAGCGCCGCGGCATCACCCGAGCCGACCTGGACGCGTTCGGCCTGCGCTCGCAGCAGAACGCGGCCCGCGCCTGGGCAGGCGGGTACTTCGACCGCGAGCTGATCGCGGTCAAGGCACCGGTGCTCGGCGCCGACCGGCAGCCGGCCGGGCAGCTGGCGACCGTCGACCGCGACCAGGGCCTGCGGGAGACCACGGCCGAGGGGCTGGCCGCGCTCAAGCCGGTGGTGGCGGGCGGGCTGCACACGGCGGGCACCTCCTCGCAGATCTCCGACGGCGCGGCCGCGCTGCTGCTGGTCGAGCAGGGCCGCGCTCGTGAGCTCGGCCTGCGGCCGCGGGCCAGGATCGTGGCGCAGTGCCTGATCGGCGACGAGCCTTACTACCACCTCGACGGCCCGGTCGCCGCCACCGAGCGGGTGCTGCGGCGCAGCGGCATGTCGATGGGGGACATCGACTTGTTCGAGGTCAACGAAGCCTTCGCGTCGGTCGTGCTCTCGTGGATGAGCGTGCACCAGCCTGATCCGGACCGGGTCAACGTCAACGGCGGCGCTATCGCGCTGGGTCACCCGGTCGGCAGCACCGGCTCCCGGCTCCTCACGACCGCCCTGCACGAGCTGGAGCGGCGGGACGCGAGCACGGCGCTGGTCTCGATGTGCGCCGGCGGCGCGATGGCCACCGCCACCATCATCGAGCGGATCTGACCGGCAGCGTCAGCCGTCCGCGACCGTGATGCCGAGTGCGCTGGCCAGGGTGAAGGCCAGCGCGACAGCGTCACCGCTGGTGACGATCGCGCCGCGCAGGCTGGTGACACCGCTGATCTGGGTCAGGTCGCAGCCGGACAACCTCGTCCCGGTCATCCTGGCTCCGGAGAACTGCGTGCCGGACAGGTCACATCGCTCGAAGCGCGCGCCGCTCAGGTCCGCGTCCTCGAAGTCGGCATTATCCAGGCGGCAGCCAGCGAACACGACGTCGCTGAACTTAGTCGCCCGGAACGATGCCAGGTCGATGCGGCAATCGGTGAAGGTGACGTCGCGCAGGTCGCCGCCGAGCCAGGACAGGCCGGTCATCCGGCTCGCTGACACGGCCGTCCGGCACATCGAGCTTTCGCGCGCCCGCAGGTTCGCCAGGTCGCAGCGGTCGAATGTCACGTCGCGGATCACGGCGCGGCGCAGCGTGAGCTGGCTCAGGTTGACATTGCCGTACCTGCACTGCTCGAACTCAGCGCCCGCTGCCGCACGCCCGGACAGGTCCAGGTCCTCGAACGACAGGCTCAGGTGCAGGCTCTCGTCCGTAATGTCGTCGCCGGGCAGCGACGCGGGACCGAGGTCAGCCGGGATGTCCGGGGCAGCGGGCTGACGCACCTTCTTCGGGCGTTCCTGACGGCCTGTCACGTGCCCATGGTAACGACAGTGCCGAACACCATCCGGGAGTCATTCCGCCGCCCGATTAGGTGCCTCTTCGCGGCCTAAGGCTTGCGGCCGACTCCCGCGTAGAACCAGACCTTCTCCGCGTCCTGTGCCGCCGCACCTTCAGGGCGCCACCTCGGCACGTAGACCAGGCCTGGTTCTACCAGGTCCAGGCCGGTGAAGAAGCCCGCGATCTCGTCCTTGGACCTGGTACTGGCCGCGGCACTGGTGCTCTTGTACAGGTCCTGAACCTGCGACGCGGTGTCGGGCTGCGATTCGTGGGTGACATGCGAGATCACGACATAACTTCCCGCGGCGAGCCGCTGCGCGAACCTGCGCACCAGCCCGGCCGGGTCGTCCTCGTCAGGGACGAAGTGCAGTACGGCGACCATGAGCACGCCGACTGGCCGGCTGAAGTCGATCAGCCGCCGCACCTCAGCATGGTCAAGTACCTTGGCGGGGTCGCGCAGGTCCGCGTTGATCACGCTCGCCAGCGGGTCGCCGCTCAGGATGTGCTTGCTGTGCGCCACGGCCACCTGGTCGTTGTCCACGTAGACGACCCGTGCTTCCGGATCGAAGCGGCGCGCTATCTCATGCACGTTTTCCTGGGTGGGAATGCCTGACCCGAGGTCGACGAACTGGTACACACCGCACTCGAGCAGGAACCGAACGGCGCGGCCCAGGAAGGCGCGATTCTCCGCCACTATGCGCCTGGCATTGGGCTCGGCCCGCAGCAGCCTGCGGCCTAGTTCCCGGTCGGCGGCGTAGTTGTGATGACCGCCGAGCAAGAAGTCGTAGAGCCGCGCCACGCTCGGACGATCATCCGCGTCGGGAACCAGATCTGCTTCGGGCATCAGCGTTCAGCCTCCTGGGCGGTCTTGACTGGCGGACCGTGTCCCCCCGGTCGCATCACCCGCAACCCTCGCCCTGCGGTACTCGGCGAGCTTCTCGTCAAGCTCGGACACCGCCGCCGTCTCGTCGGCTATCGCGAGCTGCGCTCGCACTTCCTTGATCCTGGCCGCGATCCGGCGGGAGCTGTTCAGGGTCGTCAGCCTGGCGCAATCGGCCAGCGTCTCGCACGCCTCGGTGATCTCGCCCTGCTTGACCAGCGCTTCCGACCGGAAGGACAGGGTGAGCGCGCTGTTATGCAAGTTGAGCGGGCCAAGCTGGGTGAGCGCCCGGCGCGCGGCGACCGACGCATCGACTGGCATGCCAAGCCGAAGTGCGCATTCGCTCTCGGTGCCCCAGTAGAAAGACCGGTCGTAGAAATACCACCATGGCGACCGCGGCGTATCGTCACCGATCCCGCTCAGCGCTTCCTGTTCTCTGTCCAGCGCTGCCTGGCATCGCCCGACCTGGCCAGCCGCCGCATGAGCCCGCGCGGCGATATCGGCCGCATAGGCGATCGCGTACGGGCTGCCGCTCGCCCTGGCCGCGACCACGGCAGCCTGGGCATGGTCGACGGCATGGCGCCAGTGCTGCTGGGTGCCGGCGAGCTGGCTCGCCGCACAGAGCGTGTAGGCGGCCAGATCGCTGTTGCCCGCACGGTAGGCCACCGCCCTGGCGTCCTCGTAGTAGTAGCGCGCGGCCTTGTGGTCACCGAAGTTGAACATCAGCCAGCCGACAAGCTGAGTCAGGTCGCCGTACGCGGTCAGCGCCTGGCTGGTGACGACCTCCGGCACGCTCCTGGCCATCGCGGCCATGGCCGAGCGGAGTGCCATGGCCGGCTGCAAGGTGATCCGCGGGCCCACGGCTCCGCCCATCCGGCGCAATCCGGCCACGACCTCGCCCGCATAGCCGACGATGGCGCGATCGGGGTTGAACTGGCCCGCCTTGGAGCCGCCGACCAGCCTGGGCACCTCGAGCACTGGCGCGGCCGCGATGACCGCCAGGGCGCTGCTTGCCTCGAGCAGCACGGTCCGGCGCCGCAGCCGGTTGCCCATCTCCTCGGCCTGGCCGCTGGCCTGGATTAGCTGCCCGATCTCAGCCTGCCTGATGGTCTCAAGCGCTGCCCTGAGCATCGCCCCGGAGACCGTCGGACTCTGGCCGGACTCCGGCCGGCCGGGCACGGCATCCGCCCAGTCCCGGTGCGCCTGGCCGTGGTCCGGCTTGCGGGCCGGCTCGGGCGCGCGGTCGCGGACGAGATGAGCCGGACGCGGCGCCGGCCTGGCGCCGTAGTCGGCACAGTCGGTCAGCAGGTCGATGATCCTGCACTCGTACATCCGCGCGAGCCGGTCCAGCGTGTCCAGCGAAGGCGCGTGCCCGGTCTGCCCCGGCCACTGCTCCCAGTAGGAGAAGTTCTTGAATGTCTTGGGATCCTCGGGCCACAGCGCGGTCCAGCGCTCTGCGGCCTGCGGCTGGCTCCAGCCGTGTGCCTGCCGCATCGCAACTCTCGGATTGACCCGGTACGCGACCTCGAACACGGCACCGACCTCAGCCCAGCTACGTCCCTGGCGCCGCAGCTGCGCCGAGTGCAAGGCCTGCGTCTTCCGCACACTACGTGGTTTCCCGCTCACGCCTGGTATCCCTCGGATGCGAGATTGAATTTCACCTCGTTGGTTAAAAAGGTAGCGCCTGGAGAAGGCCCCCGGAGCCACGGGCCGACCGTTTCTCCCTGCCGCGCCGGGAGGATCTGATTTCGGACCTTGCGGGAAGCGGGATTGCCCCAACTATGGCGGAAGGAACTCGGCAAAGCCGACCACGCAATGGGGCGTGCCGCCGTCACCGGGCCGACGAGATCAACGCGAACACCACTTCGCGGCGGGCGCACGCCAGCCGCTCGTGACCCGATTCTGGAAGGACCAGGATGTACACGTCCCGCAGCACCACCGGGATCCCCTGCCCCGTGCGATCCGCGTCGCGCCGTAGCTACCTCGAACTCGCCATCGTGCCCTCCGCGGTCCGCATCGCCAGGCACTGGGCAGCAGATCAGCTGGCCCAGGCCAGGCCGCGGTACAGCGCGGAACTTGTCGACGCCGCCGTGCTGGTCGTATCCGAACTCGTCACCAACGCCATCACCGCGGTCGCCAAAGCCGCCGCGCCGCGCGATCTGGCGCTGTCGCACGGACTCCTGCGTCAACTACCAGGCAAGCCGGTGGCAGGTGACTTCCTGTCGGACACCTTCCTGGTAGGAACCGTGCTGCCTGGCACGGTGCTGCCCGGAGCGTTGCTGCCTGGCCAGGGCAGGGTCTGGATGGTCATCACGGCATCGCCGCAACTCGTGCGGATCGCCGTGCACGACAGCGCCTGCGCGCCGCTGCCGCAATCCTGCCACCGTGACGATGAAGCCGAAAGCGGGCGCGGCCTGTCCGTCGTCACCGCCCTGGCGGCGGCGTGCGGATGGCAGCCGGACGCGCACGGCAAGGTGGTCTGGTGTGAGCTGGCGGCTAGTGGCTCGTGATCCCTAGGAGGGCTTGGCGAAACGATTGCCGCAGGTCAGGCATGGTGACCTGGCCTGGTCTATCTTAGCCAGTCGGGATTTCATGATCGTTACCCTAAGGGCGGTGACCAGCAGGGATACCGCCCATGCGCGTATCCTGCGGTTATGGACATGGTGATCATCGGGGCGCGCATCCGCGACGCCCGCAGGCGGCGCGGGCTGCTCCAGCGCGAGCTTGCCCGCTCAGCCGGCGTGTCGCTGTCGCTGGTCCGCAAGCTTGAGCAGGGCGATTACGGCAACGGGCTGCGGCTGGAGACGGTGCACAGGCTCGCGGTTGCCCTGGACGTGACCACGTCGGCGCTGATGAGCGAGCCGGACGCGCCCGAAGCCGAGCCCGGCAGCGCGGCGGCGTGGGACGAGACCTGCGCCGCGCTGCGCGGTGATCACGTCCCGGCGGGTGACGAGCCGCCGACAATCGGCGGCGTCCGGGACGCGCTGAACGACGCGACGGCCATCTACCTTGACAGCCGTTTCGCGGACCTGAGCCGGACGCTGCACTTCGTGCTGCGGGACGCCGACGCGCTCGCGGGCGCGACGGACGGGAACGAGCGGGCGCGGGCGCGGCAGGTCCGGGCGCAGGCCCGCCAGCTTGCCGCCATCACGCTGTCTAAGGTCCGGCTGTTCGGCGCGGCAGCCGATGCCGCTGACCTGGCGATGGCCGACGCCGACGACGACCTGACCATGATGGCGTCGGTGGACGCCCGGTGCTCCGCCCTGTTGCGGCAGGGCTTGCTGGCCGAGACATCGCATCTCGCGGCCCGCTGGGCGAGGGAGGCCGAGCCGGGCAGGATATCGGAGGCGACCCCGGACGACCTCGCCGCGTGGGGGCGCATGCTCATCACGGCGTCCACCGCCGCCGTCCGCGACAACCGGCCCGATGATGCGCGGGAGGCGCTGCGGCTCGCGAGGATGGCGGCTGCCGGGGCGGGCCGGGACTACATCCCCCCGTCCCGGCCGTGGGGCGCGTTCGGACCGGTCACGGTCGCCATGATCCAGGCCGAGCACGCGATGATCCAGGGCAAGCCCGACGTGACACTCAGGGTCGGTCGCCAGATGACCGGGCACGGTTACCCGGTGGCCGAGAACGTCTACCGGCACAGGCTCGACGTGGCCCACGCCCTGGCCACCACCCGCAAGCACGATGAGGCCGTCGGGGTGATGACCTCGATCCGCTCAGTGGCTCCCGAGTGGCTGGCGCTGCAGCGGTACGCGGGCGACATCCTCGCCAAGGTGATAGCCCGCCGGCGCACTCTGACCAGCGACATGCGCGACATGGCCGATTTCCTGCGCGTACCCGTATAGGAGCCAGTGGCACTTCGGCTGTCGGCCGCGCGAGTGCCATTACGGGCGCGAAGCCGCGTCCGTAATGGCACCGTCGTGACTGACAGCGACCGCACGGCCACCACAGGGCGTCCCAATTCAGGCTGCACCGCTACCACTGACCTGCGGAAACCGTTTCGCCAAGCCCTCCTAGTGGCTCGTGATCCCTAGTGGCTCGTGATCCACTGACTGATCTGCGCGAACGACTGGTCGGCCGACGGATGCAGCGCGAGGTCGTGACCGGTCGCCGGGATCACGCTGATGGTCAGGCTGGCCGCTGACGCGTAGTACGGCCCTTCCGTCGCGCGCAGTTCGGCGGGCTGCGAGCAGTCAAGCACAAGCGGATTAGTGCAGAAGATCGCATCCCGCTGACCGACCATCACCAGGACCGGAGCGGACACCCGCGCTGACGCGTTGGACCCGGGCGGCAGCCCCCAGGTGGTAGCCAGCGTGGCCAGGTCGGTCGCGGAGACGACGTCCTTGTGTTCCTCGTCGTAGCTGATCACCGCCGGGTCGGCCGACGCCGAATAGAAGTCCGCGGCCCGGTCACCTGGCAGGGTCGTCAGGTACCCAAGGTCGAGCCGCTGTCCCAGGAACTGGGGATCGAATGCGGCCGGATACAGCAACGACAGCAGCGTGGTCGCGAACCCGGTCCCCACGTTGGGGAGGTGCAGGAGCCCGGTGACCACCAGGCGGCTGACGTCCTGGTAGGTGCCGGCCTCGGCCACCGATATCACCGAGCCGAGCGAATGCCCGACGAGGTTCACTTCGCGGAAGCCAAGGCTGCCGCGCGCCCAGCCGACGAGCTGGTGCAGCACGTACGTCTCGGCGCTGATCGTCAGGTCGGTGCTGACCGGATGGCTGCTGTCACCCGTCCCTACCCGGTCGTAGTCCAAGGTCGCCCGGCCGGCGCCGAGCGTCTTGGCGACGTAGGAGTAGAGCGCGGGATCTTGCGGCCAGTCCCAGTACAGCCTGTCGTAGCTGGCGCCCGGTGTCAGGACGTCGATCTCGTGCGGCCCGGCGGCCCAGGAGGCCGGCCGGCAGTAGGTTGCCGCGACCGTCTGGCTCGCGGGCCGACCTGGCGCCAGCGCCACGGGAAGCCGGATTTCCTGACACCCCCCGGCACTGGCGGTTGTCGTCACCGCAGTCACGGCCGGTCTCGCAGCCGCAGCCGGTCCCGTTACCGCGGTCAGGCCGGCCACCACAGTCAATCCGGCCACCGCGGCCCGTCCGGCCAGCGCGGCCCGTCCGGGCAGCGCACGCTTGGAGTACATCCCCGTCCCCGAATACATCCCCGTCCCCGTGAGTTCATCGCGCTTGCGGAAAGGCGCGTCCCCGCCAGAACCATTCCGGTGGCCGCCATCCGCAGCGAAGTCAGAATGTTACGTCATGTAGTCGCTCAACTACGTAGCGTTCGACAACTTGCCGGGCCGCTGGCAGTCGCAATCGGGTCAATGGCGGCGGTCGCGGCACCGCCGCTCGCGGCTCAGGGATGCTGGCCGCTCACCGAGATGACTTCCCCGGTCAGGTACGACGCGTAGTCGCTGGCGAGGAAGACCATCACGTTGGCGACTTCGAAGGGCTCGGCGGACCGGCCGAATGCCTCGCGGGTCACGAGTTCGTCCAGCGCGTCCTCGCTCATCACCTTCGCCAGGAACGGGTGCATCACCAGGCTGGGTGCCACAGCATTCACCCTGATGCCATGCTCGGCCACGTCCATCGCGGCGCACCTGGTCAGCGCCATGACGCCGGCCTTGGCCGCGGCGTAGTGCGCCTGCCCGGGCTGGGCACGCCAGCCGAGGACCGATG
>Ga0307372_10010483_pt1 | contig 12529 bp, 15 predicted proteins | sample OX1MG_FD_202533 | JGI IMG/M metagenome (GOLD analysis project Ga0307372, IMG submission 202533) | Soil microbial communities from Risofladan, Vaasa, Finland - OX-1 | ecosystem: Environmental > Terrestrial > Soil > Coastal area > Acid sulfate soil | place: Finland: Risofladan, Vaasa | collected...
CGGGGTGGACGGAAAGCTCTACACGTGCCTCTTCGCCACCACGGGCATCGATCTGCGTGAGCCGCTCCGAACGGGAGCGAGCGACGATGACTTGCAGCGCATCATCGCCGACCGCTGGAGGCGGCGCGACGATCGATACTCGGAGTTGCGTGGCCTCGGCGTCGCGGACGGCGAGCGGATCGAGATGTCGTACATCGGCGGGTGACCGATGGCTGACGTCACCGTGCTCGTCTTCGGCCCGCTGCGTGAGCGAGTCGGAGTCGACGCGATACAGGTGGCCGGCGCGACGGTGCAGGACGTGTGGGACGAGGTCGTCCGCCGTCATCCCGCCGCCGGGGTCGACGCAGCTTCGGTGCGCGCGGCACGCAACCTCAGCTACTGCGACTGGACAACCGTGGTCGAGACCGGTGACCAAATCGCGTTCATCCCGCCGGTGGCCGGCGGCAGTGAGGATCGCTCGGCCGTGCGTGTCTGGGTCACCAACGCGCCGATCGACGTCGGATCGGTGATCGCGAGCGCAGGATCCTCGCGCGATGGTGCGGTTGCGACCTTCGTCGGTCGCGTGCGGGACAGCAGCGACGGCGTCGCCGTGCATCGCGTGGACTACGAGGCCTACGCTGCTATGGCCGAGGTGGAGATGCGGCGCATCGGCCAGGAGCTGTACGAACGTGGTGGCGTCAGCACGATCACCATCGTCCACCGAACCGGATCGCTGCTCGTCGGCGAGGCGAGCGTCATCGTGGTGGTGGCCGCGCCGCATCGCGACACGGCATTCCCGGTGTGCCAGGAGGCGATGGAGATGATCAAGAGAACGGTACCCGTCTGGAAGCGCGAGCACCGGACCGACGGCGCCCGCTGGGTCGATGCACGCCACGCTGCGCTCGACGATCCCCAGTCATGACAGAGACACGTCTGACGCACGTCGACGATCGAGGCCGGGCCCACATGGTCGACATCAGCGACAAGGCAGTCAGCCGGCGAAGCGCAACAGCGCGCGGACGCGTCAACTGCAGCCAGGAGGCGGTGCAGCGCATCGCCGATGACAGCATCGCCAAAGGGAACGTGCTCGATACCGCTCGGCTTGCCGGGATCATGGGTGCCAAGCGCACGTCCGACCTCATTCCGCTCTGCCATCCGCTCGCCCTCCGTCACATCGACGTCGACCTCCGTCTCGACGAGAACGAGACACCGGGCATCGTGATCGAGGCAACCGCGCGCGTCGAGGGCGCGACCGGTGTGGAGATGGAGGCGCTCACCGCCGTCGCGATCGCCGGACTCACGGCCATCGACATGATCAAGGCCATCGACCACTGGGCGTCGATCACCGACATCACGCTGGTCCACAAGGAAGGCGGCCGCAGCGGCACGCTGGATCGCCCGGCGACGCCCTAAATCACGGGCGGCGGGGACTCCACCTCGGCATGTCGCGTGTTGCCGGCCAGGAGGTCGAGCGCATGCGGCAGTGCAGGCCACACGGCGTCGAGACACTCGGCGACGGCTCGCGGACTCCCGGGCAGCGAGAGCACCAGGCATCCGCCGACAACCCCGACGATCTGGCGCGACAGCATCGCGTGCGGCGTTGACTGCAGCCCTTGCCGGCGCATCACCTCGGCCATCCCCGGCACCTCGTAATCAAGCAGTGGCATCAGCGCCTGCGGAGTGACGTCTCGTGGCCCGAGTCCCGTCCCACCCGTGAGGATGATCACATCTGTCCGGCCGGCGCAATCGCGCACAGCAGCGCGTATCTCCTCGATGTCATCGGCGACGCTGCTGCGCGCAACGACGTCCGCAGGAAGCAGCGCGAACCGCGCGACGATCACGTCGCCGCTGCGATCGTCGCTGTCGACGCCGCGGCGACTGTCGCTGACGGTGATCTCCGCACCCCGCCACCGTCGCGCTTCGGGATCCACGCTCATGCCGCCGCGATCCTTTCGTGGCCGGCGTACACGTTCATCCGCTCACCGCGAAGGAACCCGATCAACGTCATCCCGGATGCCGCCGCGAGCTCGACGGCGAGGCTCGAAGGCGCAGATATCGCGGCCAGCAGCGGGATGCCCGCCATGAGCGTTTTCTGGGTGAGCTCAAAGCTCGCGCGTCCGGACGCAAGCATCATGTGCGAGCGCAATGGCAGGAGCCCCTGCGTCGCCGCCCAGCCGATCACCTTGTCGAACGCGTTGTGACGCCCGACATCTTCGCGCAGGCAGAGCAATGCACCCTCTGAGTCGAACAGCGCTGCAGCGTGCAGGCCGCCAGTGCGCGAGAACTGGCGCTGCGCCGAACGCTGCTGCTCGGGCATGCCGAAGAGGATTGACGGCGAAACGCGCAGCGGATCATCGCGAACCTCCCACGAGGTCTTGGTCCGCACCGCATCGATGCTCGCCTTCCCGCACATGCCGCACGACGACGTCATGAAAAAAGCGCGTGGCGTGACCGGGCGCGAGGCAGCGCTCGGCGACAGGATCACCTCGACGACATTGAGCTCGCCGGTCTCGGCCGCAGCGTCCGGACACATGCGCATCGCGTCGATCTCGCTGGCATTGCTGACAATTCCTTCAGTGACGAGGAATCCCGCGACGAGGTCGAAGTCATCCCCCGGGGTGCGCATGGTCACAGACAGCGGCACCGCCCCGACACGGATCTCGAGCGGCTCCTCGATGCTGACGTCGTCGCTGCGCCACGTCACCGCACCGCCGGCCGCGAGCTGCATCACGCGCCGGTGGCGCGAGGTCATGCGCGCGGGGTGGGGTGCGGATTCCGAGGTGTGCCGGCCATAGCGCAAGATCACTCTAGCAACATGGACGGCGCCACCCCGGACTCCGATCTGCTCTCGCAACTGGCGTCGGCGCTGGGCGATCCCCGCGCATCAACGACGGCGTTGCAATCGCTCGATCCCCACGAGCGTGCGCTGCTGCTCCGCATCGCACGCAATGTGGCCCACGCGACCGAACGCCAGAACGCCCCGCTGGCGTCCTATCTGATCGGCCGATTCGTGCAGTCGAGCATGGCCGCCGGCATGTCCGAGCCCGATGCGCTCGCCCGCGCGGCAGCGATCGTCACGTCGCTGGTCGGAGAGTCTCCGGACTGATCCCCGCCAGGTCGGCCGGGGTGTTGACGTTGCTCGCGAAGCGCTCGGAGAATCCGGCGGTGCGCCAGTCCTCCTCGGCGATTGTCCGTGCTCGCAGCCGCGCGATCACGCCGCGCAAGGACCGGTCGGCACTGTGCAGCGCGGCTTCGGCCACCGGGAGCGCCGACCGCGCGTAGACGGCGTGCAGCGGCTCAAGCCCGCGTTGCGTTTGGCACAAGGCGACGTCGTGGTCGCCGATGCGGGCCGCAAGGAGGCGGAGCAGAGCGGGGTCGAGCCATGGCATGTCGACCGCCACGACCGCGAGGAGCGAATGCGGGGATCGGTGGAGCGCGGCGACGATGCCGCCGAGCGGGCCGGCTCCCGGCAGCGCGTCGGGGATGAGGCGGCGTGCGTCGACCCTGAGGCTCAGGCCGCCCGGGGCGATCAGCACGGGATCGCAAACCTCAGTCAGGCGGGAAACCGCTCGGTCGAGCAGCGTGGCGCCGCCCATCTCGATCGTCGCCTTGTCGACGCCCATGCGGACGCTGCGGCCGCCGCAGAGCACCACGCCGGCGAGTGCCGGTGCCGGCGTTGCGGGGTCGTGGAGATCGTCGTCTGAGCCCACTGCGGGCAACCATACGTGTAGCGCCGGGCCAACCACGAGAGCGAGTCGCGATTCGTGCACCCGTGCACGGATCGCGATCGTTCTACGAGCTCAGGCCGTTGCTGACGTTTGAGAAGACGTTGTTGACCTGATGTCCGACGACGCCGACGACAACGATGACGACGATGGCGATGAGGATGACGATCAGGCCATACTCGACGAGCCCTTGTCCTCTTTCGTTATCGCGTCCCTTGCCGGGGGCGAGCATCGCTTGCAACGAGGCCACCAACGCGGGGATGAATGCCGGGATCATTGACGCAGCATCCGTCACACACAGGCCCACGACGTTGTGGTTGGGTGACGAGCTTGTTCCGTTGCAGGGGCAACGAAATGGCGATCGTTACCCCGGCGTTACCGAAGCCTCAGCGAGCGAGTTCAGCGCTCTTCAGCGCGGCGCCATATCCTTCGGGAAGCGCGCGCGGCGGCTGCGGCCCGACGTACAGCGCCGATGGGCGGATGAGGCGGTTGTTGGCCGCCTGCTCGGCGATCGCCGCGGTCCACCCCACCGTCCGGCTCGACGCGAATGTCGGCGTGAACATGTCGGGCGGGATGCCGACGCTGTTCATGACCACGCCCGCGTAGAACTCGACGTTGGTGTACAGGCGGCGGCCCGGCTTCAGCTCATTAAGCACGCGCAGCGCGGTCCGCTCGACCTGGACGGCGAACTCGGCCTGGGCGCCGCCCAGCTCGGTCGCGACCTCGCGGAGCAGTGTGGAACGGGGATCGTCAGTCTTGTAGACCCGGTGGCCGAAACCCATGAGACGCTCGCCAGACGAGATCTCGTGGCGGAGGTAGGCCTCAGCCTTGTCCGGCGTGCCGATGGCGTCGAGCATTGCCAGCGCCCGCGAGGGTGCGCCGCCGTGCAGCGGTCCGGCCAGCGCGCCGATGGCACCGGTGAGCGCAGATCCGATGTCCGACCCGGTGGATGTGATGACCCGCGCGGTGAAGGTCGACGAGTTGAACCCGTGGTCCATCGTGAGGATCAGGTACTGCTCGAGCGCCCGGATCTCGCGGTCATGCGGGCGTTGGCCGGTGAGCATCTGGATGTAGGACCCTGCGTACCCGAGGTCAGGATCCGGCTCGACGGGCGGGAGACCGAGGTGATGGCGATGCAGGCGCATCAGCAGCACCGGGACGATCGCCGCCATCTTCAGGCATTCCCTGCGGACCTCATCGGCGGGGATGTCGAGTGTCGGCTGCTGCTCGAGAGCGGCTCCGGCGAGCGACACCGCCGAGCGGAGTGCCATGAGCGGCGTGTACCCGGGCAGGCTCGCGATCTTCGGGAGGAGGTCCGCGACCTGCTCGGGAATTGACCGGGCTTCGACAGCAAGCCTGGTGAATGCCTTCAGCTGCGCGTCGTCGGGCAACTCACCCTCGGAAAGCAGATGCCAGACCTGCTCGAAGGAGCACCTGCGCGCCAGCTCGGTCGCGTTGTAACCGCGGTAGTGGAAGAACCCCTCCTCGCCGCGGACGTCGCCCACCGACGTCTCGGCCACGGCCACCCCCTCGAGCCCACGGGGCGCGAGACCGGGAGGCGCGGATCCCGCCGGCTGGACCTCCTCTATATGCGCGACACGGACCACATGGCGGATCGACAGGATCCCGGCGACCTTATCGCCATCCATCACGGGGAGATGGCGGAAGCGGCGTTCGCGGAACACCTCGAGTCCGTGCTCCACGGTGTCCGAGACCGAAACGGTCACGGGGTCCTTGGTCATGACCTCGTCCACCTTCGTGATCGCGGGGTCGACGCCATGTCCCACCGAGCGAAGGAGATCGCGCTCGCTGACCATCCCGATCAGCCGGCCCTGGGAGTCGAGGACGGCGGCCGCCCCCACGTTGGCTGCGTCGAGGATGACCGATGCCTGCGCGAGGGTGATGATGTCCGGCACCACCACGGCGGGCTTGTGCATCACGTCCGCGACGGTGAGTGAAGCGGTCACGGGTTCCAGTCTAGCGCTGTGTGCGGTGGGGACCTCCGAGCGCGCCAGGTCGCCCGAGCGTCACGATCCGGGGACATGAGCGTCGACCCTCGCTCCACGGGCGACATGGACCTCGAAGCCTTCCGTCACGATGCCCGGCGGGTGGCTGACTGGGTCGCCGATTACCTGCGCGACGTTGAACTGTTCCCGGTGCTGACGCCGGCGGCGCCGGGAGACGTGCGGCACGCGCTGCCGGCACACCCACCGCCATCGGGTGAGTCGCTCGACGCGGTGCTCCGCGATCTCGATGCGTTGCTGCTCCCCGCGACGACCCACTGGCAGTCGCCGGGGTTCATGGCGTATTTCGCCTCGAGTGGGTCGGGTCCGGGGATCCTCGGAGAGACGCTCGCGGCGGCGCTGAACGTGAACGCGATGCTGTGGCGGACGGCTCCCGCGGCAACCGAGCTCGAACAGGTGGCGCTGGACTGGCTGCGCCAGATGGTGGGCCTGCCGGACCCGCTCTTCGGCGTGATCAACGACACGGCGTCCTCGAGCACCCTGTACGCGCTCGCTGCCGCCCGCGAGGCACAGGCCGATCTGCGCATCCGGGAGTTGGGTATGGCAGGACGGCCGGATCTTCCCCGGTTGCGGTACTACGCCTCCGCCGAGGCGCACTCATCGGTGGAGAAGGCCGGCGTCGTGCTCGGAATCGGACGCGACGGCCTGCGCCGCATCCCGGTCGACGAGCGGTTCCGCATGGATCCCGCCGCCTTGCGCCAGGCGATTCACGAGGACATTGCGGCGGGAATTCGGCCCTTCGCGGTGGTGGCGACCGCCGGGACGACCTCCACGACGAGCGTCGATCCGGTGGCGGCGATCGCCGGTATCTGCGAGCACTACGGTCTCTGGCTGCATGTCGACGCGGCGTATGGCGGCGCCGCGGCGGTGGCACCGGAGTTGCGATGGGTGCTGGACGGCGCCGAGCGCGCCGACTCGATAGTGCTGAATCCGCACAAATGGCTCTTCACGCCGATCGACTGCAGCGTGCTCTGGACGCGGCGTCCGGAGGTGCTCCGCAACGCGTTCTCGATCGTGCCGGAATACCTCGTGAGCAACCAGGGATCGGACGACGAGGCCCCCAACCTGATGGATTACGGGACGTCGCTGGGCAGGCGCATGCGCGCACTGAAGCTCTGGATGGTGATCCGCCATTTCGGCACCCAGGGACTCGCTGCGCGCATTCGCGAGCACTGCGCGATGGCGTCGACGGTTGTGGAGTGGGTGGAGCACGAACCCGACTTTGAGCTGCTTGCACCGGCACCGCTGAGTGTCGTGTGCCTGCGTGCCCATCCTCGCGGACTCGATGATCCCGGAACGCTCGACACGTTGAACCAACGAGTTCTGGAGCGCATCAACACAGCTGGACGCTATTTCCTGAGTCACACACGTTTGCATGATGCGTATGCCATCCGCATTGCCTTTGGCAACCTTCGACAGGAGCAACGTCATGCGCGTGGAGTCATCAATGCCCTCCGCCATGCCATGGATGACGATGTAGGATGACGCGTAATGTTCCGCGCCCTCGGGGCGAGACTCACCCTCGACCACAAGAGGGTGTCCGGAGTTGCGCTTTTCGAAGCGACGGCTCAACGAAGCTGGCTCTGGGGAACGACAGGTCTTAAGACTGCAACGGATTTGTTTGCAGAGGGCGAGGTGCAGGAAGGTGGCGTCAGCGTCAACGCTCTGCGCTGTGATGCGGGCAACCGATCGTTGTGTCGAATCGCCGTGCACCGCCCGGACACGTGGGATCCATCGACGCTCTGGCTGACCACCGTGGACATCGTCCGCACCGACGACTCGGTGGAAGTCGGTGTTTCCGTCGAGCAGGACATGAGTCACCATCGCGTACCACCTTCGCCGTTGCATCCACCGCTCGTGGACCTGCTGCATGATCTCGTCGCGGGCGGCGCAACGGCAGGGACACAGCGCGTGCACTCCACGACGGAGTCCGTCGTGGGCAGTGAGCAGATCGATGCCCTTGTCCAAGGGTGCCTGCTGGACCCCGGCCGGCGGCTTCCTGTTGTCCTGTTCAGCGCCAACAAGGAGCAGGACGGCAGGTATCCCCCTGACGCGGGCGACCCGGCACTGACCGCTCGCGAGCTCTGCGGTCTTGCGCACGTCTACGTCATGCCCCGCGTCGAGGACTCGCATCGACTCACCAAACGCCTGCACATGCTGTCGGTCTACGACGGCGCGGTTCGCATTTACTGGCCACGACTGCGCCTGACCGACCCCCCGCCGCGCCATCCTCTCCACCTGCGTCAGCGACTCAACACCGGCAGCGGCCCGGCGATCATCCGCCGGGTGGTCGAGGCCGGGGCGCGGTCCTACCGTCCACCGGAGGGCACGTTGACACTGCTCGCGACCCGATGGCGCGACCGCGAAGTCGATCGAATCCGAGTGATCACCAGCGATCCCGACCCCATACGACAGGCCTCGCTGCTGCGCGATGAGCTGCTGCGCGCCATCGACTCCAATGTCACGCTCGAGCACGAGATGGACGCGCTCCGTCATCAGCTGATGATGTCCACCGACCGGAGCGACCGACTTGAAGCCGAGCTGGCCGTGCTCCGCGGCGTCGTCGACGCGTCAACAGAGCTGACCGGCCGTCCGGCACCGTCACGCAGCGATGCTGCGGCCCCGAACGCGACCGACATCAGCACATAACGGGGGACTGACGATGGCGCTGCACCACCGGGCGCACGACGACGCTGACGCGACCATCGACATCACCCCGCTTGACGCCCGCGGCGGCGCGCCCCAGATGTAGTGCCCAAGCTGCACCTCCCCAAAGGTGAGCTGCCTCCATCTCTGGCACGCCCCCGGACGCCACGCCGGTGTGGGCTGCTCGACCACGGGGTCGAGCGAGGCGGCGATGCTCGCGGGGCTCGCGCTGAAGTGGCGCTGGCGCGAGCGGCGGCGCGCGTCGGCGCCGGCGGGCGACCGTCCGAACCTCGTCCTGGGCATCAACGTGCAGGGCTGCTGGGAGAGGTTCTGCCGGTACCGGGACGTCGAGCCGCGCTACGCGATGGTGGAGGCGAGCGCCGTCATCTCACCGCCGAGACGGCCGTCCCGCTCTGCGATGAGAACACGATCGGGCTCGTCGCGGTGCTCGCTGGCAGGTTCCCGCCTACTCCCTGTGCGCGAACCTCGAGCACATCTCGGTCCTCCGCGTCGTGGTGCGCAACGGATGCTCACGTGACCTGTCGGACCTCCTCGTCGACGACCTGAAGCGCGAGGTGGCCATCCTCAAGCACCACGCGCCCGCCGTGCACCACGAGCATTGGACCCGGTTTCACCCCTGGTGCACCGATCCTGAAACGGCGTTCAGTCTGGCGCCGACCAGGAGTTGGCCGCGCGGGCGTGAGGTGCCCGGCGACCGCCGTGCCGGGCTCGCGAACGCGTCAGTCGCGTAACACAAACGAAGAGGTGGTGTTCCATCCATATGCTCCGACCCACGAAAGGAACCACGCGATGCGGGTCCAACGAACCGCTCTGGTAGTGGCCGGCGCAGCTGCCCTGGCAGCCTGCGGAGCGGCGACGCCGTCACCGACGGGGTCGCCGATCTCTCCGACCACGGGATCACCGGCGTCGACAGCCTCCCCCACGCAGGCAGAGGCCTCGTTCGAGCCACTCCTCGTCGCGTTCAGCGCAGGCTCGAGCGGTCCGGGGATGTTGATGCTGGCCAGCGGACAGACGACTGCTCCGATGCCCTCGGGACCCATCATCGGCGGTTACGGGACATTGACGATCTCCGGCACGCTCGGCGCTCGATTGATCGGCACCGACGGCCGGGAGGGTTCGTCGAGCGGACCGTTGTCAATGGTCGCGGTATCGTCAGACGGCACCATCACCACGCTGGAACAGAACGTTGCCGGTTCTCCATCAGTGGTCGGACGCGATGATGGTCAGGCGTGGGCGTGGGCGGTGCAAACCAATTCGCCGGCCTGCGGGACGTCCACTCGAGCTGCGTTCGACATCTTCACCGACGACGGCGATGGAGCAAGGAAGATCGGGAGTGCGTCCTTCGGCGCAGGGGTCACGCATGTCGGTCTGGTGGCGTGGACGGCTGCCGGCATCGTGGCGTCTGGCGACAACAGCTGCGGCGGTCCCGCCGACCCCTCGACATTGGTGATCTCACCGGCCATCATCATCGATCCCGCCACGGGCGCGGCCACCGGTCTCGCACCTCGCATCGGAACGAACTGCGACTTCGAAGCCATCGTCGACGACGGGACGATCGCCTGCGCACTTCACGGTTCTGTACCGGCGATTCGGGTCATCGCGTCCGACGGCAAGCAGACCGACCACAGCATCCCGGGGTTGACGTCACCGCAATGCATCAACGGAGGGGTGCAGCTATCACCCGATGCCAGCTTCGCGGCGGTGTCCCTCCTCTGCCACACCGGGGGTCCTCGGCTCGTGCTGCTGGATATAGCGAGCGGCCATGTCGTGACTGTCATCGGTGCGAGCAACCTGGCACCGACGGTCTGGACACAGGACGACATCTTGATTGCAACCGAATTCGGTGTTGACAAAACCTATGCAGTTGCGACGTCTGGTACGGCAACGCTCATCAATGCAACATATGCAGCACAAACCAGCGTCGGCTGAGACTGAGCTCCGCAAATAGCCTGCGGATGGGGAATGTGCCGACGGCCCGTGCGCTCGTGGTTCGTCGGCCCCGTTGCCACCCTGAACATCGCAGGTGATTGGATCACCGTCGGACGACCGGAACGCGCGAAATCCGCCGGAGTAGACTCGGTTGGCGATGACGCTCACGAGTGCTCTCGTCTTCCTGATTGCATTCGCCCTCCTTGGTGTCGTGACCATGGTGTACCGCTCGGGTGACACGATCGACCTGGCCGGTCCGTTCCGCGACCGCGCACTTGCGCGAGCCGCGAACAAGCTCGCCGGCGAGCGGCCGTGTCCCGACGCCGTCGAGCGTGAATACTGGCGTGCCAGTGACTACGTCCGCGACTCGCAACGCCTGAAGGCGCTTGGCTATTGGGTGACCTCCGAATCGGTCACCGCGCCATTCATCACCCACGACATCCCCGGGCGCGGCGGAGGTCGCACGATCAAGCATCGGGTACCCATGTGCCGCGTCACGTACGGACGTCGGGGGAACCGCGCGTAGCGGCAGGCGTCGCGCTCGCAGCGCTACCGGGGTGTGCGACCCGACACGACTCGCGTCACCCCGAGCGAGTCCTTCGCCCAGGTGACATCGATCAGTTGCGCCGCGCGCAGCACCGACTGTGCGCGCCGCGAGAGATAGGTGCCGACCTCGACAAGCAGCACACCCCCGGGCTTGAGCCACGTGTGCGCGTCAGCCGCAAGCCGCCGCACCAAACCGAGTCCGTCGTCGGAGTTGTCGGTCAGCGACTGCAGCGGTTCGAACTCGCGGATCTCGCGAGGCAGCGTGTTCAACTCCGTGTGCAGGACGTACGGGGGATGGATCGTGAACAGGTCGATCTCGCCGCGGAGTGTGCGTGGCAGCGCAGCGAGCATGTCGCCGCTGCGGAACTGGATGCTGCGCAGCCCAAGACGGCGCGCGTTCTCGCGGCCGAGCGCAGTCGCCTCTGCGGAGATATCGATGCCCCAGACTGCGGCGCCTCGCACCTCGTTGGCGATGGCGAGCGCAACGGGACCTGCCCCTGTCGCGACGTCGACCGCGACCCTGGGGCCTCTGCGCCAGCGCATCGCCTTCACCGCCTCCGCGGCGAGCAATTCGCTCGACGCGCGCGGCACGAAGACGCCGTCCTTCACGAGCATGTCCAGGCCGCGAAACGTGTAGTGACCAATGATCCGAGGGATCGGCTCGCCGTTGACCCGTCGATCCACCATTGCCCTGTATCGCTGCTTCGCGGTCGAATCGAGCACGGTGTCGAAGAGCTTCGGCGTGAGCTTCCGGCCGAGCACTTCGGCCATCAGCTCCTCGGCGTCGTATCGACCGAGGTTCCGGTCCCAGTGATCGATGTTCTTCGACTTGTCGATCTTGCGAATGGCTTTGTCGATGTGCTCGGTGACAGTTTTTGCAGACATGGCTCGCGCATGGTAAGCGCTCGCATGGCGAGGAGGTGCACGATGTCCGCGTGCCCGTTCCCGCGCCGGCGCGTTCAGGACTCTGCGCATCGTGCTCGCACGCTCGCCTCGTTCCCGGCGCTCGGTCGAGCTTTCTCCGCTGCGGTCTCGCCGACACGGACCGGCGATTCGTCCGTTACCCTGCGCTTCCGGTTTTCCGGTGCGACGGGTATGTCGCCGTCAGTCCCGGCCGCGGTGACGAAGCTTCGGGTTCATGAATCGAGACGCTTACGGACCTCGGTGAACCCACCGAGCACCTCGTCGAGCGCCTGCGTGTCCTCGGAGTCGACAGCCACCAGCCGCAGCGCGGCAAGTTCTTCAAACGCGGCGTCGATGCTCACGATGCTGTGCGGCGGATCGTCATAGCGCCTCGAGAGCATGCGCATGCCCAGCGCCCGCGCCTGCTCAGCCACGTAGCTCATGGACGGCTGGTCATGACGCCCGTTGCCGGTTCTCGGGGAGCAACACGGCTTCCGCGCAGGCCATCATTCCGATGGTAGGGCGAGCGTCACCGACGCCGTGTGGCCACGACCAGCAATGTCGAGTAGGAGTACGGGATCCTGCCGCCGCGGCTCTCGACGACATCGCCGACGGCGTCAAGGAGCTTGACCTGCACCGCGTCGGGCAGCGTCACGTGATCGCTGTGCGTGGCGATGAGGTCGAGCCAGGCGGCTCGGTCGTACACCGTTTCCCAGGTGAACTCCTCGGTCTCGACATCTGAGAACGGTCCACTGT
>Ga0307372_10010484_pt1 | contig 12528 bp, 12 predicted proteins | sample OX1MG_FD_202533 | JGI IMG/M metagenome (GOLD analysis project Ga0307372, IMG submission 202533) | Soil microbial communities from Risofladan, Vaasa, Finland - OX-1 | ecosystem: Environmental > Terrestrial > Soil > Coastal area > Acid sulfate soil | place: Finland: Risofladan, Vaasa | collected...
GTTCCAAGTAGTAAAAGACATTGATGCCAAGATGCTTTATCCAATTCACACAGAACACCCTACTGAATATGTTAAAGCTACAAGAAAAATTACCATAGTAGAAGAAGGAAAAAAATACAAATTATAGGATTAGAAGATGAATAATTGTAAGTTTTGTAACATAAGGGAAGATGTACAATACGAAACAGAAAGTTCCTTTGCCATATTAGATAAATATCCTGTAACAAAGTATCATACTCTGATAATTCCAAAAAGACATGTGGAATCATATTTTGAGCTAACTGATGTAGAACACATGGATTGCATTAATTTGATAAATGTAATCAAGACTACATTATCCAAGTTAGATGATACCATAACAGGCTTTAACGTGGGAGCAAACGTTGGAAAAGATGCTGGACAGACTTTATTTCATTGCCATATTCATTTAATTCCAAGGAGAAAAAATGATACTGAAAACCCAAGAGGTGGAATAAGACGGGTTATTTCAAAGAAAGGAGACTGGCAGAAAATCATGAAAACCTAGTCATTTCAGATGAAAATTTATTAAAATAATAGGATACCAAAAGAAGCAAGTTGGTAGAAGAATGGAAAGAAATGAAGAAATTCGGAGAGTGGTTAATAGGTCATGGAATTAGTTGTGCCGAAGGTAACAACATGGGATACTCTGATAAAATATGGGAACAAAGAGTTGGAGTAATTCTTGTTCATCAAGCTGCCGAAATACTAATGAAAGCATATCTTGTTAAAAAAGGTGAAATCGTCCCAGGCAAATACATACGATTTTTGCCCATGTTTGATAAAATTAATTTCTCAGATGTTGACAAGACTAAGTTTGAAAAATTTAATCGGATCAGGAATAAGATTTATCATCAATCATTTCAAATTCCGTGGGACAAAAATTATGAAATACAAAATTTTTTAGAAGAATTTAAAAAATTTTATAATAAAGGGTTTGGAGAGAATCTCGATTATGACAGATCTCGCATGAATAAAAAATTCAAAGAGATTCACAAATAACGGGATAAAAAATTATGAGCCACAAAGGATTTGGCGATTACTTAATGCGTGTTATTATCAGAGTTTTTTTATACGATGTTTTACATCAAGTTAATGTAATTTGATTGATAATAATCCAGGGGATAAACTTCCAACAGTTGAAAAACCTGCAAAATTAAATGAAAATACATTGGAGCAGCTTAGGCGTGCTAAACAAAACTGGAACCGACTATATGGAGAATTTGTTGAAGCGGTAGATTTTGTCCCACTTGGTACAATTACAACCGATAAGGAAATTGAAATAGTTAAAAAATGGATAAGGGAAAATCATAGTGTTCCTCATGTGGAATCTGAAGACCAACCAAAAATTGAAGTTGAAAAAATAGAGTTTGAAAAAATAAAATTTAAAAAAATAAAGTTTGAAAAAGTAACTCCAAAAACTATCCATGAATGTGATTACGCTGATTACCCTTTGTCACTATCATACCAGGAATATATTGCTAATAGCATAGAAAAAGGCGTTAGCGCGGTAGAATTCCGTTGGAGAACTAAAGATCTAACCTTTAGCACATTAACAATATGTGGAATTCATGGAATAAAATTTGATAGTATGCTATCAAACGTTTTTGAAGTTAAAAGGAAAAGAATTAGCAGGAAAATTCGATTATCAGACTGTAAACAATACGAATGTCTTTGGATTTGGGGTTCAGTCCGAGGACGAGTTTCAGCTTGTGTTGGATTTTTCGAGGATCCACTAGAATGTAATGGATCAGTTGACGGTTGGATGACACTGGGCAAATTTGCATCACAATTGATTCCGTTTCCACCACGGAAAAAGAAACACTGTTGTAAATCAATTTGGGCATATGCTTTCGCTACACCAATGGCATCAATACAAATTTCTCCTTCAGCCCTGGCAGGATTGCCTGCAGATGCTGTTGAAATAACAATTACTGGAATTGGAAGTAAAATTTCGGGAAAAGAAATTTTACGAAACTGTAAAAAGATCTAAAAGTTTATCCTATAACAATTCTAAGTGGGATATTATGAGTGAAGAATATACTCATGTATTAATCGCAGCAGGTGTTTCTGCAGCTGTTTCTGTTGGGATCCTTTTTTTAAAAGAAAAACTATTAGATCCGCAAAAAGCGAAGAAGAGCATAAGGTTTGAAATTATCGAAAAAAAGTTACAAGTATATGGTAAACTGACTACCCTCATAGAATCTGCCGAAGAAAATGCGAAAACTAATCCTATTTGTGCTAATAAAAAATTACCACATGTTTTGAATTATCCTGATGAGGAGAACAAACTAAAAGATATTTTTGAGACTTCTCGTCATCTTATCTCTTCTGAATTAATTGATGAGTATTTGAAATTTGTTAAAGAAAAGGAAACATATCATCCGAGCTCTACATCTGAGAGACAAAATAGCTGGACAGTGTGCAATCTTAGTGAGATGGAAGAAGGTGCTGAAAATGAATTACATGATCTTAAAGAAGAATATGAAAAATTAATAAAATGAAGGAATTTTAATCATGTTTGAAGAATACAGGGACCTTTAATTTCTTTTTTGAATAGGCTACTATATCTCGTACTTAACATTAGATCGTTTTTTCTTTATTTGTATAATAGTGAAGAATATCTCCCAGTAACAAATATGTATAAACTATACACCTAGTCGCATCTGTTTTGTTAAATTTTGAATGATCTCCTTTACTTGCATAACTGTTAATGGCACTAAGAAATGCATCGATATAGTCAAACATGGATAAAACAAAAGCTTGTTCAGTATCGCCAGTACCTACAGACTTCATAGATTGTAATATTCTATTTTTGTAAGAATTTTCATCTAGTTTGATAGATTTTCCATCATCAGTCATCACAATATCTGTAGTAGGAGGATAAAGTGCATCCGCTACATCTTTTATTATTCTCCTGCATGTTGATGCCACTTGAGAATATACTTCTGGATTTTGAGCCTTTGAAAGTTGATCATATGTCACGGTTAACTTTTCTATTGCACTAGGACAGAGTAACGTCAATTTGTGATCCACCTCCTGCCTTACTTGTTCAAAAATAGCTTCAGGTATTCCGCCATATTCTAGTTCTAAAATTACACCATCAAGAAATTCACTAATTCTTGTCTTAATACCATCAAGTGCTTTTTTTATTTGCATGAAAGGTAACTCTGCTTTTCGAACTTTTATTTGATTGAACAGTATAGGATCTTTATTTACAATATGCTCGAAGATATGCCTATTAAGCAGATCAATGACTGGGGAACCTACCAATGTATAGTTGTCAGCATAATTTTCTAATTCAGCAACTGGTTCACCAATAGCATGTTCTGCAAATTGCTTTAATTCCTCATAAGGAAGTGGGGAAACCTTGGAATTGTCAATGTAAAAAATTATTTTACCCTTTCTATAATCTGGAATTTTTTGTAACAATTCCCCTACTGTAGCATATTTATCGAAGTAGCCCTTCACCTCATCATCTATCCACTCATTTTTACTTGAGATGCCCAAGTATCGACAAATTGTTTTACATCCAGTCAACATTGAAGCTAGAGATTTTTTCTCTTCGTAAAGATCATTTCTTATGATTTTTGCCAATTTCAAGGCTTCATTTGATTTCATCGGCTGTTTTTTATTTTCAATGATACTACAAAATTCGTCTACTTGTGAAGCAAGTCGTAAAATTTCTTGAATTATATTCATTTTTTTTGTATTTGTGATAAGCGCTTTTTTAATCATCAAGTTAGAAATTTCTGTCATCCTAGAATCTAATTCTTTGATTTTTTCATATTCTTCCGGTTGTAAGCGTAGACGTCCAATCATAGAACCATATTTTGTAAGCAAAACCGTTAGCTTTTCATCTATGAGGTCCTCCTTCTCATAGTCAGAGTATACTGATTCAGGTGGATGAAAAATTGCCTTTTGTAGTTCGAGAATAGACTGCATTAGTTCACTTGATGACATATTTCATTTAGTTGATGAATGATAATAAATCTCCTCCCAGAATGAATCGTTGTATTTTTACTAGATGGTGTAAACCGATTTGAAGAAATTTTACGTACAAAGTGGACCCAAAATAAGCTCACGTTGATACTCGAATCCCCCGATGTGGATGTGAGAAGTGGGTAATCTCACAATTTTATGTCAGTGAACTAGGCGAGAATACTATGTTGTAAGAATTTAATTCCTTTATTATGGAATCGTAGTGCTCTCTTGCAACCCTCTCATCCTTGAAATCATGTTTCAAGAAAGACAATCTTTCAACTAGTTTTTCTATCCTGCGATTTTTTCTTACATCTAGTTCTGGAACTAGGGGATTTTCATACTTTGTCTGCCAAAGTGACATTACCCCGTCTTCATTTTTCCATCGTGCCTCCTCAACAGTTTTTCTCCACAACTCAAAAGCCGTTTGGCTTGACATGCCTTTATGTCTCCACGAATATTCAGGATCATCAGAGTTTGTTATCTCTATACCATATAACACAGCATCATCCCATACTGGCATTGTTTCATCAAGTAGCGAGAAAACACTTAGCAAAAATCTTCCAGTAAATTTTTCAACTATGAACTTGTGTGTCTGTTCATAATCATGGGGGGTTTCTCCTGGATAACCAATGATGAATGAAACACGAAAATCTATGTTGCTGTTATTTAATAGTTCAAAAGCTTTTAGATTCTGTTTTGCAGATACGTTCTTGCTCATTTTCTGCAATGTTGTATCACTCATTGATTCAAATCCGATGGACAAGCTTTTACAATGAGACGACTCCAATTGTTCTATAATATGTGGAGTGTCTATTGCATCAGCTCTTGCATATGATTCCCATTCTACTCCAACCTGTGGTAGATCATCTAGAAGCTTACGGAATCTATCTTTTGGTATGGTAAATGTGGAATCCATTGCCTTGATGAGTTTGACGTTATTTTCCTTGGCATACTTTTTCCATTCCTCACACACTTTGGCTGCAGTCTTGTATCTCCATTTCGGAGAAGCGGATGGATATGAACAGAACTTACAATCATACGGACATCCTCGCATTGATTCGTATGGTATTGACTCTTGATTGCCGACAAATGTTGGAGAGGGGTAGTCATTAAAGTCGATATATTTTATTTCAGTTTCTACAACATTTCCCATTTTAGTGTCCCGAAAAACAAGATTTGGAATAATTTTAAAGTCTGTCTTTTCTTCAATGGCAGAAAGTAATTGAGGAAAAGACTCTTCACCGTCTCCTCTGATTATAAATTCTATTTTAGGAATTTCATCCATTATTTTTTTGTATTTCAAGTTGCTATATTGTCCTCCAAGAATTATGACTGAGGATGGAAATTTTTCCAAGATCAAATTCACTACCTTCTTGAGTGTGGGAAGATGGCAAATGAAAGTTGTAGAAAGGGCAACAATGTCGTAAGTCTGGTTACCACCTACTTTCATTTCAGACCATATTTCTTCTAGGTCCATGAAATCATAGTCTATGGAATTCTTTTCAAGAATATACCGTAATCTGTAAGAGCTTAGATGCGGTACTTTTCCACGACGAGGGCGAAGTATTGGATAACTCTTCCCGCTCCCTACGTATTGAAATCTATCCAGTCTGATAACATCCCCTACTATTTTCATAAAGAACTCTTCAAGTCTGTCAGTTGATGTAGGATCAAAAAGAGTTCCCTCTAAATAATGACTGTTCTTAATGTATGGACCTAACCCTGCTATTAGAAGTAACTTCGTAACTACTCACATCTTGTATGTTTATCACAAGTTAAAATTTTCTAAAGTGGGTCCAAAATAAAGATCCCGATGGTACTCGTCCTACAGGATTCGATACTGATTTTGATCGAGGGATCAAAAAATAAAAGAGGGGATTTAAAATGAGGAAAGAAAATACTTACTCATCTCTGTCTTCCCAATCATCTGGCCGTTCATCATAGCCACGACTTTCCCAATATGCCTCGTTATTGGGGTTTAACTGACCTGCATGATTGTTGTCTTCTGCTCTTCCCATTCATTTCACCTCCATTACACTATGTTGTGAAAGGACTTTGTTTTCCACATGATATGTGAGAAATATTGTGTACAAGTATACCACCAACTATGAATACGACCTAATCGAAAATCCATATTTGCGGAGGATACTTGTGTTGACTGACCTCCATATAGTTGCAGATTAATCTTAATACTTGGGTGTCTATAAAATTTCATCTCATGAAGAATCAAATCCGAAGTGAGCGCGAGGATGATCTTATACGTAGTATTGTGGTTAACATCGCCGTATTCAAAGGGATAACCAATAACAAATTGATGGGAAAGATATCTGAGGATACTTCCATTAAAGGTAAAAAAACGATATCTAACAAAATTGATGAATTAATTGAGGATGACTTGATTGAAAAAAGAAAAGGAAAAGGAACTGTTAATTATTATCTGAAAGGACTGGTTGATTCTCATAACATAAATTATGATCCTAAATTTAATAGTGAAATTTCATTATTGCTAAAAGATATCGATGAAATTAAAAATATTTTTCCTAGCCTTGATGAAGAATCCACATTTTATGCATCTGACAACGTAGAACGATTACGAGAAGATTTTTCTAATTTAATTCGTAGATGTAAAAATGATACTAATTATAACAAAGCAGATTCGTTGTATGAATATATTGAGGAAAGGATTGAAAAATATTCAAGTTCGGAAATCGAAGCACGAAGGAAGGACGCATCTGAAATTCACAAGCAAATTAAAGACTTGGAGGCAAAAAATAATGAAATCATAGATAAACTGCGTAGGGTAAAAACCGATCCAAATAAGGAAAAATTGGCCATGACCATGGTTGAAAACTATAAGACGTGTAAACATCTTTCCAATCAACTTGGCCAAATTCGTGATAGTTTATCTGGTTTGATACTTCGCATACAAGAAAAAGAATTTAGAAAAGTCTTAAGCTCTCTTGATGAACAACAAAACAACATGACACGAGCAGATCTATCAATTAGCACACTTCAGGAAGCTAGATTGTCGATTTCAGATATGGACAAAAGGCTTCACAAATCCGTTGATGATTCAATTGACTCTACATTAAAAACTGAAGCCGCAAAAAAATCATTAAAAAATAAAATTAATGACATTTTTAGAGAAAACACTCATGCTGGAACCCTAAAAACATTTCTTGATAATGCACTTGTTGGATTGCTTAGAGAACACAGAAAGCCTATACCAAAAGATCTGTTTGTTACTGAATTGAAAAAAACAGGCATGTTTCCTGAAGATGCTGCATATGGCCTTATACGTCACATGTGGTTTAAGGGAGAAATCTGGGATTCACAAAATGAAATTTTTATAATTCCACGATAAAACTTCTGAATGATCTTTGATCAGATTGAACAGTGTCATCTGGATCCTACAGGACTCAACCTTTGAATTTAGATTGTTTATCAAATCGTACGTAAGTATATGATCGATCTTTTATAAAGCAAGTTTCTGTAAGGCACAGTAAAGTCGTTATGCAAAAAAATCTCATTCTTCCAATACTTGTATCTTTATTATTTGTACTTTATTTATCTCTCAATAATTTCACTGCTAATGCAGATCAATTGGGCTCACAGCAAAGTCCTTATCCTGTGTATCAGGGATGGCAAGGTGCTGGATATTATTACTTTCCAGCTCACAACAACTTTGAAACTGATTACATCACAAATGTTTGTCAACTTAATTTGGTGAACGTAAAACTAACAGGTAGTGAACTAGAACCTCCTTATGATCAGAATCAAATTTTACAGTGTATAAAACAAAGTTCTATCCCAATGCCACCACCATGGATCCCAAGTAACCCTCCAACAGTATCACTTCAAACGCCTACTGTAAACGGATTCACAGTATCGATTGATGGTGCTACTCAACCTGCTGGTCAAGGCGCTACAATTACAAAAATGAATTGGGATTGGGGAGATGGGCAACAGACAACTGGATGGTTCCCACAATCGCATACTTACTCAAGTAGTGGAACTTATACTGTGATTGTAACATCATATGATTCATTTGGCAAAACCGCAAGTGCCTCAACTTCAATAAATGTACAAAATCCGATTCCTCCGCCAGCCGTAAATCCTTCTGAAGGAATTTCATTGCAAACAATTTATACAATCTTAGGAATTATAGCGGGAGCAACAACACTTGTTATCACATTACGTAAAAGTCTTAGGGACAAAGCAAAACTCCGCTTTGAAATTATCAAATCGTATTTTTCACGAAGTGATAATCCAAATGATGCAACATTAAACATTGAAATGCATATTCACAACAAAGGTGCATCACATACGACAATTGATAAAATTGAATGCAAAATTAGGTCAAACAATGGAGAAGTTTCACTCCTCGAGAAAGATTCCTCTATAATAGATATAGAGCCAGCACATACTGTTCCTGCAATATTGAAATTCTCTTTATCAAATAAGCAATTCAGTATTAATCTCGATGATATTGATGAATGTACCTTGATAATAAAACATACGAATGGTACTGAAAAAAAGGAACATGTTATAATAGATAAAGAAAATACAAAAACTTTGTAAAATTAATAGATATGATACAGAGAAAATTCGAGAGTATTAGTTAAAATAAAAAATTTGAAAAGGAGTTCTGCTGTTACGTTAAAACTTAAAATCTATTACAAATCGCTATGATCTTACTAGTATCACTCACGTTGGAAATTGCAGAATAATCTTATAACGATCTACGGCTTATTGTATCTATGAATATCTTTAGTAGAGCCTTTGGAATTATATTTGCGATTTTATTACTTACACTCTCCATTCATCTGAACAATTTTACTGCAAATGCAGACCAACCAGGCTCACAATCAACTCCTTATCCAGTGTACGCTGGATGGCAGGGTCAAGGATACTACAACTTTGTAGCTTACAACCACGAGACAGAACTCATTACTAGTGTCTGTCAGCTAAATGATGTTGCCAAGCAAGTTACAGGCAATTCATTGGGTCCACCTTATGATCAGAACCAGATAGCAGCATGTAATCCACCTACTAGTGGTAATACTGGTATACAATCATCTCCATATCCTTCAGGTCCTGTTGGACAAAATGCGCCTTCACTATCCTCTTCATATGCCGTGATATTTAGTGGCTCGACACAACCAACATATGGTAACATGGCAAATTATCAAAGAGTTGTTGTCATAGGAAATAACGCGTACACGATGGGTGATGCAAGTGACAACTATGTTGCATCAAACAATATCTCTCTTGTAAATGGTGGAACTGATCAGAATACGTATGTCAATTCAAAAAGTCTTCATTTTCTATGTTGTAACGATCAAGCCATTCTCATATTGCAAAGTCAATCTAATCAAAATACAGGTAACATTAATTCGCCACCTCCTCCACCTCCAGTACCAACAACATCCTCACAACCCGGTTCAATATCGTCCGAGTCATCTAATGGGCAAACAAGTCCGATCCAGCCCTCCTCGCTACCTTCTTCTCAATCTGGCATAATGACACAATTACCGTCAATTTCTGGGCAAACATGTAATCCCGTAGATCCAAATATGCCAACATCTTGTAATGAAATTACAAAAGTCACAAATACTGCCCCTCATTTTACAAACCCTTGTAATAATAATCCTGGAGGATGTTTATCAGCTATTCCACAAAATCAAATAGTTCATGTCTTCATTCATATCAATACTGATGCCCAATCACGATTGATGTTTACTGGATGGACTATTGCATTTCACGGCGAAACAAAGCCTTTAGATTCAAACTATATGGCTGATTTTTCTGCACCAAAAGGAACATACAACTTTGATTTGACCGCGACAGCTAACGCAGCAGAGGTAAATGGTCAACCGTTACAACTCGTCTATCATTATCACATTGACGTTCTCAATAATGAAGTCGTTTCATATGATGCTCCGCCTGGTTATGTAATACAATCTTGCATCGATAAGAACATGAATCTCTTCAACTTTTGTGTTCAAGGTGGAGAAGGTGTAGGAGATACACTCACAAATCCAAAATTACAGGTACTGTCATCTATTGATAATGCAATTACTACTGCAATTGACCTTCATGATAATGCAATAGACATAGTTCGAGGTTATTTTGATTCGCAAACAGAGGGAATAGTTAATGAAGTGATACAAAGTAGTAGTGCTGCCATTCAATCACATGCAGCAGAAATTGCTGCTATAGAATCACGTCTTCCTTAGTAGGAGTTGATAGAAATTAATAAAAATTTTTTAAATACGACTGTAAATCTGACTAACATCATCCCTCAATCTAACAAAATTATTTTTGTAATTATACTTACTATCTTGTGTATGTCTACCTCTGTTGTTTATGCCACAAATACACAAGGAAATCTTTTGATTAAAGTCATCGATAAGAATAATTTTAATAAAATTCAAGGTGCCGCCGTGACAATAATAGATGGACCATATTGTCAAAACTCTGGTACAGCTGTTACTGATTCGTCAGGCACTGCGACATTCCAAAACTTGATTCAGGGAACTTATGAAGTCAAAGTAGACGCTAATAATTATGCAACAGAAGTGACAAGTGCAGTAGTTTATGGATATGGTTCTGCATCTGACAATCAAGTCTATCTAGATCCTACATCAACACAAAAATTCACACTTTCAGTGGATTACGGAGGGAGTGTAACATTTATCAGCGGATTTCAGACAACTCCAACTTTTTCAAATGGTGTTACGCAAACGTTTGCTATACCACTTGCCCGTCATATTGTACTTCAAGCTTCTCCTTACATCCCACATTCATCATGTGGAACTGCATCAGAGAATCACTTTATTGGATGGTCAGGTACAACAAACAACCAAGATTCCCAACTAACCTTTTCTATGAATAATGACATGGTTGAGAGAGCCAATTTTGGTGTAGGGTATGGTTTGCCACCTTCTTCTACTCCAAATACTGATTCACAACAAATACAACAACCAATAATGCCGGAACCAGGATTGCAAAATGCCAATCCAATTACAATAAGTTCTGTATCAACAATAACTACCAATACTCATAGCCTAATTGACATAAAAGGTGATGGATTTGGTAATGAATTTCCATATACTACTCAGTTACCCGACGGTTCGGTTCTCACAAAAGGATGTAATGTAAACACTCCCTCAATTGCTATCGTAAACAAAGGAGGAGGAAAGGACGAGTGGCCTGCAGGATGGTATTGCGATAAGGTCTTGCCAAATAGCATAGGTGTGTATATAATAAAATGGACTCAAAATGAAATAATATTAAACGGATTTGGTTCTGCAGTTGGAACTAGCAACGAAAAATTGTGGAATATAAATTTGAGTGATCCTATTGAAGTAGTAATATTTGGTCCAAATCAGATGGGAAAAACAAGCTACCACTTGACTGTTAGCCAACCAAGTTCAGAAATAAATGCCAGCCCTACTGGACCTGTACCTACAATAAATTCAAGTGGATCAGCAAATTCTAATTTATCTACTAACCCACAATCGCAATCATTCTACGCCGTAACCTTTACAGAATCAGGTCTACAACAAAGTTGCTGGTTCTGGATCTTTGGATGTTCTCTTCCACAATGGTCCATTACACTTGATGGCTATACACAAACCTCTACCTCAACCTCAATTACCTTTAATGGCATAAAATCAGGAACAAATTCTTATGATATCATTACTCCTTCTGGATATTCTATCCAGTCTAGTCAATTACAAGTAAACGGTGATGTGACTCTTCCAATAATTTTTATCAAGAATCCGTAAAATCCAACATAAAATTAATTCTCTCTAAAAGTGGGCCCAGAAATTGTACCAGGATGGTACCCGAATCCCCCCGGACCCTAATCTATGACTCGGAAATTATATCTGTATTTTAACTGGTTTGTAATTAAATGAAGTTGCAATATATACAATTTCGTATATATACAAATTGGTATATCTGACTATCACGTTTGCAATTTTAGGTATTCCAAAATTACCTTGTCTCTTATCTTGATTGTTCCCGCTATCTGTGTTATCAGGTCAGCAGTCAGCAACGAGGGTATGTATCTGGAAATTATATTCATGGGAATGCCTGTCTTTTTAGCTAACTCTGAGAATGAATGGCCATTATCACTATCTGATAAAGCACTCAAAATGGTTTTGAGTATTGGGCCGCCTGTAGCAACTTTTAGGTCTTCTGATAATACATATTCTGTGTATAGTCGCAGTGTGCCAAGAGGATCTGTTAGTAAACGATTTAGAGTCTCTGCAACTTTTTCTCCCTTATTCCACCCTTCTGCAATTGCCATTAAATAAAACGGCTGGCCTCCAACGAGTTGATATGCTGTCTTTGCAATGCTGTCATTTTCTCCTATTTTTCTTGCCTTCAAATATTTGTTGAAAAGTTTTATGGAATTAATTTCATTCATCTCGCTTATTACTTGTCTTTCAAAGTGTACAAAAAGAGGTGATTCTCCACTTCCAAGTATGGATTCCAGCATATGCACTCTAGATC